>Ga0335078_10000263_pt1 | contig 84749 bp, 73 predicted proteins | sample Lox_Sample_32_FD_206711 | JGI IMG/M metagenome (GOLD analysis project Ga0335078, IMG submission 206711) | Soil microbial communities from Loxahatchee National Wildlife Refuge, Florida, United States - Lox_Sample_3.2 | ecosystem: Environmental > Terrestrial > Soil > Wetlands | place: USA... | reverse complement strand
GGACGGGCCCCCACGCTCTCCCCGGATGGAAAGTGGGTGCTGGCCCTGAGCCGGACGACGCGGCGCGGCTTGGTTGAATTGCCGACCGGCGCCGGTGAGTCGCGCCCCATCTCCACTGGGAACGTCCGGGTCCATCAAGCCTTTTTCTTTCCCGACGAGCGGCACATTCTGGCGCTGGGCAACGTGGCTGACGGCCATGGGTTGAGGCTGTGGGTAGGCGACGTCGACGGGACCGCTCCTCGCCCCATCAGTCCTGAAGGGATAATCCTCAGATATCGAAGCTGCATTTCTCCCGATGGCAAACGCGTGGCCGCACGCGACCCGGAAGGAGGCATCACGATCTATCCTGTTTCCGGCGGGGATCCGGTTCGCGTTCCCGATGTTCGCCCACTCGAAGATCCGGTTCAATGGACTCCCGACGGGAAATCTTTGCTGGTCGGCACCTCCGAGATACCGTCGAACGTTTTTCTGATTGATCTGGCCACGGGACAGCGGCGGCCCTTCAAGTCGTTTTCTTTGGCAGACCCTACCGGTCTATTTGATCTTGCCCCCCCAAGTTTCTCCCGCGATCTGAAAAGCTATGCCTACTCCTACAACCGCATCACCTCCGATCTGTACATCGTCGACGGCCTGAAGTAGCGGGGTCATCCCTTCCTCCGTGCGGCGCGAATCGAAGGCCGCCCACGCGTCACGTACCCTTGTGATTTAGATCACGGTCGGGCGATGGACCCGCGCCTAGACTGCTCTGTTACGACGGGTCTAGTGGTATGGCCTGAGGAGGCAAGACAATGAGAGCAATGAAATTCATCAGCTTGGGCGTCCTTTTAGTCGCGATTTCAGCTTTTGCGGTAGCGCAGTCCGCTCCGGCACAGACTCCCCCTGCCGTCAAGCACGTGCCCATCACCAACACTCCTTCGAACTCGGGCGAACAGATGTTCAACAGCTATTGCGCCGTCTGCCACGGAAAAGATGGCAAGGGCGATGGACCGGCGGCGACAGCTATGAAAGTCCCGCCCACGGATCTCACGGTCCTGGCGCAGAAAAACGGCGGCAAGTTCCCGTCTGCTCACGTCGCCGCCGTGATCAATGGACAGGCGGCACTGCCGTCCCATGGAAGCGAGGATATGCCGATTTGGGGGCAGTTGTTCTCCAGCATCAGCCAGGGCCACGAATCGCAGGTGCAACAGAGAACCGCGAACCTGGTGAAGTACATAGAGACTTTGCAAGCGAAGTAGATCGCGGATTGGTCATGCTGATCCAGGGGGGCTCCCGGAACGCTTGCGGCGTGTCTCGGGGGTCACCTGTTCGGAAATAGGGCGTAACTCGCCCCTGCTCAATGTCTTACTGCCCATGGGCCTAGTGGACAGTGACTTCAGTACCTTAGTGCTCACCCAGATCGCCGACTTATAATCCATCCTAGATAGACGCCACGGAAATTGAAGTAAAGTTCAGGAATCATCTGCGTTCTTTCGCAGGACGCGCCGACCAGCGTGCGCCTGAGCCTGCAAGATCGCGAGAAATCAATTGGATCCTATTTTCGCATCGGCGATTTTTCTCCTCGGGCTGGCCTTTGGCAGCTTCCTGAATGTGTGTATCTATCGCCTGCCACTGGGTCTGTCGGTCGTGAAACCGCGTTCGGCCTGCCCCAAGTGCAAACAGCCCATCGCCCTCTACGACAATCTTCCGGTGTTGAGCTGGTTGATCTTGCGTGGGCGCTGCCGCCATTGCCAAGAAAAAATCTCATCTCGCTACTTGTTGATAGAGTTCCTGACGGGCTTACTCTTCCTGGCTTGTTACTGGTATTTCGGCGAAGCGCTTCCCACGCTGAAGTACTGCACATTTGCGTTTCTGTTGCTCGGCTTGATCTTCACTGACGCCGAAACGAAACTGTTGCCCGACAGAATGACATTGCCGGGACTTGCGCTGGGTGTGGCCTTCAGCCTGCTGGTTCCGCTAAATGATCTGGCCTCGCAGTTTCTGCCCGGGATGGTCAACCTGCCATTCAGCGACGATGTTGCCGCGCATCTGCTGTCCCTGCTCGACTCATTATTGGGTGCGGCCGTGGGCGCCGCGTTTATCTATGGCGCGGGCGCCATTTACCTGCGTTGGCGCCACATGGAAGGCATGGGATTTGGTGACGTCAAGCTCATGGCCATGGTGGGCGCGTTCCTGGGGATCAAGTTGACGGTTCTTACGATCTTCACCGCCTCATTGGCGGGATCGCTATTCGGCCTGACCACAGTATTTGTGGTCTGGCTGAAGCGTACACGTCGTTTCATGCGGCGGCTCGCCAGTGCACAGGAGGCGCGGCGCCGTGGGTGGCAGTCGGCACAGATGGTCTATCGCCACTACCAGATGCCATTTGGAGTCTTTCTGGGCAGCATGGCGTTGGCGGCCCTGTTCTTCGGTAATCAGTTTCTGCACTGGTATGGAGGTCTCTGGTGAGAGTCCTTACCAACCCGGTGCTGTTGCGCGCGGCGATCGTGATGTTCTCCGCTGTCGCCGCTTTTCTGGTTGGGATCTTGCTCGTGCGCCTGCTCCGCAGGAATATCGATGAAGACGCCAATCTTTCATCCGAGGCGTCACCAACGTCACAGGCTCTGCCCCTGCACCTCTACAACACTGTGATTCAGCAGCTCAAACAGCAGAAACATGAGCTGCAGGTGCAGTCGCAGGCCGAGCAGCATCGTGCCCGGACCACGGAAAACTTCAGCCAGGCCGTACTCTCCAATCTTTCCTCGGGCGTGCTGGTCTTCGGAACAAACGGATTGGTAAAAACGAGCAATCCCGCTGCAAAAGAGATTCTGGGCTTCAAGTCGGCTACGGGAATGAGTGCAGAAGACATTTTTCGAGGAGCGATCATCCGGTCCTCCCGATTCTCTGGATCCGTATTCGAGGCAAGAGCAGCGACCGAGCCCATCCAGTTGGCGGACGAAGTCGGCTCGGTGCTCCGCGAAGGCAGCAAGCGCCGTCGGATCGAAGCCGAATATAAAACCCCGGCCGGCGACGCGCGATTTATTGACGTCACTGTGTCTCCCGTGCCCGCGCTGGATGGCAGCCTGATTGGGGTCGCCTGCCTGATCAATGATTTGAGCGAACTGGAACGCATCCGGCGCCAGCAGGAACTGCATGGCGAAGTTTCTGCCGAGATGGCGCTGCAGCTGCGCAGCTCGTTGACTACGATCTCCGGCTATGCGCAGCAACTGGCGAATAACCGCGACCCGGAAATGGCAAAGCAACTCGCCACTGACATCGCACACGAGGCAGCTCAGTTGAATCACAGTCTTGGAGGATTCTTGACGGAGAAGCGGGCCGCGCAGACAGCGGTGGCGCGAGCCAGCTCTACGAATTCTTAGTAACGACCACAGGGGCGCGCGGGCGAAATCCGCGGCTTGCAAGCAGACTAAAATGGAAGGGGTAAGGATGAGGATTATGAAACGCATCGCATATAGTGGAATCGGACTCGTACTGTCGATTGGCCTTCTGGGCCCGTCGGCGGGAGCGCAGAATCAGGCATCGGCCAGCGGTCAAGGATCGAGCGCGCAGAGCTCGTCGTCCGCCTCACCCTCGGGCTCATCGCTGGGAGACTACGCCCGGCAGATCCGCAAGACTCCAGGAGAAGCAAACAAGCCGAAAGTGTTTGACAACGACAACCTGCCCACCGAAGACAAACTCTCGATTGTGGGCACAGCACGGAGTCAGACCGTCGATAGTGCCACCGAGGCCAAGTCAGACGAGACCGCGTCGACGGCTCCGGCAACCGGTGAGGCCAAGGCGCCGACCGAGAGCAAGGCCGGCACGGAAGAAAAGACGCCCTCCGCCGCCACAGGCCCTTCCAATGACGAAGATGCCCAGAAGCAGGCTGCCTGGAAGCAATGGGGAGACAAAATCGCTGCGCAGAAAGAACAGATTGACCTGGCTGCCCGTGAGCTCGACGTTTTGCAACGCGAATATCAGATCCGGGCCGCGGCGATGTACGGAGACGCAGGGAGTCGATTCCGCAACCAGGCCGACTGGGACAAGCAGGACGCCCAGTACAAGCAGCAAATCGCCGACAAGCAAAAGGCCGTCGATGACGCTAAGCAGAAGCTCGACGATCTGCAGGAGGATGCTCGCAAGGCCGGAGTGCCAGCTTCCATTCGGGAACCGTAACCATCTTTGCACGAAAGAATTCGAGCGCCGGAGTCAGGAACCCGGCGCTTTTTTTATTTCGAGTTTGTTTTCATTTCGCCTCCAGCCGCAATCTCTGGATCTGCTTGATATGATGCATTCCATGGATGAGATGAAACCTCCTCCACTGATAACCGGTGATCGGTCCGAGAATGGGATGGTCCAGTTTAGTCCGCTTTCCAAACTTTTCTTCGATACGCCCGATCAACTCATCCATCTCGGCGATCTTGGGACCAATCTCGGTCACGACCTTCTCCGTCGGCAGGCCTCGCGGGCGCGCGAATGGCGGCGCTTCCCGGCCCGGAGGCAAGTAGCCAACCCCCAGCACAACCAGACTTCGCCCGCGTTGTCTCCAGGTTGGGCTCGTTGCCAATGGTTTGCTGGCGGCGGCCGCGCGTTCAAATCCCTTGATGGTTCCCGTATAGGTCAAATACAAGTGCTCCAGTACTTCGGCGATCGACCACTTCCCCGGAGGATGCCGGATCATCTGTTCCTCCGACAGTCCATCGACTGCTGTCGCGATCTGCTGCTGCAGCTCCCGGAGAGAAGGGTCCACGGCCGCTACTTACCTTTTCCGCCGCTTCGGGTAGAATGTTGCGCGGCAATAAAAACTCATCCAACGTTATATCAGGAAGGATGCCATGAAAACGGCTAGCCTCACCTCACTCTGCCCCACCATCGGCTTGGCGGAGAAGTCGGGAATGGCTTCGTCACTCGCGAGTGACCTGAAGCAGATGCGAAACGATCTCTCGAACTATAGGCTTCGGGGAATTTTTTTCGGCGCATGCCTCTTCCTGCTGTTGGGGTTGTTGACTGCGTGTTCCTCGGAATCCGGCAAGCCGGCTGAGACGAAGCCCGAAGTGAAGGGACCCGAACTGATTACCGCTCGCTCTGCGTTCCAGAAGGTTTATGTGGCAGCTCGGGGTTGGAACCAGGATGCGAAGCCGTACCGGCTCGAAGCAATCGTGACCAGCGACGGAAACGGCCAGGATGGCAAGTGGGCCGAATGGCGCGGCAGTTTCGCCTCGCCGGCAGCGCATTCGGAAAAGTCCTACACCTGGTCGGGCAGCGCGGCCGATGGAGCTCCGGAGCGCGGCGTCAATCCGGGGATCGAAGATAGTTACAGCCCGTCGAATTCGTCGACCCAGGTCTTTGACATGGCGTTCCTGAAAGTCGATTCTGACCAGGCCTTCGCCACGGCACAGAAACATGGGGGCGACAAGATCCTCGAGAAGGATCCCACTACGCCCGTCTTTTACATCTGCGACTGGAACCACAACACGAACGAACTGATTTGGCACGTCATCTATGGCCCCAGCCGGGAAGCCGCCAAGCTTACGGTTATGGTCAACGCGTCCACCGGCGAGTTCATCCGGGTGGAAAAGTAACACTGCGCTTCGACTCGTCCTTGGGTTGCATCTGACGGGGGACGGATGCGGACTTATCCGTTTCCCTTCGCCGCGTCTTCAGCGTTCTTGATTTGGGCCTCGATCTGGGAAAAGAAATCATGCAGAGCTGCGGCCGAAGCGATCATGCGCTTCAAAGTCTCACGTTCACCGAAAGCGCCTATGTCCTGCGCGGAATACTGCAGACGAACGCGGTCCGTGGCACACTGGGCGCTCAGCAACTCCACTTTGACGGCGGTGAGATCCGCTTTCATGCGGGCGACATCGATTTGCTTCTTGGTTGCGGGAACCATCGACAAAACCTCAATTGCATTGGGATACACGCGGGTGGGTCAGGGGATTCTTTCTTGGGAGGACTGCCACTCTGACGGTCCGCCGACAACCACCCTGCGAGTTATTCGCTGTTGCTCATGTCGAATTATTATACATCGTTAGTTATACGACGTACAAGTAATTTATCAACCGCCAAGTACGGTTGATCTGCGGTTCTGATGTCCGCAACCTGGAGGAGAATTGCCACGGCATCCTGATCCTGACCTGGAACAGCGCATTCTGGACGCAGCCTCACGGCTCTGGGCCCGCGGCGGCGAAAAGACCCTTACCATGCGCGCGGTGGCCAAATCGGCCGGAACCACCACGCCGACCGTCTACGAGCGCTACCGCGACCGCGACGACATCCTGCTGGCTCTTCGTCTGCAAACACGCAGTGATCTCTACTCCGCCGTACGCCGCGCCACTACCCTGCGCGAGAGCGTGCAGTACTACCTGGAGTTCGCCCTCAAGCATAGCCATGCGTATGAAGTTCTCTTCGACGGCGTCGCCCAGCCACCTTCCCTGCACGAAGCCTGGCCTTCCTTCAATCTGATGCGCGAGCGCGTCGCGCAGAAATTGGGTGGAAACCCGCGCCAGCATACTCGTCTCATGCTTTCCCTGTGGTCGCTCATGCACGGTACCGCCATGCTGATTATTCGCGGAGGCTTCGAAGGCGAGCTGCGCACCCAGACTGTTTACGCCTGTCTCGACGCTTTCGACACCTTCATCGAGTCGGTACGGTCGAAGCGGCACCTAACATCCGGTCCGAAGTGGCCGTCGAACCTGATTCTCGGGGAAGGAAAACAGAGCCGCGTGGGAAGTAGCAACGGCAAGAGCAGAAATTCTCCGTCAAGCCGGAAGCGCCGTTAGGCTTACTTCGTCGGGGACGCGCTGGCCGCATTAGCTTTCAGCCGATCGAGCGCTTTTTTGGAGTGTTCGGCCTCTGGACCGTTGGGCAGGATCTTCAAATAGCTTTCGAATTCTTTGATCGATTCATCGGGCCGCCCCATCTTTTCGAGACAAACCGCTAGCCGGTAAGTGGCAGCCGCGTCGTTGTCTTTGTAGAACAGCGCCTCACGGTAGCGATCTTCGGCGGCCCGATAGTTTTTCCGCTTGAAGTAGAAGTCGCCTACCTCAACATCCTTCGCGGCTCTGTGCGGGTCCCAGGGATGGAATTCGTTGACATCGGCGTCTCCCGATAGTGTCTCCGCGTTCGTCACGGCATCCGAACTGTGAGGATGAAACTTAGCGTCGTCCGCAGGCGGGCTCAGATCAATCCGCGTCTCTTTACTGGAGCTCTCTCCAGGTTGGTCTCCCAACTCATCCACATTCACGCGATCCGATCTTGGCGGAGACAGGTCTTGAGACTTGGCTGATGCCGAAGACGATGGCATCGAGGACGGTGACGAATCGGGAGACTGATTCTTCGCCGGCGGGGTGCCAGGAGGGCCGGAAGAATTCTGCGCCCACACTCCAATACTCACGCCTAGCAGCCACACCAGGAAGAACTCACGCATGGATCTATTTTACCGCTCCCTCGTCCGGACTTAGATCGCACGCCCGTCCGGTCAATGCTCGTCTTCAATATGGATGGATCGAATGCGCTTCGGGTTGGCTAGACCAATGCCGGCGATGCCGATGTGACGGAATCGTATGCTGCAACGAGACAGAGGCGAAGAGCGAACGGCGAAAAAGCAGGCCGCTCAGGGGGAGGCGTTGAGCGGCCTGGTTGGCGAAGTCCTCCGGGGAGGAGGGTAAACTTTTCTTCACATCCGCATCGTCACAAACTGGTCCCTACAGCGACGACGGATTGTTCTGGCCCGTGGTCGTTGGTGTCGTCGCCGGTGCGTTGGTATCGACTGAGTTCGTCATCAAGCGCACATCCACGCGGCGGTTATCGGCGCGGCCTGTCGCCGTCTTGTTCGACTCCACCGGCTTGTCCTTGCCGAGCCCGATCACATAAATCTTGTGCGCCGGCACGTTGTATTTCGATGCCAGATACTGAATGACAGAGTTCGCGCGGCGCTGGCTCAGATCGTAGTTATAGTCCGCCGGACCAACCGAGTCGCACCCGCCTTCGAGCGCGATGATGTAACCTTTCGTCGAGGCGATACTGCCTGCCAGCTGATCGAGCGCCTCTTTCGCCTTCGGCGTCAGGTTATCTTTGTTAAAGCCGAACTTGACCGATGTCTCAGCTACGGCGTGATAATTGTCGAGGTTTTCGACCGTGTTGGTCAGCACGCCCACGCGGGCATTGGCGGCGTCGGCCATCTGCTGCGCCTGCTGCGCATTCTGTCCAGCGGTCTGGGTCTTTTGCTCGACTTCCGCCGTCTTGGCATTCACAGCCGCGATGCCGGCCTGCGCCCGCGCATCCACGTCCTTAATGTCCTTGGTGTTCTTCGCGGTGAGGTCGTCGAGTTCGTTCGTCTTGTTGATCAGAGGCGTCGTCTGCTGCTTGACGTAATTCTTGCTGGCGCAGCCCACAGTTGCTGCCATACTAAGTGCCAGGCAAATCACTAACGAAGTGCGATTCATGGGGTGAAGCTCCTTAGTTCCATCTTGAGATAGCGGCGGGTTTCCCCGTCCGCCAAATCCAATCTTTTAAGCCCTGGGAATAATGTTAATCCTTCACAAGTTCCGCTTTCACTTGTGCACCTCAGATGCCATTTTGGTAGGGCAGGATGTGCAAGCTAAGTATATAGATTTTCAAAGAGTTGCGGAACACAAAGTGCATGGTCCTACCATCGAACCCTCGCCGGCGCAACGCAAACCACACACTGAGAATGGAAATTTTATACGGTTCCACTCACATCTCCCCAGATTGTCAGAGTCCGGTCTAGGCCACCGGCCTCATCTAGAATGGGAGAATCCCCGTCGCAATGGACCTTCTGGCCAAAATCCGTACGATCCCCACTGAACCTGGCGTCTATCTGTATAAGAACGCCGGGGGCGACGTCATCTACGTAGGCAAGGCAAAAAACCTGCGCAACCGGGTCGCCAGCTATTTTCACGAAGGCCGGTGGGACGATGCCAAGACGGGGACTCTGATTCGAGAGGCGGTCGACGTCGAATACATCGTCGTCGCCAACAACAAAGAGGCGCTCGCCCTGGAGAATAACCTGATTAAGCAGCGCAAGCCGCGCTTCAACATCCTGCTGCGCGACGACAAGACCTACCCTTATGTGAAATTGACGCTTGGCGAGCGCTGGCCGCGCGTCTACGTCACGCGTCGACTCCGCAAAGATGGCAGCGACTACTTTGGTCCCTACTTTCCCGCCAATCTTGCCTACCGAATCGTCGATCTCATTCATCGCAACTTTCTGATTCCGTCGTGCAAGGTCGATCTCACGCGCTTTCACCCGCGGCCATGCCTGCAGTACTACATCAAGCGGTGCCTGGGACCATGCGTCAAGGACCTGACCACACTAGAGAGGTATCAGGAAGCAGTCCACGACGCGAAAATGTTTCTAGAAGGACGTCCCACCGATCTCGCGCGCTCGCTTCGCGCCCGCATGGAGCAGGCCGCCGCTTCTCAAGAATACGAACGCGCCGCGCGTTATCGCGATCTGATTTCCACCGTCGAGCAGTTGCAGGAACGCCAGCGCATCGCCGCGGCGGAGGGCGATGATTCTGATGTCTTCGGCTATCACAACGAAAACGGCATGCTGGCGGTGAATCTGTTTCACATGCGTGGCGGCAAAATGGTCGACCGCCGCGAATTTTTCTGGGAAGACCTGCCAGAGATCGCCATCGATGGCGCTCAGATGGACGATGTGGCGACAGCCGCCAGCGGCCGTCCGCGCGAGCAGAACTGGCCAGTGCATTCGGATCGTATCCCGACCGCTGAACGTATTAAGACCGGCCAAGACCGGTTACCCCCGCAAGATCAATTTCATCCTGGCGAGTTCTTCTCTGCTCTGCTGAAGCAGCTTTACATCGGCCAGCCCTACGTACCGCGGAACCTGTACGTCCCGGTTGATTTCGAAGACCGCAAGGAACTCGAAGACCTGCTCTCTGAGCAGGTTGCGGACAGCAGTGCTCGCCCCACGCGCGTCCACATTCTCGCCCCCCAGCGCGGCGACAAGCGCTCCCTTATCGACCTCGCCGGAAACAACGCCAAGCAGTCTTACGATCAGCGCTTCCGCGTGCTCAAGCCCAACGCCCGAAAGATTCAGGAGGAACTGCAAGAATCGCTCAGTCTGCCCGACCTGCCCAAGCGCATCGAGTGCTTCGATATCTCGCACATTCAGGGCGCGGAAACGGTCGCCTCGATGGTTGTCTGGGAAGACGGCAAAATGAAGAAATCGGACTATCGCAAATTCATCATCCGCACTGTCGAAGGGGTCGACGACTTCGCGGCCATGCGTGAAGTGGTCACGCGCCGCTACAAGCGCTTGCAGGATGAACAAAAGGCGCTGCCGAGCCTGGTTCTGATCGACGGCGGCCTTGGGCAATTGCACGCCGCCGCTGAAGCCCTCGAATCACTGGAGATCATCAATCAGCCGCTGGCAGCTATCGCCAAGCGCGAAGAGATTCTTTACGTCTACGGGCAGGAAAGAGATCCGATCGCGCTCGATCATCACTCACCTGTTCTGCATCTGATTCAGCTCATTCGTGACGAAGCCCACCGCTTTGCCGTGACCTTCCATCGGAAGCGTCGCCAGATGCGCGACCGTTCTACCGAATTGCTGGAAATCCCGGGCGTGGGCGCGAGTACGACTCGCCGACTGCTGGAACACTTTGGTAGCCTGCAGGCTGTGAAGCAAGCCGACGCAGCCGCGCTCTCGGCGGTCGTAACTCCCACACAAGCCGAGGCCATCCGCAATCATTTTCAGAAGTGAATCTGCGGAAGAAAAGTCAGAATCCAAGTAGTATCCAGAACGGATCGCATCGCAAACACCTCATCACCGCATCCGCATTGACTGCCGCACGTCCTGGTCAAAACCAATCTCGACAGCAACGGAGCAGTCAGGCCGTTTACTGTGAACCCATGTTCGGCACCTGCGGACTCGAATGTGACAAGCACTCCGGATTCCAATCCAAGAACGACTTCTTGGGATTTCTGGAGGCCGTGCTCGTTACTGTTCCACTGCGGTCGATCTTCCCCGACGAACTGGCAACCCTTTCCTACGTCGCTACCGAAGCCGAGTAATCCGCTGCTAGCTCTTCGGTTGTGGGCTGGCGTTGCCCATATCCAGCACGACTTTCCAGCTTCCGTCTTTCTGCAGCTTCCATATGCTGGTGTACTTGCCATAATCAACAGCGGGCTTGCCGTTTTTGTCTTTCGAGCGAAATTCGTAGGTACCGTAGGTATACCCTAGATCGCCCGACGAAGAAATGTCCGCACCTAACGGCGTCCACGAGAGGCGGTTGTTCTTGTCGTCGAAAAATCCCATTCCTTTCGCGATCTCTGACTTTCCCTCAATCAGAGGCCCGCCGTTCGGGATCTCGACAGAATCCTCGGCATAATACGCGAGGTATCCCTGCGACCCTTTTTCCGACGCAGCCCTCATCAATTCACCTTCGAGTTGCTTCAGCATTTCGACGGTCGCTCGCGGTGACGCCGACACTGTTGGTCGGGTCACGGGAAAGAGAATGGTAGCCACCAGAAACGCAACCACCAGAATTGGGAGAAATGATTTCATGGAGCCTCCCTCCAACACTGAATAGCGGGCCCATTCTACTCCAGCGGTCGCAGGGAAAAAGCAATGGTCGCGAAGGTCGACGAGAGTGCACGAACGGAGGCAGGAGACGTCCTTGGTGAAGCCTTGCAACCTTCGTGGTTCAAGCGCTTGTTCTTTGTTACACTAGCGGCCATTGCCATGAAGCGAATTCCCCCGTCCGTCCTGATTTCTCTGCTGCTCTTTGCGTTCCCATCAGCCTATGCGCAAGACTCAACCCTGCCCGATTTCGCCACGCCGCAGGAGAAGCATCTGCGCAACTTGCATCAGATCACCTTCGGCGGACAGAACGCCGAAGCCTACTTTTCCGCCGACGGCAAGAAGATCATCTTTCAGTCCTCGCATGGCGACGTAAAGTGCGACCAGATCTTCATCATGAACGCCGACGGCAGCGACCAGCACATGGTCTCAACCGGCAAGGGACGTACCACTTGCAGCTTCTTCTATCCCGACGGCAAGAAGATTCTTTACGCCTCGACCCATCTCGCTAGCCCGGAGTGCCCCCCACGTCCCGACTTTTCCAAGGGATACGTCTGGGCCGTCTACTCCGGATACGACATCTTCACCGCCAATCCTGACGGGTCGAATTTGAAGCAACTCACCCGCACTTCCGGCTACGACGCGGAGGCCACGATTTCGCTCGATGGAAAGAGAATCACCTTCACTTCCATGCGCAACGGCGATCTCGACATCTATACCATGGACGCCGACGGCAAGAACGTGAAGCAACTCACGCACGAACTCGGCTACGACGGCGGCCCGACCTTTTCCCCCGACCGCAAGTGGATCGTCTATCGCGCCTACCATCCGCAGACTGAAAAAGAAGTGTCCGACTACAAGGAGTTGCTGGCGCAGAACCTGATCCGGCCTACATCACTTGAAATCTGGATCATGAAGGCCGACGGCAGCGCCAAGCGCCAGATCACGAATCTGGGCGCGGCCAGTTTCGGCCCGGCCTTCACCGCCGACGGAAAGAAGATTATTTTTTCTTCGAATTACGATCCTGAAACCCACGCCACCGGTGGCATGGGGAACTTTGAATTGTGGCTGATCAATCCCGACGGTAGCAGCCTTGAGCGCATCACCTACAGCGATGGCTTCGATGGCTTCCCCATGTTCTCGCCCGACGGCAAGAAGTTGGTCTGGGCCTCAAACCGCAACGCCAAAGCCCCGCATGAAACGAATATTTTTATTGCGGATTGGGTGCCGTAATCTTCTCCTCTGCTGAATCAGGCTTGCCGATTTGCCCGCTCTTCGGATTCGACCCCGGAGCTGGCACTGTCGTGCCGGGCTTTCCAGGGTAGCGCTGAATCAGAGATATCGCCGGCTTTGGAAAAGATACCGAGACCATCTGCTCGGCGTCTCCGGCTTTTGGCCTTAGCACAAGCCATGCCACGCAGGCGATCATGCCGCACCAGCCCAAAGCCCGCACCACCGCAGCAATCTGCGTGTCGTGGTTGAGCACGCCAAGGCTCGAGAAGATCTTGAAAAAATCGTGCTCGACGAAATCCGGATCCCCCGTCGTCACCAGCGGCAACACCTGCGCCCGTGCATCGGCCATGTAAGTTGCGGTGTAGAGCCAGTTTTCGAAAAAAAAGAACAGGCAAAACACGAAGCCGGCCGTCTGCCGCTCGGTGAAGAAATATATCGCGAGCAGAAACGGCACCAGCCACTGCAGCACTGTCCCACCCCAGAGGCCGGGCGTGGGGCCGAACCATCCAAACAGATTGTGTCCGCCTTCGTGGACTACAAGATTCGCGCTGTCGATGAACAGGAATCCACTGTGCGCTGAGAACGCGTAAGCGAGGAACGCTATGTAAAAAACAAGCCACGCCACCAGCGCCGGGCGAGAGACCGGCTTCCACGGTTCGTCGAAAATCGATTGCAGGTGTTCGAACATGCGTATCTGCTGAATCTTACGGGCCGTCACGGCGGCAGAGCAGATTACCAAGGTGCCGCTATCGCAGGTTAGGGACTTCTTGTTACATTGGCTTGTCTTCCGCACGTATGGCTGTCGCCGAACAACTCGGGACACTCGTCGTCACGGGCGCAAGCCGCGGCATCGGAGCCGCCATCGCCACACTCGCCGGGCAACGCGGATACGCCGTCGCGGTGAATTATTCGACTGGTGCCGCACAGGCAAAGCGGGTCGTCGACAAGATTCTCTCCGGTGGCGGCCAAGCCCTCGCCATCCACGCCGACGTTTCGCAGGAAGCACAGATCATCCGAATGTTTGAAGAAAGCGAGCGCGAGCTTGGCTCAATCAAGGGATTGGTCAACAATGCCGGCGTAACCGGCGGATTCGCTCGCGTAGAGAACGTCTCGGCCGGCGCGATCGAAAAAGTTTTTGCCGTCAACGTCATGGGCGCGATCTTGTGCGCCCGCGAGGCCGTGCGCCGGATGTCGACTCGGCGCGGTGGAACCGGCGGCGCAATCGTCAATATTTCTTCGCGCGCCGCTCACACCGGAGCCGCGGGTGAGTGGGTTCACTACGCCGCATCGAAGGGGGCAATCGACAGCTTTACTATCGGCCTGGCCCGCGAGATCGCCGAGGAGGGCATCCGCGTCAATGCAGTCGCTCCCGGTCTGATCGAAACTGAACTGCACGCCGCCAACGGCGAGCCTGGAAGATTGCAGCGCCTAATGGCGAGCATTCCGATGCAGCGCGCGGGGCTTCCGCGCGAAGTTGCTGAGGGCGTGCTCTGGCTGCTCTCGCCCGCTGCATCCTACACGAACGGCGCGATTCTGCAGATCGGCGGCGGGAGATGATTGCTTTTGCGGCAGTTTCCGGCACTCGGCCTGCCGCGTTGAAGAAGCACCACGCCCGGAGCTTCTCTCACTTGCCTTTCATTTCTGAATCCCTGCGCAAGTAGCTCTTGATCTTCTCGGGCAACCGCGATGCGTGCAGAATGTCACTCAATTGAGCCGGCGGAATCCGCCGCGCAAATTCGAGAGCCCGCGCCAGCGGAGTGTGGGCGTTCCGCAGCAGCGCCACGCGAATCTCCGGCCGAAATGACCATTTCTTGTGATGGCAGACAGCCTCAACGAACGCCGCTCCGGCCATCGGACGCTGCAACGCCCTGACAATCGCGGCTTCGCTTAAACGTGGATTCTCCAGCGCCGTCTGCCAGACCCGCGATTCCTTGTCGAGTAGCAACGCCGCCACAACCATGGCGGACGAGCGCCGTCCTAACGCGATGCGCTCCCCCAGCGAGAGCGACGCCAGCCGCGAGATCAGCAGTTCGTCCGCAACTCGCTTCAGGTCGGTCATGACCCCAGGCGTAAGTGAGAACTGCAGGAGATCGCCCGTATAGAGTTCCCGGATAAGCCGCAGCGCAATCCGGCGTGGGGTGCGAGCGTGAGCAGCCAGCGCAACACGCACCTTGCGCGACTTCATGACCCCCACGTTCCTGCTGATTTGTGCGATTTCTTCCGCGAGCAGTTCCCTGCTCGTCAAAAGCGCGAGGGCGAAATCTTCGGTGAGGCTTTCCGCGGGGTGGCCCGACGCTGCCGCCAGCGGCACCTCGGACTGCGTCAACGGCGCGAGTTTGTTCTCGGCTTGAAATTCTTCCGGAACCATCAGGATTTTCCGTCAGCCCAACCGCCGGCCACAGCCGGATCGCTGATTCCACTAACTGGCAGCTGCCTTCCCACCGGCTCTCCGCGCCAGACGCAGTGCGCCTTCCACGGGCTCGATCACCTCCGGATTGATTTCCAGGCGTGAGTCGAGCGCGCGCAGGTCATTGTAAAAAATCTGGCGCACCAGTTCGGCATGACGAAAGACGCCACCTGTCATGGCCACCGGGACGGGACCATCCTCATCCTTCGGAAAGAGGCGGTTCACCACGACGCCGGCGACTTGGGCTAGCTCCGTGCCGGCGCTGCGCAGAACCTGGCAGGCAAGATCGTCTTGGCTGGCGGACACGACAGGAAACAGGACCGCAAAATCAGGGGGAGGAATCGCGTTCGCAACCCGAGCCAGATCGGTCAGAGAACTGACAGCCCAAGCCTTGCACAAAGCTGTAGCAAGTGTCGACGGCGCATTATTCTCCGGCTCCGAAGAATTGCGATCGCTGGCTCGCAGAACCGCGCCGACGGCGGCACGCCCAATCCAGTGCGCCGAGCCTTCATCGCCGATTGCAAATCCCCAACCTCCGGCGCGAGCGGTTCGTTCGTTCCGATCACGGCCATAGGCGATGGAACCGGTTCCCGCAATCACGAGCACTCCTGGCCCACGATCGAACGCGGCTTCGAGCGCAATCTGCATGTCCCCGACCACATCAATGGGCGTCGATAAAATCTCAGCCAGGAAGCTTCGAACCAGGGTCGCCACTTCAGGCCGAGCCGCCCCCGATCCGCCGAGGCACGTTCGCGAGATTTCCCGAGGAGCAATGCCAGCGGCACGGCAGGCCTGGCCCACAGATCGTTGGAGCGACTCGCGCGCCCGCGTTTCTCCCACGCGGACGACATTGCTCGGTCCGGCGGTCGCCGTGGCCAGCAATTGCGAGTCATCCCCGACCGCGCAGGTCGTCTTGGTGCCGCCTCCGTCGATGCCGAGATAGTAGGGCACGGTTATTTCTAACACAGAGCAGTTTGCCCGTGCTGTTGCGAGTTTGGAACGCATGCAGAGCGAGGGACTACAGAATCTCACTCGCGCAAAATCAGAATCCCTTCCATAATTGAACATCGCTGCTACCGAAAAATTCGTCTGCCTGCAGCCGGGCGAGGGGGGTGCATGACAGCAAAGATTCAGGTAACGGAACTTCCCCCCACCGGGGATGCTCGCGGCTCCAGTTTCAGCACTCCAGGGGGGGCTCTGGCCTTCGTAGGACGCATGGCCGACGTGCATCTGGCTTCGACTCGGCCCGGAGCAGTTCGCGGAAATCATTATCACTTGCGGCGTCGCGAGGCCATCGTCGTATTGCCCGGATCGAAGTGGTCGTTGCACTGGGACGAAGGGGAAGGGTCGCAGCCCCAGCATCGAGATTTCGAGGGCAGAGCCGCGGTGCTGGTGCTGGTATCTCCGGGAGCATCTCACGCCGTTCGAAACGACGGAGCCGAGACGCTGTGGCTGTTCGCCATTTCGTCGGAATCGTACGATCCTGCGGAAAGCGTGACACGCAGGGTCACATGAGCGCCTGCCCGGCGTGCCACCGAACTGCAGGAGATTCTTGTCGGAACGAAAATCCGCATGGGCCTGAACCATCTCGACTTCGCGATCATCGCACTTTATCTCGCCGGCATCACTCTATTCGGGCTCCGCTTCCGCAAGCGTCACCGCTCGCTGCGCGACTATTTTCTTGCCGGACGCGACATTCCCTGGTGGGCCATCGCGCTTTCCATCGTCGCCGCCGAGACCAGCACGCTTACCATCATCAGCATCCCGGGCCTCGCCTATGACGCCAATTTCACCTTCCTGCAGGTGATCTTCGGGTATGTTGTCGGCCGAGCGGTCATCAGCTTCCTTCTGCTGCCGCATTATTTTCGCGGCGATCTTTATACCGCTTACGAACTGATCGAACGCCGTTTTGGCCGAGGGTTGCGCTCGCTTACCGCCGGACTCTTCTTGCTCACGCGAGCCGCTGCCGAAGGCGTGCGCGTCTATGCCGTTTCTATCGTCGTTTCCATCGCGCTCGGGACGGGCGAAGTTGCTTCCATTGCCATCATTACCGCATTAACGGTTCTCTACACATTTGAAGGCGGTCTCGCCGCGGTCATCTGGACCGACGTTGTGCAAACTGCAATCTACGTCGGGGGTACGCTGGTCGGTCTGGTGACCATCATTCAGCTCGTTCCAGGGGGCATAACCGCCATTCACGCGGCCGCGGCCAGCGCTGGCAAATTGCAAGTCTTCGATTTCAGTCTCAGCCCCTGGGTCCCGTACACATTCTGGGCCGGAGTCATCGGAGGCGCGTTTTTCACGACAGCGAGTCACGGCACCGACCAGCTCATCGTGCAGCGCCTGCTCGCGGCCCGTGGAGAAAAACAATCCGTCACGGCGCTGCTTTCCAGTGGCGTCGCAATCCTGTTTCAGTTCGCACTCTTTCTGACCCTTGGGATCATGCTGTGGGCCTACTATCGCGTGCCCTCGGCCCTGTTCGGGAAGCCCGACCGGATTTATCCTACGTTCATCGTCAGCCGCATGCCGCACGGAATCTCGGGGCTGCTGATTGCTGCGATCCTGGCTGCTGCCATGTCGAACTTGAGCGCCGCGCTAAACTCTCTCTCCTCAAGCGCGATCATGGATTTCTACTCTCGCCTGCGCCCCGCCGCTACGGAAAAAACTAATATGCGACTGGCGCGAGTGGCAACGCTGTTCTGGGCTCTCGTTCTCTTCGGACTCGCGGTCATCGCGCTGCACAAGGCCGGACGCGTCGTTGAAGTCGGCTTGGAGATTGCGTCGGTCGCCTACGGTTCGCTGCTCGGGGTATTTCTGCTGGGCGTTCTTACTCGCCGCGCGAATCAACGGGGCGCGACGGCTGGTATGTTATTCGGATTCGTGGTTGAGTTGTATTTGTGGCGAGGCACCCGTGTTCCCTGGACCTGGTGGGTCATGATCGGCACCTGTGTAACCTTTGCGATGGGATATTTCCTCAGCGTGTTGCTCGAAGACCGCGTTCTCCGAGCCTGAATGTGCCCCAAGTTTGACGGCTTTCGTGGGTCAGATATACTCCCTTCTCCAGCATGAGCAACTCGCATTTGTCTCTAAGCGCAAGGCCCGACCTTGCCCGCGATCTCGGCGTAAGCCACGCCTCTGCCGTCGTTGTCGGCACCATCATCGGGAGCGGCATTTTTCTGGTCCCCGCCGAAATGATGCAGGCCGTCGGCTCTGCCAAGCTGGTTTATCTCGCGTGGGTCGTCGGTGGGCTGCTTTCGTTCTTCGGTGCTCTCACTTACTCCGAACTCGCCGCGATGAAGCCACAGGCCGGCGGCGAATATGTCTATGTTCGCGACGCCTACGGCCCTCTCGCCAGCTTTCTCTATGCTTGGACCTGGTTCGTCATTGCCAAGCCTGCCTCAGTCGCCACTGTGGTCACCGGACTGGTCCGAATTCTCGGTACCTTCTCCGTCTTCTCGTTCTTCTCCGCCAACATCATCTCGAGCCCATTTGTCGTCACTTGGGGACAGCTTGTCGCCATTGCCGCCGCCATCCTGATCTCTGCGCTCAACTACGCAGGCGTCAAGAAAGCCGGAGAGTTCCAACTCGTCTTCACTCTTTTGAAGGTCGCCATCATCCTCGGCATCGTTTTCGTTTGCTTTGGCGGGGCAGGGCGCATCGCGGAGCGCGGCTTGACTGCAGGATGGAGTAATTTTGCCGGAACGTTCGCCGGCGCAAAAGGCGGAATCGCCGGTTTCATGGCCGCTCTCGTCGCCGCGCTCTGGGCCTACGACGGATGGAATGACTTGAACATGGTCGCGGGCGAAGTCAAGCAGCCCGAACGCAACATTCCCATCGCCCTCATTGCCGGCGTGGCCACCGTCGGCGTGCTCTATATGCTGATGAATGCCGGCGTGCAATATGTGCTTCCAGCCAGTGCCATCGCAGCTTCCCCGCGCCCCGCCTCCGATGCTGTCGCGCTGATCATGGGACGTACGGGCGCCGGCATCGTCTCCGCCGGCATGGCTCTGTCAATGCTCGTCACCCTGAACGGCACTATCATGAGCGGAGCGCGGGTTCCTTTCGCAGCCGCCCGCGACGGATATTTCTTTCGCGCCCTCGCCGAAGTCCATCCCCGTTTTCACACGCCCTCAATGGCGATTGTCGTACAGGCAATCTTGTCCATTGCCTTGCTGCTGCTGGGCGCAAACTTCGGACAGCTTTTTTCGCTGGCCATCTTCTCGGAATGGTTGTTCTATATGATCGCGGGCAGCACAATCTTCGTCTTTCGCTACCGTGAGCCAAATGCGCCGCGTCCCTACCGCATGTGGGGATATCCATTGCTCCCCGCGCTTTTCGTAGCCCTGGCAGCCGTTCTGCTCTGCTATACCTTCTGGAACGAACGCCCAAATTCCTTCTATGGACTTCTCGTGATCCTGGCTGGCATTCCTCTTTTCTCGTACTTTTCGCGCCGCAGACGGCAGTCCCAACAAAGTCCCTGACGCCCACTTCCTTGGTCTCCAAGTTGCACCGGTTTTCTGGCGATACTTCCGTGTTTCTTCCCTGTTTTGCCCGAGCACGCCTCACGCCCTTCGCTCGAAACGCTTGTCCCGCGCCCGTTCCGGGCCATTTCCCCAAAAGGTCGTATCCCCGGTTACCTAAGGTCAAGAGCCGTGGACACGTTTACCCCCTGTCCTATCTCCCGTATTTTGAAGACTCCAAGTCCCGGTCCTCTCCCCGTTCCGGGTCCCAATGGAGCGAAATTGCATGGCGACGCCTTACCGCGGCTTTCAACTCGGACTTTTGCCGGAGCGCAAGATCAACAAGCGCGCCCTCGCTGCCAGCTACGGTTTGGTGACGCTGGCCGTACTGGTCCTCGTTAACCTTACTTTGCTTCTGCCGGAGAAATTGCAGTTGGTAAACTACCACGTCACCGAACTGATCCCGATGCCCTCGCTCCGCCCCGAGCCGGAGCCCATTAAGACTGAAGTTCCCAAGATTAAGCCCAAGCTTCTTGCCGCCGTAAAGCTTCCCGTGTTTGAACAACCCAAGCTTATCGTGCCGCGCGAAATTCATCGCGAAGCTCCGCAGCCTGTCGAAGCCCCTAAAGTCGTTGTCAATGAATTCAAGGCGCCTGAGCTAAAGATGGCTGTAGGCGGCGCTCGTCCGCAGTTGGTCCACACCGGGGATTTCGCCGGAAGCTCGCAGGCTCCGACCGTCAACGCAGCGGTCGAAAAAGTTCAGACCGGCGGCTTCGGCGATCCCAACGGCTTAAAGGGTACGGGCAAGCAGGGCGCGAAGCTTTACGCTGCTGCGGCGGGGGGATTTGATATGCCCGTTGGTCCCGGGCAAGGAAACGGGTCGGGCGGCGCAAAAGGAATTAAAGGCACGGTCGCCAGCGCCGACTTCGGCAATGGCATTGCCACCGGCGGCAAGGGCGACGGCCGCAGCAACGGCCAGGGCGTTTCGACCGGCGGCTTTGGATCCGAGCAGGTTGTTCATCAAGCGCCAAAAATTATGACGGATCCCGGCGCCGCGACCACACCGGTCGAGATCACCTTCAAGCCGAATCCCGTCTACACCGACGAAGCTCGCAATCTGAAGCTCGAAGGCGAAGTGCTGCTGGAAGTCAGTTTTTCCGCCACTGGCACGCTGCATGTGAACCGCGTCGTTCGCGGCCTGGGACACGGCCTCGACGAGGCAGCCATCGCGGCCGCCGACAAGATTCGCTTTAAGCCGGCCTTGCGTAATGGCCAGCCGGTCGATTCGACCGCGATCGTTCACGTGACGTTTCAGATGGCGTATTAACGAATTTTGGCGAAGTACTCTGGCGTTTGCCAGTAGTCACAAATGAAACGGTAGTCAAGGCAACTGGGTCACTGAAATTGGTTTCGAGTCTCCGTTTCAGAATTTTGAGTTCAGAACTGGTTTGACAATTGGAGAAGAGAGTCATGCGTACTTGGAATTGGATCCTCACAGCGGCTTTGCTGGCATCGTTGAGCGCAGCCGCACAGCAAGCGGCCGATTCACAACCGTCCGCACAGCCGGCCGCGCCTGATGCGACGCAAACGGCACAACCGTCTTCGACCGCTGCGGGAACGGCTCCTGCGTCCGCCCCGGCCACTCCCGCTGCCGCTCCCACGACCATGGATCAGGTCGTGACTCTTTTCATCGAGCACGAGCACGGGCTTATCAAGATGCTCTCCAACCGCACACCTGTGGTCGAGACTTATCTGCAGAATCTGACGAATGACCCGCAGCTCGGCCCGGTTCCCAGCGAGGATCACTATTTCCTCGGCCGCATGGACATGGGCGAGACCGTCGACCGCAAGGACTATCTCAAGGAAGAAGACAAGAGCATGCAGACCCGCCTCATGGGCGGCTTCCAGAAGCTCTTCAAGGTGCAATACCAGCCCCTGGGCTTCTCCTGGATGGTCTATGCCGACCGCACCGACTTTGATCGCGAACACTACGAGTTCCACTACATCCGCCGCGAGTTCCTGGGCGATGTCCGCACCCTCGTTTTTGACGTCACGCCCAAGAAGAACTCCGGCCGTGGCCGCTTCCTCGGACGCGTTTGGGTCGAAGACCAGGGCTATAACATCGTTCGCCTGAACGGAACCTATTATCCCGCGCCCCGCAACTCTTTTTTCTTCCACATGGATAGCTGGCGCTTGAATCTCATCCCCGGCTACTGGGTGCCCTCCTACATCTACAGTGAAGAAGGCGACTTCAGCGCTGGCGTGAAGAACAAGATGGCCTTCAAGGCTCAGACCCGCATCTGGGGATACGACCTCAAGAAAGGCGACAAGGATGACGAACTCACGCAGATTCGCGTCGACAGCGTGAAAGACGAGAGTCCGACCGCGCAGGATGCTTCTCCTCTGCAGGCTGAGCGTGAGTGGCAGCAACAGGCGGAAGACAACGTCGTCGAGCGCCTCACCCGCGCCGGCTTGCTCGCGCCCGAAGGCGAGCTTGACCACATTCTTCAGACCGTCGTCAACAACCTTCAGGTCACCAACAACATCGATCTGCCGCGTCCGGTGCGCACCCGCGTCCTGCTCACGTCCCCGCTGGAGACTTTCAGCGTCGGCAATACCATCGTGATCAGCCGCGGATTAATCGACGTTCTACCCGACGAGGCCAGCCTCGCCGCAGTCCTCGCTCATGAACTCGCGCACATCGTGCTCGGCCACAACCTCGGCTCGAAGTATGCCTTCAACGACCGCATGCTCTTCTCCGACGATTCCACGTATCAGAATCTCGGATTCAAGCACATTCCAGAAGAAGAAACTGCTGCCGACAAGAAGGCGATCGAACTTCTCAAGAACTCGCCCTACGCGCAGAAGCTCGACAATGTTGGCCTGTTCCTGAAAGCCTTGCAGGCACGCGCGCCGCAGCTTGCCGCGCTGCTCACCACGCACCTCGGCAACCCGCTGGCTTCGGGCGGACAAGTCATTCGCCTGTCGGCACTCGAAACCCAGGGTCCGGCACTCGACAACACCAAGCTCGACCAGATTGCCGCGCTGCCCTTGGGCGGACGCGTCAAGATCAACCCTTGGGACGACAAGGCAGAAATGGTGAAAGCGGCTCCGGTCGCCATCACCTCGGCTCGTGACAAAATGCCGTTTGAAGTCACGCCCTTCTACCCGCGGTTGGCACGCTACGGGGCGAACACCGCTCCGAACGTGCCCACTACCGCCTCCAACTCGAGCACCGGCAACTGAAGTCGCCGGACAATTTACAACTGTCATCCCGAGCAGAGTGAAGGCAGCTCGGGATGGCATCCCAAGTTGATAGAAGACGCAGGCCGGGATCCGGAATACCTTTCCGGGATGCCCGGCCTTCGTTCTTTTCCCCTATCCGATTCTTGCTCAGGCCTCTGTTACTTCGGGCCTGCCCTTTCCCGCATCCCTTTGTCGGATCATGTCTGGCGCCGCGCTCCATCGAGATTCTTGGCGCGAGGCGTAAGCTTCTTGGCGTCGAGATTCTGCCCGCATTCCGCGCGGCTCATCTATTACTTAATATTTGTATGCTAAGCCATTAATTACAATAGGCTACGTCGTGTGGTAATAGATTGCCAAGAAAAGAAGCTCCAGCCGAAGCCGGAGATTTATGGCCCAATCTCAAACCGACGAATAAGTATATTTGCGGCCAAAATTCACAGCCTATTCCTCAGGAACGCAAGCGCTAATCCGCAACACTGCACCACGCGCTGTAGTAACTTGCGGCCTTCCAATCCATTCGTTGAGAATGAAGAGAACGCAAAGGATTGATGGTCGTTGACGAATCCGCTTCGGGCGGTTCGTCAAGATTCGGTTCGCCGCCAGAACTCAAGCTTCTTTGCTTTTGCGAACTTCCTGACGTCTCTGCGTTCTTTTCGGTGAGATTCTTTCTTGCTCTACGAGGGTCTGCGATTTTGAGGAAGTGGTTCAATACGCTGCTCCGGTTGATCGCGGGAACGTACTTCGTTCTCACCTCGCTCTATTGCCTGCTCGCCTTTCTACCCTATACTTTTTACTTTCTGATCAAGGCCCCCCCTTACGCGTGGATGCCCTGGTTTGTCCACCATCAGGCGACGCTCTATTGGCTCTCCGTGGCCGCGGCCATCGCAGCCAGCTGGGATCGGCAAAAACAGAGGCTTCTCCCAATCGTTGTGGTTTTGGGAATCGCGGGAATATACGTCACCTTCCGTCCTTTCCTGCCGTCGCTCGAAGACAATCGGGCGGCTTATTGGTGGAGTCTCGTCTCTCTGCTTCCGCTTATCGCTCTCTCGCTTAAGAGGCAGCCGAAGACAGCACCTTCGATCGCTGATAACCGGCCGTTCGGCTACTCTGCAGCTCTGCTGACCGCATTCGTTCTCAGCGGGATTTATCTCGCAGGCGCGAAAATCCACTTCTACACCGAGAACGAACTCCTCAGCTTCCACTGGACCGACATTGAAGTGGCGGTGTGGAGCCTGCTCTCGCATGGCGCCCTTGCGATCGCCGTACTATCCGTGGTCAATCTGGTTTTTGTTCTGACCGCCAAGAGTGCAAAACCGCATATCCTTCGCCGCGCCGCGATCGGAGGATTGGTCGTCGCTTGCCTCTGGACCGCCCTCTTCCATTTCCTCGAAAATGCCCTCAGCTTCGGTGGATGGGACGCTCATCTCTATTCCGCTGCACTCGCGCTCGCCCTTACTTTATGGGGATTCGCAATCGTTCGTCCTTTTCTCGATGCACGAAGCCAGACACCAGAAGGCAGCAAGTCCTCGTTCCCCCGTGCAGCTTGGATCGCGCTGGTTGCGTCCTCGGTTCTCGCTGTGGCCTTTCCATACATGATCGGTGGAGCCGACTGGAGCGGTTTCTTCCAGAGCGTTGTCACCGTGATCATCTGGATTTCGGTCAGCTTGTGCGTATTTCGCCTGCGGTCTGCGCGCACTCAATATTCCGCTCTGTTTGTCATCCTCGTGCTGATCGCAAGCGCTGCGACTTATAAAGTTCTGCAAGCCGGCGCGATCTTCTGGAGCCGTCCACTGGGTTCTACCGACGATGAGATCTCGCTCGTCCTCGAAGAGTACTCAACCCGTGACGCCTCCTTCCAGCTTGCGCGTCATATCCTCGGCAACGGCCGCACGGAGACGTGCGCTGACCTTTGCCGTATTCTGCGCGAGTACACCAATATCCGCGACACACGCGATCGTGCCGATGTTCAACTCGTCGACGATCTGACACCTTCACCGGGTCCGCGTCCAAACATTTTTCTCTTCGTCATCGACTCTATGCGTCCCGACTACCTTGGCGCGTACAATCCCCGCGTCGATTACACCCCGAATCTCGACGCCCTCGCGCGCGACGGCATCGTCGTGCACCATGCCTATTCTCAGTATGCGGGAACTTCCCTCTCCGAGCCCGCCATCTGGTCCGGGGCAATGATGCTCCACGCCCATTATCTGCAGCCTTTTGACCGGCTGAACAGCCTGGACCGCATGCTCCACACCGACGGCTACAACATGGTGGTCAGCATGGATGACGTTCTCCGCGAGATTCTGCCGCGAGAAGGCATAGTGCAACTCGATGCCAACAAGATCCTGTGGAACGAGTTCGAAATCGGCTCAACTCTGAAGCAGGCCGAAGCCACACTGGATTCGCGCCATGACACCGGGCAGCCCGTCTTTTTCTTTGCGCAGCCGAAGAATGTTCATCAGTTCGCGCGCAACAATGTGCCTTCCCCGGCCTCCCAGCATTGGCAATCGCCCGTGGGAATGAATTCGCGCATCACCTACGAAGTCCATTGGGTGGATTCCTGTCTCGGCCAGTTCTTCACCTATCTCAGGCAGCACGGAATGTATGACAACAGCATCATCATCGTAACCAGCGATCACGGCGATGCCACCGGGGAATTCGGGCGTGTTAGCCACTCGACTCTGATCTGGCCGGAGGTCATGCGCGTCCCGCTGATCATCCACTTGCCGCCGAAGATGCGCGAGCATCTTGTCTACGACGACACGCGGCTCTCCACTCTGACCGATATCTCGCCGACGCTCTATTACCTGTTAGGCCACCGCCCGGTTCGCCAGAACCCACTCTATGGCCGCCCTCTGTTTGCCGAGACGAAACAGGAACTCGATCGCTATCAGGAAAAGGACCTTCTGCTTGCCTCCGATGTCCGCGCCGTCTACGGGATTCTGACCTCGGATGGCCGCTATCTTTACACGACCTACGACTCTCCAGCACGAAGTTATCTATTCGATCTACGGGCCGATCCGAACGCCGAGCACAACATCCTGACGACGGAACTGAAACAACACTACGACGAAGAGATCATCGATCATCTTCATCTGATCGGAGATTTCTACGGATACAAACCTGGAGTCGGATCGCTGCTGGCATCGACCTCACACTAGGGCACAATTCGTTCGTTACTTCTGCGCAGCCCAGGCAAGGCCATCAGCACTCGGTCCTGCATCAATCAGCCGCGTAACGGTCCAATCGCTGCTACGAATTTCCGCAATCTTGCGGCTGGCATCGCAAGAGACATATGCCACCGCTCCATCCGGACGAATCAGCACTTCCTGCGGAGCCGGCGGGACATCGACTGTGTGCTCAACCCGCATCGTCTTCAGATCGATCACGCCCACTTTATTCACTCCTGGCATCGCGATCACCAGCCATCGTCCGTCCTCGGTTGCAGCGCTTCCATAGCCGGTTCCCGGCAAAGCAATCCATGACTTGACCTTGCGGGCGGAAGTGTCGATCACGGCAAGCTGCGGTTTTGACTGATCAGACGTGAACGCGAGTCGATCGTCGACCGATAGCGCGATGCGCTGGACGACCGGGGCAACGGAGATCACATCCAACGTTTTCCGCGCTCGCATGTCGAGCACTGAAACTGTGCCGGAACCAACGTTGGTCGTGTATCCGTAACGCCCGTCATGACTGATCGCGAGCATGTGGGATTCCGGCTTACCGGTTGGAATCGAACCGACGATCTTCAAGCTATGAGGGTCGATTACAGTGATCGCATTGTCCAGCTCAGTCGTGACGTAGAGCAAACCATCCTTGGGTCCAATTATCGGGCAATGTGGACGCACGCCGTGGCCGAAGTCGACGTTACCAACCACTTTTCGCGAGGCAATATCGACCACGATCAGATTCCTTCCGTCGCTTCCCGGCTTGCCGACGCCCGAATCGCCGTAGATAGGAACATAAGCGAAACGTCCGTCGGGAGAAGCAATCACTTCATGGCCAGTGACCCCGCCTTCGGCAACTGTGGCCACTTGCTTTCCCGCGTCGGCGTCAACGATGCCGAGGGTTTGATCTCCTTTGTTGTCAACGAGCAGAAGGCCGCCCGCGCCCCTACTCGCGGGCGAAGATCCGGTGCCAAGCCCGCCGAGACTAACAAGAATCAGCGGTAATAAAACCAGATTTGAGTGTGACATTTGCAGGCCTCCTGTTGGCGTGTGCAAGTCCTGCGCCAAACGCCTTATACGGCAAAACAGAGTCTACATCAGCGGATATCTGAAGTGGGTCTGATCATGGAACCAAATCGTTATCGCAGAATTTCCCGCAGGCGAACCAGACGCCAACATCCCACATCTAACCCCACCGGATTCGCGAAGTGAAGGTTGCCCGCTGAAGGGTTGGCCTTTTAGTGCGAAGCTCGCTCAGCGTGGGTTCGGCAGTGTGGCAGCTGTGCGGCGAAAGCATCACCGCGAATCGCTGGCAGGAGGGCGCTCGTTTCGTCGGCGACAACACTTCACTGGTTCAGAAACCCAGGAAGAAGGGGTATAGGGTGGGCATGCGGCATCAAGGTGAAGCTAAGATTTTCCCTTGCTCTTCCCCGGCAAGCTCGCCGGGTTTTCATGCGTGCGTTCGCGGAAACTGCCGCGTAGGCCGGTAGCCAGGCCAACGCTGGACTCCCCGAACTTGTCCCGCAGGCGATCAGCCGCCGCGAGTGCGTCTTTCCAGCGTTGCTGTCGATTCCCTTCCAATAGATCGATTTGAGCAGGCTGCGTCGTAAACGAAGACGCCTGCACTCCCAGCAAGCGTATGGGTACGCCCCTCTTCCAGCTTTTGCGGAAGAGGGTGCGAATCTGCTCGAAGATTTCAGTATCGAGTTGCGTTGGGGTAGCGAGCGTGTGAGCTCGCGTAATGGTCGTGAAATCCTTGTAGCGCAGTTTGAGCTGAATGGTACGCGCGTGAAAGTTGGCCTCACGCAATCGGCGTCCGACCATCTCCGAGAGGCGCATCAGCGTGGACTCTAGTTTGGCCATGTCGGCAGTATCGTCATTGTAAGTATGCTCGTGGCTGATCGATTTGGCACTGATATCTTCGCCGACTTCGGTGTCGAACCATCCGCCAGCATCTTCGCCACGTGCCTTGCCCGCCAGAGCCAGGCCCCATTTACCGAAGCGCTCTTCGAGTTCGCGGTCTTCAAGCTTCGCCAGGTCCCCAACTTTCTTGATGCCGAGCGCGTGCAGATGTGACTCCATCACTTTGCCGACACCTGGAATTTCCCGAACATCGAGCGGAGCGAGAAATTTCGCCTCTTCCCCTGGGACGATCCAGAGTACGCCGTTGGGCTTGGCCTGTGCCGAAGAAACCTTCGCAATCAGGCGCGATGTACCGATCCCAACGGAACAGTTCAGCTGGGTATCGGCCTTCATGCGCTCATGCAGAACATGCGCCGCCTTCAGCGGCGGACCGTGCAGGCGCACGGTGCCGGTCATGTCGAGATACGCTTCGTCGATCGAGGCCATTTCCACTTGCGGGGAAAATGCGCCGAGGACTTTGTAGACCTTCTCCGAGCATCCGCGGTAGCGCTCTGGGTGTCCGTCGACAAAGATCGCCTGTGGACACATCTTCGCCGCCGTGCGGAGGGGCATCGCGGAGTGGACTCCAAACTTGCGAGCTTCGTACGAAGCGGCGGAGACGACACCGCGCTCGTCGCGTTGCCCGCCTACCACCACTGCTTTGCCTTTCAGCGAAGGATCGAAGAGCTCTTCCACGGAAACGAAGAACGCGTCCATGTCGACGTGGAAAATGATGCGAGTGAACTCGGGCTGTTGGGCAGCAGCCATGCTCAGAGAATTTTATCAGCCATGCTGCCATGAGCACGACGACAGAAAGCCCTGTTGAGAAAGCATAAAGTGGCCGGCGGCTAATCAAATAAAGTAGGCGTCGTTTGAGTGCAACTGCGATTCGCTTCGCGAACTACCGACCGCGCTCAGGATGACACGCTTGCGAGGGACTTCTCCGAAGCAGGCGCCGAGGCGCGCATCTGCTTCACGCGGTCATAGATCTTGCCGTACTCACGGGCGGAGGCGTTCCAGGAAAAGTCCTTGTTCATGCCATTGCGCATGAGAACCTGCCACGAAGTCTCATCCTGGAAAGCCTGCAATGCCTGCTTGATGGTGAGCAGGAGCGACTCGCCGTTGTACTCTGTGAACTTGAAGCCGGTGCCTTTGCCCGCACGAGAGTCCCAGGGCTCGATGGTGTCGTCGAGCCCGCCAGTGGCGCGGACGATCGGCACTGTACCGTACTTGAGGCTGTAAATCTGGTTGAGGCCGCAGGGTTCGTAGCGCGAGGGCATGAGAAACATGTCGGCGCCGGCTTCGATTTTGTGGGCGATGGCATTGTCGTAGGCCACTTTAACCGCGATCTTGTTGGGAAACTGCTTGTGGAGACGCATGAACATCTCTTCGTACGTCTTGTCCCCGGCGCCGAGCGCGACGATGATCATTTCTTCGCGCGCCAGACGATCCGCAACTTGAGCGATCAGGTCGAAACCTTTCTGGGCGGCGAAGCGCGAGACGATTCCGATTACGGGCAGTTTCAGGTCGGCATTCTTGACGCCGAAGGCTGCCAGCAGATCTTGCTTATCTTTGGCTTTGCCGGAAAGATCCTGGGGCGAGAACTTCGCGACGGTGAACTTGTCCGTCTGCGGGCTCCACTCGTCGTAGTCGACGCCGTTCAGAATGCCCGTGACGGTGGAAGCGCGATCGCGGAGAACACCTTCGAGGCCAAAACCATATTCGGCAGTTTGAATCTCCTGGCTGTACTTCTTGCTGACGGTGGTGATGTAGTCCGAATAGGTCAGCGCACCTTTGAGAAAATTTACCTGCCCGAAAAACTCCATCTTCGACATGGTGAAAAGATCCCAGGGCAGCATAAGCAGGGGAAGCGTGTCGGGCGGAAACAGTCCCTGGTAGCCCATATTGTGGATCGTGAAGACCGTGCCGACATCGTGGAAGGCGGGATCTTCGGCGTAGACGGTGCGCAACAGAACCGGCACGAGAGCCGACTGCCAGTCGTGGCAGTGGAAGATCTGAGGCGCTCCGAGAATTTTAGAAGCTTCGAGGACAGCACGTGAAAAAAGAGCGAAACGTTCAGCGTTATCGGGATAGTCGCCTGCGGGTGTGCCGTAAAGAGCGTCGCGATCGAAATATTGCGGATATTCGACAAAAAAGAAACGCACGCCGTTCTGGCTGCCTCCACTCACGACCGATGCAAAGCGGTACTGGTCATCGAAGGGAATGGTAATGCTCCGCACGACGGTGGCCGGATCGGCGAGTTTGGTCTGGCGGTAGCGGGGAAGGTAGACGCTGACCTGATGCCCCAATGCTGCCAGCGCGCGGGGCAAGGCGCCGACCACGTCCGCCAGGCCTCCAGTCTTCGAAAAAGGGACGCCTTCGGAAGCGACGAATGAAATATTCATGAGTGCGGAACCTCCCCAGCGCGCACGGAAGCCGCGGCGCAGGCTATGATGAAAGTACGTGGATGATGCGCGTCCTGACGGTGCATATCCGGCTCGTGCACATCTTGGTTACACGCATCGCTACAACATCTTGGGCCCGGGGTCCCAAGCTTAAGATGCAGGGACCGACTTGAAAGTCTACTTCCCGGGAGAGTGAGGGTCAACGTGACGAAGGTCGTTTCCGCGCGGCGTCCGCGAACCAAGCCTAAATTGGGACAGCACTTTCTGGCCAGCGAAGACCTGGCTCTGCGCGTTGCCGAAGCCTTAGGTGACATTTCCCAGAGCACAGTGCTCGAAATCGGTCCGGGACGGGGCATTTTGACTGCACTGCTGGCCCGGCGGGCGCGGCGGTTGATCGCCGTGGAGTTGGACCGCGTGCTGGCGGCGCAACTGCGGCTCAAGTTTGGCATGGCGCGGAATGTCGAGATCATCGAAGCCGACATTCTGGCGATCGACTTCGATTCTTTGTTCGGACCGAAACCAGGGCTGGGACGGCCGGGGATAGAAATCCAACCGGAACGCGTGAGGGTGGTTGGCAATCTTCCTTATTACATAACGTCGGATATCCTGCTGCGGCTTTTCGAGTTCTCGAAGTATTTTGAGAGTATCGTGATTATGGTGCAGCGGGAGGTTGCGGATCGAGTTGCGGCGGAACCGGGAGGCCGTGAGTACGGAGTGCTTTCAGCGACTGCCCAGTTGTTTGGCCGCGTAGAAAAGTTGTTCACGCTGCCGCCCGGGGCTTTTGTGCCGGCGCCGAAAGTGTATTCAACAGCGTTGCGGCTGACGATGGATCCACAGCAGGAAAAACTGGGAGTGGCTGGGGATGGCTTCGTCGATTTCCTGCGACTGTCATTCGCGCAAAAACGCAAGACGCTATGGAATAACTTGAAAGAGACGTACGACGAGACTGCGCTAAGGCACGCTCTGGCAGAAGCGAAGGTCAAACCGACGGCTCGCGCCGAGACACTGAGTTTGGAAGCAAGTGCGGCGATCTACCGCGCCTTGCGCGGCGCGGCCAGTGAGTCTTAGCATGATCTCGGGTTGCGCGGCCCCCGGCACCGCTCTTCCGCCCTCGAAGGCAAGGAGGGAATATGGGAACTACAACTCTTCGTCATCCCGCAGTCGCGGGACGGTTTTATCCTCGCAATCCTGATGAACTGCGTACAGAGGTCACCGCTTACCTGTCGCAACCGAGTGTGACAGAACAGGCTCCGCTGCGCGCGATCGGATGCCTTGCGCCCCACGCCGGCTATATGTATTCGGGACACGTGGCGGGCGCGGTGTTTGCCCGAATCCAAGTTCCGCGGCGATGCGTGGTGTTGTGTCCCAACCACACTGGAATGGGACGCGCGTTGGCGATCATGTGCGAAGGAGCCTGGGAAACGCCGGTTGGAGAGATTCCCATCGATACGGAACTGGCCTGGGCCCTGAAGCGCCGCTTCCCTCTCTTGCACGAGGATCCTGCAGCCCACCGCGCCGAACATGCGGTTGAGGTGGAGCTCCCTTTCATGCAACTGCGGCAGCGGGAGCTGAGTTTTGTCCCGATCGCTTTGGGAACGGGACAATTTGAAGCGCTGGAGCAACTGGGGCAGGCTTTAGGAGATGTGATTGCAGCTCAGAAAGAGAACGTATTGATCGTCGCTTCGAGCGACATGAATCATTACGAGTCCGACACAGTGACGCGCGCGAAGGATCATCGCGCCATCGAGCGAATCCTCACGCTCGACGCACGCGGCCTGTTTGACGTGGTGACGCAGCAGAACGTCAGCATGTGCGGTTTCGGGCCGGCGGTGGCCATGCTCACGGCGGCCCGGCAGTTGGGCGCGCGCGCGGCTGAACTAATCAAATACGCGACCTCGGGAGATGTGTCGGGAGACCGCGACATGGTCGTGGGCTATGCAGGAGTGACCGTGCGGTAAGGCCGTTGCTCCACCGAAAGCTTCTTTAGCCGCCGAGGATACGAAGAGTAGCAGACTGCGCAACGGAAATCTGGTCGCACTTGCCTGATCCGCCCACCACCGATTCCGTCGATGTTCCGAAAACTCCGAAGAAAGAAAAACGGGTCATTTCGGCTAAAACCGGGCATTTGTCCAAGTACATTCGCCACGCTTGACGGATATCCCAGCCTGGTCGTCGAATTCAATGCCACGGTGCGGGACCTGGCCAACATTCACGGCGTTCTGGGACTCACGCCTACACCATCGGAAAAGTCGCGCTGTTAAGTTGCAGCTCCGATCACGCTCCATCGCAGGAACTACACTCCCTCTGCGAACGGTCATCTCCTCGCCAGTTTGTGCCGCTAGATTGCCGCTCGTTTAGCGATGCCCGCCACCACCCGAAGAATGTCCGCCGCCCCCTGAGGACATGTGACCGGAGGAGGCCCGACTGAACGACCCCTGTGAAGCGCTGAGGCCCGACGCCCTGCCTGAACTGGCAGAGAACTGCGTTGCCGGGTGCACAGAGGCGAAGCCGGATTTGGCAACCTCATGGTTCAGATGGCCGAGATCTCTGAGCGAGCCGCGCGGAATCCCCATGCCGGCCGAACGGGCCCTCACAACGAGCGCCGAGGAAGCCACCGGCGAAACAGATCCACCTTTGCCGACAGCAACAGTCTTCACAGTACCTGTCGCAGGCGCGACGAGTGGGTTGACGTGAACGAGAGTCGTGCTCGTGAAGCGCGGCACGCCGAGCCATGTATTCCATCCGCCGGGCTGCCACATCCAGCCAAAAGCGGGAACGAACATCCAGTTGCCGTAGCGGTAAGGTAACCATCCCCACGGATAGGCCGAGGCGAACATGTACCCGAAACCGGGATACCATCCCCAGGCACCGTCCATAAAGGGATCCCAGCCGACGCCGGTGAAATAAGGCTGCCACATCATGCCGTAGCCGGGAACGTCGGAGTAGGCGCCGTAATAATTCAGGTCGCTCAAACCATATCCGTACGGGGACGAATTGTTATTTTTCGCATACTGATCGTGATAGGCGATGGACTCTCTGTCCCAGGAATCGAGCGGGTCTTCGACAACGTTGTTTGCCAGCGTGGACTTGTCATTGTCGGTGACGTCGAAGGTTGCCGTTTTATTCTTCGCGACCAGGACTTTGCCCGAAGGGCCCTCTGCTTCGACATCGCCTTTAAATACGGCGAGATCCGCAGCCCGGGAGGAGAAATTGACGCGGAAGTGTGCGGCGTGATCGAGCGAGACTTTCTCGCTTGAGAAATTCACGGTGAACCGATCTCCGTTCTTGCCGAGCCAATTCACGTAGGCCATGCCTTCGACGAGGTTGACGATCGACACACGATTGCCGGCATCGCTCAGGGCGAGCGTACTGAACTCAACCGTCGTGTTGGGAGTAACGCGCAGCGTGCTGCCGTCTTCGAACTCGACTTCGGCGCGGCCGTTGTCACGCGTTCGCAACTGCGCGCCTTGTGTGATCGGCAGATTGAGGAACGCATTTTCGAATCCCAATCCGCTGTTTTTGTCGATTTGAACTGAACCCTGGACATCGCTCAGACGCACGATGCGGGCTTGCGAATCGGCCATGGCGGGCAGCGTGAGAAGTGCGCAGCCTGCGAATGCGAGAAGAACCAGATTGACTCGGGAAAGAGACGGTGTGGACATGGCAACCCCCGGGGTCTTCCTTGTGCTATTAGAACACGGTTTTGCGGGAAGAGTTGTAAAAGCTAGGTCAAGCGGGATCGTCGGACGGTACGCCCAGAGGGCGGATTGGGCTGCTAAAAGCTCCAGCTGTGCTCCTGCTAATGCCCTCCCGCAGCAGCATCGCCCATTTCCATGAGGCGTTGGGCGCGGGCCCGGCCTACGTTCATGACCGAGTTGTCGTCGTAAATAGCCTGCAAAACGGACTTGACGGACTGCAACTCGCTGAGTTCGCCGGCGCGGGCCTGCGCTTCCATGCTCTTCAGTTCATCGTCGAGCGCGAGCTTCTGATAGCGGTGGTCGTAGGTAAGCCGCCGGCCAAACTCCAGCGTAGCGGCTACGCCTTGAAACAGTGCCGTCAGTTGCTGGACCGCAGACAGCGAGGAATAGTTGTAGTCAGCCGTAAAGCTGCGTCCACCGTCTTTGTAGGCCAGTTTCTTGGAGCCGGTGAAGGCGAGTTTATGATTGCCGGAGTCGATCTTACCTGAGAAATAGTGCGCCTGCGCCGCCAAATCGAAGATGCGCGCCCGAGTTGGACCAGAGAACTTGAATTCGCTTTGGTAGGAATCGGTATCGTTCGAATCCTTGGAAATCCTGGCAGTACATTCGTATCGGGCGGCGCCGTCGGATTCCACCGAAATGGAATAGTGCTCGGGATCGGAGCCGGGGAAATCAAGCGAAAAGCTCACTGTTGCGGAGTCAGCCGCACGCGACGGAAGACGGCCCATGAAAATAAAGCTCGCAAGCAGGACGAAAAAGCCTCCGCGACCGAGGCTTCGCCAGGAGCTGAATCGCAGGTCAATGTTGCTTGAGTCCCTCACTCTTTTTCTCGTAAATGCCTCAACACCGCCGCTACCTAGAATTATGCCAAAGCTCGAGGCTCGCGCGCACTATCGTGCGACCACGCGCTGCCGGCTAAGCGTAGCCGCGGTGTGCAGATGGCAGATCGCAATGGCCAACGCATCGGAGGCATCCATCGGCTCCGGAGGTTCAGCCAGATCGAGAAGCCGCGTAACCATATCCTGGACTTGCTGCTTCTCCGCGCGTCCATAGCCGACGACGGACGATTTGATGGTCAGAGGCGAATACTCGGCGACTTCGAGTCCCGCGGCCGCGGCGGCCAGCATGGCCACGCCCCGGACCTGGCCAAGTTTCAGCGCCGACTTTACATTCAGAGCATAAAAGACATCTTCGATTGCCACCTCGTCCGGCTGTTGCTCGGAGATGATCGTGCCGAGTTCCAGGTAGATGCGGGACAAGCGGCGGGGCAGCGCTTCGCGCGGGGAAAGTTTGATCGCGCCGCAAGTCAGGCAGCACAACTTTCCGTGCGCACTCGACTCGACCACGCCGTAGCCGGTGTATTCGCCGCCACAATCAATGCCGAGAACTCGCATGTGAGTGCAGTTTATCGCGGAAACGGGAACAGCGCCTAGAGTGGCTCATCGATGGCATTGTCGAGGAAGCTTCAACGGCTAAGCCACAAAGATCGCGAATCAGAATTCAGCAGCACCTTGGACGGCGCATCTTGGCATCCTCGAATTCTTCGCGAAATCGAGCATAGGCTTCCGGGGATGACGTCATCTGAGTGCGGCGCAGAAATCGCGCATACGGCGCTTCGTCGAAGATCTCGCGCAGCGCCGCCATCAGCGTCGACAGTACGATTTGAGCTGTTCTCGACCAATGGCTCATCCCCGCTCCTCCGCCAGGCGTGTCATCACAAACGGCGCCTCTTTCAGCCTTGCCGCTTTGCTGCCGCTCAATATCGCAAGCCACTGGCGGCCCGACTCGATCAGCACCAGAGCAACCATCACGACGAGAACTGCCGTGACGGCGGCGTCGAGGCGGTTGTTGAAAATGAGCCGCGCCGTCGAGCCCGATGCCGGAGTTGCGGCCAGCGCCCGCGCTTGCGAGAGAAAACCGATTCGCGGATTTGGATCGAGTATCTTGTGCCACGATGCGGTAAAGGTAACTGCAACCAGCCACATCAGCGGCACGAGCGTGACTGCCGCATAGCGGCTCCGATGCATCTTGATGATGATCGTCGTAGCTACGCAGAGGGCGACCGTGGCCAGCAGTTGATTCGCAATTCCGAACAGCGGCCAGAGAGAGTTGATGCCGCCCAACGGGTCTTTCACACCCTGCCACAGAAAAAAACCCCAGGCCGCAACGATCAATGCGCTGGTGGCGAGAATGGAGGGATACCAGCTGGTGCGGCCGAGCGGCTTGTAGATATGCCCGAGCGCGTCCTGAATCATGAAGCGCGCGACGCGCGTACCGGCGTCGAGGATGGTCAGAATAAACAACGCCTCGAACATGACGGCAAAGTGATACCAGAGCGCCATCACCGTCGCACCACCGAGACTCTGAGAGAAGATGTGCGCCATTCCGACTGCGAAGGCGGGTGCGCCGCCCGTTCGGTTGAAGAGCGTCTGTTCACCAACCGCGTGGGCAAGAACCTGCATCTCGGCAGCGGTCACGGGAAATCCCCACGACGAAATGGTCGCCGTGGCCGCGACGGGAGCCTGGCCCACAACGCCCGCCGGACTGTTAATCGCAAAGTAAATACCAGGCTGAAGGACGCAGGCCGCAATGATTGCCATCACCGCCACAGCCGACTCGGCCATCATCGCTCCGTAGCCGACCATTGGCGTTTCCGTTTCGCGGGCGATCAGCTTGGGCGTGGTCCCGCTTGAGATGAGGGAGTGGAATCCGCTGATCGCGCCACAAGCAATGGTGATGAAAGCGAAGGGAAATATCTTTCCAGCGAAGACAGGCCCGGTGCCGTCGACAAATCTCGTTAGAGCTGGCATGTGCAGAGTCGGATGTAGCGCCACAATACCGATGGCGAGGAATCCAATTGTTCCGAGTTTGACGAAGGTGCTCAGGTAGTCACGCGGCGCCAGCAGAAGCCAAACCGGCACGGCCGATGCCGCAAATGCGTAGATGATAATGAGGACCGCGAGAGTCGGCGCGCTCAGCGTAAACAGGTGCGCCATTGCGGGATTCTGCGAAGCCCACTGCCCTCCCCAGATCGCCAACAATACGCAGATGAAGCCGAGCACCGAGACCTCGAGCACTTTGCCGGGACGAATGCGCCGCAGGTAAACGCCCATGACGAGAGCGATCGGAATGGTCATGGCAATCGTGAAGGTGCCCCAGGGGCTGTCTTTCAGAGCATTCACCACAACCAAGGCAACAACGGCCAGCAGAATGATCAAAATCGCAACCACCGCACCGTAGGCAACGAATCCGCCGACCAGACCGGTCTCCTCTTTTGCCATTTCGGTGAGCGATTTGCCGTCGCGGCGGACCGAAAAAAGGAGGATCACGAAATCCTGCACGCATCCCGCGAAAACGGCGCCCGCCAACACCCACAGCGTTCCCGGAAGATACCCGAACTGCGCGGCCAGCACCGGCCCAACCAGCGGCCCAGGACCGGCGATAGCGGCAAAGTGATGACCGAAGACCACCCACTTATTGGTTATTAGGAAGTCGCGACCATTTTCCAGCCGCTCGGCAGGCGTGGCGCGCAGTCGATCGATGGCGAGAATTTTCGCTGCAATGAACTTGCTGTAGAAGCGGTATCCAAGAGCGTAACAGCAGGTCGCCGCGGCAACCAGCCAAAGAGCGTTAATCGGCTCACCGCGGCGCACCGCGATCACTCCAATCGCGATGGCACCGAGCAGGGCAACGCATCCCCACGCGAAAACGGATAGACCCTTGTTCATGTCAGTCGAGCATTGTGTCGGATGTCAGGGCCAAGTGCAATAGTGATGTAAGCACGGGACACATGCGCACCTGAACGATTTTCTGCGTGCTGCGCGGTTTCGGCGTTCATCCATTTAGTGTTACTCTATTGCTTCCGAACGACTGCCCCCGCTGTGTTTCGGGCCATTTGTCGAGCCTTGGCAGCCGGGGTGCATTCCGAGGATTCCATCCGAACTCATACTGGAATAGGAGCACATGATGAGAATTGGCATGTTAACTGGTGGCGGCGACTGCCCCGGCTTGAATGCGGTCATCCGCGCCGTGGTGCGAAAGGGAGTCTTTCACTATCACGACGAGTTTGTGGGCTTCCTGGAGGGCTGGCGGGGCCTGATCGAAGATCAGAGCATGGTGCTCGATCTGGAAGCGGTGAGCGGCATTCTGCCTCGCGGTGGAACCATTCTGCGAACGTCGCGCACGAATCCTTCCAAACGGCCCGATGGTATTGACCGGTGCGCAGCTACGATTGACAAGCACAAAATTGACGCCCTGATTGCAATTGGCGGCGATGACACCTTGTCGGTCGCGCAGAAGCTCCACGAAAAAGGAATCAAGATCGTTGGCGTGCCTAAGACCATCGACAACGATCTGGGTGGGACTGATTACACTTTCGGATTTGATACCGCATGCAACATTGTGTGCGAGGCGATCGATCGTGTGCACACGACTGCCGAGGCGCACAACCGCGTGATGGTGGTCGAAGTCATGGGACGAGACGCCGGCTGGATCGCCCTCTACAGCGGCATCGCCGGCGGTGCCGACGTAATCCTGATTCCCGAACGTCCATTCGATGTCGATAAAGTTGCAGAATCCATTCGCCAGCGCCATGAGCGCGGACGTTACTTTTCTATCGTCGTGGTGGCGGAGGGCGCCAAGTTTTCGTCGGAAACGGGCAGCGGCGCTCCGATCCTCCAGGACATGGGAAAGGACGAATTTGGCCACGCCAAGCTGGGCGGTGTCGCAAACATTCTCGCTCGCGAGATTGAGAAGCGCACAAACTTCGAAACCCGCGCCGTAGTATTGGGCCACATTCAGCGCGGTGGCAGTCCCAGTGCGTTCGACCGCGTTTTAGCTACGCGTTATGGCCTAGGCGCGATCGACATGGTACATCGCGGCGAATTTGGCTGCATGGCAGCGCTGCGCGCGAACAAGATCGTTTCCATCCCGCTGAAAGAAGCGATCTCCAAAAATCGAGTCGTCGATAACGAGATGATTCAGATCGTCGACGGATTGTTCGAAGAGATCGGCGTTCGCGAAGCTGCGGGCAAGTAACTCGGCCGCGTTTTCCAGGCCATCTTTTTGCATGAACCAAGTGTACCGACACCTTGCGCCATGGTTGCTTACCATCATCGAGGCAGTCATGGTGCTTGGCGCGGTGGCGCTTTCCCTTCTCCATCGCCAGCGGAGCCGCAATCAATTTCTTGAACGCATCGGTACCTGGTTTTCACGATTCGCCCGCCGGCGTGCGCTGGCCGTATTCGTTGTCGGCCTAAGCACGCTCGTGCTTCGCGTTGCCCTGCTTCCCTTTTGGGGTGTGCCGCACCCATCGTGGCACGACGAATTCAGCTACCTGTTGGCCGCGGACACTTTCGCACACGGGCGGCTCACCAATCCGACTCACCCCATGTGGATTCACCTTGAGGGTTTTCACATTATTCAACGCCCGACTTATATGTCGATGTATCCGCCGGGTCAGGGCCTCATCCTGGCGGCTGGGCAGGTGCTGGGAAATCCGTGGATCGGACAACTGTTCACGACGGCTCTGATGTGCTCCTGTCTGTGCTGGATGCTTCAGGGATGGCTCCCTCCGCCGTGGGCCCTGCTGGGAGCGGCGTTGGCCATGCTGCGAGTGGGCATTCTGAGCTATTGGGTAAACAGCTACTTCGGGACGTCTCTACCGGCGCTGGGCGGTGCGCTGGTGCTGGGTGCGCTGCCGCGGATCACCCGCCGCGCGCGACTGGGTGACGCGATTCTGATGGGGCTTGGTCTGGCGATCCTCGCTAACACGCGGCCTTACGAAGGATTCGTCTTCAGCTTCCCCATCGCGGTGGCCCTGCTGGGTTGGATCGCCACGCAAAAGCGAATTTCCGCGATTGCCATCTTCAGTCGGATTGTCCTGCCCCTGACCCTCATCCTGGGCTTCACGGCCGCTGCGATGGGTTATTACTTCTACCGAGTGACTGGCAGCGCTTTCGTCATGCCCTATCAAGTCAATCGTGAGACGTATGCCGTGGCTCCGTATTTCATCTGGGAAAAGCCGCGACCCGAGCCGACGTATCATCACGCCGAGATGCGGGACTTCTACATCAACTTCGAGCTGAAGAGCTTCGAATCCGGGACAACCCTTCTCGGCTTCTTGAATCGCATCGGGCAGAGGATCGTCATGCTGTGGACGTTTTACATGGGGCCAGTACTTACCCTGCCATTCTTGGCTTTCCCCTGGCTTTTTCGCGACCGGCGAATGCGCCTTCCACTTCTGCTGGCAGCGGCCGTGGCCCTGGGTACCTTGATCGAAACCTGGACACTGGTTCATTATCTTGCTCCCGCTCTTGGACTGTTTTTTCTTCTGCAGGTGCAGTGCATTCGACACCTGCGCTTCTGGCAGTGGCGGGGAAGTCCTGTGGGACAAGGCCTGGCTCGTGCGGTTCCGATCGTCTGTGTCGGCATGGTCGTTCTGCGTGTTTGTGCTGTCGCCGCGGGCACGCAGATCGAGCCTCCTGGGGAAAAAGCGGATTCACCGCGAACTGTGATCGCACGCGAATTACAGAGCATGCCGGGAAAGCAACTGGTCATCGTGCATTATTCTTCTCGCCACATTCCCCACAATGACTGGGTCTATAACCGTGCCGACATCGACGCCTCCAAGATTGTTTGGGCGCGCGATATGGATGCGCAACAGAATCGGGAGTTGCTGCTCTATTTCAAGGATCGACATTTCTGGTTGATTCGGGCGGACGATCCGTCGCCCCAGCTTGAACCTCTGCTGCAGGCCGGTACTCCGAACTGAATCCTGATATTGTCTTGGTGCGGGAATCTCTTCCGCATTTCTTGTGACAACCGGAAACAATCCCGGAACATGGCTGACGGCCAAGCGATTGCGCGCTCATGGAACGATTCTTGCCGTTTGCTTGTGGTCGTTTTATGCGTGGCTTCTCGCGACCCCGGGCTTGCGTGACCGCAACGGCAACCAGAGGGGTACTGACTTTCTGCATCTCTACACTCTGGGTTCGCTTGCGATCGAACATCGCGGAATCGACTTGTACAACATCCAAGCGCAGGCTGTGGTGGCCGCGCAGCGCGTGCCGGAAGCGGCAGGCATCCGGTATTTACCTCTGTATCCGCCACAGGTCTCAATTTTCTTCGCACCGCTGGCGTATCTCTCTTACGGCTGGGCGCTGGTAGTCTGGTGGGCAATTAGCGCGCTAGTCTACGCCATTTGCTGTTACTGCATGTGGAGAGCTTGTCCCAACTTGCGCAGTCACGGAGCGCTCGTTGTTCTTCTCGCCGTGGCATTTCCTGCCTTCTTTCACCTGATCGCTTGGGGACAAACGTCTGCTCTGGCGCTGTCTTGCTTCACGCTGATGTTTTTTCTGCTGCGCAGCCGGCGCGAGTTCCTCGCCGGAGTCGTTCTCGGTTGTCTGATCTTCAAGCCGCAGTTGGGGCTGGCTGCTGCCGTCGTTTTCGTGTCGCTCGGCGCGTGGAGGGGCGTGGCCGGAGCGGTTCTCTCCGCGGCAACGCAGTTGTCGCTGGGAATTCTGTATTACGGAGTGCAGCCGCTGCGGCAATGGCTACGAATGCTGCGGAACGTCCGCACCGTGCTGCCGTGGTTCGAACCGAAGCCGTATCAGACTCACTCGTTGCGAACCTTCTGGTCGATGCTCATACCGAGCCATAATCTCTCGTTCGCTTTGTACGTGTTGTCCGCAGTTGGCGTGCTTGGCTTGACAATTAAAATCTGGAGGCGCGGCCAGGACCTTCCGCTCGCTTTGCGGTATTCATCACTGCTCTTTGCGACCGTGCTGGTGGCGCCGCACCTGACGGTCTACGATTTGGTGATCCTGGCCCCTGCGTTTCTTCTGCTAGCCGACTGGATCGTTGGACATGCTCTCGCTCCTCAAACTCGCTGGTTGGGAACTCTGCTTTATCTGGCCTACATGCTGCCACTCGTCGGACCCTTTGCGCGTTGGACTCACATCCAGCTCTCGGTGATCGCGATGACAGCCATCCTGTACCTGCTCTGGCGGACTTCGAGAGAGCCTAATGCGACCTTCACCGCCGTGCCCTGCAGCACAGAAACAGCCGCGAAGATGGTTCGCCAGACTTAGCAGCGATCAGACTCTGCCATCAAGCCGCCTCGGGCCTTCCAAACAAGAAAGCTAATGCTTCGGGAAACCTCCGCGCCCAGGCTGATTCATGATGCGTGCCGCCTTCTTCGATGACCAGCTTCAGCCGTTTATCGTCCAGTCCAGCGCGGCGTAGAATCCCGGCGAGCTCTCGCACATCATCGACCATGCTCTGATCCCGATCCTTCCGGCCTGCTTCAGCTGTGCCTGTTCCCAGAACAATACGTTCGGGCCAGGGCTGAACGCCGCGACTCTGGCGAATGATCTGCCGATTTGAAGCCCACAGCGATGGACTTTCCAACAGCAACCGGCCAATCAACCCCGGCCGCACCGCGGCCGTGTAGAGCGCAATCAGCGCTCCCAGGGACGATCCACCCAGTCCGGTGTTCTCCGCACCGCCGGCCACGCGGTAGTTGCGAGACACAAACGGCATGACTTCTTTGGTCAGGAAGTCAGGATAGCGGCTTCCCTGCACGCGCAACATCATGGGATTGAGCGAGCGATGCGGCATGTATTCGCGAACGCGATCTTTGGCCGCATTGTCGATCCCGACGAAAATCATCGGCGCAATCACCCCTTCGCGGATCAGCCGGTCTGCCGTCTCATCCACCTGCCACTCGACGCCGGTAAACGAACTCGCCGATTCGAACAGGTTCTGGCCGTCGTTCAGATAGAAGACCGGAAAGCGTCGGTTGCTGTTCGCCGCATCGTCGTATCCAGGGGGCAGCCACACACGTACGAAGCGCGTGTTGTGAAAAATGCGGCTGCGAAATTGGTGCAGGCGCAAGTCTCCAGTGGAAGATTCTGCGCGGATGACGCCAGCTGCTGCGGCCGCATGACTTTCAATTTTCTGGGATTCTTCCATCGGGAAAAATGCGTTACCAGAATACAATGCTGGAACGAATCACGCTCTCGCAGCTCTTACCTTCACAACGATGGCAAACATGCTGATCAGGGAGATCAGAGCCAATGAAATCAGGCATAGAATGCACCATGTGGTTAAAACGTACGCTTCGATATAAGTAAGGTAGAGCGCGAACGCAAGGCCCACAACCGCGGCGGAAAGCAAGCGGCCGGGCGTCTCCACTCGCGAGCGGAAGAACGTTGCCAGAGCGAACAAAACCGCGTAGCCTGCGACGCCAATGCCCGCCACTGGAATTCCCATGATGCTTGAATACTCGCTGCGGTTCACGATGTCGCAACTGAATCTCTGGCTGAAATCGCAGAATTCGGTTGCCGACTTCGCATAGTGGCGCTGCAGGGAGACCGCGGAAACGATCATGCCGGCTATCGCGAGCGCTGCGACGATCGCAAGAAGAAGATGGACGGCGCGATCCGCGGATGCGTCGCTCGGTGAAGACAGTGCAGACTCCGTCATGGCAGGCTGCACCCGGTCTTGCTGCTCAAAGCCTCCAATGAGAGGATTCCCTCTTTCGGTGGATCCGTTCCAAACTGCCAGCTGGGAAACAAGGTTACACCCGCTACTTTGCAGGCGGGCGCGAGTTCCTTCGAGTTCCTGATCGCACACTCGACGTACGGCACATAACGAAACGACTCGCCGAATTTTTCCTTCTGTTCAATGCAATGCGGACACCAGTAAAGGCCGTACATCTTCGCCTGCTTTGCCGCCAGGCAGCGCGCGAATCCATCGTACTTGTGGTTGCTGTAGCTCCAGATTGCAATGTATCCCGCCGCGACCAAAACCACAATGCCGCCCCAGACGAGAAGCTTCTTCCTCTTCGCCGGGTCCATGCTGTCGCCCTGCCGCTGTTGTTGCCGTTTTCGTCGCTCTTCAGACATGACCTAATTCTTATATCACGGGCATCACGCTACGACGTTCAGCGCCCCGGGCAGAACACTGATTTCTTCGCAATGGAGCGTCAGCACTTCCCCGTCAACCATGACATCCACCGGCGCGTCGAGGTTGAACTCGACACGGCGAACTGCTTTCCGCTCAGCCATCGGATGATTGACGTGCGTGCCGTCGTAAAGGCCCGGCAGATTGCGGATCAGCCCCAACCGTCCAATTGGTCCCCAGCGGACATATTCGATCAGAGCATCATCGATCTCAGCTCCCGGCGCAATCATCATGGTCCCACCCGTGAACTTGCTGTTGCTGAATGTCAGAAACAAAGAACGGCGGCTGTCGAAAACCTCCTCCCCCTCTACTCGAACCGGAAAAGGGCGGCGATTGAAGCGCGCCAGGGTGAGGAAGATCGAGGTCAGATATCCGAACTCGCCCCACGCGCTGAAGCGGCGCGCGCGCAGCGTTGCAACATCCGCCGAAAAACCCATACTCAATAAATTGACGTAATGGATGACACCCGTACGATGTCGCAACCGCATCACATCGCATGGCCGGCTCCGCTGAGCGAGCAGCGATTCGATCGCGTACTCCACGCCCCGATCGCTGAAGTCGCGGAGAAAAGAATTCCCTGTGCCCAAGGGTAGAAACGCCAATGTCGGACGCTCGCGCGCGGAAGCCTGTGGATACAGGCCATTTACAACTTCGTACGAAGTACCGTCTCCCCCGACTGCAACGAAGTTACGAATCCCGCGGCCATACGCTTCCCGCGCAATCTGTGTCGCTTCACCCGCAGCTCGCGTGGTGGCGACTTTGATCTCGACTCCGCCGGCCCGCAGACGCTCCAGCGCGGGGCCGAGCAGTCTGCGGCTGCGTCCGCCGCCAGCCGCCGGATTCACAATTGCAAGATAGGTTTGCCCCAAGATCCCAGATCCATTTCACAGCGAATAATCGACGGCCTAGACTCAACCGCGCCTCGTGAACAGGCGCCGGTGAATGATCACATCATCACCATCGCACTCCGCTCCGCAGACTTTCGAATCCCTTCCGCCAACACCTGACGTTTGATCTTCATCGAGGTGGTATAGGGAAAATCGCAATCCCAAATCAAGTATCCGCCCACGCGTTTGAAGTCGGGCAAGCGTCGGTTTCTGGCAGAAATCTCTTCCAGCAATTTGCCGTCTAGTTTCTGGTTCTGCTCGAGTCGAAGCACCAGGAGCAATACCTCATTCCCGAGCTTTTTCTCTGGCCAGATGTAGTTTGCGGCGAACACGCAGTACTCCTTCACCGGCAGGCCGTCGAAGACGGTCTCAATATCCTCTGGATAAATGTTTTTTCCACCCTCAGTGACGACCATATTCTTCTTCCGCCCGAACAGCTGCAGATGACCGCTTCCGTCAAACCGGCCGAGATCGCCCGTCAGAAGCCAGCCATCGACGATCGTCTCCAGCGTGAGTTCGGGATCGTCGAGATAGTGTGACATCACGGTCTTGCTGCGCGCCGCGACTTCGCCCACGCCTTCGGCGTCCGGACTCAGGATCCGCAATTCAACTCCGGGTAGCGGCTTGCCCACCGTATCGGCGCGAAACGGCTTGAGATCGTTGAGCGTTAAGGCTGTTCCGGCCTCGGTGAGGCCATAGCCATTCACCACCGGTATGCCAAGATCGTAAAAGAACTGCATCGTTGAAGGCTCAATAAAGGCCCCACCAGTAATCAACGCCAGCACTTCTCCCCCGAAGCCCCGATGAACGCTGGGCAACAACATCCGGCTCACTTTAATTTTTGGACGGCGACCCGTCAGGACTCTGTTGGTCGCGATCATCGTGTTGAGGATGGCTCGTTTCCACGATGGCAATTCGTCGAACTTCGCGCGCAGCCCGCGCTCCAGACTCTTCACTATCATTGGAACCAGCGACACGTACGTAATTCGATAACGCAGGAAGGCATCGCGCACGAATTCCGGACGCAGCGTGCGCAGATGCACGACGCAAGCTCCGCACACAAATGGCCCGATGAAACCAACCATGAAATCGATCGCATGGTTCGTGGGGAGAATGCTCAAGTACCGCACTCCTGGCCAGAATGGGTACCACGCAGTCAACGATCGGCACTGTTCCAGATAATTCTCGTGCGTGAGAACACAACCCTTGGGACGCCCACCCGTGCCTGACGAGTAGACGATGCAGGCGACGTCCTCCTTCTCGCGCATGATGAAGTCGGGAGATCCTTTTCGCTTGAAGTCCTCCCATCGAAATGCGCCTGCCAGATCGGCCCCCAGCGGGGCCTCGGTCACGAGCACAATCTTCGTTGCGATATTGTGAAATTCCGGCGACTGCATGATCGCTCGCCACAAGTGATATTCAACGACGAGCACCTTGGACCTGGAATGCGCCAGCAACTGCAGATGTTCGCCCGCGGTCAGCTTGTAATCCAACGGGACCAGTACGCCGCCGCAATAAAAGATTGCGTAAGCGGAAATCAGCCATTTTGACTGATTCGTCATGATGATGGCCGCGCGGTCGCCCGCGTCAAAATCGGCATCCTCGAGAGCGCGCGCCAGCGGCAGCGCAATCTCCTTGAAGTCGGAATACGTCAGGCGAACTTTCTCGCGGTCGCGATCCGCTTCAATCAGGCAGACCTCGGCAGAAAAGCGCTCAAGCGCGTCGCGCAGCGCGGCACCGAGACAGCTATATTGGCGGAGATCGAGCATAAAGAAATTGCCGATTGTCGATTGTAGATGGTTGATCCAGCAAGCGGGCACAGCGTCCGTCGTCACGTTCCCCGGCAATCAACAATCCAAGACCGGCAATCAGCAACAGGATTTCATCTATAGCCGGGCCTGAATCTTTCCGGCCAGCGTGCGGAAGTCGCTCACTCCTTGCAGTTCGTAATCGGGCAACTCAACCCGGAAGTGGTTTTCCAGCTTGGTCAGCAGGTCAAGCGCCTGCAAGCTGTCGATACCGAGCGCCTTGAAGAAATCGTCATCAGGCGATAGCTTTTCGCGCGGCACCTTAAAATGAGCTGCCGCCAGATTCAGAATCTCGTCGAGCGTCCTTTGAGCTGTTTCCATAAACAGCCATTCTAATTCAGTTCTGGCTACGGCAAATACGGCTGGGCGTCTGTGCTTTCGACGAATTTCTTCAATCCCGCTTGCACAGCTGGCCGCGAGAATAGCTCGCAGAAAATGTCGATTTCTCGCCGCAGTTCGTCCTGCGGGATCGGCTTGATGAACCGTTTTGCCTCGGCCGCCGTGTGCCGGTCGAACTTTCCGAGCTGTGCCGCGGTCGCCCGTGCCACCCGCAACGCCTCGCCCTCTGAAACGATCTGGCTCGCCAGTCCGATTTGCTGTGCCTTCGTGGCATTGAAGCTGCGGCCGGTCAGTAACAGATCGCGCACGACCGCATTGCCCAGATCCCGCTTCAGGCGCGGAATTCCGCCAAATCCAGGAATCAGCCCAAGCCGGAGCTCCGGAAAGCAGAAGCGTGCCATCTTATCGGCAATCAGCAGATCGCAGACCAGGGCGACCTCGAATCCCCCTCCAAATGTGACGCCGTGGACCGCCGCGATCGTGGTGAGCGGTGAGGCATCGATTCGGCTCAACGTGCGATGAATTCGCTCGAGAAAATCGCGCACGCCCCGAACTGCATGGGCCTTCTCGATTGTCTGCGAGCGTTCGTAAAGCTCGCGCAGATCCGCACCCGCACAGAAACCGGACTTCAACTCGCTAAAGATGATGAGCGCGTGCGCTTCTTTCTCCAGCTCGTCGAGCGCAGACGCGAATTGCTCGAACTCACCCAGCGATAGCGATCCGATCTCGTTGCAGGGGGCGCGGTGAAGTGCGAGCTCGATCACGCCGTTCGTGACTGCCCACGATAGTGCCTGACCTTTAAATTGCCGCACGCTTGCCGCCAAGCTCTTCGCCAGCATCTTCATACCGCCTGCTTCACCGCGTACATGTCCTCGATTTCACTTTTCATCCGAGCAGAAATCAGGTCGCGCTTCAGTTTTCCGTTGGCTGTGAGCATTCCATTGTCAATGGTAAAAGGATCAAGCCGCAGGCAGAATGCCCGCACTTGCTTGTAATGCGGAAGCTCAGGGTTGACCACATCGAGCGCCGACTGCACTTCTTCTCCGCTCACGGACCCCGTAACAATTGCTGAAAGATAACCTCGGCCGTTGCCCACCACAACCACTTGCTGCGCCCCCGGCAAATGGCGTGCAATTTCGTCTTCGATCGTTTCCGGAGCGATTTTGTGGCCCGAGCCAAGCACTATCAGATTCTTGATCCGGCCCACGATTCGCCAGTTGCCCGTCGCATCCATTTCACCTTGATCTCCGGTGTGAAACCATCCGTCGCGCAACACATCTGCGCTTTGCTGCGGACGGTTCCAATACCCGGGAAATACATTGGGCCCGCGCACCACGATCTCATCATTGTCACCCAACCTCATCTCGATGCCCGGAATGGCCGGCCCAACGCGGCCTGGCACCGGATTTGCCGGATCGTCCATCGTACAAATTCCGGTAGTCTCGGTTAATCCATAAACTTGGAGCACAGAAATGCCGAGCATAGCGAAGTAGTCCTGCGTCTCTGGGGCCAGCGGCGCCGAACCGCAAATCAGAGCCTTCAGATTCTCTCCCACCATGTTCTTGCGGATAGTCGAGAAGACCACCTTGTTTCCAAGCCACAACCAGATTCTGTCGCCGGATTGCGCCCCCTTTCCCTGCTTTCTGATCGCTGCCGCCTTCGCTCGCACATACATCGTTTGTACCACTCCGCCTTTCTGTGCGATCTGCTCCTCGACGCCACGGCGCATGCGTTCCAGCAACTGCGGAACATTGAGAAAATAGTGGGGTGCAACGGACAGCATGTCGCCCGGAATCTTTGTCAAATCGGTGTTCAGGGCTACCACGCTGCCGCGCAGCAGAAAAGTCAGCACCGCGATCCATGACGCACAGAAGCTGAACGGCAGATAATGAAAAATTCGATCCCGGCCTGAACGGTCTCCCATCAATTGATCCAGCCGTGTCGAAGTGCATCCCAGCATGAAACCTACGTTCGCCGCGGTTAAGACTACGCCTTTCGCTTCGCCAGAAGTGCCCGACGTATAGATGATCGTCACTGGATCGGAATCTCTCACCTGCGGCCGGCCCAGAGAAATCCCTTCGACTCCCGCAAAGATCTCATCGAACAGAATATGCGGTGGCGCTGCCGGCCAGTTCTGCAGGATTCCGTCGCGCAGGCTCGCGTCGCCGCAGCAGACGAGCGACGGCGTACTATCCCTCATCATGGCAACTAGTTCCGAAGAGGCTTGCCGGAAATACAACGGCACGACAATCAACCCCTCGGCCATGGCCGCGAAATCCACTGCGATCCAGCGAATGCTATTCGCGGCGAGAAGTCCGCAGCGATCGCCCTTCTTCAGGCCTTTCGCGGCGAGAAACGTCCTCGCCTGGGCGATCAACTCCAGCAGTTCGTTACCCGTCACTGCTGTGACTTGGCCATCACGGATTTCCTGCAGGACCGTTATCCCCGCAGCCGCTTTGAGTTGCGAAAATATTTCCCCGACAAATGGCATGATTTTCGTACCGGATCACGCTGAATCAACTGTACGCGGCCACCAACTGCCGCAGAGAGTCATTCATCGGCGGCAGATAATCCTCCCAACTCCATTCGCCCTTGCGCGTGGGAAATTCGGGATACCGCCGTTGAACTTCCTCCTCGAAGAAAGCGCCCATGTGCGCCATCACTTTCAGGTTCTTGACCACCGTGCGTGCGATCCCATCCGCTATGCGTTCGCCTTGCGTGGCAAGGGTTTCGAGCGCTACCAGCAGTTTTTGCTCGAGATCGGGGTCATCCACCGTCATGAGCAACTCCTCATGGCCGCGCTCGCGCATCAGGTTGCGAATGCGTTCGTCCATCGTGATGCCTGCCGAGGGAACGAGCGCCGGCATCGAGGTCACGATTCCGTGGTAGCGCGACGAAGCCATCATATGACATGCGCGCAGAATGCTGACCAGTTCATACATATTGTATTGATCAGAAGTCAGCACAGGCACGCCGCCGAGTTTTTCCGAAATCCGATTGGCCGGGCGCGCGTCGAGCCGCTCGGTGGCCACCAGAATCACGAACACATTGCGCCGCTTGCGGAACGCATCTACGGCTTTGGCGATCGACGAAAGATAATGCTCGTATGCGCGATCCGCAGCGGGGCCCGAGTTGTGGAAGTACGGCCCGCGATAATGGCTGCTCTTGTACGCTCCTGTCAGGCTATGCAGAGCGAGTTTGCCAATGGATGCCTTCACCGGCCACTCAAACGGATTGATCGGACACACGACCAGCACGGGCGTATGCCCGTCCCATCCCACCTGCCGCAAAACGCCCCGCCCGTATTCTGCCGACTTGGGCTCGAACGTCCATGCTGTGTCGGTGCCCAGTTCTGTCGGCACACCCAGTTCGCGAAGAAGCGTTCTCGATTCTTCGTTGCGAGTGATTACCAGCGAATTCTTGCAGTAGCGCGCACACATCTTGGCCAGAAGTGGATCCATCTGCCCGGCCTCGGCGCCGTATCCCACCGAGAGCTTGTTCTGCACCGCGGCGATGCCCAAAGATCCAATCATCATCGTCGTCAGCGCGTTGGCGAATTTGCTTTTGAACATCGACCCTTCGCAGGCCACGACTCCATGATGCCGCGGCACTTCATCCGACAAGAATGACGGATAGATATCCGGCAGGTGCACTTGCTTCGTACCTTCGAAATATCCCTTCGAGAACTCGAAGTTCTGACTCATCACGGTGAATTCGACGCGATCCTCGCCCAGGATATGACGAATCTGGCGCAGCATTTCGTCGACGCGCACATCGGATCCCATGTTGCGCGTGCCGTTGTACCCGGCAAACAGCAGCTTCAGTTTTTCGTCCGGCCGCCATGGCGTCCCGGCTCCGAGCGTCCATCTCACTTTCGCGCGCTCGATGTTGCTGCTTACCCACGCTTCCAGAATGAAGTCCATCATGCGGCTGTACCTCCCGCTGCCGCTGGCCAAGGCTGGTACTTGTACTCGAACTCATTCTCGCGGCTGAATTTGAGGAGCGGAAAGCTGTACTGCGAGAATGGAACCGGCTTTCGTCCCAGCTCTGAAGTCACGCGCGTGTTGTCAAACACCGTGTTCCACACCAGATACGGCATAAATACTTTCATCAACGACGCGCTGTAGCCCAGAGATCCCTTACGGCTGGAGAGAAAGTTCACCGATCCCGTAAATGGTTTTTCCGTGAACGGCAAGAATACGGGACTGCGCTTCTGTTGCGCCGCGGCCAACGCGGTCGTCAGCTCCCGAAAGGTCTGTGACCCCGCGCCGGAAGAAAGATGATAGGTGTCGTACTTCGGCTGATCTTTCTGATGCAAGGCTGCAATCGCGTCTGCCACAAAATCCACGTTCACAATGTCAATCTTGTCGGTAGAACGGAACGGCAGCACCGGCAAGCCCGCCAGAAACACGAAGGCCTTGACCATGTCGAACTGCGTCGTTTCCGCATGCCGGCTGTCACCCAGCACAATGCTGGGACGGAAGATAGTCTTCGGCGTGTCGGGCAGCAGCATGCGCGTCATGTGTTCACAAAACTTCTTGGTGCGCGCATAAGGATCGTAGTCGGAGCGATTCCAATCGATGGAACTGTCTTCCGTGACAACTTCATTGCTACGCTTGCCAGCCACCGCGACCGTACTCACCTCGCTGAAACGACGCAGCCCGTGATAGTGCTCCACATGCCGCGCCAGCGTTAGAACTTCGAGCGTCCCGCGCAAGTTCACATTCAGGCAACTCTTTTCCGACTTGCGATTCAGAGACGCAGCGCAATGAATCACCGAGTCGGTAGTATGCACCAGCCGGTCGTATTCATCGCGATTGAGGCCGAAACCGGGCGAAGTCAAATCCCCGCAGAAGACTCGAACTTTCGTCTGCAGGTGCTCATAAAAGCGCCGGAAATCAAGGTGCAGCTGCAACCCCCGCCACAGCCGCAGTTGGGCTTCCTGCGGATCGCGCGCGCGCACGAGCAGGTTCAGCGAGGCACTGTAGCCCTCGAGCAGATTAGCGGCAACATGCGCGCCGATGTATCCGGTCGACCCGGTCAGGAATATCGCCACGTTGCTCCGTTGGTCCCGGTTTTCACAGCATCTCCGTTGGCGGGCGCAAGTTGAAAGCTGCGGGGAGGACGAGCCTCCAAAGGCCGCCCTTCAATCAGAGGATACGTCCAGCGACGCAAGGCGGGGATGTGAATATTGATCCAATACTCCCACCAGTCGAGCGAGCGCGTGTCGTAGGCGAAGTCGGGCCGCTCTTCCGGCACCAGCGCATGCGAGAGTTTCTCGATATTCTCGGCGGCAAAATCGTGCTCGTTCAGCAGGATGAACGGCTCGAACAGCTCAATCAGTTTTTCCAGCCTTTCCAGATTCCGCTCGGTCTTCACCAGAGGCGCCTTCTTCAAAGGCAGCGGCGACATGATGCGTTGGATCGACTTCACGATCGCCTTTTGCGCCGGGGCAGACATCCGGTTGTAGCGGGTCTTCGAAACCGGAATCGCGTCAAAACGCAGACGCAGCCACGATTCCAGCCCCTCCTGCGCGCGGTAGTGCTTGCGGTGCGCCAGCGACGTCAGTTCGATCGATCGTCCCATATCGCACGGATTCGTCACTGAAGTTGCCAGTTGGTACAGAGGGTCGTGTCGTCGTTCCATCACTCCCGCTGCGATGAGCGTCATTCCGCTGCACACCGCGTCGACGGGGATGATGTCGAGCCGCTTGCTTTCGTTCGACGGCAACTGCCGGAAATACGTTCCCAATAAATACGACAAAGAAGCCGAGGTATTGATTCCCTCATTCCATCCGCGAAACGGCTTGCCGACCGACGTCTCGACGATCGCGGGCCGCACCACCGCAACCGGCAACCCCGCGCCGTGTTTGGCGATTAGTGATTCCGCCAGGCTCTTGGTAAGGGTGTAGGTGTTTGGCCAGCCGAGCTCCTTGGCGCGGCGCGTCCCAGCCTCGGTCAGGTAAGTCTTCAGCCAGCGCACGCGATTTTTGCGGACCTGATTCTCCAGCGCGGCCCCTTGCAGATCCTTCGCCGCGTGTTCCTTGGATCGCGCCTGTATCCGCAAGCCCGAAGTCACTTCTTCGCTTTCCGCACGAATCTCGGCGTCCTTCACCAAATCGTGCAGAGACCGCCATTCCTGCTCCGCGTCGAAGTCCGCCAATCCACGAGGATTGTAGTTTGGCGTGAGTTTCTCGCTGACCCGGCCATCCTGCTCTCCCGCCACGTAACAGGTCGAAAGATGCAGAAGGCCAGCGTGGTCCGCCGATCGCACGAACTCTAATACATTGATGGGCGCGTCCGTATTCGTGGCCAGGGCGTCGCGCAGATCGGGATTAAAATCCGTCAGGCCCGAGCTATTAATAACGATGTCCAGATTCTTCTGCAAGCGCCGCGCAACCTCAGCGTCCAGGCCCAGCCCAGGTTGCGTCACGTCGCCTTCCACCACTTCAACCTTCTCGCGTAAAAAGTCCGGAAGCCTGGCCCCGTATTTCTCAAAGAGCGGATCGAATACCGGCGATTCCTCTACCATCCTCTCGAACCGCCGCTCCGCGGGATTGGACTTCTGCCGCCGGATCAGCAGATAAATCCGTTTCACCTCGGGCAAATCCAGCAGCGTATTCGCCAGCCAGACCTTCCCGATAAATCCAGTAACGCCGACCAGCATCACGTGCTTTCCCGCAAACGCACGGCGAACGGAGAACCCGGAAGCCTGCCTCTGACCGTCGAAATGGACGATAGGTTGAACGAGGCTCACAATCTGCCGTTCGGCGGGAATCACAGCAGCGCGAAGTTCCTCAAGCGAGATATCGAGATGGCGGGCCAGCGTCTTCGGAGCCCGCCGTCCGTCGGGCATATTTTCGCGGAAGCGGGCAAATACCCCGCGTGGGCGAATCACCGGATCCAGAAGCCTGCCCGTCGCGGTGCCGTCGCGAAACTCCAGGCGGTTGGCCACGATGCGCTTCACGCCCAGCTGCTTTGCCAACGGACCCATGACGTGATCGAGTCCCTGGCTCACCAGCACGACGTCTGCTCCCGACGCCACCAGTTCGTGCACTTTTTGCACACCACTCTGTTTCAGCCGGGGCTTCAACTTGTACTGGAAAAACTCTTCTCCGAGCAGGTCGAGGCGGTCTCGGGTGACACCACGCAGGGCAGTATGCACCACCCGCGTGGCAAATTTGCGATTCGTGGAATAAAGAAACGGGCGGAGGAGCGCCATCAGGAAGATCAGCCCACGCCGGCGGAAGCGCTCTGAGAACGTCTGGGCGTTCCAGGTAAAGAATGCTACCGGCTCGACCACCGTCAGGTCGAGCAGGCTACCCTCAACCCGCCAGTAGACGGTGGGGGCCGTACTGGAATTGTGGTTCGGCTCCAAATCCTTCTTCGTCCCTACGGTGGCGTCCAACTGCCTCAGCCACACGAAGCTGTTATTGTAAACAATCCAAGGCTCATAACGAAGCGAAAGCCCACCGTTCGCGCCCGCCGGGAGGCGGAGTGCAAGGTCTTACTTCGATCTCCCTTCGCCATATCTTCGACTCGCCACCAAGGCAGCCGAACCGCTCAGGGCCACAGTAGCCCCAATCGCCAACAACCCTCCGCGGAACCCGCCGTTCCCGGTGCGAAACACTCCAATAATGTCCGGACCGAAGTATCCCCCTAGATTTGCCAGCGAGTTAATCATGGCGATTCCCACGGCTGCCGACAGATCCGTCATCCGTGACGTTGCCATCGCCCAGAATGGCCCAACCATCGACTCCGCCCCCGCGAGCCCGAGTGAGAGACAAGCAACAACCATCACGGGCGATCTGCTGTAAGCCGCGAACACCATTCCCGCAGCCGCAGCGAAGGCCGGAATCGCCGTGTGCCAGCGCCGTTCTCCTCTCTGATCAGAGTGCATTCCCACCAGAACCATTGCGGCCGTGCTCAATATAAAAGGGATCACCGCCACCACCCCGGTCCAAAGGTAGCTCAAGCTCGAAAATGCCCGGATCACGGTCGGCAGCCACAGCATTACGCCATACGTCGTGGTGGAAACGCCGAAATAGATCAGCGATAGCATCCAGACTTCAGGACTGAACAGCATCCTCCATAAACTAGCTCTGCCGACACTGGACTCGGCTTGGCGTTCCTGAGTCAGCTTTTCCAGCAGCCAGGCGCGCTCCTCGGCCTTGAGCCACTGCGCTTCTTCCGGGCGATCTGCCAGAACCCAAAACACTGTGGCGCCGAATACGATGGCCGGCATGCCTTCTATCAGAAACATCCACTGCCAGCCCGAAAGTCCCTTGCCCGTGAGTCCGAGCAGCGCCCCGGAGATCGGGCTACCGACGATGCCTGCAATCGGGTTCGCCGTCATAAACCACGCCACGGCTCGCGCGCGAGTGCTCGCAGGGAACCAGCGCTTCATATATAGGATCATGCCGGGGAAAAATCCGGCCTCCGCCGCGCCGAGTAGAAAGCGCATCACATAAAAGCTGACGGGGCCCCGAATGAAGATCATCAAACACGAGATGACACCCCAGGCGACCATGATGGCTGAAATCCACCGCCGGACGCCGACTTTCTCCAGCACCAGATTGCTCGGAAGTTGAAAGAAAAAATAGCCGGCAAAAAACATGCCCGCGGCCCGGCCATAGACGCGGTCGCTGATGCTGAGCTGCGTCCGCATCTGCAGCACGCCGAAGCCGACGTTAATGCGGTCGAGGTAAGCGATGATGTACAGCAGGAACAGAAATGGCATAAGCCGCCACATCAGTCGCGCGACCACGGCGGATTCAGGGCGGTTGGAGGCAGTTTCCAAGAGTGCTTTCCACAGTCCAGGCGGACCCGTTCGGCGGTGCGAGGATTCTACGCCAACCCAAGCCTCTCCCGAGCTTCCGCAACAATCCTTTCAGGCGGTGCACCGATGTCGGCCAGGATCGCGTCGTCGGGCTCCTCCAAATCGGCGAATTGACTGGCCAGAATCTTTTCGTCGGCGAAATGGCCATGCCGCGAGCGCAAACGCTCCCCGATCAGCTTTGCATTCCCTTTTAGATACACAAAGCGCACTTCTGGACCGGCCGCGAGTTCTTTGCGGTATCCGCGTTTCAAGGCAGAACACGCCAGCACGACGTCGCACCGGCCTACGATCCAACGGGCAATCTCCGCCCGAAGCCGATCCATCCACGGGCGGCGATCCTCATCGGTAAGCGCGATGCCACGCCGGATTTTTTCGACGTTCGAAGCGGAGTGAAAATCATCCGCGTCGGCAAATTTCCACCCCAGTTGCTCAGCCAGCAGGCGCCCGACAGTCGTCTTCCCCGCGCCGACGACTCCCATCACTATGACGATCATCGGTGGAAAAGTTCTCGTTCGTTATTTCTTGGAGTACGTCTTCTGCGCACCCGTTCCGCCGTTGGTAAGACTGAACGTGCCGTCGGGTTCGGCCGACACTTCGATGTATTTTCCCTGGCAATTCTCTTTCACATTCGCAATGTGGTCGTCGGCAACGTTATGATCCCGATCCGATTCTTCCGCGTAGTGCAGCTGCCATAAATCTTCCAGCCCGGGAGAATCATGCACGATTTGCCACGCCGCCGGACTCGCACCCTTGCGAGGCCCATTATCAATGACCGCCACTCGCGGATGCAGCGCCCAAACCAGCGCTTTGGGATTCGATAGATCTGTTCCGTGATGCGTCACGAGAAACAGATCCACAGTGCCCAGCAAATTGTTCGGACACGCCAACTCGATCTCCTTCTTCTTAGTGAGATCACCCAGGTCGAGAAACCGGAAGTGACCATAGGTGATCAAAACGCCCACGGAGCGCCCGTTCTCGCTGTCGTCGACCGCTGCGGTCGGCTCGGAGCCACAGTAGGAATTCGCTTCTCCGGCGCCGGGCAACGGGCTCGTAATATGATCTCCTGCCGCGCTCAACACGCGGACCTCGATGCCCTTCATCGGCAGCCCCCATCCGGGCTTCACCACCACGTGCGGATGTCCAGCGATGGCCTTCTCGTAAGCCGCATAGTCAACCCGCGTCACTTCGGAATCTTCCAGGTTCGGCCCGTGATCGATGAATGTGCCCACTTTGATGCCATCGACCAACTGTGGCACGCCGCCAACGTGATCGCGGTGATAGTGGGTGATCAGGACGTAATCGATTTGCTTGAGCCCAGCCTGGTGCGTGGCCTGCACAATTCGATCCGCATCGCGTCCTTCGTAACCCGGCCAGCCCGCATCGATCAGCAATGACTGTCCCAACGGGCTCACGACGAGCGTTGCCTGCCCGCCTTCCACATCAATGAAGTAGATCTGCAGCGGCTTGACGGCCGCTGCTCCGGCCGAAGGCAGAGCTATCAAAAGGGCACACAGCGATACAGCGGCAATCAGGACTCGACGCATGGGTTGCACCTGATCGGAAGATATTGCCGACGATTATGCCACGCGGCGTCGAGGAAATGGCAAGGTTGTTTGCTCGAGCCGGTAGCAAGCGTGCTCTCGGCTGCTTAGGCCCAACATTTCCGGCGCGCTCGAACTCATGGGCAATTCGTCTTAGGAACGCGGCCGGCAAGGCGGCCTTCGATCCATCCAATCTGGTCCCTCACAGAGTCGCCAATCACCCGGTCTGGATCGAGATCGTTGTATCGCTGCCATTGGACCCGATCGCCGACTTTGCACATGCTGCCCACCGCTTGAGCTGTACTCGTTGCCAGCGTCGATTGATCGTCAGCACTACTCACTACAAGGATGGGGCCGTACGCCCGTTTCTGGCCCAGATCGTTCCTGCCGAAGTACCGGCGCACGAACGGATCGTTTTTCCAGCCTGACTTGACTGTTTGAGCGGGAGACAACTCCGTAAGGGCCGCCTGCGAGCACATTTGGTCAATGTTGCGATAGAGCGCAAGCCCCTTCTCCGTCAACATTTCAGTGACTTGAAATTGCGGATAAACCGTCTTAACCCCATAAGTCAGGGATGCAAGCATGAGACCGGAGTGCTCCGAGATTTCCATCGGACTGGCAATCCCCGAAATTGCGATCGCGCCGAGGTAGCCAGGGTCGCGAAGCTCGTTCTCCTTCTCGGCGACGGCCACCGCCGTCTGGCCACCCTCCGCCTCCCCCATTACAACCCACTTCGCCCCCAGTTGCGGCAATCCTGCGCGGGCCGCTGAAACGGCATTGACGACATCAGTCGCGTTCGACGGACCGTCTAGAAATGCATTCCGGAACTTGGTTCCCAGCCCGGTGTAGTCGATAGCGACCACGGCGTACCCAAGGTTCGCATACATCGCGAGGAATGCGCCGTGGCCAATGTTTCTTAATAGCGAGGGCGCGCAGGCACGCCCAACCCCTGTAGCTCCGTGCGCCCAGGCGATGATCGGCCAGCCTTCGGCGGGCGGCTTTCCGTCGCCCGGGATCAGAACCACTCCGGAAGCCGCTACATCTTCCCCGGCAGGGGAACGAGAGTGGTAGAGAATACGAACGGCGGACACCGAATAGGGGAGCTCGTACTGCCAGAACTCTTGCTTGCGTATCAGTTCTCCTGGTTCACCGGGCGGTAATGGATCAGGCGCGTCATAGAACTTCGTGATCGGAAGGGTTCTCTGGATATCGGAACGCCTCTGGGATGCAGGCGCTTGAGCTTTGGCGAAATGGGCTCCGGACAGAAGCAATGCCGCCGCCATCACACACGGAGCGGCGGTTACGCGGAGCTGTCCCTCGCAGATTGAAGATAGAACGGCGATTCCTGATTTCCGGTGAGACACAAGTTAAAGACCCCATGGCAGCCTGACTTCTACTTCTTCGAGGCAACCATGATCACTAGAACCACCGGCAAATAAAGAACCGAAGCGTGCAGAAGGCGGCTGGCTCTGACCGTGGAGCTTGAGACAGCGAGTTTGCCGACGTAATACAGAAGGAACGCTCCCGCCAGACTCATGCCAGCCCAGGAGAGAAGCCCGGTTCCCCCCACTGGTGGCAACATCGTCGCGAACACAAGGATCAAGGCAAAACCGACGATCTCCATGCGGGTAAATACTGCGTCGCGATCGAAATCAGGCAGCATGCGATAGCCGGCCCGGCTGTAGTCCTCGCGGTACATGAGCGCAATGGCCAGAAAATGAGGGAACTGCCAAAGAAAGAGAATTGCGAACAGGAACCAGGCTTGCCGGTTGATGCTCGCTGAAGCGCCCGCCCAACCGATCAGCGTAGGCATTGCGCCAGGGACGGCGCCCAGGAGTGTGCAGAGCGGCGTTTTCCGCTTGAGGGGCGTATACACGAGCAAATAGGAGAGCAAGGTTGAAACTGCCAGCAGAGCCGACAACGCATTGACTGCAACCAGAAGATACAGTCCACCCAGCACGCTCAGTAGAATGCCGAACCCGAACGCCTCACGGCTCGTAAGCCGGCCTGAAGGCAGCGGGCGAGTCGCGGTGCGGCGCATCTTGCCATCCCAAACCCGCTCCATCCACTGATTCAACGTTGCCGTGCCGCTGGCGACCAGTAAGGTTCCCACGAGCGTGTTCAGCAAGCCTCCGATTCGCACGGGGCCGCGCGACGCCAAGTAGTAGCCGGTTGACGTCGTCATCAGGATCAGCAGGTTCACCTCCGGCTTCGTGAGGGTGTAATAATCCCGGAGCTTGGACTTGCGCGTCTGAGAAGTAACGGGAGCAGTCATCAGGTGAGTGGTCGCCATTTTACCAGTTTCTCTTACCAGTCTTCGCCGGGTTCTTCGCCGGGCTCAATCTGCCTAACCTGATCACGTTTTCGATACATAACGACAATGACGGCTACAGATCCAAGCGTCGGAGGGGCGATAAGGATCAATATGCCGCTCTTGAGGGCCTGTATCATTCGCGACCCCGAGGATGCGGCTTGCGTATAGCACAGCGCGCAACTCTGAGAGAAAGCCGGCATCGGCGCGAGCAGGACGATCAGTCCCACTAACGCGATACCAAGAGTCCAGATTGATCTCGAACGTCTCACTGCCGTGCCCTTCCGGAACAAGTTGCAGTCTATTTCGCCCACGGTACTCCGTTGATCAGACGGTAACTGTCTGCCCACCCATATTGCAGGCCCAGAGTCACCGCCACCGTAAAGATCAGGACAAACCATCGAAGTCCGCGATTGTCCCACAAATGCATAAAGAATAAAAGCGCCAGCGTGGCCTCGATCACAGCGACGATCAGCATCCGAAGAAACATCTGGGACCCGTCTATACTCTGATAGGCGATGATGAACTGGATCCCTGCCAGAACTAGCATGCAGATGTAGATGACGAGATCTTTTCCGATTCCATTACGCTTCTGATCTTCGGCGGTAGTCATAGTTGTCTTGTTCCTGCCTTTTCCGTCTCTCAGTGGGCCAGATTCAAAAGATAAACCAGGGGCACAACGAACATCCAAACCAGATCGACAAAATGCCAGTAGAGTCCCGTAATTTCAATGTCATCCGCTTGGTACCGTCCGCCCTGGTAGCGTAGCCCCACGGCAATCAGGGCGATCACTCCGCCGGTTACGTGGAGCAGGTGCAGGCCGGTAATGCTGAAAAAGAAAGAACTGAACAGAGGCGTACCCCACGGATTGTGGAACAGCGTTGCTCCCTCCCCGATCATGCCCATCCACTCACGAATGTGCAGGATGGCGAACAGGATTCCAAGCACCGCCGTAATCATGGTCCAGCGGAAACCCCCTGCTTTATCTCCCTTCTGGGCTGAACGTATTCCGATCAGCATCGTCAGGCTGCTGGTGAGGAGGATGAATGTCATCAGCGCCACGTTGGTGATGCTGTGAAACGGCCGCGGCCAATTCGGGCTGCCATTGCGGATAAATCCATAAGCGACGAGACAGCCCGCAAAGGTCGCGCTGTCAGCGATGATAAACAGCCACATCGCCATCTTTTTTGCCGGGACCGAGAACGTGGGCGCTGTCATCACGTCCGTTGCCCCGGCTCGCGACACCTGTGCGTGAATTGAAAGATCGGCTTGGCTCACATTACCTCCCTACCCTTGACTGGTCTAGAGCTTCATCCAAAGCAGTAAAAGCAGATACAGCCACAGCGCACCCATGAAATGCCAGTACTTCGATGTCGCGTCCAGCGTGCTTCTTCGCAATGCGGATCGGCGGAACTTGCCGATCACGCGGACCAACCCACCAAGCCCGCCGAAGACATGCAGAGCGTGCGCGACGGTCAGGACATAGAAGAAGGAGTAGCTCACGTTGGTGGCCAGTCCAAACCCCTGAGATCTCAGCTGCATCCACGCGAACGTCTGTCCCGCGACAAACAGCACTCCTAGCAATAAAGTGATATATAGCCCCCGGGCGGGTTTTGCCGCCTGGTCTCTCAGCCCTCCCATATAGGTCGCGATTCGGCGGCGGGCTATCTGCAGCGTCACGCTGCTGGCAATAATTATCAGCGTGTTCAGATACAAAATCGGCGGCAAAGAGATGTGTTGCCAATCCGGGGCAGCTCCCTGACGCACGATCAACGCACTGGTGAAAGCGGCGAAGGTCATCGTGATTGCCGCCAGGCCAACCCAGATTCCCGTGCTTGCAGGTGGCGGAGAATAGTCCTTTACTCTTCGTAGGTCCCCCCCTGGGGGCACTAAGTTCCGCCACCCCCCGTTGCCCGAGCCGTGACTTGGCAAGCGCTCCAGTTCGATTTTTGGCGGTTCGTGGACTGTAGTTGCCATACTCATGATTCTCCCGTGAGCCAAAACCTGCACCTCTCCGAAGAATTACTTCTCTTCCTTCGGGTCATTTGTCTTCTCTGGCGAGGTCTGCATTACGTAGTCGGCGCTCGCACCCTCGACGCTAAACTGATAGGGATCGTGGTAAACGACCGGCATCTTGTCGCCAAAGTTGTTATGCGGCGGGGGCGTAGCCGTACTCCACTCCAGCGACGTGCCCTCCCATGGATTGTCCGTTGCCGGTTTGCCCTTGAACCGGCTGTAGATCAAGTTGTAAAGGAAAATGAACTGGGCAAGTCCAGTGAGAATAGCTGCCACCGTAATGAACTTGTGTACCGGGATCAAGTGGACAAGGTAGTCGTCGGTAAATGCCTGGTAGCGCCGTACATTCCCTGCGATGCCCAGATAGTGGAACGGCATGAAGATACAGTACGCGCCGACGAAGCTTAGCCAGAAATGAAGTTTGCCCAAAGTCTCATTCATCATTCGGCCGGTCATCTTGGGAAACCAGAAGTACGTTCCAGAGAAGATGCCGAAGATCGCCGCGACCGCCATCACCAGATGGAAGTGTCCGACCACGAAATACGTGGCGTGCAGCATGATGTCAATCGAAGGCTGAGCCAGGAAGAAGCCGCTCACCCCGCCGCTGATGAACATCGAAATAAATCCCAGGGAAAAAAGGGATGCGCTGTTGATTCGCAGCTTCGACCCATACAGGCTACCCAGCCAGATCAGAACCACGATAGTGGAAGGAATCGTGATGACCAGCGTGGGGAAGGAGAATGCCAGCGAAGAAAATGGGTTCATTCCACTGACGAACATATGGTGTCCGTACACCATGTAGCTGAGAACCGCCAGGGCTCCCATGGAATAAATCAGGACCCTGTGGCTGAGCATCGGCCGGCGCATATTGGTGATCAGAACGTGAGAAACGATACCCATGCCAGGCACGATTGCGATGTAGACCTCGGGATGTCCGAAGAACCAGAACAAGTGCTGCCACAGCAGAGTCGATCCGCCGGAATGCGGCAGCAACTGGCTGTTGATTACCAGGTTGGAAGCCACGAAGAAACTGGTTCCGGCCACGTGATCGAGAATCAGCAGGATGCAGGCGGGCATCAGCACGGCGAACGCGGTCAGTCCCATAACCGAGGTGATAAACCAGCCCCAGGCACTGAGCGGGAGCCGCATGAGCGACATGCCCTTGGTACGCATATCGAGCGTTGTGGTAATGAAGTTCAACGATCCGAGTAACTGGCCCACACAGAAGATCGCAATCGAAGCAGCCCACAGGACGACTCCCAGCCCCTGGCCGGGGCCCGCCACGGCGCCGACCGCGCTCAGCGGTGCATACTGAGTCCATCCGCCAAGGGATGGCCCGTCCGGCACGAAGAACGATGCGACGAGCACCAGGAACGCCACGAACGTGACCCAGAACGACATCATGTTGAAGTGCGGGAACGGCATGTCTTCAGCACCCACCTGGATGGGCAGAAAGAAATTACCGAAGGCGGCGAAGGGGGCGGTCGTCAGCACAAAGAAGACCATGATCGTACCGTGCATGGTCATTAACTGCAGGTAATACTCCGGCGTCATCACATCCCCTGGAGCGCCGGCCTTGGAGAGCAGGTGCAACCCAGGAATAGCAAAATTGGTCCACCCCAGGTGAAGCCGCATGATCCACGACAGCACCATGCCGACGAAAACGGCGACCAAAGCCAAAGCGTAGTACTGCTTGCCGATGACCTTGTGGTCGAGACTGAAGATATGCTTCCTGATGAAACTGGTCGGGGCTTCATGCTGCGCTGCGTGTGCCGACATATCGTGCATTGTGCTCACCTCAAAACGAGATCGATTGTTTGGTCTGACTTCTGCACAGAACACAGCTACTGCAACGCCGCCTGTTGTTTCAGCCAGTTGTCATAGTCTTCCTGCGACATAACTTCCAGATACGCCTTCATGTTGTAGTGCCCTAGGCCACAAAGCTGAGTGCAGACGATTTCGTACTTGCCGATCTTCGTGGCGGTGAAATGAATCGAGAGATCCAAGCCCGGGACGAAATCCTGCTGGACACGCAATTCGGGAACATAGAAGGAGTGCCCAAGATCCCTGGAGTGCATCAGCAGATGGATCTCGCGGTTTACCGGGATAGCCATCTCGGCGGTTACGATGTCATCTTTGGAATCTTGGTCGTTGGTGGTATCGAGACCGTAGAAATTGCCAGTCGATTCGTTGATCTGGTCAGGATGAATCGGCCCGAACGTCCCATCGGGGCCGGGGTAGCGGAAGTAAAATGCAAACTGCTGCGCCTGAACCTGGATCGGAATCGCATTGGCCTGAGGGGGAGTGAAATACTCGTCGGCCCAAGCTTTCGCTCCAAACACGCCGAGAGCCAAAACCTCGGTGCCCACCAGCAAGAATGCCGCAATCACCAGACCCGTGGCGCCACCGGGAAAACTTCTGATCTTGTCCCCTGGCTTCGAACTCGAGAACTTCCAAATAAAGAACGCGAGAAGAAACTGGGAGGCTAGGAACGAGATACCAGCCTCCAGCATCGTGTCCGCATACTGCTCATCAATGAGATGACCGTGGACGGAGATGTCTTGCGGCATATCCCATGTGTGCATCACGATGGGAATCGCCGAGCAGATTGCGATAATTATGATCGTCACCGCAAATAGTTTCGCCATATCGCTCCGCCTCTGGCCAAATTAGCCAGGACTGTTAACTGATCGCCCGGTTGGTCACCGCTGCGATCTCTAAGAATGGGGTGAACTGACGCGAATGAAGTTCGCCTACTTCGCCTTGAAAGTGAAATCCGCGGTCCCAGCCTTTCCCGCCGCGACTGTCACTTTCTGCGTCTGGGTCTGGTCCGGCTCATGCCAGGCTGTCACCGTGTAGTTTCCCGGCGGCACTCCGTTAATGGTGTAATTGCCACTCGCGTCTGTGGTCGCGTAGGGCCCTTTAACCACCACGAACCAGCCATGCATCCAGGGATGGATGTTGCATTGCACCGGAATTATTTCCGCAGCTTTCCAGCTCTTCTCGATCGGCGCCGCGCCGGGCGGTTGCGATTGATTCCACGGGATATTCCCTGTCATCGGATTGGGCAACGGGTGGATGTTATGCGTGGTCTGATCGCTGGTTTCCACCTTGAATGTTTGGCCAACGTCCATTGCCAACACATGTGGGGTATACATGCAGTTCTTCTGATCAAACACCGGTAACGTGGTCGATGTCACTGCAGGACCCGTCCAACCTTCCGAGATGTACAGAACCACGTTCTCCAACCCTCCACCCGGGCCCACCACGTAGGTTTCCAAATGACCCGGCGCGGCTGTATTCGCCTTCACGCAATAGGGATCTTTCGACATGTCGATGCCCCTCATGTGCGGAGCCGCACCGTCGAGCTTGACTGTCCCCGTAATTTTGCCCTCTCCGGCAGCATTGACTTTCTGACTCAAAATCAATGAGCCGCAGCAGATCAGAAATACAGCCGATAGTGCAGCAATAAGTTTGTGGCGATTCATAGAAGTCTCCTTAAGCCGGTATCTCCTTCAAGTGAGAAGACGGCAGTCGATTCACACCCCATCATGTCGCGGCCTCCGCTGACCGCATGTTGTTCAGACGTTAGGACGAATGTTGACGGTTGTTGAATGTATTTGGCATCGAGGGTCTTCCCTCAAACCTGTGTCCTGCTGAAGAAACTAGAAAGACAGCGGGACGACGAATGCATGTCACTGCATACCCCGCGTTCGACGACGAAACGGCCGGGATCATACACCAACTTCCGGCCGAAACGTGGGAATAGTTCACCTATGAACCAATCCTCATCTTCCGGCAAGACTGCCGTAATGGTCGGGGAAAAAGGCGAAGCGCTTGTCCGCACATGCTGTAATCCTGCGTCTGCGGGTCGCTGACGCAACACTACGCCCAACCTCGCCTCTCCCATTTCGATAGGTGTCCCGTGATCCAAGCCTTCCCTGCGAACGATTGATTGCGTTTCTGTTCAGCCTCTATTGCTGTCCCGCCGGAGCATTCGGATCGACCGGCTTCAGGCTGAGCTGTTTCGCCATCTCTTTTTCAACGCTGTGCTGAGACATCAGCGTGCGCAGGTAGAAGACCAGGTCCCATGCCTCGTCCGGTTTGATGTTGTCGGCAAATGACGGCATCGGAGTGCCGTCCAAACCGGTCATGAAAATTCGGTAAATGTCGGAATCCGTGTCGCCGCATTTTGGCCGTGAACCTTCAGTAAAGTTGAAGGCCGCGATGGGCCGACCGAGATCGTCGGTGAGAGTTGCAGCCGAGGGCCCGTTCGCCTTGCCTTCAACGCCGTGACACTTCCAGCACTGCACTCGGGCAAATACATCGCGCCCCGCCTTGATGCGCTCGGCTGTGATCGTGGGCTCTGGCGGAATCTGAATGGGCGTACCGGGCTTCTCACTCACAAAGCGCGGAGAGAAATGCTTGACATAGGCCACCAGGTCTGCGCGCTGCTGCTTGGTGAACGTGTTCCACTGCGGCATGGCTGAACGATCCAACCCCCGGGCAATGGTGTCGAATAGATCCTGGTCGGTAGGCAGAGTTCCCGTCGGGGTGGATCGGCATTTAAAGATGCCCAACTGGAAATCGCGCGGCTTCGGCCACATCGGCGGATCTAACCATTGCGCGACCTCGCCGTTGCCATCTCCTAGATCGCCGTGGCATCCCACACAATAGCGGCGGTAGTCATACTTTACGCGGCCGGAATTCGCATGGCCGGTAAGATTTCCAATATGACTTTCCGTAGTGTTCATGCGCGACTCCACGTCGGCCTTGGTAAGCTGGGCCCACGAATTCAGGGAAAACATCAGGACCGCGGTTGCGCCCCATAGAAGCGACCACCTCTGCAATCTTGTCCGCATGTCTATCCTCTCCAAGTTCGAGCTCTAGAAGTCGAAGTCAAATCCCGTCAATATTTCGCCGGTGTTCAGGTTGACAGTGCCGGTACCAAACGTCGGTCCCGTCCCATCCTGGTGAAGCCAGTTGTATTCGTTGTGCCAAGCGAAACCAGCACGGTTCGTCATGAATGGGTTGAAACGGAAGCCCACGGTGTAGGTCGAAATGTTTCCGAAATTGGATGGGGTCGGACCAGTGATTCCATTGGATCCTGTTCCCGTGTACGCCGCTCCATCCGCCTGCCGCGACATCCGGATTGTTTCGTACCGTCCGATGAAAATCAGCTGCGGACTGTAGACGTAGTGAGGCTCAAACAGAACACCGTTCCAGGTCGGTGCTTGCGATCCAAACGGAAGAACCGTGCCCGGCGTAGCATTGGCCAGAGGCGAACCCGCAGACCCGTTGTTGGGGTTGATGGCATTGCCATAACCTTGCCCGAACCAGGCATTATCCCATCCATGCTGGGTCACGACCTGCAGGTCGAAGTGCTCCCCGAAGTAGAACTGCCCCACGAAGCCCTCTCGGTGAAAAGACTTGTTGGCGATCCCCGAGCCGGCGATGGGAGTTCCTCCAGCAGTTAAATAGTACGTTGCCGCATCACCCACCATGGCGTACGCGCCAATGCGGTCAACTCCAAGCTTTCCTACGTCGAAAGCCTGACTGACAGTGAAGAATCCCGTATAGGAGTTTGCCCCGGTGACCAGCCCCACGTTGCCATCACTGGAACTGAGCAGCGATGCCGAATAGCGCGTGCGGTCATTGTTCGAGTGCCCCATCAACTCGACGCCAAGCTGGTTATCTCCAATCTGCCCGTAGATGTTTCCATCACCGACCGGAATGAAGTGATAGAGCTGGTAGATCCCACCATTACCAGTCAGGGTCAGGATCCGCTTTTCCGAGAGCAGGTTATCGAGTTCGAATTTTCCCAGCTTTAAGTTGAGCCAGGAACTGCCGAAAATGTTGTCCAGCCGCGCCATCACCGTTTCGAAGTGAAACGCGCCCGTAGAATCGGACGACGGCAGCACGTAGAACGAGATGTTCTTCTCCACCGTGCCGCCGGTGTGGAAATCCAGCCCGCTGAGGTCAAAGCCCGAACTCGAAATCCGCTGGATTGCTGAGTTGGGTGTGAATACGCCGCCCGGATAAGTGTCAACTTCCTCTTTCCCCGTGCTCACTCGGTGCCAGATCGGCGTGATGCGGAATGTCACCGGCCAATATCCCGGGTTTTGCCAGATCGGGGCATCCCGATCGTTCATCAGCTGGTAACCGTTGTCTTTGAATTTCTGGCCGAAGTAGTTCAACATCGGCCACGACTCGTGACAGGCGGAACAACGCAGTCCATACTTGCGGGCAAACGCCGGCAGGGCGTTCGCACGCTGGCTGCTGCTCAGGATTAGGAAGACCACAATCAAAACCGAGGTTGCAAGAACCTGCAACCTCGGCAATTTCCCACAAGCGAGAGACTGCGTCCCCATGCGCATGCCGTACTCCTCAAGGCAATTCTTGATTTTTAGTTAAACCGCACCCCACAATGCGAGGGCCGGACTCACAGCCAACTGCTCAAGCACAGTGAGAACCCCTTCTCGTGTGCTGGGCGGATAAAACCGGGCGAGGGTTTATCCCGTCGCTGGTCTTACCACCGTACCGGGAAGGAATCCTACTACGCCTCCCCAACGAGTTGCAAGTAGTCTTCACCCTTTTTTTTTACATTTTCTTGACAAAGTAAAATCCCGTTCAGTTTCGCACCGCCGTGTCCCGAGAATCCTGCCGGAGTTGACAGAAATCACCGGAGTTGAGACTCTTTGCGAACAGGGACAGTTTCTGGTGGCAGGTTTGAATCATTCTTCCGCGACGCAGGGTTTCGCTGAAAACCGTGGCATTCACTCCATTATGCTGTGGAAAACAGGCACGGCGCTGCTCCTTCTCCTGGCCGCCCTCCCGCTTTTCGGCCGCGAAAAAGACACCCTCCAGTACGGTGCCGGATTAATCGTCAACGTTCCGTTCTCCAATGACCAAGTCTCGCAGGTGGTCGAAGAGGTGATCCAGAACGGAATCATTCGAGGAACCAAGGAATACAACAAAGACGAATATGTGAGCGGCGCTGCTGCCGCGTCTTCTACCCGGGTTTTCCCGCCTTGGACAGAGGGTGGTAAGGTTTACTACAAGGTGCGTCTCAAAGCGCTCGACCCGTGGAATTTCAAGGATGCCAATGACGTCGGCACTCTCGCGGTCCGCTACGTCGTGCAACCCCAGGGCGAAAAAAACACGGTGTTGCGCATCAATGCTGTCTTTGTGGAAGATTTCCGCCGTGCCTCGCATCCTTCCAATGGTTCGGTTGAAAGCGCAGAGTATAAGGACATTCACGACCGCCTTGACGCCATTGATCTGATGAAAGCTCAGACCGCCGAGGCCGAAAAGGAAAAGCAGGACCTTCGAGCGAGAAAGCAGTCGCCGGCCTCAGCGTATGCCCAACCGCAGGAACAGATGTCTTCCTCCAAGTCCGAAGCGATTCCCACAGCGGCTTACGACCAATCGGCGACTGACAACACACCACCTCCCACCCAGGTTTCTGAGGGCCAGACTCTGCAGCAGCGTGTTCACGATCTCCGCCAGCAGGTGGAACGGCTGGTCAAAGCGCCAGGAGCCCCCCTCAAGTCGGCGCCCTTCCATACTGCCAGCACATTGCAATCGCTTCCCGCGGGGACTGAGGTGCTCATCGTGGTTTCAACTCCATACTGGCTCGGTGTAGAAACGCACGAGGGCCAGCACGGGTGGATTTTGCGCGAGCAGTTGGTGGAGGCGCCATGAAACTCCGGCTGATGAAAATCCGGGTATTGCGACTCCGCGGGTCGACCTTCGGTCTAGGGATACTAACTCTATGGTTGACCTTGTTGGCGCCTTTCGCTGCGCTGGCGCAAAGCCCGCCCTATGAGCGTGTCTTCCCTCAGTCGAAAGCCACGATTGAGAGGGTTCTCAAAAGCATGCAGCCGAATCTGGCTGGCCGCCTTCCGCTGCTCGACGGATTTGCCCAGCCCGGCGAACATCCGCTCGATCACTACCAGCGCGGCTACTATCAGGCCACCGTGCAAGTCACGGCAACGGCGGCGGGCGGATCGCTGGTCCACGTCAGCACAAAACTCACTGCCTGGTACTCCGATTCCGTGGCTTCGCGCTCCGGATATCAGTTGCTGACTTCCAACGGCCGCATCGAATCCGATTTGCTCGATCAACTGTCCGAACAATTAGCAACTGTACCCATGAAGACTGGCGCCACACCACCGGTTGCTCCAGCGCCCCAGCAATCCCCTGAGCCATCGGAAGTGGAACCCACGATCTCGGCTCCATCTCCCAAGTTTCCGAACACTGATCAGACTTTTCCGTCGTCTTTGAAGGAAGGTCTCAGCCCCCACCAGAATGCCAACCCACCGGCTTCGGCTCAACTCGCCGATGAACAATCGAATGCTCAATTACAAGCCCAGGCCCAAAGTCTGGAGGACGTTCTCAAGAACCAGGCTCATCCCAAGAACCTGGTTGCCGTGAAAGCTTCCGGCACGCCGGTTGTGGAGTCTCCCAGCATCACCGCAAAGCCGCTCTTCCTCGCCAGCATGCACGATGAGTTTGAACTGTTGAACTTCAATACTGACTGGGTTCACGTGCGCATCTCCGGTTTGTCGCGAGGATGGATCTGGCGCAACAGCGTCGAGATGCCAGACGGCATTCCCGATGTGGCGACCTCCGCCTCCGCGGCTCAGACTCCTGCCGCCGACCTGTTCCACGTCATCCGCGAAGAGACCGCTCCGTTTCCCGGGGATTGGGAGCCGTTGCGGAACAAGAACGTAAAGATCATCACCGTCCAGAAAATCGACGAGAACGCAAAAAATGCCGGCCCCAAAGAGCGGCTCGAATATGCGAAATTTCTTCTCGAAAAAAATTCCCCGGAGTTGCAGCAAAAACAGAAGGAATTAGCCGGGCTCGTCGTGATTTTCGATTCCTCTGATGGCGGCATGATCGCCGCTACCCTGGCCACGCTGCAGCAGTGGCGCGCCGGCACGCTTTCCGATTCTGCTCTCTGGCATCGTTGCCTCTTTGATCCTCCCGAAATCTTTGATTCGTCGGGACCTTCTTCAGCGAGCCAATGACAGGCCTCGCCGAGCGAACCTATCATTTTGTCCGCTTGTCGCTGGTCACCTTCTCGCCATTTGCCTTGCCGTCATGTTCGAAGCAGGAATTTTCGAAGCGGGAGTGTTCGAAGCGGGCTTGCCCGCGGGCGTCACCACGGCGTGGGCGCGCGCCGCCGGACGGCTCACGCCATTCACCGGTTCATAGAGCATCCCGAAAACCACCAGCAACACGGCAAAAACCGAAAATACGATGAGGCGGATCTTCTCCGATTGCATGACCGGGCTCCTTCGCGGCACCAACCGACCACGATCTACTCAAAATTCTAGGAGCCGGTAAACTCACTGACTGTGAGTCGGGTCACATGCATCTGTAACCAAAGGAGCATCACCACGGCTGGCGCGATCGCCAGCGACAATGAAGTCGCAAAGTCGTCGTCCGCAGGAATTGCCGCTTCGTCGTAAAATGCTGCGAGGCCGCACTTTGAAGCTGACCGAAGCTCCTCACCGCAGACTCAACGCCCTGACCAACGAGTGGATACTGGTCTCTCCTCATCGCGCCACGCGTCCCTGGCAGGGTGAAGTCGCGCAGTTACACACCGACCCCGCCCCGTCCTATGATCCCACCTGCTATCTTTGCCCTGGCAACGCCCGCGTCGGAGGAATCCGCAATCCGCCCTACTCCAACACGTTCGTCTTTGACAACGACTTCGCCGCGCTGAAGCCGCAACCCTCACACGATCCTCTCGCCCTCGATCGTCTTGATGTCGACGGCAAGGGCCTGCTCGTTGCAGAAGCCGAATCCGGCATCTGCCGGGTGATTTGCTTCTCTCCTCGTCACGATCTCACCCTGGCCACCATGCCACTCGACGCCATTGAACACGTCGTTCGCACCTGGGTCGGGCAATTTCGCGAACTCGGCGGCCTCGACTCGATCCACCACGTCCAGATCTTCGAGAATCGCGGCGCCATGATGGGTGCCAGCAACCCTCATCCCCACTGCCAGATCTGGGCAACTTCCTCGGTTCCCGAAGCTCCATCGAAGGAACTCCTCGCCCAACAGGCTTACCGGCAGTCGCACTCGGCCTGCCTGCTCTGTGACTACATCGCTCTCGAAGAACGCCAGCAAATCCGGCTCGTCTGCCGGAACGACCGTTTTATCGCACTCGTTCCCTTCTGGGCGGTCTGGCCGTTTGAGATCCTCATTTCCCCTCGCCGCCACTTCGGCAGCATGAACGAATTCACCGAGGACGACGTCCGCTCACTCAGCGAAATCCTGCACCACGTCACTTCCACGTACGACAGAGTCTTCGGCGTTCCCTTCCCCTATTCCATGGGATTCCACCAATCGCCCACCGATGGCCGCGACCATCCCGAGTGGCACTTCCACGCCCACTTCTATCCGCCACTGCTGCGTTCGGCGACGATCCGAAAGTTCATGGTCGGATTCGAAATGCTCGGTACGCCGCAGCGCGACATCACTCCTGAGATCGCCGCCGACCGCCTGCGTGAACTGGCGCGCGTACCGTCATAAAAAGCCTGGTCATCCTGCCCCCCCGCGAAGGGCCTATGCAATTTCTAGCTCCCGTCGCGCTTGATAATGCACTCGGAATCGGCAAGCCCTACGGTGTATTCTTGCGGAGGATCCGATAAGGAACTTTAGCGTGAAAATTCCTATGATCATCACCTCCAGAGGTGTACACTCCGCCCTCATATTCGCCGCCATCGCCGTTCTGTGCGTGATTCAAGCCGCCGCTCAGGCAACATCGATTCCGACTACGCGGCTGATTAATCCCGAGGATCTTGTAAAGATCCTGCAGACGTCCGGCACCAAGAAACCGCTCATCATCCAGGTGGGCTCTCACGTTCTTTATGCGCAGGCGCATATTCCTGGCTCCGAGTACATCGGCCCCGCCTCCAGCGAAGCTGGCTTGCAACAACTCCGCCAACGTGTCGAGCCCTTGCCGCGCACCAAGTTCATCGTTCTCTACTGCGGATGCTGCCCCTGGGGGCATTGTCCAAACGTCAAGCCCGCCGACGATGCCTTGCATGCAATGGGATTTACCAACGTCAGGGTGCTTTACATATCTGACAACCTCGGCACGAATTGGGTGGACAAAGGCTATCCGACCGCCCGCGGAGAATAGCTTCTGCCGCCTTCAGGTAAATGGATCCTCGCCGCAGCCCTCGCGACAATCGCCGTCATCGTGGGCCTTCATTCGATAAGCCGCAGGCATGGTCCGCAGAGTGTAACAACAGGAGCGAAGCAGTATCTTCTCGCACCCGATTTCACCCTTCTTCAACCGGACGGGCAACAGCTTCATCTCGCTTTCTATCGCGGAAAGGTCGTCCTGCTCGATTTCTGGGCGACCTGGTGCGATCCTTGCCGGGACGAAATTCCCCATTTCGTCGAACTGCAGCAGAAATACGGGGACCGCGGCTTCCAAATCATTGGCGTCTCGATGGACGACAGTCCCGAGTCTGTCCGGCCCTTCTACCAGCGCTTTCACATGAACTATCCGGTTGTAATGGGCAACGCGAAGATCGGCGAGTTGTACGGAGGTGTTCTGGGACTGCCCATCGCATTTCTGATCGACCGCGATGGCCGCATCTATGCCAAGCACATCGGAGCAACTGCCGCGGCGACTTTCGACAAAGAGATTACGACGCTCTTGCAAAGCGAGTAAGAACCACCCAATCCTGCCCCATTCCCAACAACTAGAACACTTCCCTCCCGTACTTCGATCACACCCCCCTGTGATTCCAATCGCGGCTCTCCGCCTCTCGCCAAGCTAGCCTGAATTGTTTGTACTCGGGGCGCTCGCATGCGGGAGATCATCAAGCAACTCTGGCCGGAAATCGACTGGATACAGGATCCCCAACTGCGGGAACAGGTTACCCAGACGTGGATCAAAGCTCTCGAGCGTAGCCCGCTCAGGCCCGAAGACCTGAATCAAATTCCCTTCACACTGCTCGTTCCCAATTGCCCCGTCACTTTCATGGAGCACAAGCGCTGTGTTGTCCACATCGCCCGCGAGAGCGCCCAGGCCATGCAGCAATTTATGGGACGCGCCCTGCCGATCGATATCGACACTGTCATTGCCGGCGCCATTCTCGCCGATGTTGGCAAACTGCTCGAATACGAACTCGGCGCCGACGGCAACAGCCGCCAGAGCGAGCGCGGCGAAGCTCTGCGCCATCCCTTCACCGGAGTCGCACTGGCGCTCGAATGCCGCGTCCCCGACGCAGTCTGCCACATCATCGCAGCCCACGCCGCCGAGGGTGATCTCGTCAAACGCACCACCGAAGCTTTCATCGTGCACCACGCCGATTTCATGGCCTTTCAGCCTTTCAAGAATCCCAAGAACTTCAAGGTGAAAAGCGCCGAACAAATAACTGCAAACAGGTAAGGAGGCGCCTTGTCCGCATCAAATCCCAGTCCCGCTGCCAAAGAAACGATTAGCGCCCAAATGTCCCGCTGGGCAGCCGGTTTGCGGTTCTCCGATCTTTCCTCCGACGCCGTCTATCAGGCCAAGCGCTTCCTGCTCGACTCGCTCGGCTGCGCGCTCGGCGGCTACGGGCAGCACGACGTCGCAATCGCACTCGAAGTTCTTGACGAAATCGCCGGCCGCGGCCCCGCCACCGTCATCGGTACCGGACGCCGCCTCGATCCCGTCTCCGCCTCGCTCGCCAATGCACTCATGATCCGGTGCATGGACTATAACGATATCTACTGGAAGCAAGACCCTTCACATCCTTCCGACATTTTTCCCGCCGCGATCGCCTGCTGCGAGCGCGCCGCCGGCGACGGTAAGGAACTTATCGTCAGCCTCGTTCTCGGCCACGAATTCGAAATGCGCCTCTGCGAAGCCGCATTTCCTGGAATTCGCGAGCGCGGCTGGCATCACGCCACTCTCACCGCCTTCGTTTCACCCATCGTCGCGGGACGCGCCCTGCACCTTCCCTGGCCGCAAATTCAGCATGCCATCGGCATCTCCGCCAGTCGCCACAGCACGCTCGGCGCCGTCACTGCCGGCAAATTAACCATGATGAAAAATACCGTCGATCCTATGGCGACGCAGAGCGGCGTCCTGGCGGCCTTGCTGGCCGAAAAAGGCTATTCCGGTCCCGAGCACGTCATCGACGGCAAAGAAGGACTGACGCAGGTTTTCGGCCCCGACTGGAAGCTCAATCTCTTGACCGATGGCCTTGGCGACTCCTGGCGCATCACGCAATGCGGCATGAAGGCCTTCCCCACCGAAGCCCTGACTCACACGCCAATCTCGGCAGTGCTCGATCTGGTCAAGACCAACAACCTTCATCCGGACGAAATCGAAAAAGTCCAGATTCGCTCCCTAGCCCGTGCCGCCGACATTCTCTCTGATCCCAGCAAGTACGACCCGCACACCAAAGAAACTGCCGACCACTCCCTTCCCTACGTGATCGCGGCCGCGCTCGTTGACCGCCAAGTTACACCCGCGCAGTTCAATATGGAGAAAATCATGGACCCGAAGATTCGGGAGCAACTCAGAAAGGTGGAAGTCGTCGCGGATCCGGAGATTGAAAAAGTGTTTCCTGCATTGCAGAGGGTGATTGTGAATATCTACGCAACCAACGGACGCTCCTTCAACAAACAACTGGACTATCCCAAAGGTGATCCGCGCAATCCACTGACGGATCAAGAGGTCGAGGAAAAATTCACCGCGCTCGCCGCTGGCGTGCTCTCAAACAGTGCGCAGATGCGAGTGAAAGATGCGGTCTGGAGTCTTGAGCGCGTCGGTTCGGTGAGCGAACTGATGGCGCTCATGGAGGCCGACGTTCGCAGAACGAAGTCTGCGAAATCCAAGGCCAAAGTGCGGTCGCGCGCCGGGAGTCCGAAGAGTCGCAAGCCCGCGATGGCATAAGAACTGTTGTAGACGTCTGACAACGTGCGCCGGAAACGGCGAAGGAGTTCGCATGCCGCAAACCATTGTCGAAAAGATCGCGCAAGCCCATCTCGCCGACGGTCCCAATCGTCCGCTGCGCGCCGGAGATTTTCTCTCCATCCGTCCCACCCACGTCATGACGCACGACAACACATCGGCCGTGATCAGCAAATTCAGGGCCATCGGTGCCCAAAAAATCTTCAACCCCAAGCAGCTCGTCTTCGCCCTCGATCACGACATCCAGAACCGCGACGACCTCAATCTGAAAAAATATCGCTCCATCGAGGCCTTCGCCAGTCAGCACGGCATTGATTTCTATCCGGCCGGCTGCGGCATCGGCCATCAGATTATGATCGAGCGCGGCTACGTTGTCCCTGGGTCGTTCGTTGTCGCCTCCGACTCCCACTCCAACATGTACGGCGCGCTCGGCGCCATCGGAACTCCCATCGTTCGCACCGACGCTGCTGCCGTCTGGGCCACCGGCGAGTTCTGGTGGCAGATTCCGCGCACGATTCAAGTCGTGCTCGAAGGCAAGCTGCCCGAAGGCACCACCGGCAAAGACCTCATCATCGCCCTCTGCGGCCTCTACAACCACGACGAGGCCCTCAACGCCGCCGTCGAATTCTCCGGCCCCGGCGTTGCCAGCCTCTCGATGGACGCCCGCTTCACCGTCTCCAACATGAGCACGGAGTGGGGACCAATCGTCGGCTGGTTCCCGGTGGACGAAGTGACCATTCACTATCTGCGCGGGGTGCGCCAGCATCTTCAGGAATTTGGCATCGAGCGATTCCTGCAAGCGGATCTTGAACGATGGATCAGCCATCCGCCGAAGCCCGATCCTGACGCCTCTTACGCCGCGCGCATCGTTCTCGATCTCAGCCAGGTCACGCCACATGTCTCCGGCCCTGATACGGTGCAGATCATGCAATCGGTCGCCGAGATCGAACCGAAGAAGATCGCAATCCAGAAGGCCTATCTCGTCTCCTGCGTGAACTCGCGCGTCGAGGATCTCGAAGCCGCCGCCTGGATCTTGTGCGGCAAGAAAATTGCCCCTGGAGTGAAGCTTTACGTCGGAGCCGCGAGTGCCTGGACGCAGCAGGAAGCCGAGAGACGCGGTGTCTGGCAGGCTCTACTCGACGCCGGAGCCACTCCTCTTCCGCCCAGTTGCGGACCGTGCATCGGTCTTGGTACGGGACTTCTCGAAAAAGGCGAAGTCGGCATCTCTGCTACCAACCGCAATTTCAAAGGCCGCATGGGATCGCGTGATGCCCAGTGCTATCTCGCCAGTCCTGAAGTCGTCGCCGCATCGGCGATCGCCGGATACATCACCGGCCCACGACATTTCGCCGAGCACGCTCTTGTGCGCCAATATACCGAGTTCGCCGCCAGCGGCCACTCCACCGAGCGCGTCGAAATCCTGCCCGGATTTCCCGATCGCGTGAAGGGCCGTCTCGTCCTCCTGCCTCCGGACAACGTCAACACCGATGCGATCTACGGCAAGGACTACACCTATCGCGACGACATGACGCAGGAAATGATGGCGAGGGTCATTATGGAAAACTATGATCCTCAATTCGCGTTGCGCACCCACGCCGGGGACATCATTGTCGGCGGGTTCAACTTCGGCACGGGATCGAGCCGCGAGCAGGCCGTCACCTGCCTGAAGGCCAAAGGCATTCCGCTGATCATCGCCGCCAGTTTCTCGCAAACCTATCTGCGCAACGCGTACAACAACGGCTTTCTGTGTGTCGAGGTTCCTGCATTGGTCCGGCGGCTGCGCGAGCAATTCGCAAGTGAGATTGCGGAAACAGAAAAGACCATCATTCCCGGCGACAGTGTCGACATCGATTTCACCTCGGGCACCGCTACCTGGCGTGGCGAGAGGTTCACTTTCCCTCCGCTCGGCAATGTCCCGCAGACATTGTTCATAGCCGGCGGCGCAGAAAACGCAGTTGCCAAAAAGCTGGGACTCAGTTTGGAGCTTGTTCGATGAACAACCGAAGTAATTTGGAGCTTCAGCTCTCGCAGAAACATGGAAGAGCGGCGCTTCGGCTTCGCGTCAGACGCCGCATGATTGAAGGGCTCTAGCCCTTGCAGAAAAAAGGAGACATGCCGCACATGCCAAAACACACCGTAATCACCATGCCCGGAGATGGAATCGGCAATCAGGTGCTTCCCGAGGCCCTGCGAATTCTGAAGGCTGTCGAATTCGATGCCGACTACATCCATGCCGACATCGGCTGGGATTGCTGGCGCCGTGAGGGCAACGCTCTGCCCCAGCGCACCGTCGACCTGCTGGCCAAACACAAGCTGGGATTGTTCGGGGCCATCACGTCCAAGCCGAAAAAACAAGCCGAAGCCGAGCTCAATCCGGAACTCAAAGGCAAAGGCCATTCATACTTCAGCCCCATTGTCACCATGCGGCAGCGCTTCCACCTCGACACTTGCATCCGCCCGTGTGTCTCGTTTCCCGGCAATCCACTGAACTTCATTCGCAAGAAGGCTTCCGGCGGCTACGAGGAACCGTTGGTCAACGTCGTCGTCTTCCGCCAAAACACCGAAGGCCTTTACGCCGGCGTCGAGTGGACGAATCCTCCCGAGCTGGTTCGCGCTGCGCTCGCAACCCACGCGAAGTTCAAGCCGTTCACCGAAGTTCCGGGATCCGACCTCGCCATCTCCGTTCGCATCATCACGCGCAACGCCGCCCGCAAGATCTGCCGGGCCGCATTCGAATGGGCCAGCAAGTACGGCTACCAGTCGGTCACCATCTGCGAGAAGCCCAACGTATTGCGCGAGACTTCCGGAATGATGGAAGACGAGGCCAGAGCCGTCGCCAAAGGCTATCCCGGCATCGCGCTATGGTCGACGAACATTGACGCGCAGACCATGTGGCTGACCAAGAATCCGGAAGACTACGGCGTCGTCGTCGCCTCGAATCTTTTCGGCGATGTGATCTCCGACGCGTTCGCCGGTCTCATCGGCGGCCTTGGATTCGCCGCCTCCGCTAATATCGGAGACGAAGTTGCCGTCTTCGAGCCCACTCACGGCTCCGCGCCGAAATATGCGGAACTCGATCCTCCGATCGTGAATCCGATTGCCATGTTCCTCTCGGCCGTCATGATGCTCGAGCACGTCGGCGAAGTCGAGAAGGCCAACCGTATCCGCGAAGCCATCGCCGCCGTGGTGAGGGAGGGCCGCGTCCGCACCTACGATATGATGCGCATTCCCGGGGGCGCCAGTGCCATCCCTCTCGGCGCAGCCAGCACAACCGAACTGACTGACGCCGTTATCGGCAAACTTGAAAGTGTCCAGGAATTCGCTTACGCGGAGTCGCGGGAGTCCGTGTGAAGACCAATCCCCAAATGGACGCCCTCTTCGATGAAATTCGCGAAGAGAATCTCGACGATCCCAAGGCCCTGCCGCAAAAGCTGCTCGCACTGCTGGGCGGAGGCTTCATCGAAGAAGAGCAGTGCGTGTTCTTATCCCCCCTCAAGAAGGCCGCTCCAGTCCATCGACTCGACTTTCCCGATCGAACCGCGTACGAGTCATTCGTAAACAACATTCACATTGAGGACTACCTTGAGAATGGCGGACTCCCTCCGCTCGAGATGTTAGGCCGCGGGGTTGCTCTCGCCCGCGAGCTCAAGACTCGTCTTGCGCAGCTGCATGGGCCAAAACATTTCCGGATCATCGTCGCCTTCCACGGCGGCGCGTGCACCGTTCGCTTCCACACCATCCGTCCCGACGAAGAATGGGTCGACAAGGATGCCGTCCCCGGTACGGCGGCACTCGCCGTCTTTGACACGCAGGAGATAGAACCATGAGCCACGCCATCGATACCACACCGCAATCTGCCGGCGAGGCCGGACACTCCGGCCCCGAGATTCGTTCCGATCTCCACGTGCGCATCGAACCGCGCGATCGCAGCGGCATCTCGATCGACCTCGAGTCCCGTGTCCAACCTTATTACGGGGGCTCGATTCACCGTCAAGCCGAAGAAGTTCTTGAGGCGCTCGGTGTGCGGCACGCGCGCGTCGAGATCCACGATGAAGGCGCTCTGCCCTTCGTCATCGCCGCCCGCATCGAAGCCGCCGTCCGCCGCGCCGGACTCGGCGAAGGCACTCGTGTCCTTCCCACCCGAATAGTGCTTCCCGAGCCCTCCGGACACGATCGCTTGCGCCGCTCGCGGCTCTACATTCCCGGCAGCGAGCCCAAGTACTTCATCAACGCCGCATTGCACGGCCCTGACGGCATCATTCTCGATCTTGAAGACTCCGTCCACGCCAGCGAAAAAGATGCCGCGCGCCTTCTCGTGCGCAACGCCCTGCGCTCGGTCGACTTTCTCCACTGCGAACGCATGGTGCGCATCAATCAACTGCCGCTCGGCCTCGAAGACCTCGACGAAATCGTTCCCGAATCTCCCGACCTGATCCTGATTCCCAAGGTCGAGAATCCGAGCCAGATCATCCTCGCCAACACCCGCATCGCCGAGATCAATGCCGACTACGGGATCACGCGTCCGGTCTGGCTCATGCCTATTCTCGAATCCGCGCTTGGAATCGAAAACGCGTTCGAAATCGCCAAGGCCAGCGATTCGGTCGTCGCCCTGACCATCGGCCTCGAAGACTACACCGCCGATCTCGGCGTGGTGAAGACTTCCACCGGCGCGGAGTCGCTCTATGCCCGCCAGCGAATCGTCAACGCGGCTCATGCGGCCGGGGTGCAAGCCATCGATTCCGTCTTCGGCGACGTCGGCGACCTCAACGGTCTGCACGCCTGGGGCCTCAACTCCCGCGCGCTCGGATTCGAGGGCATGGGATGCGTGCATCCCTCGCAGATCGCGGTGATCCACGAGGCCTTTGCGCCCACCGCGGCGGAAGTCGAGCGCGCACGCAAGATCGTCACCGCCTACAACGACGCCCAGCACAAAGGCCTCGGCGTCGTCAGCCTGGGCTCGAAGATGATCGATCCTCCCGTCGTGCACCGTGCGCTGAAGCTCATGGCCCGCGCCCGGGCGATGGGGGTGGTCTGCGAAACGGCGGCGAGTTGAGCATTGCCCACGCCGAGCGCGATCGCGGACCAGTTGCGCATTTAAACAGGAGTCGTCATGCCAATCCTCGATAAAGCTGAACTGATCGCAAACGCCGCGGGACGCATGGTCCCGGAAATGGTGAACGGACGCCGGCAAACTCCCTACATGGGCGTCGGCAAATACCGTCCGCTCGATGGCAAGGCCTCACCCGCGGTCCGCACCGCGGCCGACTTCCCCGCGAACGGCGACAAGCGTGTCCCCGATCTCGAAACTGCGTTGCGCAAATGCGCATTGCGCAACGGCATGGTGATCTCGTCGCATCATCACCTGCGCGATGGCGACCGAGTCGCACTGCTGGCGCTCGAAGCTGCGTCCAGGCTCGGCGTCAAAGATGTGACCTGGTTTCCGAGCGCGTCGTTTCCTTCGCAGAAGGGCGCCATCGAGCTGATGCAGTCTGGCGTCATCGACCACATCGAAGGCAGCATGAACGGCCCGCTCGGCGACTACTGCACGCAGGGCAGAATGCGCGGCATGGGTGTGCTGCGCTCGCATGGCGGACGCTGGCAGGCCATTCAGGATGGCGAGGTCCACATCGACGTCGCCGTGATCGCCACGCCCACCGCTGATCCCTTCGGCAACTGCGACGGCTCGCATGGCAAATCCGCCTGCGGCTCGCTCGGCTTCGCGCTCGCCGATTCCATCTACGCCGATTACGTTATCGCGGTCACTGATAATCTCGTTCCCTTTCCCTGCGTGCCGTGGCAGATTCAGGGCAACAACGTCGACTACGTCGTCGAAGTCGATTCCATCGGCGATGCGGCCCGTATCGTCTCCGGCACTACGCAGATCACGCGCTCGCCCGATCGTCTTCGCATTGCCGAATGCGTCGCGCGCTTCCTGCGCGATGCCGGCATCATGCGCAACGGCTTCTCGTTTCAGGCCGGCTCCGGCGGAATTGCGCTCGCCTTCGTCAGCTATCTCAAGCAGATGATGCAGCAGGCTGGTGTGAAAGCCAGCTTCGTACGCGGCGGCTCGACCAAGTACTTAGTCGAGTTGCTCGAGGAAGGTCTGACCGACTACATCCTTGACGGGCAGACGTTCGATCTCGGGGGTATCCGCTCGCTGGCCACGAACCCGCGTCACGTCGCAACTTCGCCGTTCACTTCGTACAACTACCATGGCAAGGGCAACTTCGCGTCGATGGTCGACGCCGTCGTGCTCGGCGCCACCGAGGTCGACGTCAACTTCAACGCCAACGTGGTCACGCACTCCGACGGACGCCTGTTGCACGGCATCGGTGGCTGGCAGAACTGTCTGGCTGCGGGATGCACGATTCTGGCTGTGCCTTCATTCCGCGATCGCATTCCAGTGATCGTCGACGACGTGACCACGTTGTGCGGGCCCGGCGAATTGATCGACGTGGTCGTGACCGAACGCGGCATCGCGATCAACCCGCGCCGCCAGGATCTGCTCGATGCGGTGAAAGGATCGAAGCTGCCAATCCGGCCGCTGCGCGAAATCAAAGAGGAAGTCGAGCGCATCTGCGGCGGCAAACCTGAGCGCCCACCGCGCGGCGAGCGTCCTGTGGCCATAGTCAAGTGGGTCGACGGCACGGCGCTCGATACCGTCTGGCAGATCGGGTAAGGAAGGGAACGGCTGTAGTAGACGTCGTGGTCGTTTCCGCTTACGACGGGAACTCCCATCCTTCTTCCTTCATCTTGCGGTTGGTCCAGTGTTGGAGCTGCTCGAAGAGGGCGGGTTCGATGACGGCGAAGCGCACGCCGACGCGGCCTTCGTCGCCGACCCACATGAGGCGAGCCTTGGCTTGAAACCGGGTGTCGCTGTCGGGCAAGACGAAGATAACGTCGACCATGCCACCGAAGCGCAACGGGTCTTTCATGCCGTCGAGGCCCATTCCGCCGGTGCTGAGGTTGACGCCGGTCACCTGGATCTCTTCTCCTTGAGAATTTCTGATCGTCACCGGAATCTCGACGCGGGCGCGGAAGAACTTCTGCTGCTCGTTGCTGATGAAGCCGAGCGAGGCGGTGGTGTCCCCCGGGGCGAAGTTGATGTTGTATTCCTTCAGCTTGCGGCTGAGAGTGCGGCGCGAGATTCCAAGTTCGCTGGCAGCTATAGTCCGGTTGCCGGCCGTGCGCTCGAGGGCCTTGATGATCATCTGCTCCTCCATGCTGTCGAGATTGCCGACAGGCATGGATGCGCTCTGGCGGAGGGAAGCCGGCTCGCCCGTGAGCGCGCCATTGAGCTTTGCGAAATCGATCTCCGATCCCGCCGACTCCATGGCAACTTTCGCGACGAGATTGCGCAGCTCGCGAATGTTTCCCGGCCAGGGATGCGAAAGCAGAGCGGAGACCGCCTGCTCGGAGAAATGTTTATCGGGCGCCTTCAGACGCAGAAAATGTTCAGCGAGGGCAACGATATCTTCGGGGCGCTCGCGCAGCGGCGGAACGCGCAGGTGAAACTGGCTGAGCCGGTGGAAAAGATCCTCGCGAAAACGTCCTTCGGCGACGGCGGCTTCGAGATTCTGATTGGTCGCGGCGACGACCCGCACATCGGCCTTGATTTTGAGGTGCCCGCCAAGACGGTAGAACGGCTGGCCGTCGAGAACACGCAGCAGTTTGACCTGCGTGTGGAGCTGCAATTCGCCGATTTCATCCAGGAAGAGCGTGCCCCGGTCGGCCATCTCGAACAGACCAGGCTTGGAGGAATCAGCGCCGCTGAAGGCGCCTTTTTCATATCCGAAGAGCTCGCTTTCGACGAGATTCTCGGGAAGCGCGGCGCAGTTGATGTCGACCCAAGGACGGCTGCGGCGATTCGAAGATTCGTGAACCGTGCGGGCAATGAGTTCCTTGCCAGTTCCGGTCTCGCCGGTGATGAGAACGGTTTCCGTGTGCCCGGCAACGCGGTCGACCAATCCCATGAACTTATGCATGACCGCGCTGGCGAGAATGAATTGAGTGTCGTCGATTTTGCGGCAGATGATGCCGGGAGCTATCGGCGATGTAGCGGCATTCGCGCCGCTGGCTGGCGCGTCTGTGCTCCGGCTTTCCGCGAACGGTGTGACGAGGATGACAACCGCCGTGGGTGCGGATGCGGGATCGCGCAGCAGAGTGGCAAAAACACGGACGGCAAAACTGGCGCCCGATTTGGGGCGAGCGAATAGCTCGGAGTGATAGTCGCCGCTGGTCGTGATCGCGGTGAGGACGGTTTTGCGCAGATGAGGATCGCCGGCTGCACCTGGCGTGGCGCTTTCCGCAAATACGCTCGAGAAGTCGCGGCCGAGCAGCTCCTGCGGCGGATATCCCATTAGCCGCGTGAATCCGGGACTCGAAGCGATGAATTCTCCGTGAAGATCGGCGGAAAAAACAGCCATTTGCTCGGCGGAGCTGCCGGCTGAAACATCAGCCTTATCGATCCCGGGTCGTGGATTGTTGACGAGGGGCGGTTGCCGGTCCGGATTGCGATATGAGATCGACATTGTTGGCGTTTGGGATGATGTTGACACACGCACAGCGGTTGGGCGGAGAAACCCGTCCCCCAAGGCATAACGAAGGTAACGAAACGGTAAGGTTTGGTGACCAACTCGGTTGGAGTTCGCTTCGCCGCGGAATCCCAGTTCCGGCGGGCACTTCAGGCGGTTACCTCAGTAAGCTTCTGATGACCTAATCCTTGCAATACGATCGGGCGAGACTCGGAATGGGGAAAACATGGGCCTCAATCCGGGCACTGGCTGAGAAGGCCGGAGTGGCGGATTTTTGTGTCTTGCTGATGGATGAGCGCGGACCTTGGAGCGCTTGCGGCCCGATCGGGCTGTTGTGGTCATGGTGTAAATGAAAGAAGAGACCGACGGACTATCGATCCAGACGAAGCTTTTCGTCGGCACTACCGCGTCGCTCGGGGTGGTCGTGCTGGCATACGCCTTGTTGCATTGGCAGTCGCAGGACCTGATGCGATTTGCCTGCTACCTGGTCGTCGCGGCATTAGCTTC
>Ga0335078_10000262_pt1 | contig 84961 bp, 66 predicted proteins | sample Lox_Sample_32_FD_206711 | JGI IMG/M metagenome (GOLD analysis project Ga0335078, IMG submission 206711) | Soil microbial communities from Loxahatchee National Wildlife Refuge, Florida, United States - Lox_Sample_3.2 | ecosystem: Environmental > Terrestrial > Soil > Wetlands | place: USA... | reverse complement strand
GGCACTACCCACACGTGCCGCAGAGCGCACGGAATTCTCTAAGAGCCGGACCAACTGGAAAAAGGAGAATACTCTGGCTCTTTCCTCGAGGGTATTGCCTATGCGAGTGTCGTCTTTCCGATCCTTGGCGCCCACTCGAACACCTCTCCTTTTGCATTTCCTTTCACGATCAGACGGCTGAAGGAGTTTACAGCAACTTGCCGTGACAGAATCTCATCCAGGACTGACGCAAAAAGAATCATGTCGCCTTCATTGTTAAAACAGCTTTCTTCAAGTGCTACACGCGAGGTACAGCCTTGAACAGGGACACCTCGAAATAAGAGCTGCTCGGGCGTGCGCTGCACATCTACAATGCCTTTCAATCTGAGTTGGTTGGCTTTGCCTGCCTGGTGCTTTTGAAGTGCCGGGAAATTGTAAAGCTCAAGCACATCGCGCATTGCCGCTGCGCTTGAAAGCGATGTCGAATTTAACGCAAGATGTGAAATAAGCCTCCAATAGAGATCACCTTCGAGGGGCGGTCGAATTCCGGGAGTGACTCTGGTGATGTTCTCAAAGCGAGCAAGGGCGGGAGTGTTTTCTGTCATCACCTGAAGGTCGCCGACTCGTAGTTTTTCGCAAAGGATTCGATTGGTACAGGTCAGCTGAAAGACAACGGTCTCCGTCGCGGGAGGGACCACGTTCTGGCTGGCATCGACAAATGATACATAAACGTCGATGCCGTCGTGCGCGACTGCTTCCCTCATCCGGGGATGGTAGAAAGCCTCCCTTTTCCCGGAATCTCCCTTGTCAAACCGGAACGAATAGAATGGCTCGTAGTCGATTTCCTTCGCAGTGCTCTGTTCCCATCCTAGTGCCCGGTCAATCGAGTAGATTTCATAATGCTGCGGGTGATGTCCTGCGGGCAGGATGCGGTATTCCGTTCTTTCATGGTTGACCCGGATGGGTTCGGATTCTGTTTTGACGAGATTCACCACTGGCGTGCAGTAGAGGCGGACGTTTTCCGATGTGACTCTGATCGATGCGTCAAGAGGACGCGAAAAGATGAAATCGATCTCGAAGAAGCTACCCCTAACCCGATCGATAGACTCAAGACCAAGCAGATCAAAGAACAGAAACTTTTCCGGAAAGATGAAATACTCCTGCAGAACCCGATAGGCGTCCGAAGCATGTTTCGGATAGGAGAGAAGTGATTCGTCGTCTTTGAACCCGGCAAACTGAACTGCTTTGGGATCGAGGTAAACATCATCAACTGATCGCTGGCCGGGCGTCACTGCGATCCGGACTCCAGCCAGATTGCGATGAAGATAAAGATAGAGCGTCTCCGCCGGGCCCCCCGAAAGGTAGAAGCGCAATTTGCTGGTCTCAGCCCACGAACTCGAGCAACCTGGCTCGAGTGCAAACCGCATCTGCAACTCCGGTTTTCCGCCAACAGGAGTTTGAAGAGCTGCAGAGTCAATGCGGAATGGATGCAAGTCCACATCGAAGCACGTCCGAAAGCGGCAAGAGGTCCCATCGACAGGAACGGAAGCGATCTCTGTCCCCCTGGCGACGCGATAGGCCTTCCGCACCATTCCGCGCATGGGTTGAAATTCGATAAGTGAAATTGGAGGGATTGGCCTCAGATAGTGAGGCATTAAGAGGGTGACTAGAGCATGAATGACTTCAGGGAATTCGTCGTCGATCTTCTGGCGAATTCTACCCGTCAGAAAAGCGAAACCCTCGAGCAGTCTTTCTACATCCGGGTCGGTTCCATCCTCCGCCAAAAAGTGAGCGACCTCTGGGTGCGCCTGCGAAAACTCGTGCCCCATCTCACGCAGAAAGTTCAACTCATCCCGGTAGTACTTGTTGAAACTCACTCGAGCCTCTTAGAAACGCGCTTACGTTTGCGTTGCGGCGTGACGTTTGGTTGTTTGTCGCAGCCGATGAAGCTGAAGCCAATGCACGTCCCGAATCTCTTCAGCACAAAAAATGCTTTGCGATACAATCACGAGATTATTAAGGCCGTGCCCGAGAACCGGCAGTCTCTCGACCGTAGATTGACATGCGGTCACGAGATTCAGGCTCGGTGAAATCCTGCCCGGCCTCAATCACCGCGCTTCCCGTCGGATTGACAATCGTATTGAAATGGACTGGAATCTGTTCCGCTTCCGTAGTAATCTGCCCGCTGATGCCGAAATGCAGATTGAGATCATTGGCAACGGGGAGATGTGTTATCCGAATTCGACGAAGTCGAGGTTCGAACATCTCGATCGCGCTCTTGATGGCTCGGCTCACCCGGTCTAACGCCTCGGGGGCATTCTCGACGCAATCCGTAATGTCGGGTAGCCCGTAGTCAGGCTGGATTAATGCCTGGCCTCGCCGGGTGTTCAGAAGCCGCTGCAGATTGCGCATGACAGAATGTACAGCCGCCTGCGTGTCCTCGCTTACGGTGCGCCGCCCTTCACGCTCAGGATCCGCCAGCCGCTCCCAAAGAGTCCGATAGCGTCCCACGGATCACCTCCTACTTCGGCGCACTCCAATCGTCTTCCGATTCAACTCCCTCTTTCATCGATCGCCAGATAATTCTGCGATAAGTAAAGGAGACCTCTTCGATATCCGCGAGGTGCGCAAAAGCCGGATCCGAGCAGTTCTTTTTCCATTCCTTCATGGATACGATCAGTGCGTCCTCCAATTTTGTCGTGAAGTAGTTCTCCTCCTGCCCTTTTTCGTTGATTTGATACCATTTGATTTCCACTGTCTTCATGTGCTCGCCACTGGTGAGTGCCATGTATAGGAGCGGCGACGATCTGTCAACGACCTTCAGAACTGTTAGCGGGTGGTGGATTCTCTTGCCGGTCGCGAGCCCTGTCTGTGGATCGCGTGGAATCGTCACCTCATGTTCGACAGCCTGCACCAAAATGGTGTTTTCTCTCCCTTTCTGATTGCAGGAACCGTTGATGACACCTTGCCTCTCTCCCGTGAGAGTCAGATAAGCCGGTAATGCCATTTCCCCTCCTCGCCCGATTCCGAGCTAAACGTGAGTTGATCAATTCCCCATCCGTGACCCAAGGCAAACTCACCGCCGCTGCCGCGCGGCATGGGCTTCATTCCTTGTCCAGCTTCCCAACCAACGAGAGGGTGAAGAATGCTCCCATGTATTTGAAATGAGGCCGTACCTTGAGATCGACGCGATACCATCCGGGTTCACCTTGAACGTCACTGACAGTCACTTCCGCTTTGCGCAACGGTCTTCGACCGCGAACACTCGGGTCAACGATTTCCTGATCGGCGACATACTGGCGAATCCACGTGTTCAGTTCCCGTTCCAGGTCCACGCGCTCCTTCCAATTGCCGATCTGCTCGCGTTGAAGCACCTTCAGATAGTGGGCCAGCCTGTTCACGATGAACACATAAGGTAGCTGCGTGCCCAGCTTGTAGTTCAACTCCGCCTCTTTAGCTTCCTGGCTCTGACCAAAGTATTTCGGCTTCTGGCAGGAGTTCGCGGAGAAAAAGCAAGCGTTATCACTTCCTTTCCGCATGGTCAATCCGGCAAAGCCCTCTTCCGCGAGTTCGAATTCGCGACGCTCCGACAGCAATATCTCGGTAGGGATCTTCGCTTCGATGGCTCCCATCGATTCGAACGTGTGTACGGGCAGATCCTCAACGGTGCCGCCGCCGGAGGGGCCGATGATATTCGGACACCAGCGATATTTAGCGAAGCTGTCGGTAAGCCGAGTGGCGAATGCAAACGATGCGTTACCCCACAGATACTTGGCGTGGTCGTCAGACCTCTCGGCGTAGTTGAATGACTTGACTGGATTGGATTCCTCTCCATATGGCAATCGCAGAAGGAATCTGGGTAACGTCAATCCAACGCTGCGCGCATCCTCCGACTCGCGGAATGCATGCCATTTGGTGTACTGGGGCCCTTCGAGAAGAGATTTCACATCCTTCAGGTTCGGCAGCGAAAGAAAATTATCCTGACCGAAGAATTGCGGGCCTGCCGATGCAATAAACGGAGCGTGAGACATGGTCGCGACGCTAGCGACGTTCTGGAGCAGTCTAATGTCGCGCGCACCAGGACCAAACTCGTAGTTGCCAATCAAGGCACCATAGGGCTCGCCGCCGAATTGTCCGTACTCTGCGGAGTACACATGTTTATACAGTCCTGACTTCGCTACCTCAGGAGAGTCCTCGAAATCTTGCAGCAATGCTTCCTTTGACACGTTGAGCATTTCCAGCTTGATGTTCTCGCGGAAATTAGTTCTGTCGATCACGAACTTCAATCCCGTCCACGCCGACTCGAGCTTCTGGAAGTCATCGTGGTGAAGAATGGCATCGACCTGAGTGCTTAGTTTGCGGTCGATCTCGGCGATCATCTCATTGACAAGACCGACCTGGACCTTTGCTCCCTCGCGTTCAGGCGTGAGCAGCTCTGCAATAAATGCCTGCACGCCTCGACGGGCAGTATCGTAACCTTCATCAGTGGGTTTGAGCCTTGTCTCCGCGAGTATCTGATCGAGGAGGGAAAGCTGTGCTTCTTCGCCCTTGAGTTCCTGTGCAGTGGCTTGTTCCTTCACTTCAACCATCTTCATTCCTCCTTGCCGGCGCCCAACTCGCCCAGAATTCTTTCTCGGGCTGATACATCGGAGATGAGGCTCTCAATTCTCTTGCGAAACGCAGGAAGGTTTCCGAGCGGGCCTTTTAACGCCTGCAGAGCCGCCCTCAACTGCAAAAGTTGGTTCAGTTCCGGGACTTTCTCAGCCACCGCTTCCGGGCGGAAATCTTTCATTGATTTGAAGTCGAGCTTGACCGCGACATGCGTTTCCTCTTCGCCCGCTCTCTTCTCGGTAAGTTTGTTGGGAACCTTCAAAGTAAGTGACAGTCCCTGACTCGCCATCACGTCATTGAAGTTATCCTTGTCGATGCTCACTGGTTTTCGATCTTCCAATGCAGCGTCGTCTTCTTTTAGGGTGAAATCTCCCAACACCAGCAGCTTCAGAGGCAGTTCCTTTTCTTCCTGGGCTCCGCTGGTTGCAGGCTTGTAGACGATGTTGACTCGCTCTTTTGGAGCGACGGATGATTCCTTTGCCATGGTTATCTCCTCGTTGCCTCTATCACTTGCAGCCCTGCTAACACATCCAGATTGCAGAGGCGGTTGTAGACGACATCAGCCTGACGCATCATTTCCGGCGAAATCTGCCTGGATGTGCGCGCAAGCTCATTCAGGGCATTCCAATAAACTCGCAGAACTTCTACGCAAAGACTCGGTTCCCATGCTTCGAGCGAAAATCTGCGGATTTGCTCATCCAGGACTTCCAATCGAGCTAATGCAGGTTTCATTTGTCCTGCTTCAAGGCAAAGTATGACTAATTCCAGATGCGCGAGAAATCTCGCCCGCTCGCCTGGTAAGGTCTTGATTTCATCCTGAATCAGTGCGATGGCTTCGGTCTGTTTGCCCCCGGCGGCGAGTTTCCTGGCGCTCTCGCGCAGAGCTGCTATTGCGTCCGCGTCGGCTCCTGGAGTCGGCGATGGTGCAGCAGTGACGGCCGGCACGGGAAACAGCTCTTTTGAAATCCAGCGCTGGGTTGAGTCGTCGGCAAAGGGCAGGCCATCGGAGAATTGCAACCTCGCAAGGCCCGGCAGCCGCGTCAGATATGCAATGACTTCAAGACGGACTGCACTTCGTGCCGATTCGTATTCCTTGCCCAAACTAGTCAGCGCCTGGTAGCTCAGCCGGTGGAGATCGAGCCAGAACGGAAACTCTGAGACTCTGTCCTCTGCTTCGTCGAGGAGCTCCTTCCACGCAAATGTTGCTACGAGATCGCGGAATCGGTCCCTAAGATATCCCGGAGGCGGAGAAACCCTTGTCCGGTCCTCGGACGCTGGCGGAAGCTCGTCAATCTCGCTCCACGTCAGCGCGCGGATCATGAGATAAGGACTAGGGGTCGACGGCTCCGCCGCACGCAAAATGCCCAACGCGCGTTTAAGCGGTTCAATCGTCTGGTTGAGGAATCGCTGCGCGTCTTCCGTCGTCTCAACCGGAGCAGGGATCGCAGTCTGTTGCTTTTCCGGTTCCGGCTGTGGTTTTCTTTCTGGCTCGGTTGCGGATATGGTATGTTCCGCGGTAGCCTGATCCGCAAGCTGATGCAATGAGTGCAGCAGATCCGCCCAATCGGGAGGATCAATTGGAATTCTCTCCTGAACCAGAGTCGCGAGCGATCTGACTTCCAACTCGCATGCCGCTACCGATTCGCCGTCAGCTTTAATCTCTCGCTGGCTAATCGCTGCCCCCGCCTTTACCTCGAGCCAGTTCAGCGCGTTGACTCGCGCCTTCAGCCGTTTCAGCTCAGGAAACAAGTCGGGCCAGTAAGTGCAGATCATGCCTTCCGTACAAGCGAGTCCCTTGGTCAGCCCGGGCAGGCCCTCCAGTTCCAGAAGGCCCATGGCCACATAGCTGCACGCGAGGATGTCTTTAGACCGTTGCTCGATGATCTTGCGCCCCAGTGCGACGACGTGCGCCCAGTCCACAGGTTCGCGAGCAAGTCCTTCCAGCTTCTGAACCTCTGCCTCCAGGAGCTCAAAGTCTGGGTCGTACCGAGCAAACGTGCCTGCAGGAGCCTCGGCACTGATCGGCCTTGCTCCTATCTCCCGCCATTCGGCGATCTGGCTGTCCATAGCAATCCTCGCCTTCCGGATGCACGTGCGGACAACAGGCCTCATCACTTGATCTGCACAATCAGGTCCAACTCCCCGCCCCCGAAGACAACCATCGACCGAGGGCGCCGAAGCTGGAAGGCTTTTCCGTTGCTTCCTCGGTCCAAAAGAACATCTCCACAGAAGTAGTTTGTCTCACCTTTCCTGCTTGCACAGACCTTGAATGGGCCGGGATTGACAGGGTTTGGAAATTGGAATTTTCCTGCCTGAGTCTGTGTTCTCATCATTTCCTTTTCTGCAAGAAACTTGCTGTCGGAATAGGCTTGCATCAGCAGAACGGTGGCGCCCTGGAGACTTTTGCCTTTCTCTTTCAAAATGCCACCGATGCTTAGCCCTCTTTGCCTGATGTCCTGCACAGTTCCGACCGGTGTCGATTTGCCCAAGATCGCCATCGTCTCCTGGATCGGTTGTTCCAGCAGCGGTTCCACTGCCTGCCGCGCATTCGCGTCAAGGTTCACAAGCAAGCCGTTCGTGACTTGCATTGCAGCATCGGCGTCTTGACCGATGTTTTGTATTTGACCAGCTGGCTGGTTCGAATCGAGAAACGTGCGAATGGCAACAAGCAGAGTGCTCAGCGATTTCACGTATTGTGCCAAAGGGGAATCCTGGTCTCCATTTCTTGTCGTAAGGGCATGAACCGACTGAAAGCTCTGGGCCACGCCGAACCGCATTCCCCCGGCTCCATCGAGCGTTGCTACCTGTTTCTGATCTCCAGGGTTCAGTTTGTCGAGATCGTCCCAAGTATTTCGCGACACGGTATTGAAAAGGAGCGTCATGGGCAATGCTTGTGGATCCGTAAGCACGGCGAGCTCTCGCGATGAATCTTGAAAAGTGCTGATGTGCTTTACGCGGATGCCTTTGAGAAAATTCCACCACTGCTGCTGATAATCGCGGAAATAGTAAGAGCGGAGCTTTTCATCGATCGTCATTCCGCCGGGAGGGGCGGCTGAGGTGCCCAAGACCCAGCTTCGTTCGTCCTCGTAATCCGCCGTCATGGCTGCGATCTTGTCTTTGACGTAGGTATCCCATCCAACCTTTGTGTATGGACCATCGACGGATGCATCCGACTCGAAGACCACGCTCCCTCTTGGCCCGAGAATTCCGTTCATGCTGATGGAGTCGACTTTGCGCTTGCCCTCGCTGCGAATGATGTCGTAGTAGTATTGATCCGGATCAACAACAAGTAGCATCTTTCTAACCCGATCAATGGTTTCATTGTCCGCTTGGCTTCGCGTCAAGAGATAGGCGGCGTTCTGGTCCCCTAATTGAAGAAGATAGAATCTTAGAATCTCCAGAGCCGCGGGCCTGTCCTTTTCCGAAACTCCGCGGCACCAATCATCTTGAGTTTGGTCAAACAGGAATGAGGAATTTGCCTTGGTCTGCGAGGAGAACATCAGAAACGTTTTCAGGAGATTGTAGGTCTTTCCTGCATCAAACTGGGCTGAAGTCTGCGTTGCAGTCCCGGCAGCAGTTGGAATGGAAATCAAGTCGAGTTGTGTTTTGACTCCGTTATATTTCTGACCCAGCCGCGTGTCCGCATTTAGAAGCGGATCCAGAAAAAGCGCCTTCACCTTCTCCAGATACACCCCACGCGACGCGTTGACAGCCGCGTCTTCCGGATACATACCCCAATAGAATCGCTGGTTGCGTTCCTCGCAATTGACTGAGTACGCACGGCATTCAAAGGGCATTAGCCTCCGCTGTAAGTCAAGAAGAGCTGCCAAGTTCTCAGAGGTCTTGCCGTCGCCTACCGATATCTGGTGCGCCGCTGTTGCTGTTGCAATCAGTTGGCTGCTGTCACGATAAGCTCCCCAGGCAAACAATAGGAGGGTTAGAGGCAGCACAATGCCAGCAGATCCCCAAGCCATCATTCGGAGGTAAAGACGCCGTCTTCTAGCCTCGCGGGACAACCCTGCCAATCCACGGTCGGGAATGATCACGCGGGTGAAGAGTGAATGAATGAAGTAGTTCTTCGTCTGCTGGAGTGGAGGATCTTCCATCGCCTTCGGCAGGCCTGCTGTCGAGGCCATGAGATCCGCAATCGGGTTACGCTTGCGCCCCGTTTGCAGCGAGCTAGTGAAGTAGAACCCTCTGAAGAGCGGCTGCTCGCGAAATTGGTTCATCTGGAACAGCACTTCGATGAACTCGCTCAGACGCTCACGAATGAGGGGGAATTGAGCAGGAAAAGCATAAGCCTTTTCCTGATGAGCGCCGTTACTCTCTGACAAGAGCGAGACGCGACGGACCAAAAGCGATTTGTAGATCCCATCAAACGAACTCTTGAATTCCTCTTCCGGATGCGGACTCTCGTACTGTTCCTGCCGGAACGTTGTGCCGAAAGGAGTGCTGTCTCCATTGCCTGCGCCGGCAAAGAACTCCTCAAAACCGTCGAGCAGATCAATCTTGTCGAAGAGCAAATAAACAGGTAAAACCATGCCGAAGGCTTTAGCCGTCAGATCGAGAACGGAACGCGTCCGTTCCGCCTGGACACGTATGGCGTCAGGGCCGGCCCCAATTAGTGAATCGATGTCAATAACAAGGACAACCCCGTCGGCTGGTCTGGCTTTCCGTCGTTGTTTAATCTGATCGAGAATCCCGGCCCATCCATCCTGACTGATGTCATCGGCGAAATACCTGCCCGACGGATCAATGAAGACAGCCTCGTTTGCAACCCAAAAATCACAGCCCTCCGTGGGGCCGACAATGGGCCTGCCCAAAGGCTTCTTCGGTTCCGTGTATGAGAAGCTGAATCCGGATTGAACAATCAACGTCGACTTGCCGCTGCCAGGCAAGCCAATAAACAGGTACCAGGGCAGGTTATAAACGGGGTCCTTGCTTGTCTGCGCAAGTTTTGATTGCTTCAGCCACTGAATGGTTCGATTGAGGCGTTCCCCTACGCCGGCGGCGCCAAACGAATCGGGCGCCGTACGAGAACTAATCGAAGAAACGGCGACCCGCGTCGAATGCGATGATCGGGTCCTGCGCAGTATGAGGAGGACGATGATGAAAACGAGCCAAAGCGCAAGAATCGTGAGCGCGGACCACCACGTGGTCGTGCGCCCCATTCCAGCCCGCGGGAAAACAAACAGGACGAGCAAAATCAGAATGAGCGCGGCTGCGCTGCCGAATAGGAATATGCGTGTGAGAAATCGGAAGGGTTGTCTCATGGCATCGCCCCTCGCCATGGAGTAGGATCAGTCAAATAAGCGACGGCGTGAGTTTCCTGCATCCCTTTTGCCTTTGCCTGGACACTGAAGAAGAGCACGACATACAAGAGCAGGCATGCGGCGACAACCCCAATGCACGTGTAAATGAACCAACGAGGGAGCGAGTCAGTTGGCGAGGATGGTTTGTCTGCGAGTTGCCAGTGTGGACTGAGCTCGCTGTTGTCGGCCGGCTGCTCCCGTTCGAGCTCACGTTGAATTACCTTCTTCAGAGCATCAAGGATTTCGGAGCCGCCAATTCCGTACTTGCCCTTAAAGCCCAGCAAAAGGCACTCATAATAGACCCGGAGGGAGTCCGCTCTGCTCCGTCCCTGAGCCCTGATTTCGTCGAGTCTTTCGAAGAAGCCCTCGCCCGCCAGGTAAGTCCCAAAATAATGAAGCTGAAGAGGGTCGTCAGCCCATGGATCCCTTCCCGGCCAGTCGGCGCTAAGGACAACCTCGTCGACGAAGGCTGCCAGTGCGTATTTAACGTCCCCAATGTCGGTGGGATCAATCTTTTCGGCCTTTGCCTTGGTTTCGAAGTCGTCAAGAAGCCTCATCGCTCCGTTGTGAACACTGGAGAATTGCGCGGACTGTGCTCTGTCACGCATTCCCAACGCAAAGAGGCACACCGCGGTTGCCAATTCGGCCAAGCTCACCTTGCTGCCGGCCCTTTCCATAGCCCATACCTCGAGTCCAAACTATCGTTTTCTATATTTTGATTGACCAGAGCTCCAGCTTCAGCCCCGGAAACCGCTGGCCCGGTATTCGAATGGCGATTGTGCGTGATTTCGAGATCTGCTCCCAGTGCCGCTGGCTTTCAGCATCTTTCCGATTTTCAAAGCGGAAGTACTGCAGACCCAGTTTGACCCGGAGCGGATGCGGAGGGATCGGGCTGTGGACCAATGCGACGCCGGGGAGCGCCAATCCGAGCAGAGAGTTGATTGCATCCACGGAACTGATCTTCGCTTGACGTGGAAGGTCCTCGATAAGCTGGTTCTCTGGAAGATCAGCTTTCGCGGCGAGGAAGATTTGCGAGCCAATTAGAAGTTGCTCGTCTGCGATATAGACGGCAAATTTGGATTCGCTTTCCCGTTCGAGCGGAATCTCGACTGCGCCCGTGGGCACTACCGCCTTAAGCGAGTCCTGAATGGCTTTCTCGATTCCAATAAAGCTCCTTCCAAGGTCGTTGTGATCGTAATGTGGCAGGTCTCGCGGATGAGCTGAAGGCGAAAAGGTCATCAGGGCGCCCGCAAGTTGAGCCAGCGATAAAAAGACCGCTTCGGGATGCACCTGGCGCATGCGGTAGTAGTGATCGATAACAGGGATTGCAGAATTGACCGTATGGAGCAGCCAGAGATTGCCAAGATCGGCTCCGCTGAATTCAAGCATTCCCACGGCCCGTTGGCTTCGGGACTCAGAGAGTGAATCACTTTTGCTGTGCAGGGTTTCAAGCATACGGCGAACCGCACCGATGATGGCTGCAGAACAGGAGATATGAAGGCAGGGAGGAATGTAGCTTTCATCGATTACGAAGGTTCCCGCACTTTCCTGGCGGAGGCGTGCAATCTGGATGTTCTCGTAGCCTGCGATCGCCTCCTCGCCCAGCAGTATTTGGAGGTTTGGCCTTACAGTGGCAATCTCGCGCGCGTTTTCACCCGAGTTTTCGTCGAATAGATTGATTGCCTCAGTGATGTACCGCCTCGTCTGCGATCCAGATTTCCCATTCTCGGTCAAATTGCATGACGACGACTGATTGGGAGGCAATGCAAGATAGACATTGACGGTCTGAACCGACGGATCAAGTGCGTTTCTCAGTACCGCTGCCGGCGCGGAGCCTTCCGTCTCCGAAGCTTTGAATATCGTGCCACCCGGGAAAACCCCACCGCATCGGACGATAGAAAACCTTCCATTGACGAGACTCTCCCTATTTAGCTCAAGGTCAGTGAGTCCCCAGTAATAACTGGAAATCGATTCAATTCGGAACTGTAAAGACGAATGGGCATGCCTGTCACTCTGCTGGAAGTGGTGTGGAGTGAGGAACATCCCCTCGCTCCATAGAACCTGTCGATCTCGGTCCATGGCGCGTCTCGCTTGTTGGGACGCCCCATGATACGCTCCGGTTTTGCCGAGTGCAAGTGATCACGGCAACGCTCCGAGATGCTTACGGTGACCTTCACTGAATCCAGCACCTTGGTGCCAGTATCCGATGAATGGCAGCAATTGGCTCAGTACATCGATAATCAGCGCACGAAATTGATGATGAAGGGTGGACACGCCCATCCTGGCCACGTCCGCAAGCACCTCCACGCGCGGAGGCTTGGCGAAGTCGGCTGCGCGTCAGTTTCCCGGAATCGGCAGCCGGGCGGCCATTTGCCGGGATACCTGCCCGTTTCTGAGGATCTACCGGCTAAGTCGAGAGTTGCAGAGAGCTGGGTCGGAGTTTGGTGGGTGCATAGCTGCGGATTCACCGATTCACGACTCATGGCGGGTTAATCACGTCCACGAATCGCTAGATGCGTCCGTCTTTCCTGCAACATCGAGAACGCTTACGGACGAGACTAAACTGAAGCCGAGGCTTCGATTATGACATCTGGCCCGTCTCGTGCGAGCTTTCGCTTTTATGCCGAATTGAATGATCATCTCCCGTCCAGGATGCAGTGGAGGCCGGTGGAGAAGCAATTTGTTGTGCTGGCCACAGTGAAAGACATGATCGAGAGTCTGGGTGTGCCGCATGCCGAGGTCGACTTGATTCTGGTGAACGGCGAATCGTCGGACTTTTCGCGCCTGGTGCAAAACGGCGATCGCGTAGCGGTATACCCGATGTTTGAGTCGATCGACATCACGCCTATATTGCGAGTGCGCCCGCAGCCCTTGCGAGAGCCCAAGTTTGTGCTCGATGTCCATTTGGGAAGGTTGGCAGCTTACCTGCGCATGCTTGGCTTCGACACCGTCTATGCCAATCGCGCCAGCGATCTGGACCTGGTGCGGATCTCAGCTCAACAAAGACGGGTTTTGCTGACAAGAGATCGCGGCGTGCTGAAACACTCCGCGGTGATGCACGGGTATTGGTTGCGCGAGACCAACAGCCGCCGCCAAGCCGCGGAGGTTGTGAGGCGATTCGATCTGATCCGGTCACTTCGTCTGCTTACCCGCTGCATGGTTTGCAACGAACTGCTCAGGGAAATCTCTAAAACAGAGGTTGGCAGGCGGGCGCCGGAAAGGGTACTGGAATGGTGCGACGAGTTCCGTGAGTGCCCGGGGTGCTACCGAGTGTACTGGGAAGGCTCGCACTACCGGAGGATGAAGGACTGGATCGAAGAATTGGTCGCGATCGCCTCTTGAGGCAGGAAGCATGTGCTTGAGTGAGCGGTGATGGGAATCACTGAATGACGGCTCCTTTTGCGCAGAATGTTGGTTTCAGTATCCGAGAGTCAGCAGTGGAGCGCCTGCCCTGCCACGCCCTGCTGGCGTTGCGACACGCCTCCTCGCTGCCACGGAAGAGATGATGTGGCGACCGCCATGAAATGAGGAGAAGCCAATGGTCATGGCCTCCGAATTACGCGAAGGGATAGCGCTCCGGATCGACCACAAGGTTTACCGCGTTCTCGAAGTTGAATCAAAGGCCGGCGCCGCCAAGATGGGTGGCACTGTGAGAGCGCGCCTGTCGAACGTGCACAGCGGCCGGTTGTGGGATCAGCACTTTCGCCCTCTGGAGCGGCTAGAAGACGTGGAGCTGGAGAAGCGCAAGGTCGAGTTTCTTTATAGCGATGGCACAAATTGCATCTTTCAAAGGCTGGATTCCTTTGAACAGGTCGAATTCCCCGCAGCCAGCCTCGGTTTGGCAGAGACGCTACTGCAGCCCGGACAGGAAGTTCAGGCAGAGTTCTTTGAGAGTGAGCCGATCAGCCTGGCCCTGCCAGAGAGCGTGGAAGCTCGCGTGATGGCAACAGCGGCGCCCGCACGCAGCCAGCAGGACTCGAGCCGCAAGGAAGCGACGCTGGAGAATGGCATGAAGATACAGGTTCCCTTGTTCGTTGCGCCGGGAGAGGTCGTCAATATCGATCTCAAGACAGGCCGCTACCTGGAGCGGGTCCGGACGCAGCACAAGAAAGGCGTCTAGAACCGGTCTCAAAAGCCGCCATTGCCAACACGTCACTTCAGGGGATCCGTCTGCGGCTGCAGATTGTTGGATTTCATTACTTGCGCAGCACATTGCCATTGATGAGACCGGTTGTATCTGCCGCGAAAGATAGGCTATAAGCGGTAGGCGGCGTGATCCCGGAGCGACTGTAACCGCACGATGCCGACGGCAAACGCAAAAAGGAGACAGCTATGGCACTCGCAAATCTGACGGATTATCTCGATGGGCACAAGGTTGAATACGTTGTGATCTCCCACTCGCCGGCTTTTACGGCGCAAGGCATTGCCGGGCTAGTGCACATTTCCGGCAAGGAGCTGGCGAAAACCGTGATGGTGAAACTCGATGGCAAATTGGTGATGGCGGTGCTGCCAGCAAAGTTTCACGTGGACCTTGAGGGACTCAAGAGGGCAGCGAATGCAAAAAACGCCCAACTAGCGTCGGAAGAAGAGTTCACTGGTCGCTTTCCCGGCTGCGAAGCCGGGGCGATGCCGCCCTTTGGAAACCTCTTCGGGCTTGATGTCTTTGCCGATGACAGCCTGGAAGCGGATCAGGAGATCGCCTTCAACGCCGGAACTCACAGCGAGCTGATTCGCATGGCTTGGGCGGATTTCAAAAGGCTGGTCGAACCCAAAATCACACGATTCGCCGCGGGCCGGTCTGCTGAAGCTGCGTAGCCGGCGGATTTGCCGCGCGCGCTCTAAACTCCATGTTCGCACGGAAGTGAGTGGAAATATCATCACAAGGCGCGACGCACTCACAGATCCTGCGATTGAAAGTGGGGCACTGCAATGACTCTTGAATTGAAAACATCTGCATTTGCCTACGGCAGTGAGATTCCCAGGCGATTCACATGCAGCGGCGCCGATGTGTCGCCGGCGTTCGACTGGAGTGGCGTTACACCCGCCGCACGTTCACTGGTGTTTATCGCGGATGATCCTGATGCCCCAGGAGGAACGTGGACGCACTGGGTGATCTGGAACATTCCCGCACACCACACGACTTTGCCGGAAGGAGTGCCGGCGAAGGAGACACTTGAGAATGGGATCTGTCAGGGCACAAACGATTTCCGCCGGATTGGCTATGGTGGCCCATGCCCACCTCCCGGCAAGGCGCATCGGTATTTCTTTAGACTTTATGTGCTCGATATCGCTCTGGACCTGAAAGGCGGCGCCGGACGGCGGGAACTGGAACAAGTCATGAAAAGACACATTCTGGCTCAAGCAGAATGGATGGGCAGGTTCAGGCGGTAGCCTTCCTATTTGGGCCCCTGTGAACGTGGCGAGATTCCCGTTTGCCGATATCTATCTTATGCGGAACAGAGTGCGCAGCCACGCGCGGAAGGCACGAGGTTCGGCGAGATGCTGGAGGGTTCCGTGGAAGTGGAGATGGCCTGAGTGAAAGGCGGTCTTCAGGTCGGCGGCGAACTTGCCGCGGAAGACACGACTGAGAACGTTGATGGGAAAGAAAAATCGGCGGGATGAGGCGATCCACGTGGTGTGGTCCGGCGAGAGCCTGCCGGCCGCCAATATGCAGTGAGCGTGCGGGTGGAACTGCAGGCGTTGATTCCACGTGTGCAGCACACTGAAGAAGCCGATCTCGGCGCCGAGATGGCGCGGATCGCGGGCGACCTCCAGCAGCGTCTTAGCGCTGGAGTGAAACAGCAGGTTGAAGATAACCTTCTTGTTCTGGAGGGCCAGCGGCGCGAGTTCGCGCGGCAAGGTGAAGACCGCCTGTACATAGTGCGTAGGCAACAGTTCCGGTTGCCCTTGCCGCCATGGATGTGAACCACCATCCGCCGACTGTCGATGTCGCCGACCTTAAGATGTGCCGCCTCGGCGCGGCGCGCTCCTGTGGCGCAAAGAGTCATCAACATCGCACGATGAAAGGGACTGTCCGCGGCATCGATGAGACGAGCGACCCTTTCCGGGCTGAGGATCTGCGGCAACCGGATCACCTTCCTTGGATTCGGCGTCTCGGCAATGCTCCAGTGCCGCTTGAGTACCTTGATGTAGAAGAACCGCGGGGAAGTAAGCCGACTAATGACCGTGTTCGGGCTGTACTTCAGCTTGGAAAACAACATCGCCTGGTACTCGCGGATATGCTGCGTGCCAAGTCGGTCGGGGCGTCGACCGAAGTGCTTGCTGAAATGCTCTACGCCGTGCACGTAGGAACGGATAGTTGACTCGGCAAAGTTGCGGCGCCGCAACTCTTCAATCATGATCTGACGCAGATGGGTCACAGAGAACCTCCTCCTCTGTGACCAAAGCTAATCGGCAGCCATCAACGTCGGTTCAGCGACACGCGTAAGCGTCCGCCGCCGCAGCGGCTTCGTTCAAGTCGGGCCCGTTCAGGTTTTCCGTGCCGATGTCGCCGACCGAAACCTGGAGCGGAGCCCGATTGCTGGTACCTATTTTCCTGGCGCTTCCAAGGCGACTTCATCGAGTGAGCTACACATTTTACCGGCAGCCAAGCCGCTGGGCCGGGAGCCGACTTTGCTCTGGTGAAGAGGTGTGACTGCCGTCACAGACTGGCACGGGCTCCAACCGCTAATTAGCCGGGCAGGGTTGTGTGCAAAGCGTCAAACGGAAGGCGCACAAACCCCCGTCTCGCCTGGCACTGTGGCTCATTTCTACCTTCCAGTTCCGCCGCACGAGACGGACCTTGGATCGGGGAGCTGTCACCGGGAGGCCAGTGGACGGTTGACGATTATCTGTCCGTACATTCCCTTTATGTGTCCGGCGGTTCAGTCTCGGCTGAGCTGATTCTAAAATGTTCGCCCCTATAAGAGAGGTGTCAGCGATGAAATTCAATGTGAAAGCCTTAGCTTTGGCGTGCGCAATCCTATGGGGAGCGGCGGTGCTGCTGGTGGCCTTAATCAATCTGATCCATGGAGCACACGGTCACCATTTCCTGGAAATACTGTCATTGTGCTATCCGGGCTATCATGCGGCGCGAAGTATTCTCCAGGTTATGATCGTCACGCTTTACTCAATCGCGGACGGCCTGATCTGCGGCGCCGTTTTTGGCTGGCTTTACAACTGGCTGGCGACAATGGCCTGCTTAGGCGCGGCGGCGAGAAAGTAAGCACAGGGCGCAAATCGGGCGGAGACCGTCAGTGTTGAGACGCCTAGGGATGGCCGTCTGTCCAAGGGATGAGGTTGGCAGGAAGACCGGTGCCGACATGGGTGACATTCCGTCCCCCTCGTGAGATTCCATGACCCTCCCAAACGATCTCTCACGCCGGAGAGGTATCCATGTCCGGCATCGTTCAACACTTCAACCTCATTATTGTCGCTATCGGCGCGGTGACTCTCCCGCCGTTCTGGGTGATTTTCAGGAAAGCTGGCTTTTCGCCCTGGCTCTCTTTATTGATCTACGTGCCCTTGATCAACCCCATTACGCTTTATGATGTGGCCTTTTCCAAGTGGAAGATCGGATGGGACAAGCCATGACGACGATCACAGGCCGGCCACAGCAGTAAAGCCGCCTGGAGATCGCAGCTGCATTGCGGAACTGCTGGAACGGGGGCGGGCCGGATGCAGGATCGGCTCAATCCGCCCATTGTCTTTTGCTCGTCTAGCGACTTACGGTAATCATAGGCTACGCCTTTGCCACGGCGAGCGAAGGCTCACTCCTCTGCGCGGGTCTTCCTTCGATTTGCGCTACAGATGCGTGCAGCGCAGAATTCGTCTCCCTACCTCAATGGGAGGCTGGTTATGGAGTATGTTGCCCGAATCCTCAGATGCGTTGAGTGCGGGAACAAATTCCTGTTTTCGGCAAGTCAGCAAGAATTCCACCGCAATTAAGGGTATGGCGATCCCAAGAGATGTCTAGCGTGCAGAGTACGGCGCAAGACTGTACTGAACAAGCCACGCATTCAAACTCTCATCGCATGCGGCGATCCAAGGAAAGCCGGACCGGTGGCTGCCAATCCGAATTGCGTGGAACCCAGCAAAACTGGTTTAATCAGTGTGCCTTAACGGAACCTGCAACGGACTTCTTTGGCCCGGCCTTCGGCACGGAAGGGCGCAACGCTGTCATCGGCCCGCCCTTTGTCGATCTCGATTTCGCTCTGATCAAAAGCTTCGCGCTCGGCCCCGAGAGCCACCGCCTGGAGTTTCGCGGCGAATCGTTCAATCTGTTAAATCACCTCAACTTCTCCGATCCATACCATGACTTCGAGGTCGTGGCTTGTGGCCACGAGCCCAGCAATCCAAGTACTCTCCCCTATTGCCCGACGGCCAATCACGGCACCGTTCTATCGTCGAACAAACAGGGGCCGCCCCGGCAAATTCAGTTGAGCTTCGGGTACATTTTCTGATCGGATTCGTACGGTCATCCCCCACCGCAAGCGGCGGACGCGTGCTACGAGTTCGCAGGCTCCTGGTCCACGATCTCGCCTGAGTCTATCGATGCTTCGTTTGCCTTGTCACACCGCGCTGCAACCTGCCTCAATTTCCTAAAAATGGCCTATGATGGTGCGTGTGATGACGTGGTTACCCAACGCGCGCCGCTGGATGCAGACGATGCACAAGGCGCCGGCAGAGGACGTGCTGCGGATGGCGGCTGCCCTCCTGGCGCTGGCGGTCCTGGCGACGCTTGCGGTCATTCCCACGCCTGTGCTCGCTCGAGGTCCGGTTCTGTGCACATGGAGAATTCTCTTTGGCGTGCAGTGTCCGACTTGCGGAATGACACGCGCCTTCTCTTCCGTCCTGCACGGTCAGTTTCACGCCGCGTTTCAGTACAACAAGCTGGTGACCGTCGTTTTCCCTTTCACTTGCGCGGTTTTGCTTCGCGAACTCTTCCGGCTGCGACGGCTGTTCGCGCATTGACGGCTCGGCGCTCGCGGTCCCGTCCCCAGGGCTGGTTGCATCGATGGGGTTTTGAAGGGGCACCACTTTACAGGCTGCTGAAAAACTCAATCGACGGGGCTTTGTAATAAGGGCACGACTTTCAGTCGGGCCGTAAAGGCCGCATAAACATTAGGGCTTTAGCCTCCGAGGGATGCGTTTCAGTCGGTGAAGAGTATTCATGCAGCCACTCCTAAACACTCTCCAGTTCGCCTCCGGATTCCTCGCTTGAAGTGGCGGCGCACGCGCCGCCCAGCGCCTCTGTCAGCACTCCTTCAGCGCATCCTTGACAGGAAGAAACGCAGAGGCTAGGATGGCCCAAACTTGGGAATGTCAATTCAGGAGCGCACCAGATGGGGATGCTGAATCTCCAGGTGTGGGATGCGACGGGAAACCGCCGCGAAGAGGTTGTTCTACCGGATGATCAGCCCGTTGACCGGATCCTGGTTAAGCTCGCCGAGAAGATGAGTCTGCCGACGCGGCATCCCGACGGCCGCATGCTGGTCTACAAGTTCCATCATCCGACCGCCGGCCAGTTGCGCGACGAGCAGACTCTGGCTGCGGCGGGAGTGCATTCAGGCGACGTGCTGCGTATCTATCACGAGATGATTGCCGGGAGGCCGTAATTGACTCCCAGCGAGGACGAGCGCTTCGATCGACTGCGCCGCATCCAGTGGTGGGATCAGAACCGGCTGCGCAAGACACGGGCGCTGGTGATCGGGGCAGGCGCTCTAGGCAATGAAATCCTGAAAAACCTGGCCCTGCTTGGCGTGGGAGCCATATTGATTGCTGATCTCGACACCGTCGAAATGTCGAATCTCTCCCGCTCCGTTCTCTTTCAGCCGAGCGACTGCGGCCGTCCCAAGGCCCAGGCGGCGGCCGAGTCATTACGACGCATTTACGATGGCGTGCGCTGCCACTGGTTTCACGGCGACATCGTTCACAAGTTAGGCCTGGGAGTTTACCGCTGGGCCGACGTGGTGATCGCAGGCCTTGACAATCGCGAGGCACGCCTGCACGTGAACCGCTGCTGCTGGCGGGTGAATCGGCCCTGGGTGGATGGGGCGACCGAGGAGCTGCAGGGCGTGGCGCGGGTGTTTGTGCCCCCCGGCGGCGCCTGTTACGAGTGCACCATGACCGCCGCCGATTGGAAGGCGCTTCAGGAGCGGCGCGGCTGCGCCGGGATGCGGTCCGAGGTTCTGCCCGAGGAGCGGGTACCGACCACTCCCACTACCGCTTCGATCGTCGCCGCTCTGGAGGTACAGGAGGCCGTCAAGCTGCTCCACGGTCTTCCCACGCTCGCCGGAAGCGGAGTAATCTTCAACGGAATCGCCAACGATTTTTACACCGTCCGCTACAACCGTGGCGAGGAGTGCAACAGCCACGAGACGCTCGACGAGATCGTGGAACTGCCCAGGAGCGGAGAGGAAATGAGCTGCGGTGAGCTACTGGACGCGGCGCGGGCGCGGCTGGGACCGGAGACGGTGCTGGAATTTCACCGCGACCTGCTGCTCCGGTTGGAATGCCCGGACTGCGGTGCCGGCGAGGATGTTTTCCGGCCGCGGGCGGCCGTGAACGAAAGCGCGGCGCGCTGCCCCGGCTGCGGAACCATGCGACGCGCCGAGACCGTGCACACGGCCGAGGGCGGCGAGCCCTGGCTGGGGCGGAGCTTGCGCAAACTGGGCTTGCCGGCCTTCGAAATCGTGACCGCCCGGTGTGGGTTCAATTTGATCGGATTCGAGTTGACGGCAGACCGGAAGGCCGTGCTCGGTCCCCTTGCGGAGTGATTCGATGAGCAACGACGAAAACCCGGCGATAACGAGCGACACATCGCAGATCGACGAAAAACCGCTCGCTCGAAAGCCGTTCCCCGGCGGAAAACCCTATCGCATTCACATCTGCCGCGAGGCCTACGACGCAGTTTGGAAGCACGCCCGCGAAGCCCCCTTCGACTACGAGGTCGGCGGAATGCTGATCGGCGAAGTCTGCTGCGACCCACAGGGCCCCTTCCTCGACATCCGCGCCGCCATCGCCGCTGAGCACACCAAAAACGAAGATACGCAGCTGACCTTCACGCCGGAAAGCTGGATTCAGGTCAATGCGGTCAAAGACGAGCTCTATCCGGACCTGGTCATCGTAGGCTGGTATCACACCCATCCCCGTTTTGGCATCTTTCTCTCCGACCGTGACCAGTTCATCCAGAGCACCTCCTTTGCCCAGCCCTGGACGACTGCGCTTGTGATCGATCCGGTGCAGAACCTGGAAGGTTTCTTCTTCTGGCAGGGGGGGCAGCCCAGGCTGGCGCCCGAGTATTGGGTCGGAACTGAGCGCCGCGACCGCAGCAGCGCCCAGCTTGAAGATGCGCCGGAGGACCACGAGATGAAACGCCCGCCGCTGATGCCGTCATCGCCCGTCTCGCGCGCAGTTTTCGTGTTCACCGTAGCGCTGGCGGCGGTGGCGCTGGGCGGTCTTTTCTTTTATGTGTACATGCTTGGCGTCGGCCACGCCGAGGCCGAGCAGGGGATCGTTCGGGAATTGCTGAAACAGGAAATCGTTCTGACCCAGCAGAAGCAGATGCTGGACTACGAAGATCAGGAGATCAAGGCGCAGCAAAATGGCCTGCAGATGACCATGCAACAAGTCAGGCAGATCGCCGCCGGACAGGCCGCTTCGCAGCAGCAACTGGCCGTGGTGGAGCGCAATCTGCAGACGCTCAGCCAGATGGCGGCCGACCTGCAGATGCAGATCGAAGCGCAACAGAAGGTTTTCAATCCGCCGCCTCCGGCGCAGCCGGCCGCGGGCCCAAAGCAGCCGGCCGCCGGCGCAAATTCCCCGGCCCAGCAGGAGAAGAAGTGAGATGAGCGGTCAGGAGACAGGAAAGATCGTCATCAGCGTCGAGGATCTCAAGGACGCGAAGATCGACGAGACGCTGGAACTGCAGCGGGCTTCGATGGCCGGCGCCATTCAGCCTGCCTCAGGTGAGAAGAAGCCAGTGCGGCGGTTGATCTACACCACGTGGTTCTATCTCATGCTCGCCGGCGCGGCTGGCGCCCTTGCCGGCTGGGCGGTCATCGAGCCCAACTTCTCCGACGGCATCATTTTTACCGGCAGCGTCGAAAGCGTGAACCCCGACAGCTCACCCGACAACATTCGCTCCCAGGGCGGTGAGATCCGGGGCGAGGTGACAGTCTCGGGCGTGGAAATCTGGATCGTGGAGGGGCTGACCACCATCGTGGAGCAAGGCAAGCCAGTGCGCCATTTGAAGCTCGAGGATCTGAAGCCCGGCGATGTGGTCAAGGTGATGGGGGGCGAAATTAGCGGCGACGACTCCGCGCTGATCGGCAACGCTCTGCGGCGCGAGCCAGCGGGCACGCCCGCGCAGACCTACGTGCCCCTGGGCGCGATGGAAATGCACCAAACGATATTTGCGCTGCTGCTCTTTCCCACCATCGCGGGCTTCGTGGCCCTGGCGCTGGGCGCGGTCGAGGGCCTGGTCTGCCGCACTTTCTCGCGGGCCGCGTGGTGCGCCGGCATCGGGCTGCTGATCGGCCTGGCGGCGGGCGGGGTGAGCATCCTTCTCGGCGGGCTGGCCTACGGCCTCATCGGCATGCTGGGCGTAGGCCAGGGCGGAGTGGGAGCATTCCTCATTCAGATGTTCCGCCGGGGCCTGGCCTGGACGCTGGCGGGGATGGGAATGGGTCTGGGGCAGGGGATTGCGCTCAAGTCCCGAAAGCTCGCGTTCAATGGTTTTCTGGGAGGCATCGTGGGCGGCCTGGTCGGGGGCCTGCTCTTCGATCCCATCGGGGTGGTGTTCACGAAACCGGAACTGATGCAGGGCGCCATGCTCAGCCGCGCCGTCGGCCTCACAATCATCGGCGCCGTGGTCGGGCTCATGATGGGGCTCACCGATCTGCTCACCCGGGACGCATGGCTCAAGGTGGTCTCCGGCCCGCTGCGCGGCAAGGAATTCAGCTTCAACCGCACTCCCATCCGCCTGGGCAGCTCGCCCAAGTGCGAAATCTACCTCTTCAAAGACGCCAAGATCGATCCCGTACACGCCGTGATCGACAAATTGCGCGACACCTACGAGATCACCGACGAAAGCTCCACCGGCGCCGGCGTCCTCATCAATGGAAACCGCGTGGTGAAGCGGCGCCGCCTGGTGGACGGCGACCAGATTCAGATCGGCGATTCGGAGTTCCGGTACTCAACCCGGGAGGCGAAGGCGAGCTGAATGTTCGTGGCACCGAGGAAAGATGGAAAACGGCCTTCAAACTGATTCGCGCGGCATGATCATGCGGGCCAACCGCAAGGTCATCGAGTCGCATTGCGGCGTCTGCGGCGCGGGCTTCACGCTGGGTGAAGAGGTGATCTGCTGCCCGGCGTGCGGAGGGTACCATCACTCCGCTTGCTTGGGAGCGGCGACGAGTTGCTCGCAGTTGCCTGCTGTGGCGGCGCTGTCCCCCACCGGCCGCACCCCCGGTCCGCAATCGGGGGAAACGATTTGGACCTGTCCGGAGTGCGGCACGGTCAATCCTCGCGGCTCGCCTTGCAGCAATGCGGCAAGCCATCGCCAAACGCAGTCGGCGAGTTTCCCCGCGCCCGGAGAAAAGCGCTGCCCCTTCTGCGCCGAGATCATTCGCATCGAGGCGATCAGATGCCGCTTCTGCGGTTCAGTGCTCAACCAGCAGACCGGGTACTACTCAACACCTCAGACCGGATACGCCCCGACATTTTCCTCGGGTTCCACCTCCTCGCGGCCTTCCCCCGGCGAGGGCGTCGTCGAGACCTCCATGTGGTCGTTCAAGGGGAGGGTAAACAGATCGAAATTCTGGCTGCGCGGAATGTGCGCGGGGGCGATCGCCGTCGCCATGATCGCGATCTTCGCCGCGCTGATGGACTCCGAGGAGAATGCGGCACTTGTGGCCCTCATCGTGCTTATTCCCGGTTACGTTGGGGCGATGTGGTTCTGCCTGGCTAATCAAGTCAAGCGCTGGCACGATCTCGATCACTCGGGATGGCTCACCTTGCTCGGCTTCATTCCCTATCTGGGCATCTTTGTGCTCATTCCGCTGGGATTCTTTAGAGGAACCGACGGCCCCAACTCCTATGGGGAGGACCCGCTTGGAGGTGGGGGCGGCGGGACCTTTGGCAATCGAACCATAACCTGAGGTCATGAATTTTGGGCCACAGAAGGTCGGACAATCTTGAGGGAAACAGGCGGCGCGACTTCGCCGCGGAGGAGCCATGGAGAACGACGTCAGCTCGGTATACGACGGCATGAAGCTGCGGGCCAACCGCAAGGTAGTCGAGGGAAGATGTACGATCTGCGGCGGCGGTTTTTCGCTCGGCGAGGAAGTCTATTCCTGTCCGGCCTGCAACGGGTATCACCACACCGTGTGCATCGATTCGGGCTCGAGATGCCCGCAGGCGGGCGCGCAACTGCGCCGCGAAGCTCCCGCCGTTCCTGTGGCCGACAATGCTCCGCCGCCGTCGCGCGCGGCTCCGCCTCCGCAAGCGGCCGCCCTGCAACCCCCTCCGCTCCCGCTCACTCCCGAGCAACTGCAGCGCCGGCAGATCATCGCCGAGACTTACAAGCAATGGAGCACGGAGAGTCTTGAACGCGCCTACGGAGTAGACAAGGAAAAATACGACCCCATGGCTCTGGATATCATGGCCGAGGAGCTGAAGAATCGCCGCCTCACTGAGCAGTGGATGTGCCCGGTGTGCGGCACGCTGAATCCGCCGGGAGCGGTGTGTACCAACGAGGCCAATCATGCGGCAAGCGTGGCGCCGGCCGCAGCTGCAGCGGCGGCGCCTGAAGTTTTGGGGCCTCCGCTCGGTCCTGACGAGAAGCGCTGCCCGGCGTGCGCTGAGGTGATCAAGCGCGATGCCGTCAAATGCCGTTTCTGCGGCCAGCAACTTACGGCCGACCCGGCGCTTGCGCACATCTTCGGCCAGGGTGATTCAGTTCCTTCCGATATTGCCAAGCGGATCGACTCCGCCGCGTCGACGGCTCTGTGGACCTCCATCGTCGGCTTATTCATCTGCGCCCCCATTCTCTGCCCCATCGCCATTTCCAACGGGAACACTGCGCAGAAGCTGCTCGACCAATACCCCGATTACCGTGGCCGCACCTCGGCAGGAGGGAAATCCCGCGCCGGTCAGGTCATCGGCTGGATCGGGATCATTGGTTTCGTCATTGCGATGATAGTGAGGTTTTCGAATTCGTAATGACACCGGATAACGGAATGATCGAGTGCGCAATTTGCCTGCGCCCCATTTCGGCCGCGGACGATTCGGTCGCGTGCCCCGAGCCTTCGTGCGCACAACCGTACCACCGGGAATGCTGGGACTATCTGGGCGGCTGCGCCCGCTACGGTTGTCCCCAGATGAAGGAGGTGAAAAAGCCCGAGATAGCGGTGTCCTTCTGGGGCGCGAGCCAGAAGCAATGCCCATTGTGCGCTGAGGCGATCCCCATCGCGGCCCTGAACTGTCCCTTCTGTAATACCCCATTTCAGGACATCAAGCCGGTCACCCTCGACGACATGAAAACCAAGCGCAGCGACCCCGCCCTGCGCGCCATCCACAATACCGCCATCCGCATGTTGATCTTCGGTCTCCTGGGATTTCCCAGTCCCTTCGTGCTGCTGTTTGGAGGGAAATGGTACCGCCAACACCGCAAGGAGATCGCTCAGGCAGGACCCGCCACGCGTGCCTTGGCGCTGATGGCGCTGCTGGTCTCAGGTCTCTATCTCGCGCTGGTGTTCCTGGGGCTGATCCTCTATGCGCTGTTCAAGTCCTGATCAGGAGGCAGGTGACGAATGAGCGTCCGACTCAGCAGATTGCAGGCCGAGTACGAGCGGTTGATGCTGCTCTTCGAGCATCATCCGCACATCCGCATCGTCGAGACCGCTGGCCGCCCCCCGGACCGCTATACCGTCGAGTACCACCTCAAAGGGTTGATCCAGGAGCCCGCCGGCATCCAGACCCGCGAAGTTCACCGCGCCCGGATTCTGCTTGATCAGGATTATCCCAAAACTATGCCGCAGTGCATCATGTTGACGCCAGTCTTTCACCCCAATATCGACCACCTGGCCATCTGCACTGAGGATATCGGCGCCGCCGGTCAGACCCTCGACCAGCTCATTGTCTTCATTGGCGAGATGATCTGCTACCAGGCCTACAACCTGCAAAGCCCGCGCAATGGCGAGGCGGCCAAGTGGGCGCGAGAGCACGCTGCGGATTTTCCCTTGGAGAGCGCCGATCTTACGCCGGCCGCGTTCATGAAGAACGAGCCATTGGCGGCGATGGCGTCGCGCCGCGCCGCCGAGATCGAGTCCTGCCAGAACTGCGGCGCCAGCGGAACCGGCGTCGAGTTGAATCGTTGCTCCGGCGGCCACGTGGCCTGCCCCGACTGCGGGTTGCTTTGCGCCAACTGCCGGAATCCCGTATGCGTGCTCTGCCAAGTTCTTCCGTGCCGTGCCTGCCGCCGCGCGGTCTGTTCCGATTGCCGGTTGGAGTGTACTGGCTGTGGCCATTCCTTCTGTCTCGAGCACATCCGTCTGTGCCCAGTCTGCCGGCAGTACCAGTGCGCTCAGTGCGCGGCGAACTGTGCCGCGCAAGGCGAACGCCCGGAGCCTTCCGCGCCTCCGCCTCCGGAGAAGCCCACGTCCGCACTCAACCTCGAACAGCCCGCGCCTGCGGTCGTTGCACAGTCATCGCCTGTGCTGGACGAAGAACCGGCGCCTGCAACTGTTTTCGAGGAGCTTCAGCCGCAACTCGCCGCCGCCGGCCTGCCCTTTTTCGCAAACGAGCTCGAGCCTCCGCTCGCTCTCGCCGCCGAGTTACCCATTCAAACGAGCGAGGTCGAGACTCCTCTTGTCGAGCCAAACGAATTTGGCATCGCGTCGCCGCCTGTGCCCCATCCTTTCACAGGCTTTTTTGCGAATGGGTGGGAGACCACAGAAGCTGGGTACACCATTTCTGAAACCGCTCCAACCAGCGAGCCGACGCACAAAACGAGCGAGGTCGAGACCAGTCCCGCGGAGTCCGTCGGATTGGCCATGGAATTGCCACGGCCTATAGGAGAACCCACGCCTGCGGTGGTCGAACCCCCGCCTGCAGTCGTCGCAGAACAGCAGCCGGTGTGTGCCGAGGAACCCCCTCCACCCGCTATCGAGCCGCCGGCGCCTGTAGTCGTTTTGGCCGAGCCACCGGTGCAGGCCGTACCCTTCAACCCCGGGCGAGCCACCATCTGCCTCACCGCCGACGAGGTGGCTCAAGTACCGGAATCATCGATCCCGCGCCCCACCCGCTCCCTTCGTGTCGGGCCGGAACCGAAGCGGCGGACCAGCGGCAAAGCCATCACCGCGCTCGTCTTCGGCATTCTCGGTCTGCCTGTCCTCGGCATCCTGCTGGGTTGGTTCGCCCTGCTCTTCGCTCTCCTGGCGATGCGCGATCTTCGGGCTGATTCCAGCCTCAGCGGCCGCGGACTTGCCAACGCAGGGCTGGCGCTGGGCATTCTTGATTTGGCGCTGTGGCTTGTGCTGCTCACATTCTATTGGGCGCCAGGAATACGCCACGTCACTCCACCTGGGCATTACTCCGGGCCTCAACTCAGGCCGGCGCTCATCCTCGAACCCTAAAACCGGTCAAATAAATGTCGCCTTGAAAGGGCTCGACATTAGAGCCTGCTGAAAAAGTCGCCTGAGGACGCACGAAGTGTCAGAGCACGAATTCATAAGCTGCTGAAAAACTCAATCGACGGGGCTTTGTAACAAGGGCACGACTTTTAGTCGGGCCGAAAGGATTCCTATTCCTGCCGTAGCTATGAATACTGTTGGCCATGCCGAATCCTGCCATTCTTCCTGGATCTATACTGGCGAGCGGTTCCAGAGATAGGCTGCCAGCTATTGAATAAAGGAGCGGAGCCATTTCGCCAGTTGCTCTTCGGACATGACACCAGAAGCTACCGCCAGCATAGTGTTCACGACCGCATCGTCTGGCGCGTTCATCGCGTACCCATTCAGATCAAGAAATGTTTCAGCGACCACGTAGGCCGTGCGTTTATTGCCGTCGAGGAAACTGTGATTATTGCAGAGCCCGAAGGCATAAGCAGCCGCTAAAGCGGCAGCATCGGGCTTGCCGTACGCCACGAGGTTGCGAGGCCGTGCAAGTGTAGAAACGACCGCGGCGAGATCACGCACACCACGAATTCCGCCGTGCTCAGAAATCTGTTCGTCATGAATTGTTCTGACTGTGGCACTCGGACCAGGGCATCACTTGCGCACAAATCTCTTAAGATTGGCATTGCAGATTGCAACTTCGCGGGCGACTCGATCGGATTCTGGGAGATCGTATGGCGCCAGCAGATTGCGCTGTTTCAGCGTCTGCAGCTGATTGAGGCTCTGCTGAAACCAGTAACGAGCCGTACGCCAGTTGGCAATGGCTTCGGATTCAGGGGCAGCAGGCCGCTCGGCCAGAAGCTTGAAGTCATTGCCGAGCGCCGACTGCGAGTGGGCGAGAGCGACAACGTTGTTGTAGGGACTTCCATGGCCGGCTGAGGCCAGGGCGGCAAGGATTTGCACTGCCTGGCGCCCATGCTCGATGCCCTGGACCACATTTCCCAGGGAAGAGAGCGAGCTCCCAACGCCCATTTCGCAGAGACCCAGGTAACGCATGGCCAATGCATCGCGTGGATCGGCTTTGCTGAGTTTTTGGTATCCCGCGAATGCCTCCCGGTAATTGGAGATCGCTTGTCGATAGTCGCCCTTCTGCTCGTAATATTTTGCGGTCCAGTACTCGCTCTGCAAAAGGAACTCGCGAAGCTGACTGTTTTGGGGATCGGCCGCAACCTGTGCGGCGAGGATGGCGTGCGTCTTGTTTTGAAGAGCGATAGCGGAGGCAAAATCGCCCTGAAGGGCGAGATCGCCAGCCATGTATCCGTAGACGCCCGCGAGCCGGGTTTGCACCTGATTTCTAAAAGCCTTCGATCCTCCTGTAATGGCTTCGCGGATAGCTGCGGATTTTCGATAGTAATTGAGCGAGCCGGCCACGTCGCCTTGGTCGGCGAGCAGGATAGCGAGGGAGAAGCAGACCCCGGCCAGTGTCTCCTGTGCCTGCGGGTCGTCTTTGCGATCAACGGCCCAGGTTGTTGCGATGGCGTAGGCCTTGCGGTAAGCGTCCATGGCTGCGGCGAAGTCGAGGTTATTTTCGAGAGTGAGACCTAGGTTCATATAAGTGGCCACCAGAGCCGCCTGATCGGAGAAGGTGCTGGGATGGTCGCCGGCCAGGTCAAGGCGAATGCGGAGGGCCTTGCGATAGCTTTGGATGGCTCCGGCAGTATCGCCCAGGTTGGCGAAAAAAGGATTTGCCTGCACGTCGCCGACGCGCTCATAGGCCGTGGCCAGCTCGCGCTCAAGATCGGGCGAGCCGGCTGACTCCTGGGACAGAGTGTCAAGATAGTGCAATGCTCTGTCTGCGACGATTCTGCGCGCCGGCGTTGAGCCGGGAAGGCCTTGGATACTGTCGTAGACGTCGAACAGGAGTGAGTTGGCAAGGCTGCGTACGTCGTTGAAGCGCCTTTCCGCGCGAGCTTCCTGCATGCGTGCGATCTGCGCTTCTCTTACGATGGCCACTGCACCGGCAAGCGCCATGAGCGTGAAGACCGACGCCACCGCAAACCCAATCTTATGGCGCTTCACAAATTTGCTGCTCCGGTATGCAGCACTTGCCGGACGCGCCAAAACCGGTTCGTGGTTCAGGTAGCGGCGAATATCGGCGGCTAGATCGGAGGGTGTGCCATACCGGCGAGAGCGATCCTTCTCCAGAGCCTTCATCGTGATCCAGTCAAGGTCTCCACGCAACACGCGGGTCAGTTGCCTGGGCTCCGTGCCGCGCGCTTCCGCTATGACGTTCGAAGAATGATGCTCACCGCTGGTCCTCGTGCTCGGCCTCGGTGGTTCGTCCTCGCGCAACTTGCGCAGCAACTCGTCGAGCTGTTGCTTCTGACCCTGCTTGCTTTCAAACGGCTCCCGCCCTGACAGCAACACATAGAGCACAACTCCGAGCGAGTACACGTCGGTACGCGTGTCGATGTCCTGCACATTCAGGTCAGCTTGTTCCGGACTCATGTATCCGGGCGTTCCCACCAGGTTTCCGAATTGTGTCTTGCGCAAATCGCCGGCAATTTGCGTGATCGCCTTGGCCAGCCCGAAGTCGATGATTCTTGGAACGGGCTTGCCGTCCACTTCAACGACGAGGATGTTTGCCGGCTTCAGATCGCGATGGATGATGGCTTTCTGGTGCGCGTGCTGCACGCCTTCGCAGGTTTCAATAAAGAGTTCGAGCCGATCGCGGATGGTGAGTTTCTTTTGATCGCAATACTCCGTAATCGTCAAACCGGGCACGTATTCCATCACGAAATACGGCTGACCCTGAGGCGTCGTCCCCGCATCAAACACCTTGGCGATCGCTGGATGTTCCATGATCGCCAGCGATTGCCGCTCCGATTGGAAGCGATCAACGATAGCTTCGTCGTACATCCCTGCCTTGATCAGTTTCAGGGCCACTTGCCGCCGCACCGGCGATGTTTGTTCTGCCAGCCAGACCTGTCCCATGCCGCCCTCGCCCAGTTTCCGAATCAGCCGGAAGCGCTGCGCAAACACCTGTCCTTCTTCCAGGGCAGCGGCAGAGCCGGCGCCATCCATCTCCGCGCTGATCAATTCGGCCATTGCGGAGGATTGCAGAAAGCCTGAGGGCACGTTGGCACTGTCGGCGAGCAGGACTTCAACTTCATTGCGTAAGGATGGATCGGAGGCGCAGGCCCCGTCGAGAAAAGCAGAGCGCTGCTCCGGGGCCAGTTCCAGCGCCTTCTCGAGCACATCGCGAATCTGTTCCCAGCGCTCGGGTGTCATAGGTCGGTGGCGTTGCTCATTTGGCGATGCAGCCAAAGCCGGGCAGAGGCCCAATGCCGTTTGACTGTAGTGGGAGAGAGATTCAACGCGCACGCGGTTTCACCAATGGAGAGGCCGCCGAAGAATCTCATCTCGACGATGCGGCTCTGTTGCCGATCGAGCTTGGCTAGCTCGTTCAACGCGTCGTCCAGAGCGATCACATCCACACTTGGCGCTTTGCCCGCCAGGCCCTCATCCAGCGAGAGCCGGTAGCCTGCATCCCGCTTTGCGGCTCTGCGGCCGCGCGCGTGTTCCACCAGGATTTGCCGCATCAGTTGCGCACAGATGGCAATGAAATGCTCGCGGTTCTCGAACGGCCCTGTGCGTTGTTTTTCGAGCCTCAGATAGGCCTCGTGAACAAGGGCGGCACTTTGCAGAGTGTGGTCGGGCCGTTCCTTTTTTAGGTAACGATGCGCCACTCGCCTCAGTTCGTTGTAGACGCGAGGGAACACGGCGCGCAAAGCCTCATTGTCACCGGCCTGCCAGGTCGCCAGCAGTTCGTTGAAAGTATTGGACGGCAGTTGCGACAACTTGCCCTCCGACTCGAGACCCCGCGGAACAATTGTACTCAACGATAGGCGCAGAAGAAGTGAATGTCAACTTATTGAAACTAAAGACAAATCGTCGCGAAATGCGTAGAGTTCTTCAACCACCCGTTCGTGCGAAGTCAAAGATTTTCTTGGATTGCCTGGTCCATTTTGCCCGTCGTTATCGCTTTAGCAGATCAAGAGGCTCCCCGCACCTGCTCATGGGTTACATGAAAGACATGTCTACCCGGCGACGCTCGTTCACGCCGCGTGTTATTGATCCACGGCACGTCGTTCTCCGCCCACAGTAAGCGCGGAGCAGCCGAAGTGAAGGCAACGCTGGCGGAAAGCAAGGGCCGCTTTCCCACCCTTTTCGCAAAGTGCGCGAAAAGGATGGGGCACCGAGCATCAAGCGGCAGTTTCTGAGTTTTAGAGGAAGGACACCGGAGAGGAGAGACAAAATGAAGATCAACGGTACACGCGAGGTCATCGCACGAATCGCCGGGCCGGGCCTGGTGCTTGGCGCCGTCCTCGCCCTGATGCTTTCCGGCTCCGGCGTAGTTCGCGCTCAGGCCAGCGCAACCTCGCCCGCGGTTCCCGCTGCTGCTCGCGCAAAGGCTGCGCCAGCCGCGCAAGCCGTGCATCCGGCTGCGCCGGCGAAACGCCAACCCGGCGGAACTCACGAGGGCATCAAGGTCCACGGGCACTGGATGATCGAGGTGAGGAACCCGGACGGGAGGCTCGTCTCGCACACCGAATTCGAGAATTCTCTAGTGCAGACAGGCGGAGAGTCGAATCTCGTCGATATCCTCATCGGCCTCGACGTGCCGGGCGGTTATATGATTGCAATGGGCGCAAATAGCGGGGCCCCATGCGCCGCGCTCAGCGGCTCCGGCTCCGGTAATTGTATTCTGCTCGGTTCGCTCGTCAGCCCAGAGCCAGCCGCATTCGGAGACCAAAGCACCGAATGTGGTGGCACCGGCTTTAAGAATCAAATCACAGCCACTGGACCCTGTTTTCCGCTGAGCATAGGCGCATCCGGCTCGACTGACACCGGCGCAACGGGCCTGGTTTTTACGGGAACCGCGGTGGCGAACGCACCGGCGGCGACCTTTCCAGCGTCGATCACTGACGTCTACCTTTATCCCCTCACTTGCCCCGTCGCCTCACTTGTCATAGGTACGCCTCCCGGAGGCGCTGCTACATCGCCTAACGCTTGTGCTACAGCGGGTCAGGCGGCGGGATTCTTTGCCCTAACCCACGCCCCCCTGCCCACGGCGAATACGCCCACCACCCCCTGCGGCGGAACAGGCCAGGTCTCCTGCGCTGTGACCGTCCCTGCGGCCGGGGACTCGATCAATGTGCAGGTCACCATCAGCTTCCAGTAACCCAGGCGAGCGGCAGCCCCAAGCGGCGGCGCAGTCAGGCGAGGAGGAAGCGAGATGGGCAGACGGCCAGCGACAATTCATGATGCGAATCCGGCGAGAGCCCGCGCGGATGCAGTCGCCCGGCGGCAAAAGCTCTCGCCATCGGTCGCCGCTTTCGCAGTTCTGCTGCTTCTGGTTTTTGCTCCCATGCTGCACGCGCAGGCGGGAGTGATCACCACCCTCGTCGGACCGTCGCTGAGCGGCAGCGGCGTGACCGGCGACAATCTGCTGTTTCCCGCCGGCGTGGCCGTTGACAGCGCGGGGAACATCTACACCGCCGACGCAACCAACTGCGTGGTATGGAAGACGCAGTACGGCGCGAGCAGCATCTTCGCCGGAGAGCTTCCCAGCACACCATACAGTTGCAGCGGCGGCTCGCCCACCAACACGGCCACCACTACCCCGCTGGCCTATCCCGTGGCAGTAGCGCAGTGCGACGGCAATGTTTTCATTGCGGCCGCCGGCATCGATCCGTTTGCGGAAGGCGGCGGCGTAAGCGAAGCTGGCGGAAGCGTGGATGAAGTGAGCGCAAACGGCAGTCTCTCCGCGCTGCCGCTCCCGACTTTGCCGGTAGGAGATACCGGGCTGCTGCATCCGGTGGCCATCGCCTGCGATGCCGGCGGCAATGTCTATGTCAGCTCCTACTATTACGCTTCGGGCACCGCTGTCGGCTACGTGAATGAGTTCTCGCCCTCCGGCGGCGCCTGGACCTCGAATCCCCTCGCCACCACTCCCGGCGACATATATCCCGCCATCGCCTTCAATCCAACCAGTGGACACCTGGACGGAATCCAGACCGTTGCGCAAGGGGGAGGCTGGCTGGGCCCGCCGCAGCTGGGTACGGGCATGATCTGGGACATCACCCAGAACGCCTCCGCACTGACCAGCAATAACAGCTTCAATAACGGCAGCGCTCTGGCCATCGATCCTCAGGGCAATTTCTATGTTTCTGTGGGAGCGTCGAGCGGAGCGTCCCCCAACTTTGTGGACTTTGTGCAGGCGTCAACCGGCAATGCGACGGTCATTGCCGGCACCGGCCTGACCACCTACAACGGATCCGGAATCTTGAGCACGAGTGCGAACTTGAGTGGTGTATCGGCACTGGCGCTCGACTCAACCAACAGCGATATCTACCTTGCGGACTCTCGAAACTCTGTCGTGCAAAGGATTCATTCGCTTGTTGCCGGACCCTCGACGCTCACGGTCCTCCCCACGAGCGTGCCGCAAAGCTCCAGCGCAACCTACGGCAGCTTGCAGGGCGCGCTGAACCCAGTCACCGGCGATTTCTACTACGTGACCGGCGTGAACACGGTCAACGTCATCAACACCAATATCGTCTGCCCCGGATGCTCGCGCATCGTGGCCACCATTCCCGTGGGCGCGAATAACGGAGGCTTAACCTCGACGTTGACCATGGCGATCGATTCCACGCGGAATCTTGTCTACATCGGCAATACGGTCGATGGCAATCTATACAGGATCGACGGAACGACGCACACGGTGACGGGCAGCGTCAGTCTCAACAATCCCAATGCCAGCCTGCTGGCCTTCGACCCCGGCATAAACGAGATCTATGCGGGCGGCCCGAATGCAACGACCGTGAGCGCGGTGGCCGGCGGAACGATGGAACTGATCGGAAACTACGGTTACCCGGTGAATTCTCTCAGCGTGAATGCCGGCACCCACGTGGTGTATGCCGTCGCGGACTCCTGCGCGTGCATCTCCCCCCAGGGAGAAGCGCTCATCATAATGACGCGCCAGGATACGCCCGAGCCCGGCGCGCTCGCAGTATCCGCCGTGTCGTTTCCGCTGCAATTCGCCGAAACCGTGGACGCGACTCCGGCCTTCATCGCCAATTCCATCGCTGCCGATCCCGTGTCCGGAAGCCTGTTCGCATCCGGCGAGGCTTCCACCGACTCATTCGCCGAATATTACGTCTACGACGTCGATCAGTTCACTCCGACCGTAAGCGCCTACACCCAATACCTGGACTTCGGATGGCCGCCGATTACCACTTCACTTGACATTCCCAACCGGGTCTTCTATATCACCGACTTCGACGGCACTGTCAACGATCCGTCGTCCCATGCGGAGATGGTCTACCGCATCGACGGCGAGGCGGCGGATGCCACTTATCCTGGTACGACAGCCATCCCCGTCTTCTCCGGCACGCCCAACTCGCCGCACGTCTACGACGTCGAGCCGAATCCATCGACCTACCAGGCGTGGATCTCGGGGTCTGACGCGACCGACGGCGGGTTTGTGAAGATTTGGGATTCCGGTACGCAAAAATTGACGGCCTCCGGGACGATTCCAAGCAACGGCGGCGGCCATCTGTTCGTGAATCCCAGCGCTCAAGACGCCTACCTGCTGGACCACGTGAATGGCGCGCTGTGGCTGATCAACACACCGCCGTGGACAACGACACCGGAGCCGATCCTGAGCCTGCCGTCGGGAGCGACTTCGGTCACGATCAACGCCAAGAATAGCGGCGACGCGGTTTTCTACACTCTGGATGGAACGCCGCCGGGACTCGGGTCAACCCCGTGCAGCCCCTTGCCATGCGCGGTGAACGTAACCACGGGCCAATACCTTACGATCAACGCCATCGAGGTCGCCAGCGGTGTCGCCAGCGATGTGGAGCGGGAGGTGTTTACCGTGCCCGCGCCGACTGCTCTGGGACTCGGCCTCAGCCCCAACCCCACCACCGGGGCGACGCTAACGTTGACCGCGACCATCACCCCAAATCCCCTCGTCTCGAGCCTAACGGGAACAGTGAGTTTTGCGGCCACGCCCTCCGGCTATTTGAACCCCGTTCAGCTTTGTTCGCAGGCTCCCATCGAATACATCATGGGGAGCTGGCAGGCGGCGTGCAATTTCGTCGAGGCTGCTCCTGTGAGTTACATCTTCGTGGCCACCTATTCCGGCGACCCGCTGAACCAGCCGAGCAGCAACACCACAACCGCCCAGGTTAATCCCGGCACCACGCCGGTACTCGGCGCCCTGGGTGGCAGCGACGCGCTCGCCATCAACTCGAACTACCCTCCTGCCGGTTCGGCGAATGCGCCGTTGAGCAGCTATAACGCGGTGTTGTACAGCAATTCCTCCGTGTTTCTGTTGCAGGATAGCGTCGAATCGGGGGATCCGATTTGCCCCGCTATCCCCAGCCTGAGCAGCGGGATCAGCAGCGGAGCAGTCTATGTGGATTATGCCAACAACATCATCTACCTCGCGATGCGCAGCGGCAGCGCCATTTACGCGGCCTACGAAACCATTAACCTGACGACCGGCGCATGCACGCAGGGGCCGCTGGTTGAGCTCACTCCTAACGCGTTCTCAAACCTGGAGATGAATGTGGACCCGGTGCAGGGGAACGTGTATGTGCTGAACTCCTTCGGCTTCATGAACGATACGCTTTACATTCTTCCCACCCTCTTTACGGCTTCGTCTGCGCCCACCAAGCTCACGATGGATTACTCCGTCCTGTACGGTCCGATTGTGATCGATCCATCGAACCACCTGGTCTACATCGATGATCTGGGCCCAAACACCAGCGGTGCGGTTGGCACGTTGGCCACATCGGGCTTCTGGGTCTACAACCCGACTGCAACGCCCACACTGCAGCACGTGCTCGGCTACATCAACGGTAGCGGGACGGCGGTCCTGTTTTACGCGGGCACTCTGCTCACCGACGGCGCGGGTACGCTGGTGTTGGTCAGCAATAATCCCAATGCGAATTGTTCCGGCGCAACGAGTTGTTCGAATGCGAGTTGTCTCAACCCAAACAACGTCTGCTCCACTGGATCGTTCTACGGTCAGGGCCGGCCCCCCATCACCTTGATTAATACGACTCTGCCGGGGTTCAGCTTCAGCAATCCGGCCACCGCGCTCACCATGATCGGCCCCTCTCCTTCCGATACCTACACCGCCATCGGCGGAGCCGACATCGACGCCGCAAACGACCTTGTGTTCGCCTTCGCATTCGTCAACTCGAACCCGCAGCCGCCTTCGGGGTCGCTGCTCGAATACAACCTGAAGGCTGGAGTCAGCCAGAGCCAGCAGGAGATCCCGCTCAGCCCCGCAGGGGGTACAGCGATGGCGAATGCTGGTTACCCGACGCCGACGTCCTGGGGCCAGCTGAACTTTAACCCTGAATCCACCGAACTGGCATTGTCGACGCCGCCCGCGCTGGGCATCACATCGCAATTCTGCCTCATTCCACCTGATACTTCTCTCACGCTGACGCAGGTTGCCGGCACCGGCTCGTCGTCGCCCGGCTCTACCGTCATCAACGCAACCTCAGGCTACCTGTACGCGATTGACTCTAACTCCGGGGGAATCGACTTTGTTGCTCCCCCGCCGGCCTGCCCCTCCACCACGATTTCGATCTCTCCTTCCACGCTGCTCGAAGGCGCAGTGAATTCGACGTATGCGGATACGCTCACCGCCAAGGGCGGCAGCGGCGGCCCTTACACGTTTACCCCAACCACAGCCGCCGGACAAACTGGGCTGCCGCCGGGGTTGAGCCTGTTAACCACAGGCGCTTTCTCCGGCGCACCCCTCGCCGCCGGAACATTCACGTTCACGGTGCAGGTCACCGATTCTTCAAAAGTAAACACGGCAACAGCGACCTATACGCTCATCGTTAATTCGGCCCTCACAATCACGCCCACTACCCTGAACAACGGCATCATAAATGGGGCATTTTTGCAGACGCTTATCGGCGGCGGCGGCTCGCTCGTTTATACCTGGGGCGCCACAGGGTTGCCTCCGGGGCTGCAAATCAACGCTTCCACAGGCTTGATCTCCGGCACACCCACCGGCACGCTCACCACAGCCATGATTTACAACCCCTCGGTGACGATCACCGATTCGCAGGGCAACCAGGCGATGCAGACGGAGATGATTACGATCTATCCGCAGCTCGCGATCACCCCCACCTTCCTGCTCAACGGCACAGTGGGAGTAGCGTATACGCCAGCGACGCTTATGGGCGTTGGCGGCAGCGGCTCCGGCTACACCTACACCTGGAACCCTTCCACCATAAGCGAGCCGGGGGGGTACGACCTAACGCCCCCGGGGCTGAGCATAGGGTCAACAACAGGTATAGTCTTCGGCACACCCACCATGGCCGGGACTTTCTACTTCACGGTGACGGTCGAAGATTCTCTGCACTTCACTGCAACGCAATCCTATGTCGTCACCATCAGCGGCGCCTCCTCGGGGCCCATCACCGTGAATGACCCCGAAACCGTCACCGTGAATGACAGCTTGACACAGGTCCAGCTCAACGACGTGAGCGATCCCGAAACCATCAAGGTGACAGATATAGCTCAAGTCACCGTCGGTTCGCCCCTGGCCGTCATCCGACTGGCTTCATTGCCCACCGGCTTTGTCAACACGAGTTACAGCTTCACCCTGACCGCCAGCGGCGGCACGCAACCTTATACCTGGGCGGTCACCGGGCTGCCGACGGGGCTGAGCATAGGGTCAACAACAGGCACCATCTCCGGGGCACCCACAGGAGTCGGGACTTATTCCCTCACAGTGACGGTTACCGATGCAAACAGCAACACAGCTTCTGAGAATCTCCCCATCACCGTTAATGCTGCCCTGACCATCAGCACCCCCGTCATCTTGCCCGCCGGAGATCAAAACGCGAGTTACACCGTCACCATCACGGCCAACGGCGGCTTGCCGCCTTATAACTTTGCGGCTACAGGGCTGCCTGCGGGGCTGACCATAGGGTCAGCAACGGGCACAATCTCCGGCACAGCCGCCGGAGCCGGAACCTTCTCTTTCACCGTGACTGTCACCGATTCGGCCAGCAACGTCAACTCCTCCGGGTTCACCCTTACCATTGATCCGCCCCTGACCTTCACCACCCCCGCTTCCCTGTCTCCGGGTGAGGTCGGCTCTGCGTATTCTTTGACGATCACTGTGAACGGCGGAGCAAGTCCGTACACGTTTAGCGTCACCGGCGGATCGCTGCCTCCGGGGCTGATCATCAATGGCCAAGGCGTCATCTCCGGCACACCTACAGCAGTTGGAACTTCTCCCTTCGCAGTGACGGTCGCGGACGCAAACCAAGTCACGACGACCAACAACTTCTCCCTCACCGTTGATCCGGCCCTGGTCATCACCGGCCCCGCTTCGTTGCCAGCCGGGACTGTCAACGTGGCATACACCCCCACCACCATCACCGCCAGCGGCGGCGTACTGCCCTACGCCTGGAGCTCACCAGCGCTGCCTGCGGGTCTGAGCATAAGTACCTCAGGCGTCATCTCCGGCACACCGACAGCAGCCGGAACTTCTTCCGTCACACTGAAGGTCATCGACGGCAATGGAATCACGGCCACCGCGCCCTACTCCATCACCGTTGAAGCATCGCCCCTGGTCATCGCCAGCCCCGCCTCCTTGCCTGCAGGTGAAGTCAATGTGCCGTACCCAATGACCACATTTACCGCCGCCGGCGGCGCGCAGCCTTATTCATGGAGCATCACAGGGCTGCCACCGGGATTGACCACAAATGGCGCAGGCGCCATCACAGGCACGCCCACAAACCCAGTTGGATCGCCCTTCTCCGTCACAGTGACGGTCACCGATGTGAACTTCATCACGACTACCAAGGACTACACCCTCACCATTGCGCCGCCCCCGACGATCACCGGCCCCGCGACCTTGCCCGCCGCGACTCTCAACGCGGCGTACACCCTTACCATCATCGCCGCCAGCGGCGGCTTGCCACCTTATACCTGGACGGCCACAGGGCTGCCTGCGGGGCTGGGCATCGGTTCAACAACAGGCGCAATCACTGGCATACCCACCGGCGGCACAGCCGGAACTTACTCCGTCACCGTGACGGTCACCGATTCGGCCGGCAAGACGGGTACCATGAACTACGCCCTCGCCCTCAACTCGCCCCTGGCCATCACCGGCCCCGCTTCCTTGCCTCCCGGAGCTCTCGGCGTGGCGTACCTCGGCACCACGCTCACCGCCAGCGGCGGGTCCGGGCTCTATACCTGGAGCACCACAGGGCTGCCCGCGGGGCTGAGCATCGGCGTAACAACAGGTGCAATCACTGGCATCATACCCGCCGGCAGCACAGCCGGAACTTACACCGTCGTAGTGACGGTCACCGATGCCTCCGGCAGCACGGCTAACAAGACCTACCCCCTCACCGTTTATCCGCCTCTTCCGCCCCTGATTATCACAAGCCCCAGCTCTTTGCCTCCTAACGCCTATGAAGGCGTGGCGTTCCCCCCCACCCAGTTCAGCGCCACCGGCGGATCGGGCACGGGGTATGCCTGGAGCGTCACGGGACCTTTGGGGCTGATCATGTCAAACACAGGCGTCCTCTCCGGCACGCCCAATGGAGGACTTGGGCCCTCAGCCATCACCGTGACGGTGGAAGATTCGGTCGGCGACACGGCTACCAGGACCTACATCGTGAACTTTTTCGAATTTTACCCCCTGCTCATCACCTTCCCCAGTTCTTTAACCAACGCTGATCTCAACATGGGTTACTCCGTAGGGTTCGGCGCCAGCGGCGGCACACCACCTTATACCTGGAGCGCCACAGGGTTGCCCCCTGGGCTGAACATGTCAGCCGTAGGCACCATCTCCGGCACGCCCACCGTCGCGGGAGTTTTTGCCGTCACCGTGACGGTCACCGACTCATTTGGCTACCCGACCTCCGCGATCTACTCTCTCACGGTGGTTGCTCCCGGGCTCGGGATCACCGCAAGCCCAGGCGCATTGACGATCGTGCAAGGGCAGTCGGGTGAAACCACGCTTACATTCACGCCCACAGGCGGCTACGTTGGCCCGGTGACGTTGAGCTGTTCCGGCCTGCCCGCTAACACATCCTGCTCCTTCGCGCAGCTCCCCAGCGGCACGCCCATTACCGCTCCATTGGGATTCAACGGGCAGCAGGTCATGGTGCAGCTCACAATCTGGACCGACGGCGTCAGCACGCAGCACCTGGCTCAATCGTCCCCGGCACCGCCGCGGCCGGGCGCGATCTCCACCGCCATCGCCTTCTGGTCGCCCTTCAGCCTGCTGGGGCTGATTGCGCTTCGGCGCAAACGAAAGCTGTTCACAAAGAATCCGAAGATTTTCGGCCTGTGCGTGTTCGTGCTGCTGGCCGGCGCCATGGCCGGTCTCGCCGGTTGCATCTCGGGCGGCGGCTTTGGCACCTATGTCACCCCGGCTGGCACTTCAACAGTGACAGTGGTTGTGACTCCAGCGTCGGGAAGCCCGCAAACCGTGAGCATTGGTCTCACGATCACGCAGCAGTAGGAGAATTGCTATGCGAACCCTTCGGATGCTTCTTCTATGCTGTGCGATCGTGCCCTGTGCCGCGCTCGCGCGAAGTGCGAGCAACTCCGCCGGTGCTCCGGATTCACCCATCGCCGGCAGCGCTCAATCCGACGTGGCGCCCCTCGAAGTTTCCTTCGCATACAGCTATCTGCGCGCTAACGCCAACCCCGGCCAGTGCGGCTGTTTCAACATGAACGGCGGCAACGCTGAGGCGGCCTTGCATCTTTATCGAGGGTTCAGCGCAGTCGCAGAGCTTGGCGGCGAAGACACCGCCAGCGTAAACAATGGCATGCGTGGGCTGTCGCTCGTTTCGTTCACCGCCGGGCCGCGCCTTTCCTTCGCGTTTCACCGCAGGTTCGCGCCCTTCGCGCAAGCTCTCTTCGGCGCCGTCCACGGATTCAATTCCTACTTCCCGGTGGCCGCGGGCGCCACCAACAGTGCGACTGACTTCGCCATGATCGCTGGCGGCGGATTCGACGTTCGTATCGCCGAGCACCTTGTCATCCGTCCCATTGAGGCGGATTACTTTCTCACCCGGTTGCCAAACGGAGTCAACGGAGCCCAAAATAATGTCCGCTTGAGTGCAGGCCTGGTACTCCGCATCAGATAGCTCGCGGATATAGTTACCATTACCACTAACCCAGCAGCCAATCCTGCCTCTGAGAGGGAGACATGAGATCTCAATTGAGATGGAAATTGTTTATCGCAATCGGAGCACCCGCGTTGCTGGCGATGGCGCTGGCTGTGGGAGCGCAGACAAACCAAAACCTGGTGATTAACGGTGACTTCGAAAACGGCAACACCGGATTTACTACGGGATACTCAATCGGCGATGTTTCGAATCCGGGCGGTTACGCAATCGGCACCAACCCGTCGACGGCTCCCGGAGCGTTTGGGGATTGGTGCAACTGCGGCGATCACACTTCGGGAACTGGAAAAATGATGATCGTGAATGGTGCCACCGACGCCTCATTGCCGGTTTGGGAGGAGACTGTAGCCGTGACGCCTTCGACGAACTACATCTTTTCCTACTGGGGTGCCGAAGTAGATCACGACAGTTCGTCCTTGCCTCACTTGTCGTTGAAGATCAACGGCAGCGTCATCGGAAGCAATACATTTCCGGAGTACCCTCCTGACAACGGAGGTAAGTGGCAGAACTACAAGTTCACGTGGAATTCGGGTTCCAGCAAGAGTGCGGTTCTGGCCCTCTTCGACTTGAACTCAGACGCATCGTGGAACGACTTTGCGCTCGACGACATCAGTTTCAGCGTGCTCCCGGGGCCCGCTGACGCGGTGGGAGCAGCGGCGCACACTGGTTCGAGTTCCGGCCCAATCACTACCCACGCCCAGATCTCCGTGAAAGACTTGCAGGGTGTCCAAGTCACCCTCAAACCCGAGGAGAAAATTGCGTTGATGTTCATCCAGGCTATTGCTTCATTGGAGGACGATTGCAACCGTCACCTCAACCGGAGATGTTCGCTCGCCGAACTGATTGCGGGCCCGAAATCGCCCAACTGGCATATCGGCAAGCTGAAGTATGATCCGGCGCGGGATTCGAACTACAAATACACGGTCACGATTACTGGAAATGGTTGGGTAGCAAGCGCCAATCCACTGCATGCAGGGCTGGGCGGTCTTTTCGTCGATGGCACCAAGGGCATGATCGCGGATACCTACTACAATCCCAACGGACCCGCCACAGCCAAGGACAAACAATTGAGCGACATTTCCATTTCAGGAGAGATTTTTCAAGTTGGTTAAGTCAGCATCTCGTCATCTTGTCACCAGCCTGATGATACCGGCTGCGCTTTGGCCCGCAAACATGGCCTATTGCTTTCTGGAGCGGTCGTGCCCGCTACTCAAACGGCCTATTCTCTGCATCCCATGCGGTAATCGAGATAAAGTACGTGCACTTTGATCTGGCCGTCCATGCGGTATCTGGGAAATTGCGCCATTTTGATCATCTGAAGGATGGCGCCAGGGTTTCCATTGCTCCATCCCACAATCAAACCCAGCACATGATCCAGATTCACCGCGCACAGCCCCGATTGCTGCGCCTGCCTCCGCGCAAATTCGAGCGCCACCGGCGGAGGAAAGTCCTTTAACTCCACTCTTTCCGCACGTCCGGCACACATTGGCTGCAACGCTCCAATGTCTTCCATGTGCTGCGACCGCGCTACAAAGACCACTGGAGTGCGATCGTAGTAATTCAGATCTTTGATAAGGCCAGTAACCACACGCGATGGGCCGGTCAGATGATCGAGCGCCAAAAGAAACGGGAGTCGATCAAGAGCCCGCTGCACAATGCCTTTCAGAGAGCCCGTGCTAAGCGAAGCGGAATCGGCCGGCAGAGCAATTTCGGGATTGCGGAGACGGTGGAGATCCCCAACCAAAGTGAGCAAAATGCCTCGCGGCGACTGAACTTGCGGCACATGAAGCGTGAGCGGCTGCGTTTTGACGAAGCTCTCAAGCAGGCGCGTCTTGCCGACCGTCTCAGGACCGAAGATCAGCAGGGATTTTCGCCTGCGGACCTGTGCCTGAACCTGCGCCAGTTCCTCCGCGCGTTCCACAACCGCGAGGTATTGCTGTGGATCAACTGCGGCGTTCAAACCAGGCGCAGTCATGGGGGCCACCTCACTTGGTTACAGCCTTTACCAAGAAACGATTCGAGCCATGTCGGATGGCCTCAAGCAGCGACACAGCGCGGGCGCCCTTCATTCCGCCAATGCCTCTAATGCCGCTTTGCGCACATAAAGGTCGGCATCGTTTTGTGCCGCGTTCAGCCTCGCGGACCTCATTCTTGCCGATCAACCAGCAGACGCGTGTTCGAACTTCAGGCATCGGGTGGCTCAATGCTGCAACGAGCTTTTCCGCGTAAGATCGCGTGTCCGCGCTCGTACACGCACCGCAAAGCTGGCACTGGTTATGCACGGCGCTCATTTCAGCCCAGCAATTCGTGCAAAAAGCGATCATGAGGTCACAACCTACCGGAGCATCTTCCGTCCCGCGGCTAAGCGGAATCAGAAGAGCGCCGCAACATCTTGTTCAATTCGATTGAGCCGCTCAATTGCCGACTGCACAGCAGGTGTACCTTCTTCCTTGACCTTCCGAGCCCGATCGAGCGCCTGCTCTGCAATTCGGCTGATTTCATGCAGCAACTTCCGTATCTCGACCTCCAGGCGATCCCGGCTTTCCTGAATGCGATTAAGAACGTCGTTCTGCACACGCGCGCTGTTCGTTTCTAAAAGATGGCGCAGAAATTCTCGAGCTTCATTCGCGATCATCTTGCGCGCGCCCATAAGCGGCAAAACCACATCGGCGAGCCAGCGCAGTGGCGATGGTGGCTTCGCAGTCGTGATGAATTTCTCGAAAGTGAACCTGGAACGTACGCGGAAGCCCTTCTCCGGATCAAGTGCGTGAGGCATTCGCGTCAGTTCGCTCATGCCGACATCGGCAAGTGTTTTCAGAAAATTGTTCCCCATCTCCACGAATCGAACGGCTACAGTCCGGTATTCACGTTCGCCCTCTTCCTGCTCAGGCTTAAGCCAAGGCATAATCTTGCGGCTGGCGACCTCCTGGGCCAGGTGCATCACGCGCTGCCGATAATGCGGGCCAAAGCCACGGCGAACGAACGATAGATCACCATTGAATTCCGTCTCAGATTCGGTCCATGCGGAATTGAAGAACTCTCTGTGCCTGTCGCCAAAAAGATCCGAAATCCGATGCTGCTCTGCCATAAACAGGAAGCTCAGTTCGCGCATGGAGCGCTCAGCCTCGCTGATGGTTTGTTTCATCAGCTCGATGCGCCGTTCGGATTCTTCTATAGGCCGCTGAAGTGCGTCGCGGTCCTCGTTGATAACGGCTATCAGTTGCTCGCTCAACCGCTGGAGTCCACGGTCGCAAGCGGCGCGAACAAGATTCGCACCCGAGTCATCAACGAGGTTATGCAAGCTGGCCAGCAGCTTTTCCCAATCCCGCAACGGCCCGCGGTCTTCCATCCGTTCGGCAGCGCTCACTTCGAAAACCTCACCCATCGTACGATGCAGCCGCCTTTCGAGAATCCCGCGCGTGAACTTCGCCGCCGCCGCGCGTTCCGGATCACTGGTGCGGTCGGCTTTGTTGATGACCAAGATTAAGTCCTGAACTTGTTTCCCGACCGCTTCGACCAGTGTTAGCTCCTCGCCAGCAATCGGCGGGTCGGCCCCGACGACAACCAACGCCGCATCGATGTGAGGGATGAACGCTTGTGTGGTGGCCGTGTTCCCGGTGAAGACCGAACCCAAACCAGGCGTGTCGACAAAACACATGCCTGAAGACAACAAGGGGCTGGGCACAAATACTTCCGCGCCGTCTACGCCTTTCTTATTTTCCGGGTTCAGTTCTTCGGTAACGAATTCCTTCAGGGCGGACATCACAATGTCCTGCCAGGACCCATCTCGCATGCGAATGCGCGCGTGCAGTCTGTCGCCAAACCGAATTACCGTTGGCACTGCCGTCACCGGAACAAAGCCGGTCGGAACAGCTTCGTGGCCCACCAGAGCATTGAGCAGGGTGGATTTGCCCCGCTTGAACTGACCGACACAGGCGACATAGAAACGGCCTTCGGAAACACGGGCCGCGAGCTCGAGCGCTTCCTCGGCAACAGGGTCAGATCCAAGCTCCTGAGCCAGTTCGGCGAGTCGCGACAGGCGCGAGGCGCCATCCACACACTCAGATGTTTCCGCCAGCATTCCACCTTCCTGCGCTGCGTCGCCCGTTTCGCGAACTGTTAGATCAGTGCTCATGAGTTTTCCCTGAAGGGGGTTCCAGCACTTTTTCCGCAGCGCGTGAATAACGGATGACTTCAACGCGGGACATGGCGACCAGGCCCTCCTCAACCATCGCGTCCAAATGCGGAATCAGTTTTTCGATTTGTTCCTCTCGGTCGATGACGGTAAGCATGATCGGCGCATCTTTTGAGAATGCCCAATGACTGGCGTGGTGAATCCTTGTGCTCGCCCCGTACCCTTCGATGCCTCGATAGACAGTTGCACCGGCCATTCCAAGTTCCATGCATTTCGCCACGATGGCTTCGTGCAGTGGCCTGCCCTGCCATTTATCTGCCTCGCCAAAGTGAATGCGTAACATCCGTGCTTGAAATTGGTCTTTCATGGTCGAGCCTCCGTTTAAACGCCTTTGTTCGCATGCGGCTCTGGAAGGTCAACGTCCTGAGCGCGATAGGAATACTTGATGATGTCCACATCGGAAAAGACCACCAGCCCCTCCTCCACCATCTGATCGACAATGGGAACCAGAGCTTGGAGTTTTTCTTCACTATCAACCGCCGAGAGCATGATCGAACAGTCGTGAGACAGGCGTAGAGCCCGGTCTTTGTGCATGCGACGGTGGGCGCCATAACCGAGGATGCCGCGATAAACGGTGACTCCGGCGATATCGTTGGCCCGCATGGCCTCGACGAGAGCCTGGTAAAGAGGTTTTTCCTTCCAGCGATCCGATTCACCGATGTAGATTCGCATCATTTTGGCCCTGCCCTCCATCTTTATATGGGCGGGGGGAACAGGCGACTTTGGCTTGGAAACCTGTGCGGGTTTGGCGACCGTCGTCTCCTGAACATCGATTATGCCTGTGCCTGCGAGTTCTTCGAGTTTGCCGAGGATCTCGTTGACCTTTTCAGGCGTTTCGATGAATTCGATCTTAAGCGGCATATGGTCCGAGATTTCGACGATGCTGGCAGAGTGCATGTGACGGTCGGCGCCAAAGCCGGCAACGCCCTTGAGGACAGTCGCTCCAGACACGCCGCGATAGAACAGAAAATCCAGAATGCTCGAATAGACCGGAACACCATGGTGTTTCGATCCCTCGCTCACGTAGATTGAAACCTTGAGAGCCTTCCCTGCTTTCAGCATTTACCCTCCTTTGCTCCGAGACCGCGCGGGTATGTTCAACCATTTGACTGCGGTCTGTTTCACTGATTTGTTCCCCGGCATCGCCTGGTCGGCAGATCGCGAGGTCTCGCGGGTCACGCTCGTAATCCGCGCTGCGATACCAGAAACTCAGCTGTCCGTCCCAGCGCTCCCCATCCGCTTCGATCGATTCCAGGCTCGTTACGCAGTTGGTCCAATTCCTGTTTTAGTTGCCGGCGACAATTCTGCACGATAGTATCGATCCTCGAAGCGAGGACGGGCGGCACCTCGCGCCTAAGCTTGGCAGCGTGCGGAATGCAGAGAACCGCACACGTTCGCAGCCAATCAGCTATTTCGGGCCTGTGGAGGCACGTCGCCAGCTCCCGGATGCGCAGATCTTCTTCCGCCTTCACTTCCTTGCAGACATCGCATTCCTGGCTTCCATTTGCATTCGACTCGGATTTATTGAGAATCCCAATGAAGGCATTTGCTGCAGCCTGAGCATCCTGGACGGCAGCCAGGCCCCATGCGTGAAAGCTGCATAGACAATGCGTTTCCGTTTCGGAGCGATTCTGCAGGCGGCCCGCCTGAAATTCCTTTAGAAACTTGCAAAATGGGCATCCCGGCTCGTTCAGAACCTGGAGAATTGACTGATAAACGACAAGTTGCCGATGAGTTCTCATCCCAATACCTCCGCCAGAAGCGAACCACCCCAGACCGCAACCAGGCCCAAAAGAAGGCTTCCAGCTGCGTAAAGAGTGGCGAGCAGGAATGCGCCGGAGCGAAGATTCGAGAGCGTCTCCCACTCATAGGTTGAAAACGTGCTGTAGGCGCCCACGAAACCAACCGGGATCAAGAAACGCCACGCCGGGTTCAGGTCAGCCCGCTTGCCCAGATATGTAAGCGCAAATCCGATGATGACGCATGCCGTGATGTTGATGACAAACGTTCCGTAGGGGAATTTCGTTCCGAGCCGACCGGAGATCGTAGAGCCGACCCAGTACCGGGCGATCGAACCAAGCGATCCTCCAACCGCGATATAGAAATATTTCTCCAATTCCCAACCTCCTGGTTCAATCTCTAGTTTGCGCCGTCTCCGCGGTTTCGCTATTCCATTTCAAAAGCATTGAAAGGTCTTTCTCCATTTCCGGCGATGCCGCTCCGCCGATCGAAAGATCGCGCATCCGGTTGAGCTGCGCTCGATACGCGTCCGTATAGGAGTTCACGAGCGCCTCGATTCTCCGCGCTGCATGGTCACCCCATTGACGAAGTGCCAATCCGTAACGGTGAAGCTCGCGGTCAAAAGAGTCTCCGAAGGCTCGCCGAAGGGCGTTTTTTGCGAGCGAGCCGGCGATCCCGCGACCGAACCACCGCCAATACGGCGCCCCGACCGAGTCGGGCGTTGAAGCCAATTCAAAACGCGGCGCATCCCGAAGGAGGATCTCGGTCTCTTCTTGAGACAGGGTATCGGACCTTCCAATTTCTTCAGCAATCCCCCAGAGAGCGGTGACCGCTTCGTGCAGCGTCTTACGCGTCCCGGCGAGAGCGGAATCGGCGTGCTTCTGGATCACCTCATCAACCCATTCCGTAAGGGCGGATGCTGCTGCGCGGGAGTGAACGTCCGAGAAGATGTGCTCCACTACTCTCTCCGCCAGCTCGGTGATAATGGTCTCTGGGCTTTCTCCAAGCTCAAGAAACACGCGATCGAGACGTGTGCGTTGCTCGCCAATTTCTCCGCTGATATGACGCAGTTTCGCCTCGATTTCGTTGCCATCACGCGGCGGTAGAGTTTCTCCTCTTCTGTGCCGCAGCGACGTATCGACGGCAGCAATGACCGACTCGCGCAGTGCGCCGATCTTTCTGGCGGCGGATGCCTGACGAAGGCTGCGAGCCTCGTGGAAGCGCGGAAGCAATTCTTCCTCGAAAAGGCCATCCAGCATGACGAAATAGTTGGGGAGGGCGCTGACGGGATGAACATGAATCTCGAGGCCAAGCTCAGTCTTAACCTGGGTCTCGATATATTCACTGACTCGGCCGAGGTCGGCATCACGAAGCAGATCTGCCTTGCTCAGCAGGACAATCGCCGGAATTCCCCCTTCACAGAGAAGGCGCAACGTGCCGAGGTCTTCATCATTGAGAGTCGATCCCGCATCAATCAGCAGAATCGCCAGGTCGCATGCTGGCAGGTAGGCCATGGTCTCCGCGGCGCCCCGTCGCGCGCGAGAGCCGAGTCCGGGCGTGTCAACAAGCACGATGCCCTGGCTCAGGCGCGGAGATGGGATCTCAACCACCGCGCGCATGACGTTACGCTGATTGCCGGGGTTACCGTGTTCACTGACGAGATTCCGGAACTCGTCGATCGAGACTGCTTCGTTGCGGCCGCTCGCAAACGAAACTTCCGCGCGAATCGAGGAGCCATACCGGAGCCGCGTGGGAACCGCAGTAATCGGATTGACCCCGACGGGCAAGACGTCTGTATCTAGGAGCGCGTTCAGGAGCGAAGACTTTCCACTGCTGACTCGGCCAAACAGCGCCACCTCAAGGTTATTGTCCTCGAGGCGCGCGGCAAGCGACGCGATTCGTGAACGGAATTCGACAAGGCCATGGCGCGTGACGACCGCCTCGATTGCTTGCAAAAGCCCTACATCGCGCCCGGTGCGTTCCAGTCTCTTCAGACGCGATTCGAGATTGATGCCGAGTTCCTGGCGCAAATAGCGTTCCATGCTTTGCGCAACCGAACGCAGCTCGTGAACGACGCCACTGAGTTCTTCGGCTACCTCGTCCGGCACAGTACCCGAGCCACGCATGTAGCTTGGCTTCAACTCTTCAATCGCGATATCGACAAAGGCGAGGTGCGTAAGCGCGGCCCGCGTCGCGGGAATCTCTGGCGGATCGGGCGCGATGTTCTGCCAGGCGAGAGCGCGTAGTAGCTGCTCCCGGATACGGCCTATATGATCCTCCACGACACGCGTCTGCGCCGGAGTTATGTCGACAACGTGCCTGGGGAACGGCGACTTTGACGCCGTCTCGTGGAGAATATGCTCGACCTCGCACAAGAGCTTGTCGATGTAGGAGCAGGTCACGGCCAGGCGCCGGCGCTGCGCCTCATTGAATTCGCTGTGTTGTCGCGGTTCCGTGTTCATTGTTTGAACCCCGAGCATGACTCCTCCAAGTTTTTGGCTTCGAGGAGTCATTTGCCCAGATGAGCGGTTAGGCCTTTACCGGTTTCTTCCAGTGGTCATAAATGCTCGCGCCTGCATACCGAGCTTTGCTACCTAGCTCGTGCTCGATTTCCAGCAGCCGGTTGTACTTTGTGATGCGCTCCCCGCGGCATGCAGAGCCGGTCTTGATCTGGCCCATCCCTGCGGCAACCGCGAGATCGGCAATACTCGTATCGTCGGTTTCTCCGGAGCGATGAGAGATGACCGCACCGTATCCGTGGTCCCGTGCCATTTGGATGCATTCAAGCGTCTCGGTCACGGTGCCGATCTGGTTCAGTTTGATCAAAATGGCGTTTGCGATTCCATCTTCAATTCCCTGGCTGAATAGTTTCGGGTTTGTTACGAAATTGTCGTCGCCGACAAGCTGAATCACACCGCCGAGTTCCTTCGTGATCTGTGTCCATCCGGCGTGATCGTCCTCGGCCACACCGTCCTCGATTGACCAGATCTCGGGATACTTCTTGAGCCAGCTCTTCCAGAGCCCGACCATCTCTGCCGGGGTTTTCTTGCTCATATCCGACTTGGCAAAGACATAGCTGCCCTCGTCGAAGAACTCACTCGCCGCGGGATCAAGCATAATGACGATATCCGAACCTGGTTTGTAGCCCGCTTTCTCGATCGCTTCGAGAATCAGCTCGACAGGTTCCTCGTTGGACTTCAATTGCGGCGCAAACCCGCCTTCGTCACCGACGCCGGTGCTGTAACCCTTCTTGTGCAACACTGCCTGGAGCGCATGGAAGGTTTCGGCGGAGGCGCGCAGCGCCTCGCTGAATGACGGGAGGCCTACAGGCGAGATCATGAACTCCTGGAAATCGACGTTGCTGTCGGCGTGCTTGCCGCCGTTCAGAACATTCAGTCCGGGTGTGGGAAGAAGATTCGCTGGTTTGTCGACGATCGTTGCGTACAGCGGGAGGCCGTGATCCTTCGCGGCGGCATGAGCCACTGCCAACGACACGCCCAAAATGGCATTCGCGCCGAGCCGGCCCTTGTTGGGTGTCCCGTCGAGGTCGCAGAGTCGCTTGTCGAGTCCCTTCTGATCGTTGGCGTCGAAGCCGTGGATGGCGCTCTGAATTTCGCCCTCGACATAGCCTCGCGCCTTCAGCACACCTTTGCCGCCATAGCGGGATTTGTCGCCGTCACGAAGTTCCACGGCTTCGCGCTTGCCGGTCGAAGCTCCGGAAGGTACTTTAGCCGTAGCCGTGACGCCATTTGCCAGGGTTGCTGTGACCGACAATGTGGGATTTCCACGTGAGTCCAGGATTTCAAGTGCTTGGAGTTTTGCAATTTCAGACATGATGAATCCGCTTTCCCGGCCGCTGGGCCGCAAGTTGTGAAGACGCATTTGCTTTGAAGATGAATTCCATGACTGTTCGCTCAGTGGACGATCATCACCGGGCAGTGCGCGTACCGGAGTACTCGCTCCGAGTTCGACCCAATCATCCAGCGGTGCAGGATCGTGTGGCTGCGCTTGCCCATCACGATCACGCTGGCCTGCATCTTGTCCGCCATGTGAATGATCTGTTCTGCTGGGTGGCCGACAACAATTTCCGTTTCGAGTTCAATGTCTTTTTGCTTGGCCAGTTCCCGAATCGGGATGTAGCTCTTCTCGAACTTCTCGCGCCCTTCATCGATGACGGCATGAAACTCGGCGCTCTCAGCCGGCTCTGGTGGACGAATCACAGAAACGACAAATAACTTCGCCTTCATATCGCCGGCCATGGATAATGCCACATTCATGGCGTGCTCGGCGTGTGGTGAGCCATCGTAGGCAACGAGTATTCTTTGAATTCCGACAAAAATCGGGCTTCCCATTCTGCTCTCCTATACCTCTTCGGCAGCTGTTGTCTGCTGCGCGGGTTGTTCTGCGGTCTTTACCGACTGGGGATGAGTGCGGGGAAGAAGGTGCCGTGGAAGGAAAAACGCATTTGCAATCATGGTCGGGATGACCGCGCTTGCGATCACCGTGCCGACAAGGAACGAATATTGAACCTGGTCGATGATGTGGTGGTTGAGACCGAAGAGTGACGAGATCGTCCCGAAGGTCAGTCCGGTCGACATCATCAGGGTGTAGTAAGCACCGGCGGAGCCGTCGTATCGGTGAACGCGAACGGCCGGATACACAGCGATGGCTTTCGTCGAAGATTTTCCCAGGAAGAGAATCAACAATGTTGCCGGTGCCGCGATGAGCGCTGGAACAGATACAAACGAGCCGGCGCGGATGAAGTAGAACGGCGTGAGCAGACCAAATGTGAGAGTTCGCAATCGTCGGATTAGAGCATGATCCTTGCCAACCGTTCCGGCCAGAACCATTCCGATGATGTATGCCGGAAGCACGGCCTCACTGCCAGCCCAGACCGCCAGTCCGCCGAGCACAAACAAAAGGAAGAGAAGGTACTTGGCCTCAAGCTCGGAGACACGTCCGCCGTACTTTCTGAAGAACCAGGGGGTCAGAAAGGGCAGGATTGCAAAGGCCAGAACGGAAACTCCGACAAAGATCAGCGTCTTGATCGTGAATGGCGAGAAGATCAGGCCAAGCGCGATCACCGTCCCCAGATCGTTGATGAAACAGGCTGCGAGGATCGATTTGCCGTATTCTGTGACATTAAAACCCAGTTCGAGCATCACGGCGTAGACAACCGCGACCGAGGTGGTCGACAGGGCAACACCTGCGAGCCAGCTCGACATGATCGACCAATGCAGGATGTAGCGCGCGATCGCCGCGCAGCCAAGAAATGGCCCGAAGAATCCCGCCAGGCCGACAATGAGCGCCTCGCGCCACTTGGTTTTGAAGATGGCCGGGTCGAGTTCGGCGCCGGCGAGAAACGTGAGCACGATGGCTCCCGTGCCGGCCAGAAACGTGATCCACTGCGTGTTTCCCTGAAGGCCGCTGGTGCCGAGCATGACCCCAATAACCAACTGGGCGACAGTGCCGACTACGATTTCGGAGAGCGCCGTTGAGACCTTGAACCAGATCGCGAGCAGCGTCGCGATCAACGCCAACCCCACCCACAAAGCTGACAGGGCCCATGGATTGATCATGGATCCAAACTCCTTCAACTGTGTTCAGGGGTCGCTGCCGGGACATGACTCCGCAACAGGATTCCCTGTCAGGAGTCATCATCTGTCCGGCCTATTGGATTGGACAGCGGTTAAAGGTGAACTCCCTCACCTCAACGTTGATTGAATCGTAGGATTTCAGGCCAATAAAGTCAAGTGACCGCGGATACCGTCGAAGACTCAAGAAATGACGGGCCTTGGACCTCGCATTTTGCGTGGGAAAGCACACTAACCGCGCACTGTTACCGATCGGAGAGTGGAACCGCAGTGCTATGCCTGGGATACCAGTCGGCTCCGGGATATCACGTGTCCGTATGAACCGAGCAATCTAGAAGCGATAGATGCATCGGCGCGGTCGCACATATATCCGATCCCCGTCGCTGGCGACGCGGGAACAAACTCGGGACGGCTGCCGGATAGCACGCGATACGTCAGAGCATTTTTAGCTCGGCTGCCGGTGCTGAAGAAAGCGGCACCCGCGTCAACGAGGTTTGAATCCATCGCCTTCGCACGTTGTGCTTTCCAACCCTGCGGCGCGCAGCATCATCATGGCCGGGCACCAATTGGTGAAGGCTGACTGGAAAAGGTTGATCCCGACGAATGCCGTCAGCCAAAGCCAGTAATGCGAGAAAAAGTAGGCCAGAGCCAGAGACAGAAGCACCATTACGCCTGCCAAGAGGCGTAGTCCGCGTTCAACGGTCATTGTGTTTCTCCATTCTGATGAGTGGATTCGCCCGCGAGCGGCTCCTCGCGATGCGCGTGAATCATGTAGTAGAGGATCGGAATTGTGGGCCAGGACAGAAACGTGGAGGCGATGGCACCAGCCATAAGCGAGACGGCGAGCCCCTGGAAGATGGGGTCAGTAAGGATCACACTGGCACCTACGACGACGGCGGCGGCCGTAAGCAGCATGGGACGGAAGCGAATGGCGCCCGCGTCAATGACCGCCTCGGCCAGCGGCGCACCCTGGCGGCGGCGTAGCTCAATAAAGTCGACAAGGATGATGGAATTGCGCACGATAATTCCGGCGCCGGCAATGAAACCGATCATCGACGTGGCCGTGAAGAACGCGCCCAGCAGGGCGTGCGCGGGCAGAATTCCCACCAGCGTGAGCGGGATGGGAGCCATGATGATAAGCGGCACAATGAAGGATCGGAACCAGCCCACCACGAGAACGTAGATAAGGACGAGAACCGCAGCAAACGCGATACCGAGATCGCGGAAGACCTCGATCGTGATTTGCCATTCGCCATCCCACTTCATTGAATAGTGATCAGTGGAGTCGGGCTGAGCGGCGTTGTAGCGCTTGATCGTGTAGCCGGCGGGGAGCGTGAGGTGGTCGAGCTGCTGGTTCATCTTGAGGATTGCGTAGACGGGGCTCTCTTCTGCTCCGGCGACATCCCCCGTGACATAAACCACGCGCTTCAGGTTCTTGTGATAGATACTCTGGGGAATCACGTCGCGATGAATGGTGACGAGTTCGCGCAGTGAAACCATGGAGCCGTCATTGCCTGGCAGCTTCACTGTTTCGAGGCTCTCTTCCGACGAGCGGTCAGCGCGATCAAACTCGACGAAAACCGGGATGGATTCGCGTATGGACTGATCGTGGAGCAAACCTGCCTGGGTGCCTGAGGTCACGAGTGCGATGGTGCGCGCGACGTCGGAAACTGCGATGCCATGCTGTGCAGCCTTCACTTGGTCGACGCGAATGGTGAGTTGCGGTTGCGGGTCGTCAACGTACCAATCCGTGTCAACTACGCCAGCAGTGCCCAGAAAGATCGCCTTAATCTGACCGGCGACACCGATCTGTTCGTCCGCGTCGGGTCCGTAGATTTCGGCCACGAGGGTCTGCAGCACAGGTGGGCCGGGAGGAACTTCGGTGACCTGAATCCGCGCGCCAAACTGACCGCCAATCTGGTCGAGGAGTGGGCGCAGACGTTTGGCAATGGCATGGCTTTGCTCACTGCGTTCATCGGCAGGCAATAGATTTACCTGGATGTCTGCCTGGTTGGGCATGCGCCGCATGTAGTAGTGGCGTACCAGCCCATTGAAATTGAAAGGGCCGGAGGTTCCTGCGTATTCCTGATAGTTGAGGACGCCAGGCTGGCGGCTGAGTTCGTCGCCCAGCGCCTGCGTGACGCGCAGCGTTTGTTCGAGCGGCGTGCCTTCAGGCATGTTGACGATAACCTGAATCTCGCTCTTGTTGTCGAAAGGAAGCATTTTGACGCGCACGAGCTTTAGAGGGACGAGCGCGACGGAGATGAGAAAGAGTGCCCCCACTCCGAGAAAAAAGAGAAAGCGATTGCGCGAAGAAGCGATCAGCGGCGACATGACGCGCCGGTAGAGCCGCGTGCGCCAGTTCTCGTGTTCGGGCTCGAGCAGGTGCGCGCCGGCGAGGTGCCGGCCCAGTAGGCGCATCGCGGCCCAGGGCGAAACGACGAACGCCACCATGAGCGAGAAGAGCATGGCGGCTGAGGCGCCGACAGGGATGGGGCGCATGTACGGACCCATCAGGCCGTGGACAAACGCCATAGGCAGGACCGCGGCGAGAACAGCGAAAGTGGCCAGAATCGTCGGGTTACCAACTTCGGCGACGGCTTCGATAGCCACCTCATTGCGTGACCGGTTGCGATTCTCGGACAAGCGGAAATGACGCACGATGTTTTCCACCACAACGATGGCGTCGTCGACGAGGATGCCGATGGAAAAGATGAGCGCGAAGAGCGTGACGCGGTTAATGGTATAGCCGAGGAAATAAAAGACTGACATGGTGAGTGCGAGCGTGACCGGTATGGCCAGAAGCACAACGCCCGACTCGCGCCAGCCTAGAAACAAGGCAACGAGGAATGTGACGGAAAGTGTAGCTAACAATAAGTGTTCGAGCAGTTCGTCTGACTTCGCCTTGGCTGTGTCGCCGTAGTTGCGCGTAGTGGTAATAGTCACGTCGTTGGGAATTGCAACGCCCTGCATGCGATGCACGCTGGCCAGCACTGCATTGGCGATGTCGGTTGCGTTGGTGCCCTTGCGCTTGGCAACGGTGATGGTGACGGCCGGGTACTGTCGTGATCGCGATCCGGCCGCCCCAAAGAGGACGTAAGTGGCGGGTTCGGCAGCGCCATCAATAATTTTCTGAGCGACGTCACGCAAGTAGACGGGCTGGTCTCGATCCACGCTTATCACGACGGATTCGAGATCTTTTGTGCTCGCGAACAGGTTGCCGGCATCCACGCGTACTTCATGGTTGTTTTCAGAGAAGCTTCCGGCTTGCAGGCTGGCATTTGCAGCTTGTAAATGCCCGACAATTGCCATGGGCGACAAGCCATAGGCACTTAGCTTCTGGGTACTCAGCACGACACGCATCGTGCGCGGCAGACCGCCGATTACAGTGGTTTCCGAGACGTCCGGAATCTGCTCGATATTGTGCTGCACCTCGTCGGCGATGGCGCGAAGTTGATACCCGTCGTAATGCGCCCCCCAGAGCGTCATGGCAAGAATGGGGACATCGTCGATAGACCTTGCTTTGATGATGGGCTGCGAAACGCCCGGCGGCAGAAGGCCGAAATTCGAGTAGAGCTTACTGTAAACCTTGATCAGCGCGTCTTCCTGCGGCGTGCCGACGAGAAAACGAACGATGACAAGACTCTGGCCGGGGCCGGATGTCGAGTAGACATATTCGACGCCGGTAATCTGATGGACCAGTCTTTCGATTGGGCCCGTGACGCGTTGCTCGACTTCCGCGGGGGATGCACCGGGCATCGCAGTGGTGATGTCGAGCATGGGCACCAGAATCTGTGGATCTTCTTCGCGTGGGATCACGACAACCGAGAAGATGCCAATGGCCAGCGAAGTCACAATGAAAAGCGGCGTCAGCTTCGAATTGAGGAATGCTTTTGCGAGGCGCCCCGAGAGTCCCAATTGAGAGGTCATGGTTGCGCTCCGCCCTGGACCACAATCCGCTTGCCCGCGTAGTTCACGTCCCCGGGCGCATCGACAAGCTGTTCGCCCGGCGCAATGCCCGAAAGGACTTCAACTAAGTCGCCATCGGCTGCCCCCAACGTAAGATAGCGAAGCTGCGCAATGCTCTGGCCGTCGAGAAGATACGCACATTCAAGTGATCCACGTGTAACCACGGCCGAACGCGGAACCAGAATGGCGGCGCGCGATCCGCCGACGAATTGGGCGGAGCCGTACAGGCCCGCACGAGTTTGACTAGAGGGTGCCAAATCGACTTTGACAAGGAAGGTGTGGCTTGCGGGATTTGCGGCGGGAACAATCTGAGCGACTGTGCCCGGCAGCGGCTGGGGAAGACCATCGATCGTGGCCTGAATCTTTGTTCCCAAGTGCACCAAGGAGATCGACGACTCGTCGACGGTGACCTGCAGTTGAAGCGGACCTGCGCGATCCACTTCGAGCAGCGGCGTGCCGGGAGTGGCCATGGTTCCGGGATCGGCCATGCGCGCCGTGACGATACCCGAGAACGGGGCAGTGACCCGCGTATAGCCAAGCATGATCTGTGCGCCTCCCGCCTGCGCTTGAGCGGCCTCAGCTTGTGCGTGCGCAGCGTCGAGCTGCGCCTGAGCTGCCTCGGCGCGGCGCGTGACTTCATCCATCTCCTGTGGGCTCACGCTCCGCTCGGCTTGGAGCTGCTTGTAGCGCGCCAGCGTGCTCGATGCGAGGCTGGCGCTTGAGCGCGCGGCGGCTTCCTGATTTTCCGCCGAGACGAGTCCGGCCTGAGCCTGCGCCACCGATTGGCGCATCGCGGCTCCGTCGAGGATCACCAGGGTTTGCCCCGCGCGGACCGTGTCGCCTTCTCGCACCAGCACCTGCTCGATGCGGCCCATCACCTGCGCAGAGATGATGGCCGAATCCTTCGCCCGCAGGGTTCCGGTCGCGCTCATAGCAACAGGAATCTGTTGCTCATGGCTTTGCACCACGCGCGCTGAGATTGCTTCTACTGCGGCTTGGCGCTCGGCCTCGCTATCATGGCAGCCCACGATGGATGCCGCAGCCGCGGCAAGGATACAACCCGATAGCAACGCTTTCATTGCATTTCCTCCGCCGCATCGGGGGTGAGTGTCCCTTCCGCGAATAACAGTTGCGCATACGCCATGACGTTGCCATACGCCGCATGCCAGTAGCTCGACTGGCTTTCGCGCTCGGCGTCTTCAGCGCGCAACAGATCAGTGACCGAAGCGAGGCCGGCATTGTAGCGGTTTCTTACAATACGAAGGCCTTCGGCCGCCTCATCCATCGCTGCGTGCGCCGTCTCAAGCGAGAGCTCGGCCGTCTGCCTTTGAATATGAGCCCGGCTTACGTCGAGCCGCACCTGTGAGCGCGCTAGCGCAACCTGCGCATCGGCGCGTTGCTTTGCTGCGTTCTCGCGCGCAAGCTGGTCGCGCTTGCCGAGAGGAAGAATGTCGAGACTTATTTGCACGCCGGCAACCCAGTTATTTCCTCCGGCGCTCGCAATCAAGCCGCGGTCTTCTTCCCAAACGCCGTATGTGCTGACACGCGGGCCAAAGTCAGAACGTGCTGCACTGACGGACGCTGCCTGCGCCTGCTTGGCGGTTCCCAGGGCGATGAGATCGGGGCGTGATTTGGATGCCTGCTCCAGCTCCGCATCGAGTGAGGAAGAGGGGAAGGCGCGCGGCTCAAGGGGATTCAGCCGCGAGGCTTGCAGGTCCGGTGCGCCCATGGCCTCGCGCAATTCGGCCCAGGCAAAGTCCAGGTCACCCTGCGCCGCGATCCGCTCTTCTTTGCGCGCCGCCAGATTCACTTGAGCCGCCATGCGATCGGACTCAACGGCGAGCCCGGCCTTTACGTGATCGTCGGTTTGCGCAAGCAGCGCTTCGGCCGTCTGCTCTTCATGAGTGGTTACATCGATTACTCGCTGTGCATAGAGCACCGATTGGTATGCGCCGAGAACACGAAGGACAATTTGCTGATCTGCTGCCGTTGCGGCGGAGGTGCTGCTCTGCTTCAACAGATCTGCGCGGCGAATCTCCTTTTCTGTTTTGAAGGAGTCAAAGGCCGTCCACGAGCCGGAAAACCGCGAAGAAAAGTTTCCAATCGGCTGCGGCCGGTTCAGTGCGTTCAGGGCAAAGTCGGCTTGCGTGAACTGCCGTTCGCGGAGACGTTCGCCAAATACATATACCGGGTCGTTGCCGCGCGAAATATCCTCGGTGAAACTGAGCTGCGGCAACAGAGCCGAGCGTGCAAACGCTGAGGCCGCGACGGCATCCACTTCGTTGGCATGCGCGATAGTGGCCTCAGGGTTTTGGTGGAGCGCGCGCTCAATCGCCTGCCGCAGCGTGATCGTTGGAGGTTGTGCCCTGAGACCCGGCGCGGACAAACACAGCAACAATAATAAAATCAATGGGATAAATGACTTCATCGTGATCACATGCCCTTTGGGGCACGTTCACGAGAAGAAAGCCATGAGAGGCTCGATTCGTTACACTTTTGCGCTTCTTTTTTTCGCGGTTGGCATGCCCAGGAGCCGGAGGTATTCGCGCGTAAGGATGGTCTGAAGGCGTTGAGCCACGGCAGGGTTGCAGGGAACCTGCATGGAGCGGCAGCGGTCAATGGCAGACCGAAGGTCGCGCAGGAAGGCGACGCACGATGGGCAGGCTTCGATGTGCTCGCGCATGCGATCACACGTAGGCGGATCGACGCGCCCATCCAGGTACTCAGAGAGGTTAGAGAACAGGTCGCGGCATTCGGCTGTGCGAGACCGAGGCCCGCGCTCGGACCCTTGCCGCGGAACCATGACAGCACTCTTGTGATTTCCTCGCATGACAGCTTCGGCCGTCTGGCTCAGCGCTTTGCGCACACTCAGTCGAGCACGGTGAAGTCGAACGCGTACAGTTCCCGGCTGCAAATCGAGAATCTGCGCAACCTCTTCGGTGTCGAGTTCTTCCATATCATGCAGCACAAGTACAATACGAAGTTGTGCGGGAATACGAAGAATCGCCTCGTGCAACAACTCGTGCTCTTCGCGGCGAAGCAGATGCTTTTCGGGCCCTCGTGAGGCATCTTCAAGCAGGCGCGCTATCTCGGCCTCGCCAGGCATCAACTCTTCGAGCGAGAGCATTTGTTTGGGGCTGCTCGATCTCCTGCGGCGCATCCTCCAGCATCGGTTTCGCGTTACCGTATACAGCCACACCGCGAGCGCCTTCGGCTCCTGTAACTTGGCCAGATGCCGCAACGAGCGGTAGAGCACTTCCTGCATGGTGTCTTCTGCGTCTTCAGGGTGGCCGCAGACCTTCATGCTGAACGAGTACACAGTCTGCTGCAGAAGGCCAATGGCTCTTTCGGTGTCTTCAGGTGAATCGCCATGGAGAAATTCGATAGCCTGAACTAATTCAGCGCGCATGAAAGAGATCCGATACCCTGTTTAAAGTATATTTGCCGGCACCGATTCCGCTCGTCAAACCGGCTTTCACTCTTTCGCGAGGCAAGCTATTGTGACGGTTTCCGGCGGAGGCCGCACCATAATACACCACTCGACAGTGGCATCCTGCAGCTAAACACGATGATGCTTGAGGCCGCTTTGATATTGCGCTTGTTTCTCCCGCCGTTGATCTCTCTGCTTTCTCATCGCAAGAAGGATTCCGGCGAAAGCACAAAACGCGCAAATCGCAACCAAAACCCATCCAAAGTTCATATTTCCTCTGAGTCTTAGGCAGATAGAGTGGACGGTGCGCGTCTGCTCAGCCCAGTCGACGATGTCTCGAGACAGATTTGGCTTCCCCGTCCGCCCAGGGTTTGGCGCTTATCAGCGAATCATCTGGATCAATCGTGTCCAACTCGGCGATTAGCAGCGTGGGCAGACTCGCTGCGCTCCGCCGTGCGACGGCCCAATCACACCACCGGGCAGCCTTAAGCCAATCTGAAGTATTTCTGAAGTCTCGAGAATACTCGCCCAAGTGCTCGTAACCGAGCTAGAGTGTAAACCATGGCTGGTTCAGAAGGAATTCGCTGCAATGATCCGCCCCATATTCTTGTCATCGAGGACGAGCGGAAGCTTGCTGATGCCATTGCGGAAGGTCTGGCCGAAAGCGGCTACCGGGTGAGAATTGCGCATTCCGGTGAAGCTGGCCTACAGGATGTTCGGAATCACGCCATTGATGTGATTCTCCTGGACCTCATGTTGCCCCGGCAGGGCGGCCTGGAGACCCTCCGCGAACTCCGACGATGTGGTTACAAAATGCCTGTGCTTATCCTGACGTCCAAGGGATCGATCGAAGATCGTGTGCGCGGTCTCGATGCTGGTGCGGATGACTACTTGATCAAACCATTCGCCTTCCCGGAACTGCTGGCTCGCGTGCGGGCGCTTCACCGCAGAGCGCCTCCTTCATCGAGTTCCGTGCTGCAGCTTGCCGACCTCCGGTTGGACGTTGGTGGGAGGATCACCACTCGAGCCGATAAACTGCTCGATCTCACTGAACGAGAATTTGATTTGCTGGAGTATCTTCTACTGAATAGTGGAACTGTTGTCTCTCGCGAGATGATTACGCGAGATGTTTGGAAGACAACCGTCCGTTATACCTCGATGGACAATGTGATTGACGTCCATATCGCGCGCATTCGCAGAAAGATTGACGATCCTTTCCCGATCAAGCTTCTCCATACTGTCCGGGGCGTCGGTTTTGTTCTTCGAATGGACGAGGAACCAAAATGACATTCTGGCCGAATAAAATTCGGCGGAGCCTCACGCTTTGGTACGTCGCTATCTTCGGCGGTGTGCTTGTTGCGTACATTGGCGTTGCATGTATCGTGCAATATTGGCAGTTGAGCAACCAACTCTATCATGCTGAAGTTCAGGATATTGAAACTGTACAAGGCCTTCTTTACTTCAACGAAGAGGGCAAGCTTTCACTTCATGAGGAGTACTTCAACCAGCCTCAGTCGAGACTGCTGATCGATCGGATGATGGAAGTACTCGACGACGCAAACGGCCGCGTGCTGTTCCGCAACCGTCAACTCAAGGGGAATCGGCTGGGTGGTTTGCCGGCTCTGAATGAAGGTGTCGGCGGGTTCACTCCTCGCAGGCTGCGACTCGCCGATGGAACGCACGTTTTGGCTATAAGCCACGTTCACTCCCTTGGAGGAACGTCTTTGCTCATTCGCATTGCCTATAGCACGGAACCTCTTCGGCTGGGGACAATCGAACTCCTGGGACTGCTTGGGCTTGTCTTGCCTGCTGCGCTGATCGCAGCGGGATTTGCCGGTTACCGCATAGCCGGCAAGGCTCTTGATCCACTCGAACAGATGGCGCAACTCACAGAGGGCATCACAGCGCGTCGCCTTGGCGAACGGATACCTGTCAAGAATCCAGATGACGAACTGGGCCACATGGCGCGCGTGTTGAACGGACTCCTCAAGCGTCTTGAAGAGTCCTTTGAAAGCCTGCAGCGCTTTACTTCAGATGTAGCGCATGAACTCAGAACTCCCTTGGCCGCCATGCGCAGCGTGGGAGAGGTAGGCCTCCAGCAGATACATGATGTCGAGCAGTATCGAGACATTATTGGGAGCATGCTCGAAGAGGTCGTCAAACTGAATTCCATGGTTGATACGCTTTTGACTTTGGCTCATGCCGAATCGTGTGCTATAGAACTGCATCGAACCGTTTTCCCATTCATGGAACTCGTGAACGAATCCGCGGCGGTTGTCGGCGTCCTGGCTGAAGAAAGGAACCAGACAGTTTCTGTAACTGGCGACTCGAGAATCAATATTTGGGCAGACTACGCATTATTGCGGATGGCTGTCGTCAATCTTCTCGACAACGCTGTCAAGTACTCACCTCCGGGCAGCGCGATCCGGCTTTCATTGCAACGGGGAGATGCAGCCACACAAACGGCTGGTTTTGTGGAACTGGACATCGAAGACGAAGGACCCGGAATTCCAGAGAACGCAAGGCAGAAGATTTTCGACCGCTTTTTCCGGCTCGACGAGGCGCGTACTCAAGATTCAGGTGGTGCAGGCCTGGGATTGCCAATCGCCAGATGGGCTGTCGAAGCGAATGGCGGCAGAGTCTTCGTAAAGCCGAGGCCGGCACCTGGCGCCAAATTCTGCATCAGAGTGCCGATCGCCGATGGGCCTTCTGACAAGCACGCATAATATGCCATTACACTAGCGTCGGTTGACCTATTTGCTCGCCGGCACGGTAGTCACCTAAATCTTCCCCTCTTGTGAAGCCGCTTCGCGGAATGTGGTGTTGAAATCCGGGCACGGCCTCCAATTGCGACGATCCACTCTTCACTTGTGACGATCCGGCCCGCCCAAGATTCAAAATAATAGGGTTGACCTGCCGCAACGCTGGCGTCGACGACGGCGATGCGGCGCGCCCCGCCTCGGCCATTCTTGGATGCGTGCACAACAATGGTGTATTCCCGGATCGAGAGAGATCGCGACATGGCCGCTCTTTTGTACCATCCCAACCCACGTACCATCTGCCCCGAGTTCAATGCGAAGTCTCGGAATCGTCCCGGTAAAGAAGCTGATCAGGTAAATCATCGCCTTGCCGTGAAGCGGAGTCGCGACTTCTAGGGGCGCCGGAGACACCATCATCTTCAAATGGGCATTCGAGGGCCCGCAGCTGACCGCAGCCGCTCGGGCTCGACTGGCGTCTTGCGGCCATGCCTGCGCAGAAACAACGAGAGTTGCGGCGAGGGCAAGAACGAGCTTCGATTTCACGTCTCCTCCCCGAGTTTGGAGTCCAAAAACAGGCAACCCCTCGGATTGAGATAGCCTGCGAGCACAAAATGATGACGAAATCGGGGTGAAAACTTCAGAGACACTTCAGAGCTTCTTAAGACTTTCCAATGCTGTGATGGGTAAGGCAAGTCAAAGTCCAAAGGGAAGGACATGCTTGTCCGCAGAAGTAGTGAGCCGCGCGAGCATGTTTCGAATGGTTGATATGAGTTTTGAAGAAGCGGCCGGAAAGGGCTTATACCTCGATGAATCTCCAACTCTCAGGGGAAATCACGTCCTCATAATAGGTTCAATGGAGTCAGGCAACGTGGTCCGATGTGCCTTGCTCGGAGAACCAAAGGTAACGATTTCCATTGTCACAAACTATCGAGAGTTATGGACGATTCCTGACCAGGAAACCGTTCACCTCGTCATTCTCAATGAGACACTCTCATCTATCGAACTTGAGGCATCCTGCCGCCTGATCCGTAAACGCTGGCCCCGCGCCAAGATTTTGGTGGTGCGACAGGGCGAAGGATTTCTAGAGGATGGACTCTACGACGATCGGGTCACGCTAGCAGACACGCCAGAAGCCCTGCGTGCCAGAATCGGACACCTTCTGGCCAGCTTCTTTGACAGGAGCCGGCACGATGTCCGTTGATAGCCTGTCAGAGCGCCTAAGACAGAAGTCCGTTACCGAGGTCCAGGGTGAGGGGGTTTCTCCCTCATGCGTCTCGGAAACGATTCTCGCCAGCTTTGAACAGGCGATCCACGAGGATCATCCTAGATTGCTCTGGATGGCGCAACGCATCGTGCATCGCTGGGAAATAGCGGAGGAAATAGTCCAGGAGTCTCTCTTGAAGGCTTTCAAGGCTTTGCCGCGATTTCGCGGAGACGCAAGGATGAGGACCTGGCTTTGCGCAATCGTGCGCAACGCCACCCTTGAACACTTGCGAAGCCAAAGAGAACCTCTTCAGGTTTCGTTGGAGAACTTCGTCGATGGCGATGGGCTTTCCATTTACGATCCTCCGGATTCCCGAAATAATCCAGAAGCTGATTACGAGTCGGCCGAGTTGCTGGCCATTCTACTCGAAGAAGTCGACGGGCTGGGTCCTTGTTCTAAGAGTGCATTCCAGATGTGCACCCTGGAACAGAGTACTCAAAGTGAGGCCGCGGCCGCATTCAAAGTCAGCGTAGGGAAAATTAAGTCGAGAGTCTGTCGTGCGAGGCGAGTCTTATCAACGAGGATGCGGCAGCGTGTAGGCCTTGTTCCGCCGGCCCGGGATCAAGTCGCGGATAGTGCTAGATCGCTGGGGCTTGACGAATTCAGGTGACTCGAATGATTTGAATGTATTAGTCCGGGATGGAGAGCGATTGTAAATTCCCGCGGAATGGTATCTTCACGATGCACTTGTGGCCAAGTTGCTGGTAACTGCAACGGCCCAATAAGCGCTTAACCTGGGGCACGACAAGAGCGAGATGACTGTTCCGACAGCATCGAAAGCGGTGTTTGCCATGGAACCGTAAGAAAGTTCGAGAGAGAATCAAAGGCGGGAAGTCGTCTGCGGACAGAGGCCTGCAGAACTTTCTGTTAGCAGTCGGGTTCGGTGCGGCAATTGTCCATTAGGTGGAATATGTGTTCAATGCCGCTCGAGACAGCAATTGCCACACTACCGATATTTCCTTATGGCGCGTCCATATGGGGATCGGCGTGTCTGGGAACTTTGGCCTTCATCGTTTTGTTGTTCTGTTTGGAGACGCTCGAAAGCAAATCCAGGAGTCTGGCGCTGTGGTCGGTTGTGAAATGGCTTCCGCTTGTTGGACTTACCGGCACCGCCACAGTTGTTCATATTCCGTTTTTGATTGTTCTTGCTTTAGCAGTCCTCTATGGAGTGTGGGTCTATCACCGACTCCACCCTGAACGACGCGGGGCGGAGTGATTTCTGAACGAGGAGAATCGCGCGGCAGAGAAGGTCGCATCTAAACCGAAAGTGCCGTTTCCGCGTTGAGAGCTCTGTTCAGCATCTATTGTGGGGTCAAGTCATTGCAGCGAGCCTAGGCGGCATAAGATTGCGCCGAAAGGTCCAAGACGATCCCGATGGAACCGGGGCGAACAGTTTAACGAATCATTTTTCTCATTGCGAAGAAAGATGCAGAGTACTCAAAATCAGGAGCATCAACGGAATGCGTGAGTCACGATTCACTCTTACTCTGGCGCTTCTACTCTGCGCCGAATTTGGTATCTCATCTTGCCATTCGGTCGTCGGCAGTTCTGATGCAAAAGCTGCTGCAATCGCCGCAGCCAAGGTTGCTGTTGCTCAACGCGGAGATATTTCGCATGTCCTGACGATGGCAGGGCAGTTCCAGCCTTACCAGGTGGTCGACGTCCATCCCAAGGTTAGCGGCTATATGAAACGCATCAACGTCGACATCGGCGACATTGTGCATCAGGGCCAGACACTCGCCATTCTGGAGGTGCCTGAGTTGAATGCTCAGCTCCAGAGCACAGTCTTTCAACTCAAGCAGAGTCAGGAAGAGATCGCACGCGCAGCCCAGGAGATCAAGCGCGCCGAAGCGTTGACTTCCGCGCTCCACGCCGAGTCGGAGCGATTGCAGCAGGCGGCGGCCACGCGGCCCGGCCTGATTGCGCAGCAGGAGCTTGACGACGCGCAAGCCAAAGACCTGAGCTCGCAGGCGCAGGTGGACGGAGCCAAGGCCGACATGGCCGCCGCGCAGCAACACGCCCAGGCAGCGCGCGCCGAGAACGAACGCGTACAGGCGCTGGAAAACTACACCACGGTCACCGCTCCCATCGCCGGTGTCGTGATCTGGCGCTATGCCGACACCGGCGCCCTCATCCAGGGCGGCACCAACTCCAACGATCAGGCCCTCCCTATCGTCCGCCTGTCGCAAAGCAGCCTGCTGCGCCTGCGCATCCCCGTGCCGGAGGACGACGTGAAATATGTGCACGTCGGCGACACACTCCAGGTGCGAGTGGACGCCATCAATCGATCATTCGACGGCAAAATCGTGCGCTTCACGCGCGATGTGAACTTTGAAACCCGCACCATGGAGACGGAAGTGGACGTGGAGAACAGCGATCTCTCCATCGCTCCCGGCATGTACGCCAACACCGCGCTCGAGCTGGCGCGCGCCCAGAACGTGGTGACAATTCCCGTTGAAGCCCTGGTGCTGAATGCGCACAATCAGCAAACGGTCTACGTGCTCGGCAGCGACAATCGCATTCAGATCCGCAATGTTCAAGTGGGCCTGCAGGGCTCCAAGCTGGCGCAAATCAGCAGCGGCGTCAATCCCGGCGATCGCGTCCTCATTGGCGGCCAGGAAAAATACCAGGAAGGCGAAGAGGTCAATCCGTTGCTCACGCCCGAGCCTCCTTCTGAAACCGTGCAGGAATCCGGCGGCATGATCGACATGAAGGCTGGACAAGGCACAGGGGGGTCTGACTGATGCCTAAATTCGCCCTCAAGTTTCCCTACTTCATCATCATGCTCTGCCTGATGGTGGCGCTGGTCGGCGTGGTGAATGTGGTGCGCATGCCGGTGGACCTGTTTCCCGACATCGATATGCCGGTGGTGGTCGTGGCTACGTTCTACAGTGGCATGCCGCCGCAGCAGATCGAAGCCGACATCACCAATACCTTTGAGCGCTTCTTCACCCTGGCCGCCAACGTTGATCACAGCGAGTCACGTTCGCTTACCGGCGTCAGCCTGATCAAGATTTATTTCAAGCCCGGCACCGATCCCAACGCCGCACTGAGCAACATAGCCAATCTCGCCATGGCTGATCTGCGCCGCCTGCCGCCGGGAACATTGCCTCCGGTCGTGCTGGGTCTTACGGCCTCCACGCAGCCTGTCTGCCTGATCACGCTCAAAGGCCAGGGGCTGAACGAAACCCAACTGAAGGACCTGGCACAGTTCCAGGTGCGCAACCAGATCTCGAACGTGCAGGGCGCTTCGGTTCCGCAGCCCTATGGAGGCACCTACCGGCAGATTCAGGTCTATGTCGACCCGCTCAAGCTCGAAGCCCGCAACCTCAGCCTGAACGACGTGGTTAAGGCGGTGAACAGCTCCAACCTGATTCTGCCCGCGGGCGACGTGCGCATCGGCTCCAAAGACTACAACATCTACGCCAATAGCCAGTTCCCAGGGGCTAAGGCGATGAACGAAATGCCTCTCAAATCCGTGGGCAACGGATCGGTTCTTGTCGCCGATGTAGGGCACGCGGAAGATTCAGGCGCCCTGCAGTACAACATCGTCCGCATCGACGGCCAGCGATCCGTCTACGTGCCGGTCTTCAAACAAGCAGGCAACTCCAACACCATCACCATCGTCAACGGGATGAAGGAGGCCATCAAGCACCTGGTCGACATCCCCTCTTCTCTCAAGACCGCCGTCGTCTTCGATCAATCGCTCTTTGTGAAACTGGCCGTGAAGCAACTCGTGAACGAAGCATCCATCGGATTGTTTCTGACCGGCCTCATGATTCTGCTCTTCCTCGGCAGTCCGCGCGCCACCGTCGCTGTCATGCTCTCGGTTCCGCTCTCCGCGGTGGCTTGCTTGTTGCTGACGAATGCCATGGGCGGCTCCATCAACACCATGATTCTCGGCGGGCTGGCATTGGCGTTCTCTCGCCTCATCGACAACGGCGTGGTGGTCCTCGAAAACATCTTCCGCTACATGGAACTCGGCGAGCCCCCGCGCGCGGCGGCGGAAAAAGGAGGAACCGAGGTTTCGCTGGCCGTGCTCGCAGCTACTGTCACCACGTCGATTGTCTTTCTTCCCGTGGCGGATCTCTCCGGCGTCAGTAAATACCTCTTCACGCCATTGGCGCTGGGCGTGGTCTTCTCCATGTTTGCCTCTTATATCTTCGCCATGACGGTGGTGCCGCTGTTCTGCGCCACATTTATCCGGCCGCATTCCGCTGGGAGCGCAAGCCACAACGGAAAGAGGCGGGGGTTCGGATTTCAGTGGGCAGTCGCGAAATTCAATCATTACTTCCAACTCCTGGTCGACCGTTACGAGGTTCTGGTGCGGCGTTGCCTGGAGCGGCCCGGTCTCGCCACTACCGGCATCCTGGGGGGTGTGGCCATTCTGCTGGCAGGATTGGTCCCGTTCCTCGGGCAAGCTTACTTTCCGCGCACCGATCCCGGCCAGTTCGTCATCAACGTGCGCATGCCCAGCGGAACCCGTCTTGAAGTCAGCGACCAGTACATTGCCCGGGTTGAGCAGATCATCCGCGAAACCGTTCCTGCCTCCGATCTCGACATGATCGTCTCCAACATCGGGGTGTATCCCGATCTCTCCGCCATCTTCACGACCAACGCCTCCATGGATACCGCCTTCGTGCAAACTAGCCTCAAGGAGCGCCACAAAACCGGCAGCTACGAGTACATGCGCCGCGTGCACGAGAAACTCGCGCAGGAGATGCCCGAGCTTTCCACGTACTTTCAGGCCGGCGGCCTTGTGGATGGGGTGATCAATCAGGGCCTGCAGGCGCCCATCGATCTTCAGGTGGGATCGAATGACTTGCAGGGCTCCTACGCGCTGGCGCAGCAGATCGCGGCAAAGATCCGGACCTTCCCCAACGTGAGCGGGACGTATATCCCCCAGGACGTGAACTATCCCGGCATCGCGCTGAATATCGACCGGGAAAGAGCCAGCCTGATCGGCCTGTCGGCGGAGGACGTGGTTGACAACGTCATCACCGCGCTGACCTCTGATGGCATGGTCGCGCCCAGTTACTGGATTGACCCGGTGAGTGGGAACAACTACATGGTCACGGTGCAGTACGCGAATGGCTGGATCAACAACATGTCGATGCAGGATTTCGAAAGTATTCCGCTGCGCGGTGTGCATCCGGCCGGATACAGCCCCGCCGAAGAAGGCCGGATGGCCTCGCAGATGCCTCAGAACTTCAATGCCGGCGATCACACTACGGGCTATACGCCTCTCAGCTCCGTTGCCGACATCCAATTCATCAACACGCCGACCGAGGTGGATCACTACCAGATCCGCCGCGAGATCGACATCTATGTCGCCACCAAAACCGAAGCATTACAGGGTGTCGGCGCGCGCATCAACAAGTTGATCAAGGAGACAAGAACCGACCGCAATACAACCCTCAACCTGCGCGGCGCTGTGGTGAACATGAACGAGGCATTCCGCGAATTCGGATTGGGCCTGCTCGTCGCCGTGGCCCTGGTCTACCTCGTGCTCATGTCTCAGTTCGTGTCGTTTATCGATCCGGTCATTATCCTCATGGCCATTCCGCCCGGGCTGGTCGGGGTGGTCGTGATTCTGCTTGTCACCGGCAGCACGCTCAACATCATGTCGCTGATGGGCACCATCATGATGACCGGCATCGTGGTCTCGAACAGCATTCTCATCGTGGATTTCACAAACCTCCTGCGCCGCGAAGGCCGGCCTCTTCTCGAAGCCGCGGTAGCGGCGTGCAAAATGCGCCTTCGCCCCATCCTGATGACCTCGCTGGCTACGTTGCTGGGCATGATCCCCATGGCGATTGGCGCCGAGGCGGGCAGTGAGCAATACGCTCCGCTGGCGCGTGCCATCATCGGCGGCCTCACCGTTTCGGTCGTAGTCACCATGTTCCTCGTGCCGGCGGTGTATCTGCTCATCCACGGACGTGAAGAGCGCATGCCCGCGACCGGTGAGGAGGCGCGCTGATGCCAAAGTTCGCGCTCAGATTTCCGCTTTTCATCATCATGCTGTGTCTGATGGTGGCGCTGGTCGGGGTGGTCATTGTCGTGCAGATGCCGGTCGACCTGTTCCCCGAAATCGATATGCCGGTGGTGGTCGTGGCCACGTTCTACAGCGGCATGCCGCCGCAGCAGATCGAGGCCGACATCACCAACACCTTCGAGCGCTTCTTCACCCTCGCCGCCAACGTGGATCACAGCGAATCGCGCTCAATCACCGGCGTTAGTCTAATCAAGATTTATTTCAAGCCCGGCACCGATCCCAACGCCGCACTGAGCAACATAGCCAATCTCGCCATGGCCGATCTGCGCCGCCTGCCGCCGGGCACACTGCCGCCGGTTGTGCTGGGCCTAACGGCCTCCACGCAGCCCGTGTGCCTGATCACGCTCAAGGGCCAGGGGCTGAATGAAACCCAACTGAAGGACCTGGCGCAGTTCCAGGTGCGCAACCAAATCTCGAACGTGCAGGGCGCTTCGGTACCTCAGCCCTATGGAGGCACCTACCGGCAGATTCAGGTCTATGTCGATCCGCTCAAGCTGGAGGCCCGCAACCTGAGCCTGAACGACATGGTCAAGGCGGTGAACAGCTCCAACCTAATTCTGCCCGCCGGCGACGTGCGCATTGGCTCCAAAGATTTCAATATCTACGCCAACAGCCAATTCCCCGACGCCAACTCCATGAACCAGATGCCGCTCAAGTCGGTGGGCAACTCATCGGTGCTGGTTGCCGACGTGGGCCACGCGGAGGACTCGGGCGCTCTGCAGTACAACATCGTCCGCATCGACGGTCAGCGTTCTGTCTACGTGCCCATCTTCAAGCAGGGCGGCAACTCGAACACAATCACTATCGTGAATGGCATGAAGCAGGCCATCCGGCACCTCGTGGACATTCCCGAATCGCTCAAAACCGCGGTGGTGTTTGATCAGTCGATCTTCGTCAAGTTGGCCATCTGGAACCTGATCAAAGAAGCCTCCATTGGCCTGGTCCTGACCGGGCTGATGATCCTGGTGTTTTTGGGCAGCCCGCGCGCCACATTTGCCGTGATGCTGTCGATTCCGTTGTCGGCGCTGGTCTGCCTGCTGATCACGCACGTCATAGGCGGGACCATCAACACCATGATCCTGGGCGGGCTGGCGCTGGCTTTCTCGCGCCTGATTGATGACTCAGTGGTGGTGCTGGAAAACATCTTTCGTTACATGGAGCTGGGCAGTCCTCCGCGCGAGGCAGCCGAAAAAGGCGGCATGGAAGTGTCCCTCGCCGTGCTCGCAGCTACATCAACAACGTCGATCGTCTTCTTCCCAGTTTCGTTCCTCTCGGGGATCAGCAAATACATCTTTACGCCACTGGGCCTGGGTGTGGTATTTTCCATTTTTGCGTCTTACTTTTTCGCCATGACCGTGGTGCCGCTTTTTTGCGCCAAATTCGTGCGCCTCGATCCGCATGGCGAGTCGCACGAAGGCAACCCCGACGCCGTCGAGGGACACAAGCCCTCAAAGTTCCAGCGATTCATCGCCACATTCAACGAAAAATTCCACACCTTCCTCGATGCCTACGAAGAATTAGCTCTGCGCCTCTTGCAGCGTCCTGTGCTGGCGGCGGGCGCCATGCTGGGCGGGCTCGCCCTGATCCTCCTCGTGTGCTTTCCGTTTCTGGGCCGCGCGTATTTCCCGCGTACCGATCCCGGACAGTTCGTAATTGACGTGCGCATGCCCAGCGGCACGCGCCTCGAAGTCAGCGACCAATATATCGCACGGGTTGAAGACATCATCCGCGGCGTGGTGAAACCCAAAGACCTGGGCATGATCGTCTCCAACATCGGCGTCTATCCCGATCTCTCGGCCATCTTCACCTCCAACGCATCCATGGACACGGCCTTTGTACAGACCAGTCTGAGCGAAGGGCACAGCGAGAGCAGCTACGAATATATGCGGCGGGTGCAAGCCGAACTTTCGCGGCAGATGCCGGAGCTTTCAACCTACTTCCAAGCCGGAGGGCTAGTCGATGGGGTGATCAATCAGGGCCTTCCCGCCCCTATCGATATCCAAATCGGGTCAAACGACATGGACAGCGCGTTTGCCTTGGCCAGAAACCTCGCCACAAAGATCCAGGCGATGCCCAATGTTAGCGGCGTCTACATTCCGCAGGATCTGAACTACCCAGGCATCGCCCTGAAAATCGATCGCGAGAAGGCGAGCCTCATCGGGCTCACTGCTCAGGACGTCGTTGATGACGTAATCACCGCCATGACCTCTGACGGGATGATTGCGCCCAGCTACTGGGTCGATCCCAAAAGCGGCAACAATTACATGGTCACGGTGCAATACGCAAATCGTTGGCTCAATCACATGTCGATGGAGGATTTCGAAAACATTCCGCTGCGCGGCGAACATCCGGCCGGATACAGCCCCGAAGCGGAGGGCCGCTCGGCCGCCGAGATGCCGGCAAGCTATACGGCGGGCGATCACACGTCGGGCTACACGCCACTCAGTTCCGTCGCCGACCTCCAATTCATCAACACACCGACGGAAGTGGATCACTACCAGATTCGTCGCGTAATCGACATCTACGTGGCCACAAAAACCGAGGCCCTTCAGGGCGTCGGCGGGCGCATCAACAAGCTGCTGTCCAATACCAAGACCGATCGCAACACCATTTTGACAATGCGTGGGGCGGTGGTAAACATGACCCAGGCCTTCAAGGATTTTAGTCTCGGGCTGGTCGTCGCCGTCCTGATGGTTTACCTGATCCTGATGGCGCAGTTCCGTTCGTTCATCGATCCCTTCATCATTCTCATGGCCATTCCTCCGGGGCTTGTAGGGGTGGTCCTCATCCTGCTCTTCACCGGAGCCACGCTCAACATCATGTCGCTGATGGGCGTGATCATGATGACCGGCATCGTCGTCTCAAACAGCATCCTGATCGTGGAGTTTGCCGGCATCCTGCATAGACAGGGGCAACCACTACTTGAGGCTGTCGTGCACTCCTGCAAGATCCGCCTGCGACCCATTCTGATGACGTCGCTGGCCACGCTGCTGGGCATGATTCCCATGGCGATCGGTCTCGAGGCCGGCAGCGAGCAATACGCTCCTCTGGCGCGTGCTGTCATTGGCGGCCTTGCGGTATCAGTCGCAGTTACTGTCTTTCTTGTCCCTGCGGTGTACCTGATCATCCATGGCCGGCGCAAGGAGACGGACGCGACCGCCGGAGAGGTGGAACATGCGTAAACACCAGAAGCGGAGTTCGGCTTACGCCGTTGGCGTTTTTGTTTTGTCGCTGACGTTTTTCGCACTGACTTTGCTTGCGCATGCACAATCTACCGCGCTGCCAGACGCACCTCGAGCGCAATTGATTGCGGCATTGGCACAGAGAGCAAACTCGCAAACTCAGCCGCCCGCGTCAGACTCGCGGACCCCTGCTCCGGCTCCGGCTGCGCCTCCGGCAGGTCCGACGCTCACTCTCGCGCAAGCTGAGCAGATGGCGATTAAGAACAATCCCAACATCAGCGTTGCTCGCTTGCTGGCGCTTGCCCAGGCACAAGTGACTCGCGAGGTGCGATCGGCCGAGATGCCCACCGCCGTTGGCGATCTGACGGCGGTCGACGCGCATCAGAGCAGCCGCATCACCGCCGGCGCCTTGAGCAATCCGTCCATTTACGACCGCGCGGCGGGGGGACTCACCGTGAGCCAGCTGATCACCGATTTCGGGCGCACGCACAACCTGGTGCTCAGCGCGAAATCGAACGCGAAAGCCCAACTTGAGAATGAGCACGCTACGGATCTCGACATCACCCTCGCGGTCGACCAAGCGTTCTACCACGCGCTCACAGCGCAGGCCGTGCTCAAGGTGGCGCAGGAAACGGTCAACCAGCGCCAAGCGACCGATGATCAGGTCAGTGCTCTCACCAAGTCGAAGATACGGTCCGAACTCGATCTTAGCTTTGCTGATGTTCAGCTTTCTCAGGCCAAGCTGCTTCTTCTCGACGCACAGAATAACCAGCAGGCATCGATGGCGGCGTTGAATAACGTGCTGGGATCGGACCAGAATCAGCAGTACACACTGGTCGACGAGACGAACGGGAACCCCGCTCCAGCGCCGGATAATCCTGAGGCCATGGTGCAGACTGCGTTCGCAGCGCGCCCTGACCTTGCGGCGCTGAACGACAGGTTCATCGCGGCGCGCCAGTACAGCACGGCGGAACGCGACCTGTGGATGCCGACTATCTCGGCGTTGGGCGCTGTGGGCGGGACTCCAGTGCGTGCCGATCAAATCGAGTCGTCGTGGTATGGCACGGCGGGCGGAAACATCACCATCCCCGTCTTCAACGGCTTTCTCTACAACGCCGAGGAAAAGGAGGCGAAGCTCCGCGCTCAGGCAGCGCAAGAAGATGTTCGCAATCTGCGCGACGTGATCGCGCGCGACGTACGCACTGCGGTGTTAAACGCGCAAACCGCCTACCAACAGATTGTCGTTACCAAGCAACTTCTTGACCAGGCGAACTTCTCTCTCGACCTGGCTTCGGCGCGCTACAAAATCGGGTTGAGTGGGATTGTGGACTTGACTCAAGCACAACTTGCACAGACCGAGGCTGAGATCGATGTTGCAAACGCTCGTTACGCTTACCAAACCGCTCTCGCAGTCGTCAGGTTCCAAATCGGGCAGTGAGCAGAACGGGGCAGGATCGGATCCACCATATCGTAAACCGGAGCTCCGGTCACTGAAGGACTTTGGAGCGACGCCTCTTGTTGTTCATGGAAAGTTCAGAAAGACTTCAGAAACAATGGCCCTCGCACAGTGGTCCAATTGATTGTGGTTCGTGGGCAGTTCCAGCAGTTGAGTATTCCGTTGCACGATTCGCTATCAAAGTAAGAAAGGTTTGGCTCCGCGTCGTGCAGTTGGTGAGGTGCCATGCGCTACTCCGCCTTGATTGCCTTCGTTGGCCTGCTGCTCGGAGCGATCTTAAGCGGCTGTTCTTCCAATTCAAACAATTGCTCGGTCCACCATCCAAATGAGTGTGGAGGTGGTGGGGTCGGTATTGTCGGCAGCGGCGGATCTGGGGGATCCGGTGGTTCTGGGGGGACCGGGGGTGGCACGGGGGGAACCGGCGGAGGGGGTAGCACTTCTGGCGGCACCGGCGCTGGCACTGGCACCTCTGGCGGAACTGGCGGTACTTCGGGTGGCACTGGCGGGTCTGGCGGTGGCTCGGGCGGTTCAGGTGGATCCGGCGGGTCTGGCGGCTCTGGGGGTGACGTGATTCGGATCCCGCGACCAACGACGGCATCGCTCGATTCCTCAGCCCCTTCGGTTCCGGTTCAGGGACTCGTGAATGGAGGCCAATCGAGGGCCATCGTAGGCGCCCGGGTTTACGTCCTTCAAGTAAGCGACTCAGGCGAGGAGAGCGCGTCCAAATCGTTGCTCACCTCTTCCACCGGCCGTCCCGCAGACGAAATTGGTTACTACACGCTTACTAGTGAGTTCGGAGGCTTTTCCATCGCTGGAAACTACACTTGCATACCCGGTCGCGAGGTCTACCTTGATGCGCGTGGAGGTAACAGCCGCGACGATGGTGCGAATTCGGCCATCGGCTTGATGGCCTCGCTTGGGTCTTGCCCCGCAAGTGGAACATTCACAAACTCAGCACCCTTCGTTTTCGTCAATGAGGCAACCACCGTTGCGGCGGCATTTGCAATGGCTGGCCGCGCAATTGACCCAACCCACGTAAGCGGATTAATTTCATCTTCCGGACAGAGAACTCCCGTCAGCGCGGAAAACCTCGTTGATCCTGTCACGGGTTTTGCCCGAAAGGAGAATAAGGACCGGCAGGTCAGGATTTACACGCTAGCCAACATTCTCGCTGCTTGCGTGAATTCCAGCGGGCCAGCCACAGAGGGCTGCAGATCGCTGTTTGCAAATGCGCGAAGCAACGGCTCGAGTGGCACAGTTCCTGAAGATACGGCGGCGGCCGCGATCAATATGGCCCGCAATCCATATGCGAATGTCAGCGCCCTGTTCAGGCTCCGGCCGGCAGTGGCGCAAGTGTTCCGCCCTTCTCTTGAATCGGAACCGGCGGATTTCACTCTGCCGTGGGAATCCAGCAATGGATTGGATGCAGTTGCATCGACGTCGCAGGGGCAATGAATCCTGCGGCTTGAGAGGAGTAAGAATATGCACGTGATAAGTACTGTTGCTCTTTCGCACTGCCTTCTCTTGACCGCCTTCGTCAATCAAGCTCAATCCCAGGCTTCAGACGGCAACGTTCGAACGCACATTCAGGGAATCGAGATTCCCTCAATTCCCAATGCGCCATTCACAGCTAGAGTTGTGGTGACCTGGAATCAGCCGTTAGTCGGCGGCGGTACAGTCTCGCGGACGTACTATACGATGGTCGCCCGCGACGCCCAGGGCCGCGTGCATCGCGAAATCCGCGACTTCGTTGCAGCAGACTCCAATGCTGAGCCTCCGCTGCGCAGTTTTTCGATCGTGGATCCTGTGGCCGGCACGCGAACCGCGTGTTCGCATGAGACAATGAGCTGCACGACCACAGACTTTCAGCCGCGACTTTCGCTCAATGGCAATGCTCCACCGGCAACAAGTTCCGGTGGCGTGAAGCGTGAATCGCTGGGCCAGCATTTGATCGACGGCCTACCCGCAACCGGAACCCGCGAAATAAGCACCGCATCCGCCGGCGTGGCCGGGAACAGTCAGCTGGTTATCAGCAATCGGGAAACTTGGTTCTCCCCTGACTTGCAGATCGACCTCTCCGTGACCCGGAACAATCCGCAGCTCGGCGTGATCACTCTAACCGTCACGGATCTTGTGCGTGGCGATCCCGATCCGTCCTGGTTTACTGCACCGTCGGGATACACAGTGAGTGATGCACGAGGTCAATAGATTTGGTGCCAAGGTTTTCAATGAATATGTCGATCGCTCGGCCCAGGATCGCGTTGGCCGTTTGCACGATGTTTGTTTTTTCGATCCCGCCAAAAGCGGCACATCCCCAGAGCAACTCGACCGTCGTTGGCGCCCATCGCTACACGCAGTTTTGCGCCGCTTGTCACGGCGCCAATGGCGAGGGCGCCGATAAAGCAACAGCGCTTGCCGCTAATCCGGACGTGATGAATCGCTCGGACGCTGAACTTCTTCGCATTGTTCGCGACGGAACACCTGCCGGCATGCCGCCGTTCGCTCAAATTGGCGATGCGAATATCGCCGCCATCATTGACTTTCTACGCGGTTCGGAGGAATCCGATGCTTCGGGTGGAACAGCGCATCCAGGTTCAACCACCGGGGACGCGACCGCCGGCGAGGCCTTGTTCTTCGGTAAAGCCCAATGCTCAACTTGCCACATGATGCGCGGCAGGGGCGGATTCATCGCAGGCAACCTGACAACCTACGCAGGCAACCGTAGCGCGAACATAATCCTTAAGGCGATTATTGCGCCGGATTCGCCGCTTTTGCTTTCATCTCGAGTTGTCAATGTGACCACAAAAGCCGGACAAACGATTCGCGGAGTGCTTCGGAACGAAGATGGCTTCAATCTGGTGGTCCAAACTGAGGATGGCCGCTTTCACTTTCTTTCGCGAGACGATCTCAGCAATATTGCCTATACGGATCATTCCCTCATGCCACTTGACTACGGCACGCGGCTGACGTCAAAGGATCTCAACGACATTGTCAGTTTTCTCGTTGCGTCGAGCAAAAACCAGTCGTCAAATGTGGGGCTGAACCAATGATTTCGATTTCCGTTTCAAGGAACGCTCGGTCATGAGGATGCAATTGGGTTCCCTGGTTCTGCTATCAGCACTTGTTTGTCTCTCCTCCCTTGATCAGCCGCGAGACGCCAGGGCGCAATCCGCTGATTCGCGTCAGAGATCGGCAGCCAGTAAGCTTGGATCCGATTCCGACGACGGCATCGGGCTTATCGACGTGAAACAAAGTGACTTGCTTGAAAAGAAAATCACCAATAACTGGGTTTCCTACAATGGGGACTATACCGGCCGGCGTTTTAGCAGCCTCACCCAGATCACGCCGGAGAACGCGAGCCATCTGGCGGCTCAATGGGTGTTTCATCCGCGCGAAGTCAGTCCGCTTGAGGTGACCCCAGTGGTTGTCGCCGGGGTCATGTTTGTTACCAGCGGCAACGACGTCTACGCACTCGATGCGGCCACTGGCAAGTTGTTGTGGCATCATTCGCGCGCTCTTTCTCAAGGCCTCATCGACGACGCGGCTGTTCACCACAATCGGGGTGTCGCTGTCCTGGGTACCCGTGTCTACATGGAGACTGACAACGCTCATCTGCTCTGTCTCGATGCGCGCTCAGGAAGTCTGATGTGGGACGTCGCTTACGCGACGGGAAACAAGAACTACGGCGCTACCAGCGCGCCCCTTATCGTGAAAGACAAGGTCATTGTCGGAACATCAGGCGGCGATGATGGTGTCCGCGGATTCCTTGCAGCTTTCGACGCGCAGTCGGGTAAAGAAAGCTGGCGATTCTGGACCATTCCGGGCCCCGGAGAAATGGGCAGCGAGAGCTGGCCGGGAGATGCCTACCTTCACGGCGGCGGAACCACCTGGATGCCGGGAACATACGATCCCGAACTCAATACGCTCTATTGGGGCACGGGAAACCCTTCGCCAGACTACGATGGCAGCGTAAGGCCGGGCGACGATCTTTATACGAGTTGTCTGCTGGCGCTCGACCCAGACAATGGGAAGCTGAAGTGGTTTTTCCAGTTTTCGCCCCACGATTTGTACGACTACGACGCTGTGCAGACGCCTGTTCTCGTCGATGCAATGTTCCATGGCAAGCCGCAGAAACTGGTTGTGACAGCGAACCGCAATGGCTTTCTTTACATTCTTGATCGCAGCAACGGAAAATTCCTCTTTGCCCAACAATTCGCGCTGGCACAGAATTGGGCAAAAGGGATCGATGCAAGCGGCAGGCCTGTTTCGGCAGGGCTCACTCCCAGTGAAGACGGCGTCGCAGTTTGTCCGGCGAATGGCGGAGCGACCAACTGGTATTCACCCAGTTACAATCCCGAGACACACATGTTTTACTTTCGTTCCTACGAGGCATGTGCGCTCTTCAAATCGAGGACTGAACCGTTCCAGGAAAGCCGCACCTATTATTCAACGGGGATGCGGATCATCCCCGGCTCCGGGAAGAGCTACATCAACGCTTTCGATCTGAGCACGCTCGAATTTGCGTGGCGCAATCCGCAGATCGGGAACTTCAAAGGCTGGGGAGGCGTCATGTCTACGGCCAGCGGCCTGCTCGCGTATGGAGACGACGCTCAGAATTTTGTTCTTCTCGATGGCCAGACTGGCAAAGCCGTGTGGCATTTCAACGTAGGCGACTTGATCCATGCGTCGCCGATGAGCTACTCCGTTCGCGGCAAACAATACTTCGCCGTCGCCGCAGGAAGCAATATCTTTGCCTTCGCCTTGCCCTAACCGAGGTGAACATGCTGGCGATTTGTCGGTTGTCGCTCCGGCAGCAAACGGACATTATTAACTTCGACTCGCAGTTCACGACCGAAACTTCGGGCGAATTGGAGCCTTGGAAATTCCCGTGACATTGATCCGCAGCCTTTCAGACACCACTCACGCTTCAGAAATGAGCCGGTAAGATGATAGCCAGATCGAAGAGGACCTGTGCCGGAAACAAATGTGGAACTAAACGGACTTACCGGCGACGAGGCGAAGATCCGCCTGGAAAAAGACGGACCCAACGCCATGCCGGATGTGTCTGCTCATCGCATCCGCGATGCCCTGGCCAAATTCTGGGCGCCGGTTCCCTGGTTACTTGAGGCTGCCATCCTTCTTGAGCTGGGGCTGCATAAGGATGTCGAGGCGGCCGTTATCACGGTCCTGCTGGTCTTCAATGCGGCCTTGGCCTGGTTTCAGGAAGGACGCGCTCAAGGGACGCTCACTGCTCTCAGATCGCGTCTCGCACTCAATGCTTCAGTGCGGCGCGATGGAATCTGGAAGACCGTGCCCGCCGCGGAACTGGTTCGCGGCGACGTGGTGAAGCTATCGCTCGGCGAGGTAGTGGCGGCCGATGTGCATCTTGTCGACGGGTCGGTCCTGCTCGATCAGTCGATGATCACGGGCGAATCGCTGCCCATTGAAGCCGGTGCCGGTGCGGATACCTATGCGGGTGCGCTGGTGCGGCGCGGCGAAGCTACGGCAGTCGTAACCGCTACGGGGGTGCACACCAAATTCGGGCATACCGCGGAACTGGTTCGCACCGCGCAAGTTGTCAGCTCTCAACAGAGCGCCGTGCTGCGGATCGTGCGCAACCTCGCCATCTTCAACAGCGGGATCGTGATGCTCATCGGAACCTATGCCTGGTTCCATGCGATGCCGTGGAGCGAGATCATTCCCCTGCTGCTCACATCGGTAATGGCATCAATTCCCGTGGCCTTGCCCGCGACTTTTACGCTGGCAGCCGCGCTGGGCGCTCGCGCTCTTGCGAAGGTAGGGGTTTTGCCAACTCGTCTCACGGCCCTGGATGAGGCTGCCACCATCAACGTTCTCTGCTCTGATAAAACCGGGACGCTGACGCGCAATCAGCTTTCCGTCACCAGGGTTCGCCCCATGCCTGGCCTCGATGAAGCGCATGTCCTGGGGATAGCGGCGCTCGCCAGTTCCGAGGGCGGCGAAGATTCCGTGGATGCCGCCATCCGATCGGCCGCCGCGCAAAAGCCCGTAGCAGACCTGCCGAAACTGATCGACTTTGTTCCATTCGATCCCGGCACGAAAATCTCTGAAGCCACGGCAACCGATGCGAAAGGCGGACATCAACGCATCGTCAAAGGCGCCTTTACGGTTGTCGCGGCGATGGCAGCGCCGGCTCCTGGCGCGGCGGCGATTGCCGACGACCTCGAAGACCAGGATTTTCGCGTCCTGGCGGTGGCTGCCGGAGTTCCGGCGGCGATGCAGATGCTCGGCTTCATCGCGCTGAGCGATCCGCCACGTAGCGACTCCGCTTCTCTGATCGCGGAATTGAAGGTGCTCGGGGTGCGCACCGTGATGGCGACCGGCGATGCGCCGGCAACCGCGGCCATTGTTGCCCGCGCAGTCGGATTGGACGGCGCGGTGTACCCCGCGGGTCCGATCCCGGCGACGGTCAAGCCGCAGGATTTTGCGGTCTTCGCGAATGTTCTCCCGGAAGGAAAATTCGACCTCGTAAAGGCATTCCAAAACAATGGGAACACGGTGGGGATGTGCGGAGACGGCGCGAACGATGCACCTGCGCTGCGCCAGGCACAAATCGGAATTGCCGTATCGACTGCCACCGACGTCGCGAAATCTGCAGCAGGCGTGGTTTTGACGGAGGCCGGCCTTGGAGGTATTGTTGCCGCCGTCAAGGAAGGCAGGGTCACGTTTCAGCGCATCCTAACCTACACTCTGAGCTCAGTGATCAAGAAAATTGTGCAGGTATTGCTGCTTGCCGTCGGCCTAGTGATGACCGGCCATGCTGTGCTGACACCCATGCTGATGGTGATCGTGATGATTACTGGAGATTTTCTGACCATGTCGCTCACAACGGACCAGGTGCGTCCCTCGACGAGCCCAAACTCGTGGCAAATCGGGCGCGTCACTGCCGCCGGCGTGATCCTCGGCGCCTGTTTTCTCTTCTTTGCTATTACCGTCCTGGCGATCGGCAAATTCGAATTGCAGCTGGGAACGGGCTCTCTGCAAACCCTTTCTGTCGTCGCTATCGTGTTCGGCGGCGAGGCGACCATTTACGCCGTTCGATCGCGCCGGCATCTTTGGAGTTTGCGGCCAACGAAATGGCTGGTGCTGTCCTCTGTGGCCGACATTCTAATTATTTCCACCTTGGCCGTTCGTGGCATTGCAATGGCGCCGCTGCCGCCCTCCGCGGTCGCATGCGAACTTGCAGGAGCTCTCGTCTATGGGCTGATGCTGGATTTAATCAAAATCCCCCTCTTTGCGTGGCTCGGCTTATCGTAGAATCCTGACGGGTCTTACTCGCCTGCTCCATCCCGCGACCTCTCTTGCCCCGCCCGCAAACGCAACCATGGCAGCAACTCCGCCACGCAGGACCTTCCTCTTACTGCATGAACGTCATGATGCTCTAGTTAGGTAGGTTATAGGTAAAGGTGCCGCCAGCGACAGAAACCACCGCAGACTCCCGCTCCAAATTTCAGCACGTCTCAATGAGAGACGGAACGAATCGATCTACGTCGTCAAAATAGAATCAGAGCCTGGTTTCATTACAAGGAAGGCTCAGCAGCGGGCTCGCTGCGCGGGCAGCCAACTCGAAGGCAAGACTCGCGTGCAGATGCCGTTCCATGCGGGATACAAGATGAACTCCCGTAACGATTAGACTCTTCAGCGAGGTTTCGACTCTCTGAATCACATCATGGGCGCTGAATATTCGGTCTAGATGAAACTGTGCGGAAGACCACTCCGGTTCCAACGCCACCGTGAATCCTTTGAGCGCGTCACTAGAGAGCCCTGCCAGCCTTTCGCCCAGAACCGAATCTTCCGCTTCGCCTTCTGTCCGAACGTGCATTAAATGGACCGGAACGCCAAACTCACTTCCAAGCCAGAGCCCGTACAAGAGGGGGCTGAGCGTCTCGCAATGCCAGTCGGAGATAACGAGCACCTCGGTTATCCCCAGATTCAAATCAACGCCGGCCATTACATGCCTCCCGACTGTTAATGTCGGGCACTGTGTGGAAAGGAGGATTTTTTCGGCATTCGACCCGACCACGGCATGATAGACGCCTTTATAGATCCCATGCGTACCCAGCACGAGCAGGTCGCAATGGTGATCTAGGGCGGATTTCAGTACGGTATTGCATGGATCGCCTTCGCGAAGATCCACATTCACGTTGATTCCCAACCGCCGAACTCCGGTGGCAAAAGCCTCAAGTCTCTCGTGGGCCATTTTCCTGCTCACGCTCGCTCTGTGGGCAAGGATCTCGGCCTCTTCAGCCACATAAGGCAACTCGAAGGCGTGCACAATCGTCAACGTGGCGTCAAAATGATGACAAAGAGCAACTGCGTAATCGAGTGCAAGCCGGGAACTCTCAAGAAAGTCCGTCGCCAGAACAATGTTCTTCATTTGATAGTGATCGAGTGACTTTTGACGATTTTCGGCCACAAGCGTTTCCTTTCATCGTCATTCGAGACCTTCGGTCTACCTTGGGACAGGGTCTGAGAAATGGCGCGCGGATTCCGTGTCAGACCCCACAACTCGTGTTCGAATTCATGAACTGCGCATGTCGACCGCGATTTCTGCCACTGCATTCGTCGGGGATTGCACGAACGAATGATCTGCTTCCGTGCGCAGACCATCTGTTCCCGAGTCATAGGGCAGAAAGCACCTTCATTGAATAATGATGGAATACCGAGGCTTAAGTTGCTCTTGCAAAAGGAATTTTCTTCGAAGGTGGGAAACCGCTTCCAGCGGTGGCGGCGCGGGGAGCGATTTGCGGACCACACCGGATTGTCCGCGATATGCGCCTTTGCCAATTACTATCGCGAACTGACTTTGTGGTCAGAATCAACGGTTGATCCCAATTCAGCGTCGGGAGCGGGGTCGGAACTCTCTGCTAGAAGACTGTCGAATGTGTCGTCTTCTATGTTGAGCACCAAATCGCAAGGGACCCTGGAATGCCCTCCTCCAAGCCTTAAACAATCCAACCTATCTCTGGAACCGACTCATTCCTTCTTCCCGTTGAGTGCCGGTAGAAGAAGTTTCAGAAGCGCTTCATCAGAGAAAGGGTTCTGACCTGAGATCAGCTCGCGATCTTGAAGGACATAGCTTTGCCATGGAGCGACCACACTTACGTTACCGCCCGCAGTAAGCAGGGCGAAGTCCGGGTAGAAGAGAACCTTACCACCGATCTCAATCGGCTCCCGCTGCTGCTCTTCCGCTGTCGAGAAGATCGTCATCTTGTATCCGAAATAGATCCAATCTTTAGCCTTTGTCCGCGCTGCAGCGTAATCGCCCCCCTTCAGCAGGTCGACAACCTCAATCGAATTCGGAAGAGCCGAGAGTAGTGAAATCGGGCCATGGCAGAGCACTGCCGTAGGCTTGGATGTTTTATGAAAGTGTCTCATCACGGTGCCGGCGTCGGGATCATCGAGTAGGTCCATCATCGGACCGTGGCCGCCGGGGACGAAAACAGCGTCATATTGATCCAGGCCCGATGCGATGACATCCGCGATGCGCTTTGGATCTCTGA
>Ga0335078_10000260_pt1 | contig 85219 bp, 75 predicted proteins | sample Lox_Sample_32_FD_206711 | JGI IMG/M metagenome (GOLD analysis project Ga0335078, IMG submission 206711) | Soil microbial communities from Loxahatchee National Wildlife Refuge, Florida, United States - Lox_Sample_3.2 | ecosystem: Environmental > Terrestrial > Soil > Wetlands | place: USA... | reverse complement strand
AATCGAAATCCGGGAGCGCACGCCGGTGGCTTTTGCGCGGGTCGGAGCCCGAATCTACCTGATTGATGCCGCCGGCATCCTGATGGATCTCTCTACCACCGGCAAGAAGAAGTATTCATTCCCGGTGATTCTGGGGATGAATCCGGGCGAGCCGCTTTCGACGCGTGGACCGCGGATGAAGATCTACAACGATGTCATCAACCAGCTGGATTCGAGCGGAGGTCACTACTCGCAGGATCTGAGCGAGGTTGACCTCTCGGATCCCGAAGATGTAAAGGTCGTGGTGAGCCAGCCGCAGGGTGAAGTGCTGGTGCATCTGGGATCGTCAGATTATCTGGACCGGTACAAGATCTTTGTGGCGCACGTGCAGGAATGGCGGCAGCAATTTGCCCGGCTGGAATCTGTGGACCTGCGTTATGACCGGCAAATTGTGGTGAATCCGGATTTGCAGGGAACGGTAAAAGAGGCGCCGCTATCGCTGGGTGCCACGAAGGCCGCGATGGCGGCGGGGGTGAAGCCGGCGGCGTTAGTCAGCCATCAGGCGATGGGGCCGAAGGTTGCAGATGCGTCCAAGCCGGGAGCGGTTACGGCACGGGGGAAAAAAGTTCGCAGAGTTGCGGTGAAAAGGCGGGCAAAATCGCCTCAGAAAAAAGCCGAAAAGACCGTGGCGGCATCTCCGAAAGGCGACTCCGCGATTGCGGCGACGGTCGCAGTGAAATCAGGGGGCAAGCCAAGTCCCTCCATCAAGACAGGGGACCATCCATAAGCATGGCCAGCCAGTTTCAAAACCTTTTGACGGCGATTGACGTAGGCAGCGCCAAGACTTGCGTGCTAGTGGCGGAGATCACCGACCATGGCTTGCGTTATCGCGGCCACGGATTGAGCGAATCGCGAGGCTGGCGCAAAGGCGTGATCGTGGACCTGGACAAGGCTGTGGCTTCGATCCAGAAAGCAGTGGAGCAGGCGGAAGACGCCTGTGGCGCGCCGATCGAACATGCGCTGCTGGGAGTGGCGGGAGCGCATGTGCGCGGGATGAACAGCCACGGCGGGCTGAGCTTTGGCACGCGGGCGAGAGAGATTGCGCGCGAAGAAATTCGCTCGGCTGTGGATAAGGCGCGCGCCATCCCGCTTCCCGCCGACCGGGAGATTATTCATCTGCTGCCGCAGGAGTTCATTCTCGACGATCAGAGCGGGGTGCAGGATCCGCTGGGAATGATGGCCCTGCGCCTCGAAGTGCGAGTACACATGGTGACGGCGGCCGCAAGCGCGACACAAAATGTGGTGACAGCGGTGAATCGGGCCGGCGTGCATGTGGATGACACCGTGTTCGAGCCCCTGGCCGCCGCCGATTCCGTGCTGCGGGCCGATGAGCGCGAGTTGGGCGTATGCCTGGTGGATACGGGCGCGGGCTCGACCAGCCTCATCGTCTTCCAGGAAGGCGCCGTGATTCACAGCGCGGTCATTCCGATCGGCGGCGATCACTTCACCAGCGATTTGTCGGTGGGATTGTGTACGCCGATCGCGGAGGCGGAGAAGATCAAGAAACTCTACGGCAACGTGATTGTGACGCTGATTCCGGAAGGGAATGAGGTGGAAGTGCCCTCGGTGGGCGACCGCGCGTCGCGTCTGATTTCGCAGCGCACGGTGGGCGAGATTCTGGAGCCACGGGCCCGCGAACTGTTCGAAATGCTGCGCGACAATCTGCGGCACAGCGGCATGCTGGAAGTGTGCGTCAGCGGCATTGTGTTGACGGGAGGAACGTCACGGCTGGCGGGGATTCTGGACGTGGCCGAGTCCGTGCTGCGCCGGCCGGTGCGCTTATCCTGGCCCACGCCCTTGTCGAAGATGCCTTCGACGCTGGCCGAACCCGAGTATGCGACGGTGTTGGGGATGGTGTTCTACGGCCATCGCGCGCGCATTGCCCGCGGCCTGCAGGATACGCGTTGGAGTTCGCGCTTGATGGGATTGTTCGCCAAGAAGGGAGCATGAAAATCGCTACTAGCTGCTAGCTACTAGCACACAGCTCTTGCCGATACAGGAGAGGTAGCTAGAGGCTAGTAGCTAGAAGCTAGCAGTTAAGTTCAAGGAGTCTTTTAATGAAAAAGGAAACCGACATTCGCATCAGTTTTAACGAAGAGCCTCGCAACGACGCCCGCATCAAGGTTATCGGAGTGGGCGGAGGCGGAGGCAACGCCGTCAACCGAATGATTGATGCCGGCATGGATGGCATTGAATTCATCGCCGCCAATACCGACCTGCAAGCGCTGCGCATGTCGCGCGCGGCAATGAAGATCCAGCTGGGAGTGAAGCTTACGAACGGCCTGGGCGCGGGCGCGAATCCCGAGGTCGGCCGCAAGGCGGCGCTGGAAGACTCCGACAAAATCATCGAAGCGCTGGAAGGGGCTGACATGGTTTTTGTCACCACGGGGATGGGAGGAGGCACCGGCACCGGGGCGGCGCCGATCATCGCTTCGCTAGCGACTGAGATGGGCGCGCTTACCGTTGCCGTGGTCACCAAGCCTTTCGCATTCGAAGGCAAGCGCCGCTTGTCGCAGGCGGAGCGGGGCATTGCGGAGCTGATGGAATCGGTGGACACAACCATCGTCATTCCCAACGAAAAGCTACTGGCGGTGGCGCAGGATGCGGGATTCTTCGAATCGTTCCGCGTGGCCGACGACATTTTGCGCCAGGGTGTGCAGGGCATTTCCGACATCATTACAATTCCCGGCATCATCAACCGCGACTTTGCCGATGTGAAGGCGATCATGGCGGGCATGGGCTATGCGGTGATGGGCACCGCCTCCGCCAGCGGCGCGCGCAGGGCCACCGAAGCCGCGCAGAAGGCGATCGCGTCTCCGCTGCTCGAGGCCGGAGCGATTGATGGGGCGCGCGGTATTCTCATCAACATCACCGGTTCGGCCTCGCTGAAACTCGCCGAGGTGCAGGAAGCGTGCACCATCATCCAAAGTGCGGCCCATGAGGAAGCCAACATCATCTTCGGCGCTGTGCTTGACGAGAAGATGAAAGACGGGGTGAAGATCACAGTCATCGCGACCGGATTCAAAGACTCCGACGTGCGCCGTCGGCGTCAGGAACAGCATTCGAGCTTTGTCGTCTCGCGTCGCGAGGATGATTTCCCCGAGTCGCAATCCGACCCGGAATTCGATCCGGAGCCACCGCCTTCCCCGATGGTAATGGAAGCGTCCAACGCTTCTATGGCATCGGTTTCGCCGGAGAGCAGCGACCTGGATGCGATGCGCAACGCCATGATCGCCAACTTCGAGCAGGGAGACCTGGATGTGCCGGCATTCCTGCGCAAACGCAGCGAGCCGATGTAGGCGGCGTCCGGGGTTCTACGAACTGCCGATGAGCACGCCCGTCACAAAGACTAAAGCTCCACCCAGCGCCACCTGCATGGCCGCTGAGACGATCGGCGTGTCCATGTAGCGCTGGCGAATCCAGGTGATGACCCCAAGCTCCAGAATGACCACGACGGACGCGATAACAAGCGCCAACCGAAAACTCGGGATCAAGAATGGCAACGTATGGCCGATTCCGCCGAGCGCGGTCATGGCCCCGCAGATGAGCCCGCGCACCCAGGGATGTCCGCGGCCCGTCAAGCTCCCGTCATCGGACAGTGCTTCTGCGAATCCCATGCTGATTCCCGCGCCGACGGATGCGGCCAGACCAACCAGAAATGCATCCCAACTGTTGCGAGTAGCAAAGGCGGCGGCGAACACCGGCGCCAGGGTAGAGACCGATCCATCCATTAAACCGGCCAGTCCTGGCTGCACGATCTGGAGGACAAAAAGGCGTCGCCGGGCGCGCTCTTCGTCGGCCTGAGCGCCGGGACTCAATTCTTCTTCGCGCAGTTCCTGGGCTCGATCCTCGTGGCTACGCTCTTCCTGAGCCAAGTCGTCTAGCAACTGGCGGATGCTGGCATCTTCGGCGCGGGCTGCGGCGCTCTCGTAGAAGCGACGCGTTTCCACTTCCATTGCGCTGGCCTGGTTACGCACAGTGTCCAGGCGAAGGGGATGCACCAGCCAGACCGGACGACGCTGCACAAATCCGCGAACGTCCTGGCGGCGAATCAGGGGAATATGTTCTCCGAATTTCAGCCGGTATAACTCGATGAGCCGCCGTCGATGCTCCGATTCCTGCTGGCGCATGCCCGCGAACACCGCGGCGGAGGCTGGGAAGTCCTGCTTCAATCCTTCCGCAAAATCGGCGTAAACCCGTTCGTCTTCCTCTTCCAGAGAAATGGCGAGGGCCAGAATCTCTCGTTGGGTGAGAGTCTCAAATTTCCTCATGGTCCGATAGTGTAGTGCTGCAGCAGGGAATGTCCAAGACTCTGTGGGAATTTCGATCGGTGAGAGACGATAGCATCCCCGGATGAGGTAAATTGTAGGGCAGAGATTTTTAATGCCCACCTGCGCGTCATGTGGTTCCCAGGTTTCGGAAACTGGCCGCTTCTGCTCCTCGTGCGGCGCGGCGGTCGTCGGCTCCGACGATTTGGCGACGATGGACGTTGTTTCCGCGACCCCCCGGCAAGCGGCCAAGGCCACATCTATTGGAGCCTCCAAGCTCTCCAGTTCCTCCAGCGGACTTTCGAGTGAAGGACGATTTCTCCCCGGCCGTTTGCTGGCAAGCCGCTATCGCATTGTCGCGCTGCTCGGACGTGGAGGCATGGGTGAAGTGTATCGCGCCGACGATCTCACCCTTGGCCAGCCGGTCGCACTGAAATTCCTGCCGGAAAAAGCCAGCCAGGACGAAACTTTGCTCGAGCGCTTTCGCAACGAGGTGCGGGTTTCACGCCGCATTTCTCATCCCAATGTGTGCCGTGTTTATGATGTGGGCGAGGTGGAGGAGCACACATTCTTCACCATGGAATACGTTGACGGCGAGGATCTGGCGTCGCTGCTGCGCCGCATCGGACGCTTGCCCGCAGACAAAGCTTTGGAGATCGCGCGGCAGCTCTGCGCCGGCCTTGCCGCAGCGCATGCTAAAGGCGTGCTGCATCGCGATCTGAAGCCGGCGAACATCATGCTGGATGGGCGCGGGCAAGTTGTGGTTACGGACTTCGGTCTGGCTGGCCTCGTGGATCAGATTTCCGGCGCCGACGTGCGCAGCGGCACGCCTGCCTACATGGCGCCGGAGCAACTGGAAGGCAAAGAGGTCAACGTCAAGAGCGACATCTATTCGCTCGGCCTGGTGCTTTATGAGATTTTCACCGGCAAGCGCGCGTTCAGCCTGGAATCGTTGCCAGCGCTGGTGCGAGCGCGCAGCGAGCAGGCGCCGAGCCGGCCTTCGACGCTGGTGAAGGATCTCGATCCTGCGGTCGAGCGGGCGATCATGCGCTGCCTGGAGCCGGATCCGGCCCTGCGCCCGAATTCTGTGTTGAGCGTTGCGGCGGCGCTGCCTGGTGGTGATCCGCTTGCAGCCGCGCTGGCTGCCGGCGAAACGCCCTCGCCCCAGATGGTCGCAGCCGCAGGGGAAGCAGCCGGAGTTACTCCGAGGCAAGCGGTGATCGCATTCGCGATTGCCACGTTGGGATTGCTGTTAGTGGCTTACCTGAACATACGCGGCAGCGGCATGGACAAGCTGCGCCTGGAGCTTTCGCCCGAGGTGCTGACTCAGAAGGCGAAAGAGACGATTCAGAAGCTTGGTTACGACGAGCGGCCACTCGATAGTGGCGGCTATCTCGAATATCACACCGAGTTCATCAATTACGTACAGAAGAGTGACAAACCGCGCCCGCAGTGGGATCAGATCATCTCGGCGCGGCCGACGCTGCTGGAATTCTGGTACCGGCAGAGTCCGCAGTATATGGTGCCGAATGATTTTCACGACATGATGCTGACGCCTGGGGTGTTGACGGCAAATGATCCGGCAACGGTGACTTCGGGCATGATCAATGTGAAGCTCGACTCGCAAGGGCGGCTGATTTACTTCCAGGCGATTCCACCACAACAGGACGAAAGCCCACCGGCGACAAGAACGGTGGATTGGAACGTGCTGTTCACCGCTGCGGGACTGGATATTTCGCAATTTCAGCCGGCGCAGCCGCAGTGGACTTCTCTGGCTTCCGCCGACACGCGGATGGCGTGGACCGGTGTGTGGCCGGGCACTTCGCGACCGATGCGGGTAGAAGCATCCAGTTGGAAGGGCAAGCCGGTATATTTTCTGCTGGCCGGGCCGTGGACGCGACCGAGCCGGCTGCATCCGGAGGAAGCCTCGCCGGGACAGAAAGCTGCCAACATCGTTCTACTGCTGATCTTCCTTACGATTCTAGTGGGAGCAACCTGGCTGGCACGGCGCAATTACATGCAGGGCAGAGGCGATCGTCAGGGCGCATTTCGGCTGGCCTGTGTGTTCTTCGCGCTGCTGATGGCGTTGTGGCTGTGCCGGGGGCATTTTTTCCCCGCGACCGATGTGATCGGGATATTCATACTGGCGCTTAGCACCGGGCTGTTTCTTTCGGGATTAATTTTCGTTCTTTATCTTGCGCTGGAGCCTTACATTCGCCGGTACTGGCCGCAAACCAGCATTACATGGAACCGCATGCTGATGGGGCGATTTCGCGATCCGCTGGTCGGCCGCGACATTTTGTACGGCGTGCTGGTCGGGTTGTTTCTGGTCCTGATTTATGAAGTCCGGCAGATTTTCCTGGCGCGCGTCGGGGCGCCGCCGGTTTTCTATACCGAGAGTTTTCTGATGGGAGGGCGCCACGCGCTGGGCGCCTGGCTCTTGCACGTGCCAATAGCGATTCAGGGCACGCTGGCGACGTTTTTTCTCATCTTTGTGCTGCGCGCTTTAGTCAGAAAGGAATGGTTGGCGGCGATGCTGTTTGTGGGGCTGTGGACGGCGGTCAGGACTGCTGGCAGCGATCATCCAATGATTGACGGTTCGCTGCAACTGGTGGTTTATTCGTTGCTGGTGTTTGTGATCTTCCGGTTTGGCCTGGTGGCGCTCGCGGTGGGGATGGTTGCCGCGGATGTGCTGCTCAATGCTCCGCTTACGCTGGACTTCTCTTATTTTTACGCCAGCAGCGGAGTCTTCGTTCTGCTAAGCGTGGCCGCGATCGCCGCCTGGGGGTTTTATAACGCGCTGGGCGGGCAGAAGGTGTGGGGCGCGGATCCGTTCGGGTAAGAAAGTGGCCGCATCAAGTCACACTAAGATGCAACCACCTGCCATGGAAAACTGCAAAACTCCGCGAGCCTGCGAAAGTCGCTTTCATTCGCCGTGATCACCCGAATCCCGAGACGGCCTGCGCTCAACGCGATTAGGGCGTCATTGGTCAATCGTCCTCTCCCGATATGCTCGTAGCCGTAATGCGCCGCGAGACGAGCGAGAACCTTGCCTGTAACTGCCCAGTCGTAGAGGGTGGGAACTACGATTCGCTGTGATCGCCGGAAGTCCCTCTCCAAAATCTCGACCACTTGGCTATCGCGCGCACGTGCCCCGGCATAGAGTTCTTCGAGTACGACGGCGCTCAACCAGACCGACGCGCCGCCGGTGAATTGCTGAACAGCGGGGCTGACGTCACCTGCGTGTCGTAGTACGGAAATGTAGATAGAAGAATCGAGCAGGACAGGCTGCATGCGGCTCACTCGAGATTTTCGTAACGGTCCTCGATAACGATGCCACTATTGAAAAAGCGCTGAGTGGCCTGTTCAGTGATTCGGTCCTTCCGATGTTCCGCGATCGCTAAGTCCAATGCCCGTTCGATGGTCTCCGTTTCGGTCTTGGTTCGTAAAGCCTTTTGGGCGCGCCGAATCTTAACGGCGTCCAACTGGAAGTGTTTGTGTGTGCGATGCTTTGTGACGCCCACGGTAATTCTCCTGCTACAAGGCTATCACACATGTACATTATTAGCGACATTATGCACATACGTAGCGTCAGGGCCGGTTATTTCGCGCTGCCCACCAGCTTTTCCACGTCGCTCATTTCCTTCGGCACTCCGGAAGAGAGAATTTCCGGCCCGTTGTCGGTGATCAGAATCGTATCTTCCACACGGAAGTGCATACGCTTTTCGGGAAATTCGATGATCGGTTCTACGGTGACGACCTGTCCCGCCTTAATCGGCCCCTTGGGCAACAAGACGTCATGCGTGGCAAGACCAACGAAGTGTCCGGGGAAACCGAGCCACTGGTTGCCGACGCCGTTTTTCTCGAACACCGCTTTGCCCGCATCGGCGGCTTGTTCGTAGGTATTGCCGGGCTTCAGCATGGCGATGCTCGCCTTTTGCGACTCCAGATCCGCGGCGTACCACTTCGCCTGCTCGGACGTGAATTTTCCGCTGATGTTGAAGGTGCGGGTGATGTCCATCGTCATGTGATCGAGGTCGGCGGCGAAGTCAAAAACCACAAGTTCGTTCGGCTGGATCTGGCGGCGATCGTTGAAATAATGCCAGGTGTTAATGTTCTCTCCAGTGCCCACGATTGCAGGATAGGCCCAGCCTTGCGCGCCGCTTTTGCGGAAGACATAGTCGGCCTCAGCCTCGATCTGATATTCGTACATCGGCGGATGGGCGTGCGTCATGCCCTGCTTAACGCCTTCGGCGCTCAGGCCGCCGTTGCGCCGCAACACGGCAATTTCCTGCTGGGTTTTGATATTGCGCATCACGTCAATGAAGGGGGTCACGTCGCGGTGGTGCGCCGCAGGATAACGCAGCGCCAACTTTTGAATGGCGGCGCGGTCGCCGGGTGTGGGGTCGCCGTAGGGATTGGAATATTCCAGCGAGTAATCTCCTCCAGACTCGGGGCGGGCTCCGTCGGCTTTGTCCGGAAAACTCAAGCGCAGCCAGAGATCGGTCTCTTTTCCAATCGCGCCCGACAACCCGCGATCGAGCAGGCTGAGGGGCAGCACAGTCTTATAGCCGAGTTTTTCTCTTTCTTCCGGCGACAGGGACAGCAGGTTCGAACCCAGCACCTGCTTGCCGCGAGGGCCTTGCTCGGGCTCGAAGATCATAGTGTTGCCTTTGGCAATGTCCATGACCATGACCGCGCCCGGATCGGCGATGCCGGTAAAGTAATAGAAATCGTTATCTTCGCGATAGTGATTCGCCTCGGGCAACACAACGCGAGCGAAAAGAATGAGGTAACCCGTCTTGAGCTGCGACCCCAGTTCCTGCCGGCGGCGGGCAAATTCCTGCGGCCCGCCAAGGTCGTTCATCGCAGCCATATCAGTGTATTGCGCCGCGAGCGGCAGGGTCATCGTCAGGACGAAAAATATGACCATCAGGCCACGTAACTTGTGAGAAAGGTCACGCACGAGAATCCCTCCTGGAAAAGGGCGAGTCTAAAGGTTTGCGAGCGTAATGACAAGCACTGGGGATGACGAGGTCCCACTGCACCACTACCCGCAATGTTCACACCCGCAACTCAACGACTGTCGCTCCGGCGCCGCCTTCGTTTTGCGCGGGTTCGGCGACGGATTCCACGTGCGGATGAGTTCGCAGATACTGGCGAAGTGCCTTGCGTAGAATGCCCATACCGCTGCCGTGAACCACGCGCACGCGGGCCAAGCCGGCGAGGAACGCCCGATCCACGAAGCGCTCGACTTCCTGCGTAGCCTGATCCACGGTCTGGCCGATCACGTTAATTTCGGTGGGCACGGCTTGATCCCCGCCGCCGAGGGAAACTGAGAATCCGCGCGCGCGCGCGGCCTTCACTGGAGATTCCGTCGCTCGCGCCAGCACTTCGGCAATATCGCTGCGCGCAATCCGCATTTTCATAACGCCGACTTCGACTTCAAACTGCTGGTCGTCAATCTTGCGGGTTATGAGGGCGGGGCGGCCGACCGATTTCAACTTGACGGTGTCGCCCTCAGAGACGTGCTTGACCACCTGTGGCTGCGCATGAGGATCGCCCCGGTCGGCGCCGGTACTGTGCGCCACGACAGTAGAGTCGAATTGCTCGCGAAATTCGCGCCGCAACTTAGAGATGCGCCGTTCGGCATCTTTCGAGACCTTCTGCGCCGCCGCGCGATCCTGGATCGCGGTCACCGCTTCGCGGGCGTGATATTCAAAATCGCGCAGCAGGTCGTTCACCTTGGCTTCCATCTGCTTGAGCTTGGCCTGCTGATCTTTCTTGCCTTCGGCGGCGAGCCACGCTTTTTCGCGCCGGATTTCTTCTTCGCGCTCTCGCAAACGCGAGCGTTCCGCCTCAGCCTCGCGCAAATCGCCGTGCAGGCGGTCGAGGAATTCGGCGACGTCGAGCGCCTGCGAACCGAGCCGCGCGCGGGCCGCTTCGATGATTGCCGGATTCAGTCCCAACCGCTGCGCGATGTTGATGCCGGCAGAGGCGCCGGGCACTCCGATCTTCAACTCGTAAGTTGGTTGCAGCGTGGTTTCATTGAACCCTACCGACGCATTCACAACTCCTACGGTATTTGCGCCGAAGACTTTGAGCGAGGTGTGGTGAGTGGAAATGATGGTGATGCAACCGATGCGGCGAAAATGTTCGGCAATCGCGACCGCGAGAGCAGCACCTTCCTCCGGATCGGTGGCGGCACCGAGTTCATCGAGCAGCACGAGCGACTGCGAAGTTGCGGTGCGCGAAATGAAATCAATGTTCGTGACGTGCGCCGAGAACGTGGAGAGATTCTGTTCGATGGATTGATAGTCGCCGATATCGGCGAGCACAGCGTCAAAGATGGGAAGTTGGGCGCGGTCCGCGGGAACCGGGATTCCCGATTGCGCCATCAGTGCCAACAGACCAGCGGTCTTCAGAGCAACGGTCTTGCCGCCGGTGTTGGGGCCGGTGATGACAAGTTCGCGTGCGTCGGCCTCCAGTTCGACGCTGATGGGAACAACGTGTCCGCCCTTGGCTTTCAGGTTGCGTTCCAGCAAAGGGTGGCGAGCCTTGATGAGGATGAGAGGATCGCTGGGTTGCTCACCAGCTGAAGGCAGTGGATTCAGCTCGACGGCGACGCAGTTATAATCCTCCGCAAACCTGGCCTTAGCAAACTGCAACTCCAATTGGGCGAGAGTTGCAGTTGCGGCCAGAATCGGCTCGGCGTGCTCGCCGATTCGGCGTGTCATTTCCAGCAGGATTCGATGAATCTCGGCCTGTTCTTCATCAAGCAGGCGCACCAGTTCATTATTCTGCTCGATGGTTTCCAGCGGTTCGACGAATACCGTCTGCCCGCTGGAACTGGCGCCGTGCACTACGCCCTGCACACGCCGCTTCTGCTCGGCCTTGACAGGAATCACGAAGCGCTCGCCGCGAATCGTGATCAGTTCGTCCTGCGTCGCGCCACCTTCAGCCAGGCGCCGCAGATAGCCTTTGAGTGACTCCTGAATCAGCCGGCGCTGTTTTTCGATCTCACGGCGAATACGGGAAAGTTCCGGCGAGGCTTTGTCGTCAAGAGTTCCATCGGGCAGGATCTTGTTGCGGAAGCCGCGCAGGAAATCGGTGAAGTCGGCGATGCCGGAAGTTAGCTGCGCGACTGCTTTCCACTCCCTGCGCATCGCGGCGGGTGGACTAGCTGAAAGTTCGCGCCACTCCGCCGCACGATCCACGACCAGCAGCACATCACGGATCTCGGCGGTTTCCAGCGCGGCGCCGGCGATGCCGGACTTCTCCACTAGCAGTCTGATGTCAAGTAAACCGGAGAAATCGAACCGTCCGCCGACGCGGCGGAACTCGCGAATCTCACCGGTAAGATGCTGCTGATTTTCGATCCAGGCTCGATCGGCGGAAGGCGCGATGGTTTTGACCAGCTGTTGCCCGAGCGGCGACGATGCGTATCCGCTCAGCAGATCGCGAAGCGAGTCGAATTCCAGCACACGCGCGCTGGTGTGGGAAAGCGGCTGGGGCATTGGAGTTTATGTTACAGGAGGGCGGAGCGTCCGGGTATCAGCGTTATCCTGAGCGCAGCCATTACCCGCGAGATCCCTCGCCCGGCTGGTGAAATCGTGGGCCCTCGGGATGACCAGCCTTGAAAGAAACCAGACCGATCCGAGCAAGCTAGTGAATTGTTTTCGTCTTCCTTGACATGTAATCCATCAGCAGGTACTGGCCGAGGGTGTAAGGCGTGGTGAAGTAGGCTTTGCCGCGGCACATCTCGGTGACCTTCTGCACAAATTGCACCAGTCCGTAATCCGATGCCAGCATAAAAGTGTTGATCAGCACTCCGGCGCGCTTGCACTTGGAAACTTCTTCCAGAGTCTGACTCACAACCAACGGATCGAGGCCGAAGGCGTTCTTGTAGATGCGGCCGTCTTCAAGCGTGAGCGCGGAAGGCTTGCCGTCGGTGATCATGACGATCTGCTTCATGTCTTTGTTCTGGCGCTGCAGAATGCGCTGCGCCAACCGCAAGCCCTCACGCGTGTTGGTGTAATAGGGCCCGACTTTCACGCGCGCTAATTGCGACAGCGGAACTTCCTCGGCGGAGTCGTGGAACAGAATCAGCGAGAGCGAATCGCCGGGGTATTGTGTGCGGATCAGATGCGACAGCGCCATCGCAACTTTCTTCGCCGGCGTGAAGCGGTCTTCCCCGTAAAGGATCATGGAGTGCGAGCAGTCCAACATCAGCACGGTCGCGCAGGACGACTGGTATTCGCACTGATGCACCTGCAGATCGGAATATTCGATGTTCAGCGGCAGGCTCAGTCCCTCACGCTGAATCGCGCTCGACAAAGTCGCGGTGATGTCGAGGTTGAGCGTATCGCCGAACTCATAGCGACGCGAGGCGCCACTGGCTTCAATGCCGGTGGCGAGATCGCGCGTGTCGTGGCGGCCGAAGCTCGATTTGCCTAGCGATCCCATCAGATCGCGCAATGTCTTGAAACCCAGAAAGTCGAGACTCTTGTCGGTGATCTCGAACTTGACCTGCTGCTGTGCGTCGCCCACCTGCCCACCAACACTCGATTGGCGCGAGGGATCGTGTGGCTGGTCAATCGAGATATAGTCTTCCTGCTCCATGCGCTGAATTAGTTGATCGATCAACTCATCGAGCGAACCTTCCGTCTGCATTTGCTGGAGCCGCTGCTGCATCTGCTCATCGAGCAGGTCACCGTTCAGTAGCGCTTGTTCGATGGCGCGGCGCAGGTCGTCCAGTGTGCGCTCACCTTCGGGCGAGCCGTCGTAGAGATAATTCTCGAACCCGCTCTGCAGCAGATAGTCGGAGAGCGCGGTGAGCAAGTCTTCCATGCTCAGATCGCCCACCGGATCGGGAACGTACTTGCTGTAGCGGATGCGTTTCATAAACCCTGTCGTTCGTCGTCGGTCCTTCGTCGTTGGTCTTGGTGCCAGTAGATTATGCGAAGGGCGAGCGACCAACGACGAACGGCGACTCTCTAGTTGAACGGCCTTCTCGGCCGATAGGGCGGCTCCTCGCGCTCGAAAGGCTTGTCGCTGTGCTTGGGTTGCTTCTCGCCGGCGGTGAACAAGCGTTCTTCATTGCGGCCGATGCGCTTGTGCGCGTGCAAACCTTCCAGCGCGAACTCCGCCGCTGAAACCTGAACCTCGGGCGTGTCTTTGGGGCCGACGTTTACCTTGACCAGCTTCTCCATCAATCCCTGGATGCTGCGCAACGATGTCAACGCCTCGGCGGCGCTGGCGGTGTCGGCCAGTTGAATTTCGCCGCCCAGGTCAAACCACTGCACGATCTGCTGCATGTCCGTGCCTTTGAAATACGCGTCGTAAGTTTTGGCGATCGCGGTACGGATCAGTTCGCGGCTGACGTGATCGGCTCCTTTGATCTCGCCTTCATATTCCAGTTCGAGTTTCCCGGTAATCGCGGGCATAGCGGCATACACGTCGCCGATGCGGGGCACAACCAGCTTTTCGTCGTGCTTAATGGCGCGGCGCTCGGCGTTAGAGATCACGTTTTCCATGCAGGAAATCGGCAGGCGCTGGCTCACGCCCGAGCGCTTATCAATCTTCTTGTCCTCACGCGCGCTGAAGGCGATGCGTTCAATCACTTCATGCACGTATTTCGGCACCTGCAGCTTGTATCCGTCGCGCTGGATCCACGCTTCCTGCGTGGTGATGGCAATTCCCTCTTCCACCGAAGCCGGATAGTGCGTGCGAATTTCCGAGCCGATGCGATCCTTGAGCGGCGTAATGATTTTGCCGCGCGCGGTGTAGTCTTCCGGGTTGGCGCTGAACACCAGCGCCACGTCGAGGGGCAGGCGGATGGGGTAGCCCTTAATCTGCACATCGCCTTCCTGCATGATGTTGAACAATCCCACCTGAATTTTGCCGGCGAGGTCGGGGAGTTCGTTGATGGCGAAGATGCCGCGATTGGCGCGGGGCAGCAGGCCGTAGTGAACGGTCATCTCGCTGCCGAGTTCGTGGCCGCCGCGGGCCGCCTTGATGGGATCAATGTCGCCGATCAGGTCGGCGATGGTTACATCCGGCGTCGCCAGCTTTTCCACATAGCGCTCATCCGGAGTGCGATAAGCGATGGCGGTTGCATCGCCGCACTTCACGATCAGTTCCTGGCAGCGCCGGCAAATCGGAGCGTAGGGGTTATCGTGAATTTCGCAGCCGGAAATGTATGGAATCTCAGGATCGAGCAGCGTCGTCAACGCTCGCAGGATGCGGCTCTTGGCCTGGCCGCGCAATCCAAGAAGAATAAAATTATGGCGCGAAAGCACGGCGTTGATGATCTGCGGCACAACCGTGTCGTCATAGCCGACGATACCCGAGAAAATCGGTCCGCCCTGGCGCAGCTTGGCCACCAGGTTGTCGCGCATTTCATCTTTCACGCGCCGGGTTCGCAATCGTTCTTCGGAGAATGAACTTTGGCGCAACTCACCGAGAGTACGCGGGAAAACCATAATTCACAGCCCCCCAACCGCAGCACTTCTGGCTCCGATTATACGCTTGCGTCGCAAAACTTCGTTCGCAGCGGACCGGGCGCGTTCGCGTTTCTAGCAGCATGCGGCTGCTAGACTGATAACGTGCGCTCAGCCCGGAATCGCGCTCCGTCACCGCTGTTGCTGGTGAACATCGGCCAGTTGCTAACTTTGCGATCTTCACTGCGGGGTCCGCGCCGCGGCCCGCAACTTCGCGAGCTCGGCATCATCACCGATGGCGCTGTGCTGTGCATGGGCGGGAAAATCGTTTCCGTTGGCAGGACGAAAGATGCGTTGCGCGATCCCTGGCTGAAGAAGAATCGCAAGAAAGTGCTCGAGGTTGATTGTGCGCGCCGCGTTGTCATTCCCGGCTTTGTGGACTCGCACACGCATCCAGCGTTTATCGCGCCGCGGCTGGTGGATTTTGAAAAGCGCATCGCGGGCGCAAGCTACGAAGAGATCGCCGAGGCCGGCGGCGGCATTCGCTCCAGCGTGGATGCAGTGTGCAAAGCGAGCCAAGGCCAGCTCGCGGGCAAGGTGCTTTCCGCGCTTCAAGAGATGGCGCACCTGGGCACAACGACGATCGAAGCCAAATCCGGCTATGGTCTGAGCGTCGAAGCAGAGCTGAAGTCTTTGCGGGCGATCGCCGAGGCCGCTCGGCGCTGGCCAGGCACGGTGATCCGAACGTTGCTCGGCGCGCATGTTGTGCCAAAGCAATTTCAGGATTGCTCACAAAGGTACGTCGAACTCGTCTGTAGTGAGATGATCCCGCGCGCCGCAAAGGGGCGACTGGCGCAGTTTGTGGACGTGTTCACCGACCGCGGCGCTTTCAGCACTGAAGACACGATCAGGATCTTCGAGGCTGCTGCACAGCATGGCCTGGGAGTTCGAGCGCACGTTTGTCAGCTCAGTGAGAGTCAGTTGGAGCCGCTTTTGCGCTTTGAACCAGCATCGCTGGACCACATGGATCACATTAACGAGCGCGACGCTACGGCGCTCGCTCAACAAGACACTGTGGCGACGTTAGTGCCGGGCGCCAATTATTTTCTTGGCTTGAGCCGCTTTCCACCAGCACGCAAGCTTGTAGATAGCGGGGTTGCAGTGGCTTTGGCTACGGATTACAACCCGGGATCCTCGCCCACGCCGAACATGGCGTTGGTGCTTTCGTTGGCTTGCACACACATGAAGATGACCCCCGCAGAGGCGATTTCGGCAGCGACCATCAATGGCGCGTGGGCGCTGCGGCTGCAGGATCGGAAGGGCTCGATCGAACCGGGTAAAGACGCCGACGTGGCGGTTTTTGCCGACGATGACTATCGCGAAATCCCCTACTGGTTCGGATCCAACCGATGCGTCTTTACGGTACTGAACGGGACGGTAGTTCATTCCGGCGGTTCGTCAGAGTCCGCGTGAACCTTAGGGCACGGAATTACGTACATAGGCTTGGATCGTTGCCTTCAAAAATTGAGGAGAACATGAGACGAGTTTTGGCGTTTTGCTTCGCAGCTATTTTGTTGCTTTCTCTGGCTTCCGCTCAGCGATTGCCCGGAACGGCAAGCCCTGACAACTACAATCTGACCTTCACGCCCGATTTCACGAGAGACAACTTCAGCGGCGAAGAGACGATCCGTCTCCACCTAACGCAGCCCGCTTCGCAGATCGTGCTCAACGCGGCCGAGATTGCATTCGGAGACGCCTCCATTACGAGCGGCAACCTGGCGCAAAAGGCGAGAGTCAGCCTGGATAAGGACAAAGAGCAGGCAACGCTGACCGTGGATAAGGCCATCCCCGCCGGCCCGGCGACGATCCATATCACATACACCGGAATCCTCAACAACGAATTGCGCGGTTTTTACCTGGGCAAGGGCGCCGACGGAAGCAAATACGCACTTACGCAATTTGAAAACATGGACGCGCGCAGAGCGTTCCCGTCGTTCGACGAACCGGCTTATAAAGCCACGTTCGACATCGCCATCGTTGCCGATCGCGGGATGACAGCGATCGCTAACTCGAAGGTGATTTCTGACACTTCCAGCCCTGAAGGCAAACACACAGTACGATTCGCGACAACGCCAAAGATGTCCTGTTATCTGGCGGCGTTTGCCGTGGGCAATTTTGAATATATCGAAGGCTCCGCCGAGGGAATTCCGATCCGCGTCTATGCCATGCCAGGCAAGAAACAGCTCGGCGCATTCGCGCTGGAGATGACGGAAAAGAGTCTGCGATATTTCAATCGCTACTTCGACATCAAATATCCCTACGGCAAACTGGATTTCCTCGCGGTGCCTGACTTCTCCGAGGGCGCGATGGAAAACATCGGCTTCATCACCGGGCGCGAGGCCGAGTTGCAGGTTGACGAAGCGCACGCCTCGCTGTTTCAGAAAAGACTGGTCGCGACCGCGGTGACCCACGAGATTGCCCACCAATGGTTCGGCGATCTGGTCACCATGCAATGGTGGGACGATGTTTGGCTCAACGAAGGATTCGCCACCTGGATGGAAGCCAAGCCGGTGGACGAGTACAAGCCGGAATGGAACACGCTGCTCGACGAAGTGAGCGCCGGCAACATCCTCACAACACTCGGCGCGTTGAACCTGGACGCTCTGGCCAACACCCGCGCCATTCAGCAGCCCGCCGAGACGCCGGCGCAGATTGTGGAGCTGTTCGACGGCATCGCATACGGCAAGGCCGCCGCGGTTCTGCGCATGGTCGAAGCATATCTGGGTCCTGAAACATTTCGCGCCGGTGTAAACGAGTATCTGAAGGAGCACGCGTACGGCAACGCTACCTCGGCGGATTTTTGGAATACATTGGCTCGCGTCTCGCACATGCCCGCGGACCGCATCATGTCTTCGTTCGTGACCCAACCGGGGGCTCCGCTGGTGAGCCTTAAGACACGCTGCTCGGGAAATTCGACGGTTGTTAACGCTCATCAGCAGCGATATTTCTACGACCGCGCGCTGCTGAACGCGCCCAATGATCAGCTCTGGCAGGTTCCCATCTGCATGAAGGCGCCCGGCCAGACCCAATGCGAACTCCTCACCGAGCGACAGCAGGACTTCACTCTGCCCGGCTGCTCGAAGTGGGTATTGGCCAACTCCGGGTCCGGCTACTATCGAAGCGCCTATGATGCCGACACTTTTCATCGCCTGGTGCCCGACGTTGAAACCTCATTGACGTCGCTGCAACGCGTCGCCCTGATTTCTGACACCTGGGCCGCCGTGCGGGTCGGACGACAACCGATCGGCGACTACCTCGCCTTAGCCGAAGGCCTGCAATCGGATCGCAGCGATAACGTTCTGCGGCTCGTCTTTCAGCAGCTGAACTTTATCGGCCAGAATCTTGTGGTTGAAGCCGACCGCCGCGACTTTCAAGCATGGGTTCGCAGCGCACTGACGCCGATCGCCAACGACGTCGGTTGGCAAGCGAAATCGAGCGACACCGATGATCTGAAGAACCTGCGCGCGAGCCTCATGGTGAGTCTCGGAATCACGGGCGAAGATCCAGAGACAATTGCGGAAGCTCGCAAGCTGGCCGATCAGGCATTGACGAATCCGGCATCGGTGGAGAGCGCACTGGCCACGTCGGCCTTCGTCGTCGCAGCAAGAAGCGGAGGCGCGGCGTTATATGACAAGCTGCTCGCGGCGATGAATGCCGCGCCCACGCCCGAGCAGCATTATCGCTACTTGTTTGGCCTGGCCGGTTTCAGCGATCCCAAACTAGTGGAGCGCACGCTGGAAATGGCGGTCTCGCCAGAGGTCCGCTCGCAGGATAGTCCCTATCTGCTCTCTGCGCTGATCGGCAGCCCGGTTGCTGGAAAGCAGTCCTGGGACTTTGTGCGTTCGCGCTGGGCCGAAGTGGAAAAGGCTGGCGGCCCCTTTGCCGGCGCGCCGATCGTGTCCGCCACGGGCAGTTTTTGTGACGCGGGACTGCGGACGCAGGTGATTGACTTCCTGGCGGCTCATCCGGTGCCGGCGGCAGAGCGCGGCTCCAAGCAGTCCATAGAGCGCATTGACGATTGTGTGGCACTGAAGTCGCTGCAGTCAGCACCGCTGGCTTCCTGGCTCAAGAGCCAGGGCCGCGGAGCCGGAGCGACGGCCGACGGTGTGAACGCTCACTAAAACTGCGAGAATCAGTTGGAAGTTACGACTGGCTTCACCGTCGCGCTGGCTGCAGGTTGCGGATGGTCGGCGAAGAAACTGTGATCGTAGAGATTGCGGTAAATGTGGCCGGAAATTTCGGCCGCCTTGGGACCATAGGTGGGCCGTCCGCCTTCCAGGAAGACCACGACCACGATGTGGCCGATATCCGTCTTGGCGTAGGAAGCGAACCATCCGAAGCGGGTGCCGGCGTGGGAGCAGGTTCCGGTCTTACCCAGCACTTCCTCTTCGCTGAAGTTCACGCGTAAGCTGCGCGCGGTGCCGTAGCTCACAGCGCCAGCCATGCCGTCCGAGATTTCGGGAATGAGCGGAGCGATGTCGAGGCGGCGCTTCACGATCGGCTGGAAGTTCGCGATCTCGCCCGGACTCGTCGGGTGTTGCAGATAATAAAGCGTGCCGCCATTGGCGATGGCCGAAACCAGAGCGCCTAGTTGCAGCGGCGTGACGGAAACGCCTTCGCCGAAAGAGCACATCTTGCCTACACCGCCGAGCTTGGTGGGAATCACTTCATTCGGATAAATGCCAAGCTGCTCGCCGGGAATGCTGTATCCGGCCAGTTCGCCCAGTCCGTATTGATGGGCGTAATAGCTGACTTTCTCAAAACCTAGTTGACGGCCCAGCGCCTCGAAGTATGCGTTGTTGGAATGAGCCAGGGCCATGGTGAGGTTCATATGAGCACGACCGCCGAGGCGCACTTCTGTCTCTTTCGTGATAATGCCTTCGCTGAGCGCAGCCAAAGCGACCGATAGCTTGATGGTCGAGCACGGCTGCGCGCCGCTCGAGAGCGCGAGCTTCTGATTCACCATGGCGAGAATGCGGCCACTAGTGGGTTCGATGGCGACCACTGTGCCGTTCATGCCGCCGAGGGCATCAATCGCGGCCTGGCGCACAACCGAATCTTCGCCCGCGGTCACGTCACCTTCTGTAATGTCGGTGGCGAACGAACTGGTATAAAACCGCTCGTAATAGCGATGCCGGCGGTGGGCGCTGGCGGTGACACTCCGGTGGATAGCTCGACTGTGAGCCAAGTGGCGCAGATGTCTCCGCGTATGCTGGCTCTCGCTGATCTTTTGTGATTTGGATTTCGATGCTGAGGAACGCGGACTGATTGTGGCGGCGAATCCGACGTTAGCCAGCAATACGGCCAGGCACGCGGCGATTAGACAATTGGCAAGGCGTTTCCCTGAAATCACTTCTATTTCCTATTCCCGGAGGTCACTTAAAGATCCTGCAAGAAGCCGGCCAATGATCGTCGCCATCAGCTAAGCCTGTGCTGTCATGATCTTATGAAACTTCACCGTCAGGTGCAATCAAAAAGTAATTCTCTAAGAAACTTCTCATAAACTACATAAGTCATTGCAAGTAAAACAGTTGTAATCATTTTGCGGCGGGCATCGGGCTTTCGTAACCGCCTACAGCGTTACTGGAAAGATAACTCCAAAAAGTGGAACGAGAGTTCCCACATCCGGAACAGGCAGGAGTTCACTTTTCCTCTGCTCGGCCAGCTTCCTCCTGAATTCTCGCCCACGCACGCTGAACATGGCGCGCTGTGGTGTTCCCCTGCCCGACGCATAGTCGCAGGGTGAACCGGTCGGCCAAGCGGGTGTGCGTGAGATAGAGATCGCCGCTGTGGTTCAGACTGTCCATCACCTCCTGATTCACCGCATCGCCCCCTTTGTGGCGAAAGCAGACCAGGTTTAGAGGCACAGGGGCGGCCAGTTCGAAGCGCGCGTCGCCCTTGACCCAAGACGCGAATTGCTGTGCCAGACTCACATGCTGGCGAATGTGATATTGCAGTCCTTCGATACCATAGTGGCGAATGACGAACCACAACTTCAACGAGCGGAAGCGCCGCCCGAGGGGAACCTGCCAGTCGCGATAATCGAATACCGCTCCGGACTCCGTAGCTTGATTGCGCAAATATTCCGGCAAAATACTCAGCGTCTGAATCAGCGCTTTGCGATCGGCGACATAAAAGCAGTTGCAGTCGAAGTTGGTAAACATCCACTTGTGCGGATTGAAGGTGTAGCTGTCGGCGAGCGCAAGGCCGTCGTGTATGTGCCGGAATTCGGGGCAAAGCGCCGCCGTGCCGGACATGGCCGCGTCCACGTGCAGCCAGACATTCTGCTCGCGGCAGATGCGACCGATTTCCGGAAGCGGGTCCATGGCATTGGAGGAAGTGGTGCCGACGGTGGCGCAAACAAAGCAAGGTGTAAGCCCGGCACGCCGGTCCTGCTCGATCTGCCGCCGCAGCGCATCGGGACGCATGGCGAAATTCTCATCTGCTGCGATGAGTTGCAAGTTATCTCCGCCGAGCCCGGCGATCTGAACGTCCTTCGCAATTGAAGAGTGTGCCTGCGAAGACGTATAGGCCACCAGCTTTCCATCGCAGCCGCGCTTATTGCTGGTGAAGTTGGTGGCGCGCTCGCGCGCCGCGAGCAGGGCGCAGAGCGAGGCGCTGGAAGCCGTGTCCTGAATCACGCCGCCGCCGGTGCTGGTCGAAAGAAATGCCTCTGGAAGGCCGAGCATCGAAACCAGCCAGTCGAGGACGTGCGTTTCTAATTCCGTGCAGGCCGGGCTGGTGGCCCACAACATGCCCTGCACGCCCAATCCGGAAGAGAGCAAGTCTCCCAGGATCGACGGCGCGGAATTGTTCGAAGGGAAGTAGGCGAAGAAATTCGGCGACTGCCAGTGCGTGATGCCCGGCAGAATTAACTTTTCGATGTCGGCCAGGATCGCGGCGAAGGGTTCTCCCTTTTCCGGAGGCTTCACCGGCAGCGACCGGCGAATCTCACCCGGCTTGGCGCGGGAAAGCACGGGGAATGACTCAATGCGCTTGTAGTAATCGGCGATCCAATCCACGACGGCATGGCCATGCCGTCGGAAATCATCCGGCGTCATGTGGAATGTCTTGTCGTCAGGCATGGAGTTATTAGATCACCACACAAGATTAACCGCAGAGGCACCGAGAGCACAGCGTCCCCTTGGAAACCTTCCCGTCCCCTGCGGTCATGATGAAAGCTCTCCCCAATAAATCAGCGTGTTGTATTCGAGGGTTACGCGGTCATTCACGCGATGGGCGTCAAAGATGCGCCGCAGTTCGCGCAGCATGGGCTCGTAAGTCGGCCGGTCCGGTTGTGGTGTGTACGAGGAAGACAGCAGCCTGCCTTCAAGCCCGGCGTAATCCACTTCCTGGAGCATCTCCAGCGCGCGGGAACCGAACGGCGAGGGCGCGAAGAAACCGGAAATTTCCGCAGTGGTGCGCTCGTGCCGCACCTCTTGATAGTCGGTGCCGTAGGTTAAGAGCAGGGTTTCGTACTCTCGAAGGAACGGAGTTGAGTCGGTGCGGCGCTCATTCCATACCAGAACAGCCCATCCGTCGGGTTTGAGAACACGCACAAATTCGCGGCGCGCTTTCTCGCGATCGAACCAGTGAGCCGCCTGCGCCGCCGTGACCAGTTCGACACTGTGATCGGGCAGCGTAGTCGCCTCGGCGGTCCCGGACACGCTGGTGAATTTTGGAAAGCGCGCCAGATATTCCTCGCCGGCGCGGCGCATTTCCGCATTAGGCTCGACCCCGAAAACCCGGTTTCCATTCTCCAGCAGCAGGCGGGTGAAAATGCCGGTTCCCGAGGCGACATCAGCGATCACCGAGTCAGGCGTGAGGCCACACTCGTTCTGCAGCAGAGTGATGACCGCCGGCGGATATAGAGGCCGGTAACGCGCATAGTTGCCGACCCTGGAAGAAAAGCGCTGCGTGGCATTTTGCACGGGCATATATCAAGATTAGACGTTTCCGCAGCCGCCATGGATTCGCGTGCAACCCCCGCCAATGAATTATGCGTTCATGTGCTAACGTACTTATTTCGCCTATGCTTATTTCGCCCGGAGCCACATGAGACTCTTTTCCGCCACCTTACTTGCTGCCACCCTGCTGACCTCGCTGATGAGTAAAGGCCACGGTGGATCCTCAGAATCCACGGCCATTTTTGGCTTTCGCGATGCGGCTGGGGAAAGCTCGATCGAGTCCAGATTCCTGGCCGTGCCCGACCCTAAGCTTGCCGAAGAGCATCTGCGCATCCTCACCAAGGCTCCGCATGTCGCGGCGTCGCCGGAGGACAAAGCCACAGCCGACTATGTGGCGCAAAAGTTTCGCGAGGCTGGATTGGAGACGGAAATCGTCCCTTATCGCGTCTGGATGAACTATCCAGAAGAAGTCAGCGTCCAGATAACTGCTCCGGCGAGTGTGAACATGCACGGCCCGACGCGCGAGCACGTGGATGGCGATCCGCTGGCCGATGATCCCCGTGTTCTGACTCCTTTCAACAGCATGTCACCCTCGGGTGACGCGGAAGCGGAAGTGGTTTATGCGAATTATGGTGCGCCGGAAGATTTCAAGAAACTCGAACAGCTCAAGGTGGATGTGCGCGGCAAGATTCTGCTCGTGCGGTATGGGCAGAATTTTCGTGGAGTCAAAGTTCTTGTGGCGCAGGAGCACGGTGTGGCCGGTTTGATCATTTACTCCGATCCGAGCGATGACGGCTGGCGCCGCGGAGATAAATATCCCCTCGGCCCATGGCGTCCAGACACCGCTGTGCAGCGAGGTTCGATTGGATATATGTTCGAGTTTCCGGGCGATCCAACCACACCGGGACTTGCTTCGGTGCCATCGTTGCCCGACGACCAGCGTATTTCGCCCAGCCAATCGCTGCAGGTTCCGAAGGTTCCCACCACGCCGCTTTCCTATGCCGACGCCTGGCCGATTCTTGAGCATTTGGGCGGGCCGGAGTCGCCGCGCGATTGGCAGGGTGCGTTGCCATTCACGTATCACGTTGGACCCGGGCCGGTGCAAGTGAAAATGCACCTGAAGCAGGATTACCAGTTCCGCACGATTTGGGACGTAATCGGCCGCGCGCAAGGCAGTGAACTGCCGGATCAGTGGGTGGTTGCCGGCAATCATCGCGATGCCTGGGTTTATGGCGCCGTTGATCCGAACAGCGGCACCGCGGCAATGCTCGAAACCGTGCACGGCCTCGGCGAGCTGTTAAAGTCGGGCTGGAAACCCAAACGCACGATTATCCTGGGCAGTTGGGATGGGGAAGAAGAAGGATTGATGGGTTCCACCGAATGGGGCGAGCAACATGAGGCGGAACTGGAGCACGCGGTTGCTTACTTCAACATGGATGTCGCTGTCTCCGGGCCAAAATTCGGCGCATCATCGGTGCCGAGCCTGAAGCAGTTTATTCGCGACGTGAGCAAAGCTGTTCCCAACCCGAAAGGGGGCACAGTTTATGAGGCCTGGCAAAAGGCGAGCCAACCCGGGGCCGAGACGGGTCAGGCGCCGACTGAGGCCATCGGGGAGATGAAGCGCACTCCAGCGGCACAGTCGAAGACCGATGTTCCGGTCGGAGATTTGGGAAGCGGATCCGACTACACGGTGTTTCTGCAGCATCTTGGCGTGCCCGCGACGGACGTGAGTTCGACCGGCCCGTACGGCGTTTATCACTCGGCATTCGACAATTTCAATTGGTTCAAGAAATTCGGCGACCCCGACTTCACGTATGAACAGCAAATGGCTCGGATTTTCGGAATCGAGATCATCCGCATGGCCGGCGCCGACGTCCTGCCCTTCGATTACGAAGATTACGGAGACGAAATCGTGGCCTACGTGGATGCCGCGCAGAAAAGAGCGCTGGCGGAATTCAGCAATGAGAATGTGAAGTTCGATACGGCTGTGCAAGCCGCCCGCCGCTTTCAGCAGGCAGGGACGAAAGTTCTCGCGCGGCAGAAGAATCCGCCAGGCGATGCAGGGAAGGTGAATGACGCGTTGCGCGGGGCGGAAAGCGCTTTGCTGCTGCCCGACGGCTTGCCCAACCGCCCCTGGTTCCGCCATGCCATTTATGCGCCGGGGCAATACACCGGATACGCGGCCGTGGTGATTCCCGGTGTTAATGAAGCCATTGATAAGCACGATCTGCAGCGGACACGACTGCAGATTGAGGCGCTGGCCGCGGCGCTCAATCGGGCCGCGAAGATGCTGGAGAGTTATCGCTAGGGCGGCGGTTGCTGCTGACCTTCTTTGCCAATGACAGCCGGTTACACAGTGCAAAGCTTTCTGCGCGATTTGCCTTCGGCGGCCATCGCCACGTTTCTGGCATTATTTCCCATCGTCAACCCGCCCGGCGCAGTTCCCTTGTTTTTCGCGCTGACTTCAGAGCTTCCCGGCGCCGACCGTAAACGAACCGCCGTGCGAATCGCTTTCTATGTGGTCGCGATTCTGGTTGTTTTCTTGTTTTTCGGACGTTTTGTGCTGATTTTCTTTGGCATCTCACTGCCAGTGCTGAAGATTGCCGGCGGCCTGATCGTGGCCAATACCGCCTGGGGCATGGTGACCGGCAACAGCCGCATGACGGCGGCGGAAAGCAATGAAGCGAGCACCAAGGAAGACATCTCGCTGACCCCGATGGCGATGCCGATGCTCTCCGGGCCGGGTTCGATCGGGGTGGTGATGGGCCTGGCTGCGCACGCCGACAGCATGACGGTCTATCTCGGGATGATCATCGGTATTCTTGCGCTGGGACTGATCGTTTATATGTTCCTATGCCTCGGCGGTCCGCTAGTGAAGCGCCTGGGTCCGGGCGGGACCGGCGCCATCAACCGGATTTTCGGGTTTCTGCTGCTGGCCATCGCGGTGCAGTTGGTGTGGGACGGTGCGGCGGACTTTAAGGGTTAGACCGGGTGGAGCGGGCGCCTCGCCCGCGGATCTTACTTGATCGTCACCAGCTTCTCCACCAGCTCCGAGTAGTCTTTCTTCTCCAGCCCGTGAACCTGCTTGTTGTATTCATCTACTTTCGACGAATAATTCATCGAGCAGAATTTTGGGCCGCACATCGAGCAGAAAGCCGCTTCTTTGTAGTAGTCGTCGGGCAGAGTTTCGTCGTGCATGGCGCGCGCAGTTTCCGGATCGAGCGAGAGCGCAAACTGTTTCTCCCAGTCGAACTTGTAACGTGCGTAGCTAAGGGCATTGTCGCGGTCCTGAGCTCCCGGACGGTGGCGGGCAAGGTCAGCGGCGTGAGCGGCGATCTTGTAAGCGATGATGCCGTCCTTCACGTCTTTTTCGTTGGGTAACCCTAAGTGCTCCTTGGGCGTGACGTAGCAGAGCATGGCCGCGCCGTGCCAGCCGATCATGGCCGCGCCGATGGCGGAAGTGATGTGATCGTATCCGGGGGCAATGTCGGTCACGAGCGGCCCCAGAGTGTAGAACGGCGCCTCGAAACAAAGCTCTTTCTCTTTGTCCACCTGCTCTTTGATCTTGTCGAGCGGAACGTGGCCGGGGCCTTCGATCATCACCTGTACGTCGTGCTCCCAGGCTTTCTTGGTCAGTTCGCCCAAAGTTTTCAGTTCGGCGAATTGGGCTTCATCGCTGGCGTCGGCAATGCAGCCGGGACGCAGGCCATCGCCTAAAGAAAAACTGACGTCATGCTTCGCGAAAATCTTGCAGATATCGTCGAAGCGCTCGTACAGAAAATTCTGCTTATGATGATGCGCCATCCACTGCGCCAGAATCGCGCCGCCGCGGCTCACAATGCCGGTGATGCGCTTGGAAACCATGGGCAGATACTGGATCAGCACCCCGGCGTGAATGGTCATGTAATCCACGCCTTGTTCAGCTTGCTCTTCGATGACTTCGAGCATCACGTCGGCGGTCAGGTCTTCGATCCGCTTCACCCGTGAGATGGCTTCATAAATGGGCACGGTGCCGATGGGCACGGGCGAATGGCGCAAAATGGCTTCGCGGATTTCATGGATATTGCCGCCGGTCGAAAGGTCCATCACCGTATCGGCGCCGTAGTGAACCGAGGTGTGCAGCTTTTTGAGTTCTTCGTCAATGTTCGAGGTAACCGCCGAATTGCCGATGTTGGAGTTGATCTTGCACAGCGAGGCCACGCCGATGCACATCGGCTCCAGTTCCGGATGATTGATGTTGGCGGGAATAATCATGCGGCCACGGGCGACTTCCTGGCGGATCAACTCCGGCGGCAGCTTCTCGCGCTGCGCCACGTGCTGCATTTCTTCGGTGACGACGCCACTGCGGGCGTAATGCATCTGGGAAAAATTGCCATCGCCATTTTCCGCCGTGCGGCGCGCGATCCACTCAGCTCGGGGCTGCGCTGCGCCGCGCCCGTTGCTGCCATTTGAGGAACTACAATTTGTGGGAGACATTGCCTGGACGACCTCGCTAGGATTCTGCAAAGTCCGATTATACGCTGCGACCGGCAAAGAACTTGAACACTCGGGGCAGAGAGATCGTCCATCCGGCAACGCCCGCAGCGTATGAATATCGGAGATTAGGCGGAGCTACGGCATAACATTTTCATCTCTTGTACGTCTAAGTCACTCAGGCTTACAATCGGCGGTTCCACTCAAACGAGGTCATCATGCGCTTCTGCCGTCTTTCGCTCATTGTTTTTCTCTGTGCTTCTCCGCTGCTAGCTCAGACCGACGCATACAAGCCGGGTCCGGGGTTCAGCGTCAAGAACATTGACAAGTCGGTTGATCCCTGCACCGACTTCTACCAATACGCATGCGGCAACTGGCTTAAAGCGACGGAGATTCCCGCCGACCAGCCGCGCTGGGGTGCTTTCAGCGAACTGCGCGAACGAAATATGGCGGTCATGCGCGATATTCTGGAGAAAGCTTCCGCCAACGATCCCGGACGCAGCCCCATTGGCCAGAAGATCGGCGACTATTATGGCGCGTGCATGGACGAAAAAGCAGTGGATGCCAAGGGTCTGGAGCCGCTCAAGCCCGAACTCGACCGAATTGCTGCCGCTCATGACAAGGCTGCGCTGATTGACGCCATTGCCCGCGTACACCTGATCGGCCCCAATCCCCTGTTCAATTTTTATTCCTCTCCCGATCTTCACAACGCCGATGAGGTGGTTGCCAACATTGACCAGGGCGGATTGACTCTGCCGGACCGCGACTTCTACCTGAAAGACGATCCGAAAAACGCCGATCTGCGAAAGCAATTGGTCGCCTATGCGACGGAGGTATTCACGCTGACCGGGCAGTCCGCTCAGCAGGCGGCAGAGTCTGCACAGACCGTGCTTCGCATAGAAACTGCGCTGGCCAAGGCATCCCTGGACCGCACCGCCCGCCGCGATCCCAAGAACCGCGATCATAAAATGACCCGCGAAGCCGCCGCCGCCCTGGCCCCCAATTTTTATCTGGATCGTTATTTCACGGATATGGGCGCGCCGGCTTTTTCGGAGCTGAATGTCGCCAATCCCGAATTTTTCCAGCAGGTGAACGGGGTCGTCGAGTCGGAGTCTTTGGAGTCGCTGAAAACCTACGTGAGTTGGCACCTTTTGGACGGCGCTGCGCCCTGGCTTTCGCAGCCGTTTGTGGATGCCAACTTCAAAATGCGCAAGGCGCTCACCGGACAGCAGGAAATCCAGGCTCGCTGGAAGCGCTGCGTGAACTCCACCGACAATGCTCTGGGCGAGGCGCTGGGGCAACGTTATGTCGAAATCACCTTCGGCGCCGAAGGCAAACAGCGTATGTTGAAGATGGTGGACGCGCTGGAAAAGTCCCTGGGCGAGGACATTAAAGACCTTTCCTGGATGACGCCGGAAACCAAGAGGCAGGCCGCACTCAAGCTGGCGGCGATCCGCAATAAAATCGGATATCCCGACACCTGGCGTGATTACAGCACGCTGACCATCGTGCGCGGTGATCTGGTGGGCAATTTCCTGCGGGCGAACCAATTCGAATCCAAGCGCGATATGGCCAAGATTAACAAACCACTCGATCGCAAAGAATGGGGTATGACGCCGCCTACGGTCAACGCCTACTACAGCGGCTCCTTCAACGACATCAACTTTCCGGCAGGAATCCTGCAGCCTCCATTCTTCGACAAGGCGATGGATGATGGGGTGAATTTTGGCGGCATCGGCGTGGTGATCGGCCATGAACTGACGCATGGATTCGACGATCAGGGGCGCAAGTTCGATCCGCAGGGCAACCTGCGCGACTGGTGGACGGACGAAGATGGGAAAGAGTTCGAAAAGCGCGTCAGCTGCGTGGCGGACGAATACAGCGGCTTTGTGGCCGTAGATGATTTGAAATTAAACGGCCGTCTGACTCTGGGCGAGAACACCGCCGACAACGGCGGCGCGCGCATTGCACTGATGGCTCTGGAGCAGATGATCGCCGACGACAAGACTGGCAAAGAAGGCCAAAAAATTGACGGCTACACGCCGGAACAGCGCTTCTTCCTGGGATTCGGCCGCGTGTGGTGCGAAAAGCAGCGGCCGGAGTTTGCCCGCATGCGCGTCACCACCGATCCGCACTCACCCGGTAAATACCGGATCAACGGTGTCGTCCAGAATATGCCCGAGTTCCAGAAGGCCTGGGGCTGTAAAGCCGGACAGCCAATGGTGAGCGCGAATGCTTGCCATGTCTGGTAGCGCTACTTGACTGTGACCGACGCGCCTGGCGACGGAATTCCGTTGGCCACAACGTACAGCGTGCTGGCTCCGGTTTCTGCGTCCGCAGGCACCATGAAGTGCGTGGAGACGATCGCGCTGCCGGTTTGCACGCCCATGGTGCTGTGATCCTTGGTCCGGCAGTAGAAAACGTGGCCCGAGGAACGATTTACCAACCGGACCAGCGGGAAGTTCGTTGCGCTTTGAAAATCGTCCCCGTAGGCAGCTCCCTGCGATAAGCCGTTAAACTGCGTTCCTTTGATCAGGTATGACTTGCCGCGCGTCAGCGACCTCGGCGCCGAAGTGATCGCCGGCTGCCACGAAGACTGATACGTTCCCTGAGGAGTGAGGATCTCGATATCCTTGGTGAAGTCAGTGAACATCAGATGGCCGTCTGGCAGCACGAGAAAGTGACCCTGGAACGATGAATCATGGCTGGCGTTGGGCGGTCCAGAGACTCGCGAGAGCTTGCTGCCATCCCATTCGAAAAAGACCGCTCCTGTGTCGAATACGCCTGGACTGGCCATCATGATCACGTTGCCATTGATCTCGAGCGCAGCCGGTCCGTCGGCGATGTTCAGGTTATCCGGGAAGTCGGGTCCTTTCGACCATTTTCCGGTCGCCGTGTTGTAGATCGCCGTGTGGCCGGCGCCTTGCCCGTTCGCCCCAGTGGCGAGGACTGTGCCGTCGGGCCGCAACACAGCCGGCCCAATCTCGTGGGAGCCGAACGTGTCCCAGAGCCGCACGATGGTGCTGCCGGCGCTTGACCATCGGCCCGTGGCGGGGTTGTAGATCTCCGAACCCTTGCCGTTGCCGCGATCGCCATAGGCATCTACGGTTAGCGCATCGCCGGAAGGCAGCAGAGTCCAGCCTTCTTCTTCGTTCGAGTCGGCCTTGCCTTTGCCGGTCGAAGTCCAGCTTAGCTTTCTTGCATTGAACAAGGCGGCCTGCGAGGTGAGGCTATTGGCCAGCATCAGCGTCGTGTTCGCCAAGATGACGGTGGATGCGTCGCCAACTGTGCTCCAGCCTTTTGGCGGCTTCACCATGGTCCATTTGTCGGTTACCGGATCATAGATCGCGCCTTTATTCGTCCAGATCTGGTCGCCATTGTTGTATTCGCCGCCCTCAATCAGCAGACGCCCGTCGGCCAATACCGCAGAACCGAAATATAGAGGCTCGTACCCGCTTGGCATTCGGGCCGCGCGCTTCCACGTGCCGTTGATGTAGCTGCCTGAATGGTCTGGCCTAAGCTTGTACCAATTCCACAGATCCGCCTGCTCCGAGTGCACGATCACAGTCCCATCGGTCAGCAACAGCACGGCGCCGGCATTAAAGTGGGCTTTGTTTTTGAGGGGTTGCCACTGTTGTGCGTGGGCGAAGGTGGACGAGGCTACGATTGCGGTGAATACGGTGATGAGCGTTCTCGATCTCGGCATCGAGTTCTTCCTCAGGTTCTATAGGACGGTCAGAGTCGTGGTTGGACAGCAATCTTGGGCGCCGATACGACGGATTTTCCCTACATTTTTGCGGGGTTCGGCGGCAAATGCGACCTTGACCCGCGGCCACAGGAGCGATAGTCTGCATTCAGCCTAGCCAGTATGTCCAGTCAAACTGCCAAGTATGTAAAATTCGGCGCTGTTACGGCGATTATTCTGCTCTCACTTGGATACCTTGCTTACACTGGGGTTCAGGAGACCAAGAGCTACTACGTAACCATCAAAGAGCTGCGAGGCATGGGAGATTCCGCCTATACCAAGCGTCTGCGCGTCGCTGGCAACGTCCAGCCCGGTTCGATCAAGCGCACCGGGACGCGGGTTGAATTTGTTTTAGTAGAGAACGACCAGCTTCTGAACGTCGTGTACAGCGGCACTGAGGCTCCGCCCGACACCTTCAAAGATAATTCGCAAGCGCTGGCGGATGGCAGCTTTGGCCGGGATGGCGTTTTCCATGCCAAGCAACTGCAGGCGAAGTGCGCCTCGAAGTATGCGCCGCAACAACCCGGTTCACCGAATGGACCGACGAAGAGCATGACCGAGTTGCGGACTGCCCAGACGGCAATCGCCAGCTAGCCGCCCTCGACTTCATACCACGCTTCCGTTATCTTCCATGCAGTCCCATGGCCGGATCTGAAACGACAGGATCTGAAACGCCCGGATCGGAAACCGGGCCCGCCGTCGTCGTCGCTGGTTTAGTGAAGCAGTTCGGGCGGTTCGCGGCGCTTCGCGGCGTTAACGCGGAATTTGCTCCTGCCCGTCTCTACGCGATTCTGGGTGACAACGGAGCCGGCAAGACGACCCTGTTGCGCTCGCTGGCCGGATTGACGCAGCCGACTCGAGGAAGCATTTCGATCCTGGGAACCACCGACGTGCGCTCCACCTGCAGCCAGGTCGGTTATATGGCGCACCCTTCGCTGCTCTACGATGAAATGAGCGGGATGGAGAATCTCCGTTACTTCGCCAGTTTGTACGGAATCGAAGATGTCCGGCGTTGCGCCGATGCGATCAGGGCGGTAAATCTTGATCCGCTTCTGCCGCGGCCGGTCGGCCAATATTCACAGGGAATGAGGCAGCGTATGTCGCTGGCGCGTGCCTTACTGAACGATCCCAAAATCCTGCTGCTGGATGAGCCGTTTTCCAATGTGGATTTGCGGTCCGCTCGCGAGATGGTCAATCTGCTGGCGAGCCTGCGCGATCAAGGCAAGACGATCTTTGTGGTTACCCACCAGGCCAGTTTGCTGGACGGCACCGCCGATGAGTTTGTGTGGATGGCAGCCGGTCAGATCGCCAATCGTACGCGCGAGCTGGAGGCATCCACTTCGCAAGGAGATCGAACTTCGTGACCCTGCCCTCCATCGCGCGAATCACGCTGGTGAAGGACCTGCGCCTGGAGTGGCGGTCGCGAGACGCGATCAATGCCATGTTGTTCTTTGCCTTGCTGGTGGTCGTCATCTTCAGTTTTTCTTTCGATCCTACAGCGGAGGAATCGCGGCGGATTGCGGGCGGCCTGGTGTGGGTGGCATTTCTTTTTGCGGCAGTTGTGGCGCTAAATCAGACCTGGGCGCGCGAATTGCGCAACCAGGTGCTGGATGCCTACCGGGTCTCTCCGGCTCCGGCGAATGCGCTGTTCCTGGCCAAAGCGCTGGGGAATTTTATTTTCGTAATCGTGCTGGAAGCGCTGATGACGCCGCTCTTCATCGTTTTCTACAATCTGCGGGCGTTGGGACCGGCGTATCAGCTGCCGATCGTGGCAGCTCTGGGAACATGGGCGCTGGTCGTCAATGGCACGTTCTTTGCTGCCATGTCCCTGCGCACACGCAGCCGCGAAATCATGCTGCCATTGTTGCTTTTTCCCATCTCGATTCCGGCGTTGCTGGCGATGGTTGAAGCCACCAGCGCAATTTTGACGGGCGAGTTTTCGGCACGGTTCTGGGTCGTGCTGCTGGCGGCGTATGATGTAGTGTTTACCTTGGGCTGTCTGCTTTTGTTTGAAATCGTGCTGCACGCGGAATGAAACGCTTTCTGCCAATATTCGCTGGCCTCACCGTGCTTTTCCTGGCCTTCGCGATGTATCAGGCGCTCGTGGCTGCTCCGACCGAAAGAACCATGGGCGACGTGCAGCGCATTTTTTATTATCATGTGCCATCGGCCTGGACGGCTTTCATTCTGTTTTTCGTCAACTTTCTGGCCTCAATTGCTTATCTCACCTGGCGCAATCCGAAAGCGGACATTGTCGCTCTGGTGACGGCGGAAGTGGGCGTAGTCTTCTGCACAGTTGTGCTGGTGACGGGACCGATCTGGGCACGGCCGGTCTGGGGTATCTGGTGGACGTGGGATCTTCGGCTGACGCTGACTCTCGTGCTCTGGTTGATCTATGTCAGCTATCTGGTCCTGCGCCGCTTTTCCAGCAGCGGACAGACACCGATGCTGGCTGCGGTTCTGGCGGTTCTGGGAGCGCTCGACGTTCCCCTGGTTTACTTTTCCATCTGGTTCTTCCGCACTCAGCACCCCCAGCCGGTGATCGGCGGCGGTGGTTCGATCGACCCGGCCATGCTGCACGTGTTGCTGATCAATTGGGCAGCCTTTTCCTGCCTGGCGATTGTCGTTTGCTCGTATCGCTATCGTCTGGAAGTGTTGCAACGCGAGGTAGAGGAAACCGTGGCCCTCGAAGCACTGCTGGAAACCGGCGTACCGCAAAGGGGCGATCCGCGATGAGTTATCTTTATGCCGCCTATGCCGCTACCTGGATCATCCACCTCGCCTACATCGGCACCCTGGTGCGGCGCTACATGCGCCTGCGCGGCGAACTGAATCAAGCGAGGAGCAAATAGGTCTGTTCCGCCGCGGTGCGTAGCGCACGATGCTAAGTGGGGAGGGTGGGGGATGGCTGGAGCGCCCGCGCTACCAGTGCAATCCTGATGCCACAGAGAAATGCCCTCCACGCTCAGTTGGCAAGGCAGGAGAATGAACAACTTGGCCTTCATCTTGGATTTCGTCGGTTTTTCGCAGGGAAACAACTTGCAGAAGATATGCGAGAGGAGAGCGCGATCATTGGGGCCGAACCACCCACTTGGTGTCCGCATTTTTTGTCACGGCGGCATCTCGGCCTGACGTGGCGCGCATCTGACGAATCCAAAAGGGAATGTCGTTTCGCGGTCGGCGTGCTGCGCCATCTTGACAGGCTATCCGTCAGATGGTTAAGTAGTTAATTACTTTTTAGCTCAATTTTGGTGACTGAAACCCAGGCCGCTTGGCGGGCGCGAGTCGGACTCTCGTTCGCGCATCTTTTCCCGATGCTCTCCCAGAAACCGAAAAAGCCGGAGGAGTTCGTGAGATCGAATCGTCAGGAGTTGGCAAGAGCCGGATCGCGGCTAGGCATCGTGACTGCAATCTCGTTGTTGACGGTTGCAGCGGCCGTCGTTTTGGCGATTGTCCCGGCGCCGGCGTTGTCGAAGGCTGGCCGCTCCGCGAACGGCTCGCAGACCGCATCCGATGGCCCCAAATTTCAGAAGGTCGTGTCTGCCTACGGCCGTCTGCCGCTGATCTTCGAAGCGAACCAGGGCCAGACTGATTCGCAGGTAAAGTTTCTGGCGCGAGGCGCCGGCTACAGCCTTTTTCTGACAGGGGATGAGGCGGTGCTGGCCTTGGCGCGAGCGGGTTCCGTTCGGCGTTCCGTCGTGCGCATGACCGTGGATGGCGCTCGGCATGAAGCTGAAGTTGAGGGCGCTGACGAGTTGCCGGGAAAGAGCAATTATTTCATCGGCAACGATTCTGCCGGGTGGCATCGCGACGTGGCACAGTTTGCCCGCGTAGGCTACCGCCAGGTTTATCCCGGAATTGATCTGACCTACTACGGCAATCAGGGAAGCGTGGAATATGATTTCGCAGTCAGCCCCGGCGCCGATGCCCAGCAAGTGGGCCTGAGGTTTGAGGGAGCGAAGACTCTAGCGATTAATGCCGATGGCAATCTCGATCTGGGTCTTGCCGATGGCACGTTGCAATTGAAAGCTCCGCGGATTTATCAGAGGTACGGTGATGAGCAACGAGCGGTGGCGGGGCGATTCAAGCTGCGCGCGCAAAACACGGTGGGGTTCGAGGTGGGCGACTACGACCACCGTCGCACGTTGATCATTGATCCCGTACTTACGTATTCGACCTATCTGGGCGGCAGTGGCGAGGAAAGCTGCTCTGCGATTCTAAACCAGACGATTCCCACCTATCCCGGAACTCCAGGTTGCCCGGCCATTTTCGTAACTCCCGGCGGGAATGCCTATGTTGCGGGTTCGACGACATCGCCGGATTTCCCCGGCATCACGGCGAACTCCTATCAACAAACCCTGGCCAGCGGAGCGACCGCCAACATCTTTATCGCCGAGTTCCAGCCCGGAGGCGGGTCTCTGGTCTTTGCTACTTATCTCGGCGGCGACGTTCTGGACTACACGTCTGGGATCGGTGTAGATGGAGCGGGGAACGTACTTGTCGGGGGAACCACAAGCTCTACAAATTTCCCCACGACATCCACGGCATTCCAGACCACGCCGCTCAGCAGCGGCAAGAACCACGTTTTTGTGAGCAAGCTTGACCCTACCGGCCACTCGCTGCTTTATTCCACGTATCTTTCCGGCGACGGAGTTGACCTTGCTTCCGGTCTGGCGGTTGATCCTGCCGGGAAAGCATACGTGACCGGCACCACGCAATCGAACGAAACCACCACCGGATTTCCTTCGACCGTTGGAGCTTTTCAAACCGCTCCCGCCACCGGATCCACGATTCAATTCTTCATGACCAAGGTTGATCCGGGGCTCTCCGGGAAAGCCAGCGTGGTCTATTCCACGTATTTCGGCGGAGGCAATTCGGTGCGCAGCAGCGGGCCGGCGGCGGTGGGCGGCGGCATCGCCGTGGACGTCAACAGCAATGTGTACATCAGCGGTGGAACCAGTTTCCTTCACCTGGGACAAGCCAACGACTTTCCCCTTCTGAACGCATACCAGGGCTGTCTTGATTCTCCCCCGGGCACAACCACTTGTCCGGCCAATGTCTCGGCCTATGACGTGTTCGCGGCCAAGTTTGATCTGGCCCAGCCGGTCGGCGCGCAACTGCAATACTCGACTTACCTTGGGGGATCGGGAGACGACATCGCCTATGGGGTTGCCGTAGACCCCGGGGTCAGCGGCAGCAACACGATCAGTGCATATCTGACGGGTTCAACCACGTCGAACGATTGGACGGTGCCGGCGGGAATCACGCCCTTTCAGGGATGCCTCGATGATCCCGCGAACCAGCCGCCCAATTGTACCCCGGGAACGAATCCTGACGCCTTCGTTGCCAAACTGGGCGTTCCCTGCGTCGGAAGCAATTGCACCACTTCGGCGGTTCCGTTTTCTTATTTCAGCTACCTGGGCGGTTCAGGCACCGACATCGGTCTCGGCATCGCTATAGATCTGCTTCAAGGAGCGCGCCTGACGGGCTGGACCGATTCGACCGACTTTCCTGTGGTGCACAATCCGGTGCAATCGACTTTTGGCGGAGGCGCCAGCGATGCCTTTGTCGCGCGGATCGACACTACGGCAACGACCAACGACTCGCTCGGACATAGTTCGAGTTACCTGGGCGGAGGCGGAACCGATGCCGGCACCGGGGCTGCAGTTGACTATCAGGGCGCAGTCTATGTCGCGGGCGAGACTTCTTCCTCGCCATTTCCAACCAAGAATCCCTATCAGGCCAACCTGAACGGTTCCAGCGACGCCTTTGTCACGAAGTTGGGCCCGGTGCTGAGCATGTCGCTGACCGCGACGGGTAATCCGAGCCCGGTCGGCGTGGGAAACCAGGTCAGCTTCGTGTACACCATCACGAATAACGGTGACTTTACCAACGGCGTCGCGTTCACCGATTTCCTGCCGAGTTCCGGGGCGACTTTTGTTTCGGCGACGGCGAATCCCGGGACCTGTGGCACTCCCAGCGGCGGTACGGTTCTGTGCAACATCGGGAGTCTGAATGCCGGCGCGACAACCGCCACGGTCACCGTGATTGTGGTCCCGACGGTCCCCGCCATTCCGGGCACGGTCACGATGCTGTCGAACCAGGGATCAGTCAGCGTGTTTGGCGCGACCCTTGCGAACGCCGGCGCAACCGTGACGGTAAACGATTTCACCGTCAGCATCGCTCCTGCGACCGACACGGTTCCTGCTGGAGTTCCGGCGACTTATACCGCGACCATCACGCCGACGGGCGTGATTCCGTCGAGCATTTCGATCGCCTGCGGTGCAGGTTTGCCGACGGGAGCAACCTGTCTGCCGGGGAACAACAATCCCATCCCTTCGCTGCTCAATGGCGCCCAGAGCGCGCAGTTGATCATCAACACCACGGCGCGCGTCACCACGACGACGCGACTCTGGAATCTCGGCAAACCGTTTTATGCCGCATGGCTGCCGCTCTCCGGGCTGGCTTTCCTCGGAATGGGAATTGGACCGAAGACGTCGCGACGCCGGCGGATTCTTATGGGGTTATTGCTGGCGGCATTTCTAGCATCCGCGCTTTTCCAGGTCGGGTGCAGCGGCAAGAGTTCCACGACAACCACCACGGGAACCCCTGCCGGGAACTACACCGTCACCGTGAATGCCACCTCCGGCACGAACGCGGTGCGCACGACGACGGTGACACTGGTTGTACAGTAAGCGATCGTAAGGTCGCAGTCTCGATGCGCTGGTCCGACTGGATCCCGCACGGGCGAGCTCGCCCGCACACTATATCGGAGACTCGATCGGCGCTTCCTTGGCTGCAGATCCCGCTGTCAAGGCAGTCCGACCTCGACCCCTGCTTCAGCCGCCGGAATCTTTGAGTCTCAAGCCTCAGAGAGCGAGCCGACCTTTTACTTCTGGTCGGCTTTTTTCTCGGCGGCTTTCTTCTGCGCTTCGATGGTCCAGGGCGGAACGATGCCATTCTCGCGGGCATACGCGATGGATTGTCCCAGATGCTCGTGGGCGTCAACGACCAGGATATAAACCACATCGCCGGCGTTAGCCTGCGGACCGAGTTTCGGAAGCAGCTTTGCGAAATCCGCGTTCGTCATGCCGTTGATGGTTTTCTGGGCAAAGTCCCAGGACTTATTTAACTCTTCAACTATCTGCGCCCGGTCGGTGGTGGATTTCTCGAAGGTCTTGGGATCGAATCCGGCCGGAGGCGTAGCGCCGCCTAAGGCCAGTATCTGATAGCGCTCGCCAGCCACGTGCAGGAAAACTTCTGCGAATGAGCGCGAATCGGGCGAAGGACGCCAGGTCAATTTATCGGCAGGAAGGGCGTTCGCCAGCTCTGCGAACTTCTTCTGAACCGCGGCCAGGTCGAACAGCGATTGCGCCTTCATGTCATAGCTGGGCGCTGTGTGGTCGGCAGATGCCGAGGCATCCGGAGTCTGCGCTGGGACGCCAATACTGAAGCCGATCAGGAAAACGAATGCTGCCAGCAACATCTTTTTCATGTTTCGCTCCTCCTCAGGAAGCTGCTGGCAGGCTTAGACGAGGGAAACCGGAAAAAGGCCTCTGCTCGCGCTGAGATTCCGGGGGTTGGCGCGGCGGGCTGGTAGCGCAACCCACAGATTGTAAAGAACTGTGAAGGCGGGGCCATTTCGGTCCATCGCTAAGGGGAAAGCTGCATACAGTGTTTTGTCAGGCAACTTTTGACGCAAGGAAGGGTTCCTAATCCCGAATGTAAGGAGCAAGTATGAACTGGTGCAGAACGGCAATTTTTCTCGCGCTGAGCCTGATGCTTAGCGCTTGCGGCGGCGGCAGCTCGAATTCCAACGCCATCAATGGCAACTGGGCGGCGACGCTGACCAACGCGGATGGCACAACCGCCTTCGCATTTACGACCAGTCTATCGAACAGCAATGGAACGCTGAACATCACGAACTTCGATCTGACCATCTCTGCTCCGTGCTTCGGAACGCCGGGATCAGAGTCGGGAACGTTCCAGCTGACCGGCACGACCAACGGCGTGAACACGGGCACTTTCTCGTTGACGATTCAGTCGGGGACGCCAAGCGGCAACACGCTTACCTTGCAAGGGCAGCTCAGCGGAAACACCACTACCGGCACTTGGACGCTGAGTGGGCCGGCATGCACGGGATCCGGCAACTTCACCATGACGACCACAACGATGTAACTGAATTTTGGCATTCTCAACTCCCGCCGGAGATACGATGGAGAAACTCTTCGAGTTCGGCGGGCAGAGGCCGCGAGAACGACAGCGTCGCGTCGGTTCGCGGGTGCTGAAACTGCAGCGCGGCCGCGTGCAGGAAATTTCTAGGCAACGATATTGCAGCTTCTCCCTTGGCGCGGATTTCCTGCGGCGCGCCATAGAGAGTATCGCCGACTACGGGATGCCCCAGCGAGGCCAGATGCACCCGAATCTGGTGCGTTCGTCCGGTGCCAATGCGCACTTCCAGTTGAGTGAACTTGCCATATTTCGAGGTAAAGCGCTCCTGCACCGAATAGTGGGTGACGGCCTCGCGTCCGTTGCTGCGGCGCGTTGTCATCCGCGTGCGCCGAACGCGGTCGCGGCTGATGGCGCTGGAGATTGTCCCTCGGTCCTGTTTCATCAGCCCGTGCACTAACGCGAGGTAAGTCTTGTGCACTTGCCGCTTTGCGAATTGCGCGGCGAGCCTGCGATGCGCTTCGTCGTTCTTGGCCACAACGATCAGGCCGCTGGTGGCTTTGTCCAACCGATGCACAATTCCGGGGCGAACCTCTCCGCTTACGGAAGAGAGCGTTCCGAACCGGTGCAGCAGCGCGTTGACCAGCGTACCGCGATTGCGGTCGTCGTCGGTTGCGCCCGCGCCTGCATGAACCATCATTCCCGCAGGCTTGTTGATCACGGCGAGATCGTCGTCTTCGTAAACGATGTCGAGTGGGATTTCCTCAGGAATAGCGCGCAATGGCGCAGGAGTTGCAGAGCCGAGGATGACAATACGCTCGCCGCCCTGCAGTCGCAGCGAGGGCCTGGCGGGCTGGTTATTCACCAGGACTTTTTCTTCGGCAATCATGCGCTGGACTTGCGCCCGGCTTGTTTCCGCAAGCGCATTGGCGAGAAATTGATCCAGTCGTTTGCCGGCGTCTTCAGCAGCAACGACCAGAGTTTTGGGTGACTCTGCCATCGAGAGCGACAGAATATCGCGGCGAGACGAAATCTTTCAGGGAAACTCGGGTACCCAACGTCGCCTGTGGCGAAACATCCTAGTGTGCGGCGGGAACAGCGACGGATTTCAAGCCCGGCCGCAGCCACCAGAGCAGGCCGCCGAAAACAACCAGTCCGATCGAAATTAACTGTGTGCCGGACATCACTCCGCCGAATACGGACCCGCGGCCGGGATCGCCGCGGAGAAATTCCAGAAAGAAGCGCGCCACGCCGTACAGGAAAAGATAGGCGCCGAAGACCTGGCCGTCGAACTTTTTGCGTTTCAGCATCCACATCAGGATAAAAAAATTGGCCAGCTCGACTGCGGACTCGAAGAGCTGCGTGGGCTCCAGAGGCTGCCCGAGCGGCGTCCCGGTCCAGGCATGAGCAAGCTCACTGCTAAACGTCACGCCCCAAAAGTGATCGGTCGGTTTTCCGAAACAGCAGCCCGCGGCGAAGCATCCGATGCGGCCGATTGAATGTCCCAGAGCAAGCCCAGGTGCGAAGGCGTCGCAGGTGGCGAGCGCGGGCATCTGATGCCTGCGGACATACCACGCCGCCGCCAGGAGCGCGCCGATCAGGCCACCAGAGAATACGCCACCGGCTTGCAGTGTGCCGAAACTGAAAATCTCCCCCGGATGCGCTGCGTAATAGTTCCAGTCGTTGACGATGTAGAGAATCTTGGCGCCGAGAATTCCGCACAGCACCACCAGAATCCCCAGATTCCACGCATGCTCGGGATTGATGCCTTGTTTCTCAGAATTGCGGACGCTGATCCAAAGACCGATGAGCACGCCCAGCGAGACGAGCAGGCCATAGGTTGGCAGGCTGAAATTGCCGATGTGAAAAAGGCGCGGGAACACTGTGTTTAATTAGATGCGGGTTTCGCAGATCCTACAACCAAAGTTTAACAGATCGGCGGTCCCTCTTCCGCTGGTCGAGGATCATGGCCGGAGATTGGGAGGGTGGCAGCCGCCATCCCGGGCTCGCCTACCGCGAAACCACGCCTCGAGAATACGCTTTTTCCAGCTACGGAGCGAACCAATCCCGCGGCGGGCGAGTCGAGCCCCTCGAAGTTGTACAACACGGTCAGCTTTCCGGCCGGGCTTAGCTTGAACACGGTTCCCCCTATACCTTCAACCAGGGATTCCTCCGAAGTTGTGCCGCACAGGTTTCATGAGAAAGTTGGAGGTAATCCGAGTCTTCTTAGGAAAGAAAGAAGCCGACCCGCTCATGCCGTGTGGTAGGCCGAGAATGAACCCGTCGTTAGACGATGGGAACCCGCCGCGACCCTTTAGGCGTCTCCGCGTGGCGGAGCATGGCACACCGGATCGTAATTGTACGAGTCGAGCCCCCGTTCATTCGGTGTTGGTTCAAAAATCGGTGACTACCATCACCAACCGCGCAGGCCGGCTTTCACCATTGGATGCTAGGGAAATTGCGCTGATTTCGCAAGGGGGGCCAGGCAAATAGTTGGCACTCGGTTTGCCAGCAACTTCGGTAATGGTGAGTGCGGCGGGCACCGTCGTCGCGGCCGAGAACCGCAGAACGACTGAGCGAAGGAATTCAAAGGCCGCGGACCGGAATGTCCACGCCACACCGTCAGCCGGCTCGCCGCTTGTCTTCCAGGACTTCGTCCAACGCGTCAGAAAGATGATGCGCGCGTTTCAGGTATTCCACCGCGCCGTTGTCGCGGCTGCGTTGCAGCAAATGGTACTCATCGGCGATGTTGAGCGCGGCAAGCACCGCCAATCGCACAGTGTCCACGGTATGAGTTTGTTCGGCGACGGCGCGCATTTTGCCGTCCACGTACTCGGCGAGCTTGAGAATGTATTCCGGATCGGAGCCGCGCAGATTGTACGCCTGATCAAAAATCTCCACGCGCACGCTGGTGCTCGCGGGATCCTTTCCGGCAGCAGTCATAAGGCTTCTCGCTCCCTTCGTATCGGACGGCAAACTGCAAAATTGACTCAGCTTGCGGCCTGTTCCTCGGCGATGCTGTCTATCTGCTGCAGCATCTTCTCCACGCGCCCGCGGATTTCCTCGCGCTCTCGGCGCAGTTGGACCATCTCGCGGCGCAGGCCTTCGATCTCCTCTTCCCGCTCTTCCAGTTGCTCGCGCAGGCGGTGCAGATCGCGCTCGGCTACCGACCGCGCCTCACGAGCCGATTTATACAGTTCAATTGTGCGGTAAACTTTTTGCTCCAGCGCCTGAAAATCATCGGCTGGAACCTGTGCGGATACGTCTTCAGCCATCCTCACCGACATGATTGCCACTTCTTCCCTGAGAAAATTCTAACTTTGCGCCAGTATACAAGAGAAAACCTGTGGATGGTATGAGAGGAAGACGAAAAATCGGGGCTAATGACGCCATTTCCGCAGTCTTCGCGCTGCTTCGTCGAGCGTCGTCAGCTGCTTGCAAAAAGCGAATCGCACCTGCTGCGCGCCGTCCCGGGGATGGTGATAAAAGCTCGATCCCGGAACCGCCGCGACGCCAATTTCTTCCAACAGATAGTGCGTGAATGCGACATCATCCGCAAATCGGAATCCACTGATGTCTGTCATGATGTAATAGGCGCCACGCGGCCGAAAGCAGCGGAAGCCCGCCTCCATCAGGGCAGGCATGAGGTGATCGCGGCGCGTGCAGTAGTTCGCCGCTAAGGTTTCGTAATATGACGCGGGCAACGATAAAGCTGCGGCACCGCCTTCCTGCAACGGTGCCGGAGCGCCCACGGTCAGGAAGTCATGAACTTTGCGAATGGCGCCAGTAACGGCTGGCGACGCCACTGCCCAACCCACGCGCCATCCGGTGACGCTGTAAGTCTTCGACATGCCATTGATGGTGACGGTGCGATCCGCCATGCCGTCGAGGCTGGCGATCGAAATGTGCTGCGTGCCCTCGTAAAGAATGTGCTCGTAAATTTCGTCCGTGATGGCGAGGACGTTGAACTCGACGCACAAATCGCGAATCAGTTCCAGTTCCTCCCGTGTGAAGACCTTGCCGGTTGGATTGTTGGGAGTGTTCAGAATGATTGCCTTGGTCCGATGATGGAACGCTGCTCGCAGTTCGCGCTCATCGAAGGTCCACTCGCCATCCGGTTGGCTGGGCTGGCGCAGCTTGACGAACACGGGCTTGGCGCCCGAGAGAACCGCATCCGGCCCGTAGTTTTCATAGAAGGGTTCGAAGATGACGACCTCGTCGCCTTGATTACAGACGGCGAGCAAGGTGGAAATCATCGCTTCGGTCGAACCGCAACTGACGGTGATCTGCGTTTCGGGATCGACGGTGATTCCTTGCCAGGCTTTCATCTGTTGAGCGATCCCGTTCCGCAGATTCTTTGAGCCCCAGGTGATCGCATATTGGTTTACATCTGAGGCGATGGCTTCCTGCGCGGCCTGCTTGATTTCTTGCGGCGCTGGGAAATCGGGGAAGCCCTGCGCCAGGTTAACCGCGCCGTGCAGCACTGCCTGACGCGTCATGTCGCGGATCACGGACTCGGTGAAGTGCGAGACTCTGTCACTGAGAAAATGTTTGGGGTGCGTGACGGTCGGCGACATAGGTGGTCAGACTAGCACATGGGTGATCCCTTACCACGGAGACACAAAGGAACAGGCAAGCGTTTCAGGATGCCCGTAGCGTTCCGCCCAGGCCCTCCAGCGCTTTGATGATTTGAGCCGACCATTGCGCGACTTCGTCGTCCCGGAGAGTTCGCTCGGCGGACTGGAACGTGGCGCGAAGCAGCAGAGAATGCTTGCCGGCGGGGATGGAACCTCCACGGAAGATCTCTGGTGGAAGAAGACTTCGCAAATCGCTTAAGCGCAGACCTTCCACGGTCTGCTTAATCTTCTCGAAGATAACGGAGTCAGCAAAGATAAACGAAAAGTCGCGCTCGACCGCCGGATAGCGCGGCAGGGGCTCATAGTGAATTTCGCGCAATCCTTGACGGAGCAAAACATCGAGATAGAGTTCCGCCAGAAACACATCCTGCCGCAGCTTGCGCTTCGTAGCTACGGTCACATCAATCTGGCCGAATTGCGCGACGGTGGCGCCATCCATCACCGCCCGCGCCGAGCGTCCGGGATGGAAGTACGCCGCGGTTTGCGCGTCATAAATCAGACTGTTGTGCTGGAAGGCGTACAGGAGAGTCTCGACGTCGCCCTTGAGATCGAAAAATGAAAATGGGCGCGATGCCTGGTGAACGCTCGGAGTCACCGCGCTGCCACTCGCGCCCAGGCAAATTCGATTGGCCTCAATAGCCTTCTCGCCTTCAGCCGCGAACACGCTCCCCGCTTCGAACAGGCGAACATTGTTGCTGCCGCGGTTCAAGTTGTATGCAAGCATGTTGAGCATGCCCGGTGCCATGGATGTCCGCATCAGGGAAGCTTCCTCGCTTAGCGGATTGGCGAGTTCGATTACAGGAAGATCCGAGAACTGCTCGGCGTCCTCGTGCGATATGAACGTCAGCGAAACCGCCTCGTTGTAGCCCAACGCCAACACCGAGGCGCGCAGCTTCGCATTTTTCTTCGCATCGGGAGTGTCAATGACCGAACCCGAGAACGCGGGCAACGTGTTGGGGAACTTGTCGTATCCGTGCAGCCGCGCGATCTCTTCGATCAGATCAATCTCCCGCTCCACGTCGAGCCGCCAGCTCGGAATGCGCACCGTGAACTCGGGATCCTCGCCTGGGTCGGGCAGCAGCTCAAAGCCCAGGCGATTGAGAATGCGCACGACCTCGTTCGTCCCCAACTTCTCGCCGAGAATGCGCTGCACTTCAGAAATTCTCAGAACAACGGGAGCCTGATCAATCGCCCGCGCGATCACATCGATAGCGCCGCCGGCGAGTTCGCCTCCGCCCGACTGCAAGATCAGCTCGGCTACGCGATCGCAAGACAACAGCGTGGAGTCGAAGTCGGCACCGCGCTCGAAGCGATGCGAAGCGTCGGTGTGCAGTCCGTGCCGTCGCGACATTTTTCGCACCGTCAGCGGATCCCACCACGCGGATTCGATCAGGATGTTGCGCGTCTTCTGGGTGATCATGGTGTCGAAGCCGCCCATAGTCCCGGCGAGGCCGACCGGCTTTTTCGCGTCGGCAACGACCAGATCTTCGGAGGTCAGCCTGCGCTCAACGCCATCTAGCGTCTTCAGCGTTTCGCCGTCGCGGGCGCGGCGCACGATGATTTTTTCGCCTTCGAGCAGATCGAGATCGAACACGTGCGTGGGCTTGCCCATTTCCCAGAGCGTGTAATTGGTCGCATCCACCGCGTTGTTGATGGGACGCTGGTCGAGCAGCCCAAGCCGATGCGCAATTTTCGACGGTGATGGATTGATCTTCACATTGCGGAGAATGCGCGCGGTGAAGCGCCCGCAGCCCTGTGGATCTTCGATTTCGATAGGGAAGGGCATGACTTCAGTCGTACCGCTGACGGACCTCGAAGAGGCGGCTTTAGCCGCTGAGGGCGCGGGCCCTTTCGGCTGAATCGGCTTGAGCGGTACGTCGTAAATCGCCGACGCCTCCCGAGCCACGCCGAAATGATTCATGGCGTCGGGGCGGTTAGTGCCGATTTCCATTTCGAAAACGGTGTTCTCGCCCTCGCCGCTGACGCCCTCAACCGCCATGCCGACGGACGTCAAGTCTTCCGCAAGTTTACGGTTGTCAACCGTGAGGTCAACGAAGTCGCGAATCCATTGGGGAGAGAGTCTCATGGTGGCTATTGGCCTTTGCCCTTTAGCTAAGGACAGCTGACAGCCAAGGGCCGCTTTTATGCAAACTGCCCCAAAAACCTCACATCATTCTGAAAAAATAACTGCAAATCATCTACGCCGTATTTCAGCATCGCGATGCGGTCCGGGCCCATGCCAAAGGCGAAGCCGGAAACTTTTCTTGGGTCGTAGCCGTTATGCTTCACAAATTGGAAGACATTCGGATCCACCATGCCGCAACCGAGGATTTCGATCCATCCCGTCTGTTTACAGGGACGGCAGGGATCTGGGCCGCGCTGTCCGCTGCCTCCGCAGATGAAGCAACTGACGAACATCTCGGCGCTGGGCTCGGTAAACGGAAAATACGATGGCCGGAAACTCGTCTTCACGCTCGATCCGAAGAAGGCTTTCATTGCATGATCGAGCGTGCCTTTCAGATCGCAAAATGTGATGTTCGTATCCACCGCCAGGCCCTCGATCTGGTGAAACATGGGCGAGTGGCTGGCGTCCGGGGGATCGTTACGGTGCACTTTGCCCGGAATCACGATGCGGATCGGCGGCTTCATCTTCTCCATGGTGCGAATCTGCACCGGCGAAGTGTGCGTGCGCAGCAGCAACCGCTCGCGAAACTGCTTCGATTCCTGGTTGGCGATGAAGAGCGTATCCTGCATGTCGCGCGCGGGGTGATTCGGCGGGAAATTCAGCGATTCGAAATTGTAATAGTCCGTTTCGATGACCGGGCCTTCCTCGACGGAATAGCCGAGATTGCGGAAGACCGCGATCATCTCGTTCATCGTTTGAACGATCGGGTGCTCGGCGCCGATGGGGCGCTGAATGCCGGGCAGGGTGATGTCGAGGTGATCGGCGGGCGCGAGAGCGCTTGTGGCGTGATGCGACGCTTCGGGTTTTGCTCGCCGTTCCGCTTTGATGGCAGCAGCGCCTGATGTCGCCTCGACCGTGTGCTCGACTTTAGCCTTGATTTCATTGACCCGCTGGCCCACCTCGCGCTTCGCGTCTTTGGGCGCGGCTTTCAGCCAGAGGTCATTCATCTGCGTGAGAATGCCGTTCTTGCGGGCCATCCAGCGGTCGCGGAATGCTTTCCAGTCGGCGTCGTCCTTGACCGCGTTCGACTCATCATCAAGTGCAGCGAGCAGTTTGGCGACCGTCTTGTCGAGTGCCGCCGCCGAGAAATCCTTCAGTTTGGGAACAGTGTAGGCCACAGTGCCTGAATTCGTTAACAAATTGTCATCCCGAGCGCAGTCGAGGGACCTGCTGTTGAAACGTTGTATCGCACGAGCAAGGATGCTCGCGCCTACCTAAGGTCCCCATCCTAAACGCAAAGAACGCGTTTAGGATGGGGCACCCATAAGAATCGAATGCTAGAAATTGAGAACAGTCACGCGGCCCCGCCGATGGCGCCCCTCGCCTGCTCGGCGAGGTTCTTAAACGCGCCCGGATCATGCACCGCCAGGTCAGCGAGAATTTTGCGGTCCAGTTCCACGCCGCTCTTCTTCAGGCCGTGAATGAACTGGTTGTAGCTGAGGCCGTTCAGCTTGGCCGCGGCGCCGATGCGCACAATCCACAGAGAGCGGAACTGGCGTTTGCGCTGTTTGCGGCCGGAATAGGCGAACTTCAGTCCGCGCTCCACCGCTTCTTTGGCGGAGCGGTACAGTTTCGATTTTGTCAGGAAATAACCGCTGGCGCGCTCTAAGATCTTTTTGCGCTTGGCGAGGCGCTTGGTTCCACGTTTTACACGAGGCATGTTGGCTCCTTTTGCTTTCGAGTCATGGCGGCTGGAGGTAGGATCACCTCTTCACACGCCGGGCCGCTCATTTGAGCAACCACTATGGGACGGGCGAGAGGCCGTCCTCCAAAACTAGTACGGAATCATCCGCTTAACCTTGGGCGTATCGGCATCACTCACCAGAACCGCGTGGCCCAGCTTCTTCTTTCGTTTATGAGTCTTCGAGGTCAGGATGTGGCGCAGGTGCGAGTGTCCGCGCTTCACCTTCCCGGTCGCAGTCTTCTTGAAGCGCTTGGCGGCGCCTTTGTGTGTTTTCAATTTCGGCATAAGTCCTCAAAGCGGCTGGCTAAGCCTGTTTGGCGCGTTCCTGCATCGGCGGTCCGGCATGCGTCTTCTGTGGCGCGTCTTTCTTCGGGGCCAGAATCGCATGCAGCGTGTTGCCTTCCTGCCGTGGCCGGAACTCCACAATACTCTTGCCTTCCACGTCTTTAATCAAGCGCTCCAGAATCTGGCGGCCAAGTCCGGTGCGGGTCATCTCGCGACCGCGGAAAAAAATCGTGGCCTTTACCTTGTCGCCCTCTTCCAGAAATCTGAGCACGTGATTCTTTTTGGTCTCGTAATCGTGATCATCCACGTTGATACGAAACTTGACTTCCTTGACCGTAATAATCTTCTGGTGCTTCTTGGCCTCGCGCTCTTTCTTTTCCTGCTGGTACAGGAATTTCCCGTAATCCATGATGCGGCAAACGGGGGGTTGCGCGGTGGGCGAAATCTCGACCAGATCCAAATTCTTCTCGCGGGCTCGCTTGAGCGCTTCAAAGGGAGGCATGATCCCAACCTGCTGTCCCTCGTCGTCAATCACGCGGATTTCCCGCGCCCGAATGCGCTCGTTAATGCGGATAAACCGTTTCTCGATAAATCCTCCGTCTACTTACAGCCCAAAGAAGATGGCAAATTATAACATGGCGATGAGGCACGAATAGAGGACGCGCAGGAAACGCAGAAGCAACGCAGCTACGCCGCAGCGGTACTGAGCAAGCCTGTCAAAACATCCGATTCGACGCCCGTCACCTGCACTTGCACCCATTGATTAGGGGAATGGATACCCTGCAATCGCAGCTTCAGATAGTTGTCGGTCAGGGCGTCGGTGAAGGCACCGTCGGGGCCGCTATGGGTGATGTTCAAGGTAATCGCTTCGAGCGGTTTCCCAATGAAGAACCGCATGAAGGCCCGCTTTTTCTGTGCCGCCAAGTCGCGCAGAATCCGGTTGCGCTCGCGCGCCATGCGAACCGGAACCTGATGCGCCATCGTTTCGGCCGGAGTTCCCGGACGTGCGGAATACGTGAACACGTGCAAATACGTGAATGGCAGGTCTTCGATCATCCGGCGGGTGTCCTGGAAGTCGGCGTCGGTCTCGCCGGGGAAGCCGACCATCACGTCGGCGCCGATGGCAGCCGAAGGCAGGGCCGCGCGAATCTTCTCGATCTTCTCGCGATAATGCCAGGGCCGATATTTGCGGTGCATGGCGCGCAGCACGCGGTCGCTGCCCGATTGCATGGGCCCGTGTGCATGCTTGGCGATGCGCTGCGAGTCGGACATGAGGCGAATCAGTTCGTCGCTCCAGTCCATGGGCTCAACCGAGCTGATGCGGAGTTTTTCGAGCGAGGTATGGTCGAGGATGGAGCGGATCAGATCTTCGAAGCGCCGGTCGTTGCACGTCGTATGTTGTTCGACAAAATCCCTTCCCCACCGACCGAGATTAATTCCTGAAATCACAATCTCGCGATATCCCGCCGAAACTAGGCCATTGACTTCCTCAAGGACTCGCGATACTGGCAGCGACCGGCTCTGGCCGCGGACGAAGGGAATCACACAGAACGAGCAGCGGTTGTCGCAGCCGTCCTGCACCTTGAGATTGGGTCGAGTGCGCTCGTTGGCGGCGTCGAAAACGGGAGCGGCGAGCAGTTCGGTGTGGGCAAAGATGTCGGAAACGAAAATCGGTCGTTGGTCGTAGGCTGTTGGTCGTTGGCCTGGGCCCGCCAGCATTGAAAGTGGCACAAACTCGGGCTGCAGAGCAATTTCCGCCAATTGATGCTTGTGGGAGTTGCCGATTACACGGCTCACGCCGGGCAACGCTGCGATCTCCTTCGGCGCCCGTTGGGCGTAGCAGCCGGTCACAATAATTTCGCAATTTGGGTTCTGGCGATGAATCCGGCGAATGGCCGCGCGCGCGTCCTGGTCGGCGGCTGCGGTTACGGTGCAGGTATTAAGCACGACGATTTCCGCACCCAGCGCGGTGTCCGCGCGCTCCAGTCCGTCTAGCCGGAACTGGCGCTCGATCGCTGCTCCATCGGCCTGCGTCGCCCGACAGCCGAAGTTTTCCACATAAAAGCTGGCCACGCTCCTATAGTAACCAACATCGGCTGTTTTTGGCCCATCTCCCCCGCTGTTTCCCTAAAAACACTTGTGCCTGCGACCCTCCGAATGGGTCTATACTGATGCAAGAGCGGGTCCGATTTCCTTCGAGGCGTTCCATGAAACGTCGAATCTTGCTGGTGGACGATGATGTGGCAGTCTTGCTGACTCTAAAGGCAGTTTTGGAGCTCAATCACTTCGAGGTGGACACCGCTGGATCGGTGCCAGAGGCGCGGCAGAAGCTCGCGGCCGGCGTCTATCAGATGGTGATCACGGATGCGCGCATGGAGAACGAGACAGCCGGCTTCGAAGTCATCCGCGCCGCGCGCTGCCAGCCCTACAAACCGGCGACCGCGCTACTGACGGCTTACCCGCCCGCCGATAATGACTGGAAGCAGGCCGGAGCGCAATCGGTGCTGGTGAAGCCGATTGGCACGCAGGACTTATTGCGCCAGATCGAGGCACTCCTGGTCAAACGGGCTGACGAGCAGCAAATGCCGCGCCCCATCCGCGCATCTTTCGGCACCCATGCCGCGTTCGTGAATCGCGACTCCAAGCGGAAAGTCAGCTAGACCGATGGAACCCGCCTAACTTGCCGTCAGGCTGTCGCTGCCCGACGGTCCTGAAAACACTCCCGGCAAAACACCGGACGTCCCAGCCGCGGCTGGAACGGTACAGTGGTTTCCTTCCCGCATTGCGAGCAGATCGCCCTGGTTTCGACTCTTGGGGTGTTGCGATATTGTCCGTTCCGATATTCCGGCGCAGGGCGGATGCCAGGAACGCGCTTTCCCTTGCAGGCCCGGCAGTGTCTCGGCTCATTGCGGAACTGCCTGGCGTGAAAAAACTCTTGTTCCCCGGCGGTGAAAACGAACTGGCTGCCACAATCAACACAATGCAACATCTTGTCCCGGAATTCCATTGAGAGGATGCTCCTTGTCCCTTTCCCGGCCATCCTTCGCCCGGAAACACACCGCCCCGGGCGCAAGAATGCGCAGGATTGCTGAATCATCCCCCTCAGTTGAAAACCTTGCCAGACTCGGTCCCGCCATGCTCAGAAAGAGCATGGTTCACCTCTCCTACGTGTTGCAGCGCCTCTTAACAGTCAGCGAACACCCTCAATGGGATGTTGCCTGGAGGCGGTAGGCCGCTACTGGGGTGCAGCGGCCCTGCTCGCTAGTCTTGCTCTTTCCGTGCTTTTTTCCGGCTGCGCTTGCGCGCCAGCGCTTCCTTCACGCGCTTCTTTTCGCCGGGTTTCAAGTAAAAGGAGTGTCGCTTAACCTCCTTGATGATGTCTTCCTGTTGCACTTTGCGCTTGAACCGCCGCAGTGCGTTTTCGAGGGATTCTCCCTCCTGCAGTCTGACTTCTGCCAACGAACTAACACCCCCAAACTCGTCCTATTTGGACTCGATAGTTATTGCAAGGTTCGGGGCGTAAGTCAAGAGAGATGTGGGTGAGATGAGCGCCTGCGCAGGCTCGGCCGCCCCTAAATCCCGGCGCGCGGCATCAAAAAACCGCCTTTAAAGCCAGCTGAATCTGCCGGGGAGGATAGGAACTAGTGGCTCGCATGAAACTGGTGGGAATTTGATAGTAGCCAGGAAAGTAATTGATTCCAAGCTGGTTACTCATTTTGACGAAGTAGGCGGCATTGCTCTGCAGGCCGTCCTCCGTCACCTGCATCATCTTGTTGTCACGATTCAGAAGGTTAAAAGACTCCACCATGAGGTCAAGTTTGAGCCGATCATGAACATACAGCTTGCGGCTCAACCGTGCATCGGTGGTCGCGTAATCGGGACCGAGGAAGGAGTTCCGCGACACGCCGGGAAGACGATCATTGTAGCTGTTGCCGTCCTGATTGGCGTCGCCGACTACCGTGGCATCCACCGGCCGCCCGCTGCCCACTGTGACCACCCCGGCCAGCTTCCAGTCGTTGAAAATCTTCTGCAGAACAGGCTGCTCACGGCCAAAGAACTTTGGCTCGCTGATCCAGGAAAAAACCAGCCGATGGCGCTGATCGGTGACGCTGGAGCCTCGTTCTGCGTTAGCGTTGTAACTGTCTTGCACCACCGCGGGTCGCCCCGCTACAAGGGCATCCTGTCCGTCGTCAATCGCATGGGCGAAGGTGTAGGCAAGGCGGAAATACATTCCGCTGGTCATCTGCCGGCGCACCGATACCGTCATGCCGTTGTAAACGCTTGACGCGGCGCTTTCGAAGACATCAATGGCGCCCAGCTGCGGAATCGGCCGGTTCAAAGGATTAATGCAGGGAGGCCATGGGCAAGTGAATGACGGCAGCATTTGCCACGTCGAGAATGAATCCACGTTGTAATAACCGAGGAGATTCAGGCCTGAGCTGTCGTACACCGGATAGCTCACGTCAACCGGCGGAGGAAGATTCACATCGCGGGCGCGGATCAAGTCCACGCCATGGACGTACATGTAAGAGATGCCGACCGCCAGCCGGTGGCTGACCTCGCGCTCCACGCTGAGGCTGGCCTGCTCGACCCGTGGAGTCTTGAAATCGGACGAAAAGGCCGAAATGCCGGCTTGCGCGTACTGCGCCAAGACGGCGGCAAGGTACAGGATGCTGCATTCGCCGGACAGCTCACCAGCGGCCCGGGATACTGTGGGAACACCTGATGATCGTAATAATTCGAGTTGTCCAAAAACAGATTCATGGAGGAAATACCGTTATCCGTTGCAATGGTAGAGGTGTAAATCTGCGGAATCCGCGTATAGAAGAGGCCGTAGCCAGCGCGGATCACAAGTGGACGCTCGTTGCCTACAGAATACGCCAGGCCGAGCCGCGGGGCGAAGTTGTAAGGATTGAAAGGAACCTTGCCGGACTGCAGCCATAGCGGATTAGTGATCAGGCCCTTCGTGGTGAATGTCTGCAGGTCATAGCGAACGCCGGGGCTGATGGCAAGATGCTCAGTCACGCGAATGGTGTTTTGCAGAAACGCGGCGTATTCGTTGGTATCCGGGTGCGACGTCGCCGTTCCAAAGTTCTGGACATAATATTTCGCTACGTCGTGAGCAAAGGCGCGCAAGGGCGTAAGTTCCAGTCCGGCCTCCATAGGCTCGAATGTAAAGGGATTCACTTTGATCGGGTCGAAAATATACTCTCCACCGGAGAGCGACGGAAAGAAGTTGTAAATCCAGCTCAGGAGCGCGTCGCCGCCGAACTTCCAGGAGTTGCGCCGTCCCTCCAGGCTGATGGTCTCCGCGAGCTGCAGGCGGTGCTCATTGGTCTGGCGCGGCAAGATGGACGAGCGTCCAAAGCCATCAAAGATGCTGGGAATATTAGTGAGCGGGTCGGCGCTGTTGCTCGTGGATTGCTGCCGATCGTGCGAAAATTGCGCCCGGAGGTGGCTCATCAGGCGCCACGAGAGGGTGCTGGTCAGCGAGATCATGCCAGTTTCCGTGGCTACTTGTTCCTGACCGTTATCGCTCATGGCATACGTCGTGAGCGGACTGGCGGGGTCAATGAAAACGTTGTTCTCGCCCCAATAGCGCGAAGTGTTGATGCGGGCCGAGAGCGCTTCATGCGGCGTGAGTGAAACGTCGAGCTTGAAAAAGGCGGCGTTGCCCAGCATCTGTGCGGGGAATTGTCCAGCCAGATGGTCGAGCCGGTCGGCGGCGGCAAACACCAGTCCCTGATCGCTGGCTTCATAATCACCGGGATGGAGCGGCCCTTGACCTTGTTGCGGCACCACCTGCGAACTCCCATCGAGAAAGCGCACGATGGCCGGCACTTTGAAAATGTGCTGATCAAAACCCCCAAAGAAGAACACCTTGCTACGATGAATCGGGCCGCCCAGCGTGAATCCGAATTGCTGCTGTTGACCGTCCGGTTTGAAGTTCAAGAGGGGATGCGTGGCGCCGAAGCTGTTGTCACGATCGAAGTAGAACGCGCTACCGTGAAGCTGATTTGATCCCGACCTGGTGACGACGTTGACCACGGCGCCTCCGGCCCGCCCCAACTCAACGCCGTATGTATTCGAGGAGACGCGAAATTCCTGAACCACTTCATCAGAGAACTGATAAGGCGCGCGATAGCGGCCGCGAGCCTGCGCGAAAAACGCGTTGTTGTTGTCGGCGCCGTCCACCAGGTAGCTGGATTGATAGCCGCGGATTCCGCCGAAGGCCAGGTCACCATTCGAACTGGAAGTCAGCCCGCGTGGATCCTGGGTCACGCCCGGAGTCAGCAGAGCCAGATCGGTGAAGCGCCGGCCATCGAGCGGCAATTCGTCAATCGCACGCTTATCAATCAGGGACGAGACCGCGGTCGGTTGCGTCTCGACCAGCGGCGGCTCGGCGGCCACCGTGACCATCTCTTTGGCGCCGGCAATCTCCAGCTTGAATTCCAATGCCGTCGCTGCTCCTACGTTCACATGCAGCCTGGGCGTGACTTGGGGCGACATGCCGGCCGAAATCGCCCGGCCGGAGTAATCGCCGGGCGGCAGAAGTTGAAACGTAAATTGCCCCTCGTTGTTGCTGGTGGCGGAATAGCGAAGGCCGGTGGCATCGTTCACCAGGGCGATGCTTGCCCCGGCGATGCGGCCTCCGGTTTTATCCACCACCGTGCCGCGGATCGCCCCGGTAGACGCATCCTGAGCCAAAGCGGCCGCAGGCAACAGCCAGGCAGCAAGAAGGATGGAAATTACACTGTGCGAGAACGAAGCCCGGAGCACTCGCGATTCCCTGCGGCAAGCCGAGTAGAAAAGATGGCGCCGGAACCGGCGACTAAAGCACGACATGGAACATCACCTACCGGGAGTTGAGATAAGTGAGTCCAGCCTCGACGGGAGACAATTCCGGTATAGCAGCTAAACTTTTGCCGAGTCTGTGAGGTCGACAGGTTTATTTCGGAATTTTTCCCAAGCTGGGAATAGGACACGAGGGGGGAGTACTTGCCGCCTATAGTGCGTAGGCTTTCAATCTCTTCTGCACCAATTCCTCCACCTGCCGCAAAACTTCTTCTTCCGACAAGGCGCTCGAATCGATCACGGTCGCGTCGGGCGCGGCCACAAGTGGTGAGACCGCCCGCGTGCGGTCGCGCCGATCGCGCAATCGCAACTCAGCTGCGGTCAGGTTCGCATCGGGTCCGTAAAGATTCTGCTGCTGCAATCGCCGCTGCTCGCGTACAACCGGATCGGCATCCAGAAAAATCTTCACCTCCGCATGGGGGAAGACCTTGGTTCCGATGTCGCGGCCTTCCATCACGATGCCGCCCTTCGCGCCCATTTCTTGCTGGCGCGCGACCATCCACTCCCGGACCTTAGGATGAACCGACACTCGCGAAGCTCCCTCGGTGACGTCGGTCTCGCGAACACGCTGGGTCACGTCGCGCCCATCGAGCAGAACCCGGTTCCCGGCTGCTGCGGGCTCGAGTTGAATGCGGGAGTTGCGGGCCAATTCCACCAGAGACGCTTCGTCGTCGAAAGATTTATCCCATTGGATGGCTTTCAGCGCCAGGGCGCGATACATGGCGCCGCTCTCGAGGTTGGCGTAACCAAGTTTGCGAGCCAGTCGGCAGGCGATCGTGCTTTTGCCGGCGCCGGCGGGGCCGTCAATGGCGATGATCAATTTGCGCGGTTGCGGATCGTTCATGTGAGCCAATAATTCTACACGGCGTGTGGCAAAAGTGCGCTGTCGCTGGAGCAACGCGGCGGGTCACACTACCGTGGCGTCCAATGTGGATGGCCGCTGAACAGACCCTGGGTGACACAAATCTGATAGGCAACGAACAGGCCGAAGCACAAGCTGAGTAAACCGGATGCCATCGCCAAGCGTTGGCCGAATCGCTGAAAGCGGCTGCCGACGTAGTGGAACGTTGAGGCGATGCTGACCGTGATGAGCATCATGCCAGCGATCGTCCCCAAGCCAAAGACCAGAAGATAAACGATGGCCCACGTGGAATTGCGGATGGTAGCGAGGATCAGCAAAGCCACGGCGGCTGAACCAGCCAGCCCATGCACAATGCCGATGGCTAGCGGGCGCAACCATTGATACAAAGCGGTCCCGCCTAGCTTGTGATCGAGCCTGGAGAAAGATTCCGGCTGATGCATATGTGAATGTTGCGGATCGCCGTGAGAATGCAAGAACCCTCCCAGGTTCCATATTCCCAAAACGATCAGCATGAAACCGACAGACAGCTCCATACTCAGGCCGAGTCGATTGGGAATAACCACGTTGAACAAAATGATGGCGGTGCCGACGATGAAGATGGTGACAGTGTGTCCCAGGCCCCAGAGCACGCCGATCAGCGCGGCCCGTCCGACGCTGCGTTCGCGGCTGACGATGGTCGTCACCGCGATGACGTGATCTGGATCCGTGGCGTGACGCATGCCAAGAATGAATCCGATCGCGATGATGGAGAACAAAGTCAGCATGGCGTGTGAGGGAGCATATCATGCGAAAAGCATCCAAAGGGTCTTACGGATGCGCATGGATCACAGCACATTCCCCAATCCGTGAAAATCCGTGGCTCGGTCTCACGCAGCCGGCAACGAAAAATAAAACACCGAGCCGCGCCCCGCCTGGCTGACGACTCCGATCTCGCCTCCGTGCAATTCTACGATTGCTCGCGAAATCGCCAGCCCCATGCCCGTGCCCTGAATTACCATACGCTGGTTTCGTCCGCGATAAAACTTCTCGAAAATCATCTCCTGCTCCATATTGTCAATTCCTGGCCCATGATCGGCCACGCTAGTCACAACTTCTCCGTTGCGCAGTTCGGCCGTAATCTGGATGGGCGTCTCCGGTGGCGAGTATTTGGCGGCGTTGTCGAGCAGATGTAGGAGAACCTCGGTGATGCGCTCCACGTCCATTCGGACCAGGGGCAGTGGGTCGGCAATGTTGGACTGCACCGTGTGATGCGCGAGTGCGGGCCGCGACTGGGCGATTGCGGCAGCGATGGCCTCAGCGATGGGATGAAGCTCGAAATGAAGTTCGAGCTGATGAGAGTCCAGCTGCGCCACCTCGGCCGCTTCGCCGATCAGCCGGTTCAGCCGGTCGCTTTCCTCGTTGATGACGGTCAACAAGTCTTTGCGCTGCGACGGATCCAGCTCAACCTGGGAGAGTAGGGTTTCCGCCGAGGCTTTGATCGCGGTCAGCGGCGTGCGAAACTCGTGAGTCACGGAATCGAGCAGCACGGAACGGAGCCGGTCGCTCTCGCGCGCCGCTTCAGCTTTGGTCAGCTTCTCCACTGTGCTGGCGCGTTCGATGGCGATGGCGGTCAGGCTGCCGATCGCCTCCAGGCTCTCGCGCGACAAACCGCAGTCCGCCAGTCCGATGCTGCCGACCGAGCGCACGCCCATGCGCACCGGCATGAAACACTGGCTATGTTCCCGATCGAGAACAGGCTCGCCGCGGCCGCTGATTGAGCGCAGTTGTGCGAAGGGAAACAGAGTGCGGCTGGCGTCGTCCAGATAATATGTTTCCTGTTTGTTCTCCAGAAATACGGCCGCGCCACTCACGCCGAATGAATCCACTAGATAGCGCGGCACGAGGTTCAGCAGTTCATAAACGTTGTCGGTAACCAGCAATTGTTGGCTGAACGCGTAAAGACGCTCAACTTCCAATCGGCGCTGATTGGAACGCAGCGCCTCCCGGCGGGTTCGTTCGGAGAGTTCACTGCCGATGATGGCGGTCAGCAGGAATGCGAAGAGCGCCACCCAGTTCTGAGGATCGGCGATGGTAAAGCGCAGAACCGGCGGAAGAAAGAAATAGTTGTAAGCCATGGTGGCGAGGATTGCCATGCAAATGGCATAGCGCAGCCCCCATACCGCCGAAACCAGCAGAATGGCCAGCAAAAACGTGAATCCCACCGTGGTAGGGTTGACGTGCAGCCAGCGGTAATAAACCAGAACAATGGCGCAAACTGCCGCTACGGCGGCGGCAAAGCGTAATATCTGGTTGCCACTGGCTTTGGCCACGTGGCAGATTGTAGCTGATCCGACATTTAAAGATCGTTCGAGGAGAATCCCGGCTGTGCAAAAAACGCCTGAGCAGTGGCTGGAAGAAGTGGCGACGCAGAAAAAGCAGGGAATTTTCAAGCTTTTCCTGGGCTATGCCCCGGGTGTCGGTAAGACTTTCAACATGCTGAGCGAAGGCATTCGGCGCAAGAGCCGGGGCGAAGATGTGATGATCGGGGTGGTGGAAACACACGGCCGCAAAGGCATTTCCGAGCTGGCCGCGAAACTCGAAACCATTCCGCGCCGCAAGCTGGAGTACAAAGGCGCCGAGTTTGACGAGATGGATGTGGACGCAATCCTGACGCGCAAGCCGCAGGTCGTGCTGGTGGACGAGCTGGCGCACACCAATATTGAGGGCAGCAAGCACCCCAAGCGATATCAGGATGTGATGGAGTTGCTGGACGCGAACACTGACGTGCTCTCAACGATGAATGTGCAACACATCGAGAGCCTGTTGCCCATGGTGCAACGCATTACCGGCGTGCAGGTGCGGGAGACTGTCCCTGATTGGGTGATGCAGCGTGTCAACGAGATCGTGCTGGCGGATTTGACGCCGGAAGCGCTGCAGACGCGCATGCGTCGCGGCGATATTTATCCGCTCGACCGGGCGGAGCGCGCTCTCGGGCATTTCTTTCGCCCAGGAAATCTGCTGGCCCTGCGCGAGCTGGCTTTGCAGCAGGTCAGCCGCGCCGTGGATCGCAGCCTGGAATCGTACATGGAAAAGGAGGAAGGCGGGAAAACGGCAGGCGTGCGCGAGCGTATCGCGGTCTGCGTCAGCTCCAGCCCAACGGCTCAGTATCTGATCGCCCGCGCCGCCCGCATGGCGCAGCGGATTGACGCCGAACTCTTCGTCGTTTATGTGGACATCGGGGTGGACGGCAACCCAGAAGACCAGCGTTCCCTGGAACAGAATCTGAAATTCGCCAGCGACCTGGGCGCGCAGATTGTTCGCACCAAAGGCGAGAAAGTCGCTGAAGCGGTGGCTAAGATCGTGCGCGAAAAACACATCACGCAAGTAGTCTTCGGACGCTCGGCCCAGACCGGCTGGCGGCGTTATCTGTATCTCTCCGCAATCCATAAGTTTCTGCGTGATGCGCCGCCCGTAGATGTGCACATCGTGACCCAGGAGGTAAAGTGACGGCGCCACCCGTCATCAAGGGCAACATTCTTGTGGTGGATGACGAGCCGCAGATCGCCCGCGTGCTGAAGACCACGTTGTCGAGCCATGGTTATGGCACGCGCACGGCCTCCGACGGTGATGAAGCGCTGCAAATGATGAAGAGCTGGCCGCCCGACTTGATCATCACCGACTTGAGGATGCCGAATATGGACGGGCTGGAGCTGTGCCGGCATGTGCGCGAGAAATCGCGCATTCCCATCATCGTCTTGTCGGTAAAAGGCGAGGAGCGCATCAAGGTAGAAGCGCTCGACGCGGGCGCGGATGATTACGTCACCAAACCTTTCAACGTCAATGAACTGCTTGCCCGCGTGCGCGCCGCGCTTCGCCGGGCCTCGGCAAAAGAAGCGCCCGAATCCGAATTGATCGAAATCGGCGACTTCCGCATCGACCTGCCAACGCGTTCGGTGCGCGTCAGCAACCGGGAAGTGCACCTGACGCCGAAGGAGTTCGATTTGCTCGTCTACCTGGCGCGCCACCCGGGGAAAGTCATCACCCATCGCGCATTGCTGGCCGCCATCTGGGGCAGCAATAGCGTCGAGCAACCGGAATATCTGCGCGTGTTCGTCGGACATTTGCGAAAGAAGCTGGAAGCGAACGACGGCGCCCCGCGGTATATCGTGACCGAACCGTGGGTGGGCTACCGCTTCGAGCCGGGGGAAAAAGAACTGTAGCCACCCAACCCAAGTCATCCCGAACCCCCGCGTTTCCTCTGGCGCGGCGAGAGCCTGCCCTGGGCAGCCGAGGAGCGCAGCGATGCACATCCGCCTACGCGCTGAAAGGGCCCCACGACCGCGACAGCTCCGATCTCCTTTACCAATTCTTTATGAACCTTTTATTCGGAATTTACACGGTTTCTTATCCAATGAATTGTGAACGTTGGAAATTACGATCTCAGGGTTTTGCATGTTTCTGGCGGCAGTTGTGACCACGGTTTGCACGGGAGGAGTCGCCTTCTATCTGCGATTCCTGCTGGCCCTGTGCCGGCAGAAGAAGAGGCGTTTGATCGGATACTGGCTGCTGATTCAACCCGGCGCCAACGAGGGCAACGTCCCTGAGCAGGAAGAGCGGTTCTTGCAACGGGCTGCGTAAGAAAATGCGTACGCTCTCGAATCAACAGAGTTGATCGGAAAGGATAATGGACGTCAGTCCAGGAAGTTGTTCCCGAACAGTTTGCCGAGCTATTCCACCACTATCACCAGGCGCTGGCGCTGGATTTTAACCGCGCATTGGAAGTTCATCAGGAATCCTGGGAACAGATGCCGGAGCGCGAGAGAAATCTTCTGGTCTCCGCGGCCCGTCTGGCCCTGCTGGAACTGTCTTCGTGCAACAAGAAGCCGGAAACGACGAGGCCTTATTTCGCAGACCCGGAGAAGGCGGAGTGGGGCTGCTGATTGTCGAGTCAGCTGGGTGGGAGGACTTACGATGAGCGAAAAATGGAGCCTGCGCACGCTGCTGGGAAGCCGCAAAGCGCCCGATAGCGGCATGCAGAGAGAGATTCGCACCGAAATTGGCGACTTCAAGATCGACCTGGCGCGGCGCACCGCAATGCTGCGGGATCAGGATTTGTTCTTAAGCTCGGAGGAATTCGACGTACTCGTTTTCCTGGCCAGTCATCCGCAGCGCCTGGTTACGCCACATACGGTTTTAGCGACGAATTGGGATGCGCATCAACTCCGGCAAACGGATTTCTTGAAGGCGCTGATCTCCCTTCGGAAGAAGCTCGACGCAGCGAATCCGGGCAAGCATTACCTCCGCACCGAACCTTGGGTGGTTTACCGCTTTGATCCGGCAGCCTCTTCGGCGATGTAGCTGGTGAGGTTGCCATTTCGGATACCTTTACGTTTTTTTTATGAACTTTTTAGGTCAGTTTTATGCCCGCTCATTTTCAATCAGAGTTGCTCCAGAAAATTGAATCCTTAAATCCGCGGACGAGAATTTTGTCTCGTCATCTGTGGTGAAGCCCGAAATCGCAGTTGAACTCATATGGTCAAGGGGAGAATTCATCGTGACAAATCTTGAGGCTCGTCAACGCAAGTTTCCGCCGACGATCGTCGCGCGCGTCGTTCTTCTGGTGGTGGCCGCCACGTGCCTGGTGCCGCGCGTGCAAGGACAACAAGGAAACAGCCCTGCTGGGAATCCGGCTCATGACGGCGCGCAATCAGCAGGAAGCAGCCAGCCGGCATCGCAAGAAGTTCTGCAGGAGCTTGAAGCGATGAAGAAGCGCATCGCGGAACTGGAGGCGCAGCTGAAGCAGCAAGCGGGCGCAGCCCAAGCTGATTCTGGGACTCAGACTGCACATGCAACGGCACCTGCATCATCCGCTCCCGCCGAAGCGGCGCTCTCCGAGTCCAGCCCTCCGGAAAAGAAAAAGAAGGCTGAGCCCTTCGCCTTCGGCGACTTCACCTGGCTGAACGGCAACGCCCGCACCAAGGAATCGCCGCTCGATACGAAATTCTTTACGCCGGAGATTCGCGCGGATGTTGATTACATCGTGGATTTCAACCATCCCGCGGATGACACCATCGGCGGTTCGAGTGAGGTCTTTCGGGCCAACGAATTCCAATTAACCCAGTTAGGCGTGGGCGGCGATTTTCATTTTGACAACGTTCAGGCTCGCGTGATGACGCAGTTTGGCATGTACTCGGCAACCACGCCGCGCAACGACGCCAGCCCTGCCCACGGCAACTGGGACTTGGACACCGCCTACCGCTATATCTCCGAAGCCTACGGCGGGTACCATATCAACGCCCTGCATGGGATCAACATTCAGGCCGGGATCTTCATGTCTTATGTCGGCCTCTTCAGTTATTACAATTTTGACAACTGGGCCTATCAACCTTCGTATGTTTCTTCCAATACTCCGTGGTTCTTCAATGGCATGCGCGTGCAGATTTTCCCGACCGAGCACCTGAAGATCGAGCCTTGGTTTATCAACGGCTGGCAATCCTATGGGCGTTTCAATCATCGCCCCGGCGTAGGCGCCCAGATCCTGTGGCGGCCGAATGAGAGGCTGGAGGTACTTGGCAATCAGTACCTGCTCGGCGCTGACACACTCAATGTGCCCGGACGGATTCGCTATCACACTGACGACAGTCTTGAGTACAAGTACTATGACAATCCCTCGCGTCTGCTCGATAAAGCTGCTTTCTCGCTTACCGGCGATCTGGGATGCGAACACGGCGGCGATCCCGTGGCGGGAACCGCCGTCAGTTGCGATACCAATGGCGTGAAGGTCATCGGGGGAACGAAGTACATCACGCCGAAGCAGGCATTTCTTGGCTTCATGGTCTATAACCGCCTCTGGTTCCATAAGGACCGTTACGGGTTCACGCTGGGAGGCGGCAAGATCAACAACCCTGGACGCTACCTGGTGCTGCTGCCTCCCATTAATGGCGCGACGGCAATTTCCGGGACTCCCTACTTCACCGAGAATCCCGGCGATCCCTATAAGGCCTGGGATGCGTCGGCCACGTTCGATTACATGCCCAGCCAGTACATTACGTTCCGCTCGGAATACGATCATCGTGCGGCGAATGTGCCGTATTTCACGGGGCGCGGCGGGATTACGCCGCCGGGCGGCAACGCCGGCTCGCCCGGATCCGTCGTCAGCGGCTGGACTCCGGACCTGGTGAAGGACGAGAACCGGCTGGATCTGGCGATTCTGGTGAAGTTTTGATGAAACTTGTCATCCCGAAAGCAGCGAAGGATTGCCGGGTTGAGCTTAACCCTTGTCATTCCGAGCGAAGCGAGGAATCTGCTGTTTTTGTGAAGTTGCACAGGTCTTCCAGGCCTGCAGGCCTCTCAGGATGACAGGCTGACCGGGGGATAAGTTATGCAGGATGCAATTTGGATCGCGGTAACGATCGCGTTTTTCGCACTTTCGATTGCTTATGTGCGCTTTTGCGATCGTGTGAAGTGAGGACATATGAGTCTGGAATCAATCATCATGCTCGCCGTGAGTGCGCTGACCATGGTCTATCTGATCTACGCCCTGCTGCGGCCGGAGAAGTTCTGAGATGACCGCCAACGGCTGGTTGCAAATCTTCGCGTTCCTCGCGCTGATCTTCCTGGTGACGAAGCCCATGGGCGTTTTCATGGCGCGCGTCTTCAGCCGCGAGCGGACATTCATGGATCCGGTGCTGCGGCCCCTGGAGAAATTGCTCTACCGCATCACCGGGGTGGATGAAGAACACGAGATGCCCTGGACGGAATACGCCGTCTCCATGCTGCTGTTCAGTTTGGTCTCGATGGTCGTGCTGTACCTGATGGAGCGGTTGCAGTTGCATTTGCCGTTCAATCCGCAGAAGTTCGGCGCCGTAAGTCCAGCGCACGTTGCGTTCAATACGGCCGCCTCATTTACCACGAACACGAACTGGCAGGCTTACTCGGGCGAATCTACCATGAGTTATTTCACCCAGATGGCGGGTCTGGCCTACCACAACTTTGCCTCCGCCGCCGTAGGCATCGCGCTGGCCATCGCGTTCATTCGCGGTGTCGCTCGCCGCCAGATGGAAACCATCGGCAATTTCTGGGTGGATCTGGTTCGCAGCTTCTTGTGGGTTCTGCTGCCCTTCTCCATCGTGGGTGCTTTGCTGCTTGTTTCTCAAGGAGTGGTTCAGAATCTCAAACCCTACGACACGGTCAAGCTGGTTGAGCCGCAGCAGGTGCAGAGAGTCGGCTCCGATGGCAAGCCTGTGCTTGATGCCAGCGGCAAGCCGGTGATGGATACGGTTAGCACTCAGACAGTTGCCCAAGGGCCTGTCGCTTCGCAGGAAATCATCAAGGAATGGGGCACAAACGGCGGCGGATTTTTCAACGCCAACAGCGCACACCCGTTCGAGAATCCCACTCCACTTTCGAATCTGATTGAACTGTTCAGCATCTTCGCGGTTTCAGCCGGCCTCACCTACACCCTCGGTCGCATGACCGGATCGCAGCGGCATGGCTGGGCAGTGTGGGCGGCGATGGCAATTCTGTTTCTCGCCGGTGTGACAGTTGCTTATTGGGCGGAAGCGCGCGGCAATCCACTGCTGGCCGGAGTGAATCAGCAAACCACGACGATGCAAGCCGGCGGCAACATGGAGGGCAAAGAAACCCGCTTCGGCATTGCGAACTCGGCCCTGTTTGCGACCGTCACTACCGACGCCAGTTGCGGCGCCATCAACGGCTGGCACGACTCGTTCACGCCGCTCGGCGGCATGGTTCCGCTGGTCAACATGATGCTCAGCGAGGTCATCTTCGGCGGAGTCGGCGCCGGCATGTACGGCATGTTGATCTACATCGTGCTGGCAGTCTTCATCGCCGGCCTCATGGTCGGGCGCACACCGGAATACTTGGGCAAGAAGATCGAAGCCTACGACGTCAAGATGGCCATGCTGGTGGCGCTGGTGTTTCCGCTGGTGATTCTTACGCTCGCGGGAATCTCCGCCGTCAAGCCGTTCGGCACTTCCAGCATCTCGAACCCTGGGCCGCACGGCTTCAGCGAGGTTCTCTACGCCTTCGTCTCGGGCGCGGCCAACAACGGCTCGGCGTTCGGCGGACTGACGGCCAACACGCCCTGGTATGACACCGCGATCGGATTCGACATGCTGTTCGGCCGCTTCTTCATGATCATTCCCATGCTGGCGATTGCCGGCAACCTGGCGAAGAAGAAATACGTGCCGCCGTCGCTGGGCACGTTTCCGGTCACGACGCCCCTATTCACGGTGCTACTGATCGGCGTGATCATCATCGTAGGCGCGCTCACATTTTTCCCCGCGCTCAGTCTCGGGCCGATTCTGGAGCATTTGCTCATGGCTAGCGGCAAGGCTTTCTAAGGATTCGTATGGCAAAAAAGCGAAAAGCGATTTGGGAATGGAAAATCGTCCGGCGGGCGGTGTGGGACGCGATTGTCAAGCTGAACCCGCGCAAGATGATGGGCAATCCGGTCATGTTCGTGGTGGAGATCGGCAGCGTCATCACTACGGCACTATTGCTCAAGGGCGGCGCAGCTTTCAAATTCAACCTGCAGATCACGCTGTGGTTGTGGTTCACAGTCGTGTTCGCTAATTTTGCAGAAGCTATGGCCGAAGGCCGGGGCAAAGCGCAGGCCGATACCCTGCGCAAAGCCCGCTCGGAAACGATCGCCAACCGGCTGACCGGCACAGACGGCCAGGTGGAGAAGGTTCCGAGCTCCAAGCTGCGTGCTGGCGATATGGTATTGGTTGCGGCCGGCGAATTCGTGCCCTCGGATGGCGAGATCATCGAAGGCATCGCTTCGGTGGACGAATCCGCCATCACCGGCGAATCTGCGCCCGTGATCCGCGAGGCGGGCGGCGATCGTTCGGCCGTTACCGGCGGCACGCGCGTCTTATCTGACCGGATTAAAGTGAAGATCACGTCAAACCCCGGCGAGACATTTCTCGACCGCATGATCGCCTTGGTGGAAGGCGCCGAACGGCAGAAGACTCCCAACGAAATTGCGTTGAACATCCTGCTCGCAGGATTGACGATTATTTTTCTGCTGGCCGTGGTTACGTTGCAGCCGTTCGCCATCTACTCTGGTTCTCCGCAAACGGTTTTTGTGCTGGTCTCGCTTCTCGTCTGCCTGATTCCCACGACGATCGGCGGACTACTCTCCGCCATCGGCATTGCAGGCATGGACCGCCTGGTGCAGCACAATGTTCTGGCTATGTCAGGGCGCGCCGTCGAGGCGGCCGGCGACGTCAACACTCTGTTGCTCGATAAAACTGGCACCATCACCCTGGGCAATCGTCAGGCGTCGCAGTTCATCCCCGCGCCCGGCGTAAGTGAGAAGGAACTCGCCGATGCGGCGCAACTTTCATCACTCGCCGACGAAACGCCGGAAGGCCGTTCGATCGTCGTGCTCGCCAAAGAAAAGTATGGCCTGCGCGGGCGCGAACTGGCTTCCCACGAGGCGCATTTCGTGCCCTTCACGGCACAGACCCGCATGTCAGGAGTTGACCTCAACGGATTTGAGGTACGCAAGGGCGCCGCGGACGCGGTTCAGTCTTACTTATTCCAGCACGGGCGCGAAGTGCCGTCCGAAGTGAAAGCCACCGTCGAGCAGATCGCGCGTGCGGGCGGCACGCCCCTGGTGGTTGCCGAGAAAAACCGCGGAGCACTGGGAGTAATCGAGCTGAAAGACGTGGTCAAGGGCGGAATCCGCGACCGCTTCGATCAGCTGCGCGCCATGGGAATCAAGACCGTGATGATTACCGGCGACAATCCGCTGACCGCGGCTGCCATTGCGCGCGAGGCGGGCGTGGACGATTTCCTTGCGCAGGCTACGCCCAAAGACAAAATGGATTTGATCAAGCGCGAGCAGGCCGACGGCAAGCTCGTGGCCATGACCGGAGACGGCACCAACGATGCGCCCGCTCTGGCTCAGGCGGATGTCGGTGTCGCCATGAACACGGGCACACAAGCGGCGAAAGAAGCGGGCAACATGGTGGACCTGGATTCGAATCCGACTAAGCTCATTGAAATCGTCGAAATCGGCAAGCAATTGCTGATGACCCGCGGCTCGCTCACGACCTTTTCCATCGCTAACGACGTCGCCAAGTATTTCGCTATCATCCCGGCCATGTTCGCGGGGACTTTTCCGGTGTTGAATGCGCTGAATATCATGCATCTGAAAACGGCTGAATCCGCCGTGCTCTCCGCTGTCATCTTCAACGCCCTCATCATCGTTGCGCTCATCCCGCTGGCGCTGCGCGGCGTCAAGTATCGCGCCATGGGTGCAGCGGCGCTGCTGCGCAACAATCTCTGGGTTTACGGTGTCGGCGGAATCATTATTCCGTTCCTTGGGATCAAAGTCATTGACCTGCTGATCACCCGAGTCGGGTTGGCGTAAAGGAGTTCCTGATGAAAAGAAATCTTCTAACCGCAATCTGGATGACGCTGGCGACGACGCTACTGCTCGGGATTGTCTATCCCTTAACCGTGACGGCGATCGCTCAGCTGATCTTCCCCAAGCGGGCGAATGGGCAGTTGATTGAAGCCAACGGGAAGATCGTCGGATCGCGGATCATCGCTCAGGCGTTTACCGCTCCCGGCTACTTCCACCCCCGCCCATCGGCCGTTGCCTATGATCCCACGAACTCCAACGGATCGCAGTTAGGGCCGACAAATCAAAAACTCATCGACCGGGTGCAGGCCGACGTGGCCGCAGCGCAGGCCGAAAATCCGGGCACGCCGGTGCCGATTGATTTGGTTACAACCTCGGCCTCCGGCCTCGACCCTGAAATCTCGCCCGCAGCCGCAGCTTTTCAGGTTCCGCGCGTGGCCAAGGCACGTGGAATCTCGCAGGATCAACTTCGCTTGCTGGTGGCGCAGCATATGGAGAATCGCCAGCTGGGATTTCTCGGCGAACCACGCGTGAACGTGCTGGAGTTAAATCTCGCTCTGGATACGCAAGTCCCGCTGTCCCGGTAATCTTGTGGATTACGTTGCTTTGGCCATGGTTCGCTTGACTGCGCGCTCCAGCGTCTGGTCAAGGGCGGCCTTAGCTTTCAGATACTCCTGATCCGAGATTCGTCCTTGCTTATGTTCCACTTCCAGCTGGAACATCTCTTCCTTCAGGGCTTCGAGGAGCATGTTGGAGCGGTCTGCAGGACGGGACGAAGGAATTGGTGTGGAGGCTAGGGGGCTGGGCGGCGCGAAATCCGGGATCGCTGCCGGCTTCGATCGTTTGGCGATGTAAACGGCGCCGGCAGCCAGCACCACGGCAAAACCGCCGAGAATATACCAGCGATAGGGCGCCAGTGGATCGGGAGCATCAATCGGAGGGCCTAAGCCACCTCCAGGGCGGGAATCACGGCCCGCAGGAGCGGCGGCTTGTGTGCCGCTTTCCGAGCCGCCGCCTTCTTCCTGCAACATTCCAGCCCCGGAAATCCTGAACCCCAGGGGTTGCCCAACGGTTGTATTGGAGGCGACTTGCACCGTGGCATCCGATTGACGTGGATCCTGCATGGATTGATAAGCCGCGCCGGGAGCCGCCGTAAACCTCATCGTCTTGGGGAGCATCACGACGAGATGCTGCGCAGAATAGAGCGGCTTGGGATCGATCGTGGCCTCACCGCTATAGGGCAAGTGAAAAGCGATTTGAAATTGCGTCTCCCCGGGGCGCAGGGGAAAAATGATCGCGTAGCGGTTCTTCTCTTTCTGCGGAACCGGGGCCGAGCTGACGGGCTGGCCTCCGGCGGTCTGCGCCATGCTTTGATCCACCTGTGCGCCTGCGGGGAGATAGAACTCGAAATTCTGATCGTTCATCTGGGTGCGCGGCGGGTCGGAGGTATTGTTGACGGCGAACAGGCGCACGCCATCCAGTTCGTTGTCCTTGGCTTGAAAGCGCATCACGTCCGCGGTCACACTGATGCCTTCGAGTTTTTTCGCGACATCATAAACCTGCAATTCAACCGAGCCTGTTCCCGGCGGCGCCATGCGATGGTAGGTCACACCCTGGTGAATTACGCGGACCAGGTGTGGGCTGTTGGCGTCGTCGAGCTTCAGGCTGAAGTTGCCTTTGGCGTCGGTGGTGGCGCGCCCGGCTTCCTGCATGCCCTGAGAAAGGCTCAAAAGAACGACGTCATCGCCAGCAGCCGGCTTGTTCGTGGTGGCATTCTTAACCGTTCCGGCGAGAGTTTGAGCGGAGGCGACGGCGGACGAGAGCAGAATTGCTACGACGATTACCGACCCGCGCAAGATCCTTCGCTCCGCCTGAAAGACGGCTGCGCTCAGGATGACCGAGGTAGTTCCATTTCCATTCAAGCTCCGACTCCTTTGCGGGGGTTTATCGTTGCGTCACTGGCAGCTTCTTCAAGACGCGCGATCTCGGCCAGAACCGCGGCGGCTTCCTCCTCCAGAGAGTTTTTCATCGCCTGGTAGTCGGAATCCGGAAACTTCCCCGCCTTGTACTCGAAATTCAAGTCGCGCAGATTTTCGTAGACGACTTCCTTGCGCTCGCGCAGATAGGCAACACGAGTTTTCTCCGGACCCAGGTACAGTTTTCCGGGCAGATAAAAGACGTAGATCAGCGCGCCAAATGTCATGAACATGCAGGCCAGGATAGCGACGGTCATGTCTCGGTTTCCTTTCTGGCCTGTTCGCGGAAGCGATCCAGTTCCGCTCCATGAACCGGGTGCGGCGCGTCCGCCGGCAAAAGAAGCGGCCGCGATCTCCAGGCGCGCACAACCATGGCGACGATGCTCAAGCCCAAGACCAGCGCCAGATACGGCATTATCCACGCCACCCGGTTGAAACCCGTCTTGGTGGGCGCGGCCAGGACCGTCGGACCGTATTTCTGGACAAAGGCCTGCAGGGTCAGATCGTCGCTGTCGTTGCGATCAACGGCGGCGATCAGTTCATTTCTCATGCGGTCGGAATAATTGCACCCGACATGATTGCATTCCAGCAGAATCTGATTGCATCCGCAGGCACACATCAGCCGATGCCCGAGATCGTTGACGCGCGCTGACTCGTCGCCCGCGCCCATCAACCCGAACAGGGCCGCAAACACAAAACTCAACTGCAATGCGCGTTTCAGCACATGTCTCCGTATCAAGGCAACAGCTACTTAGAACCCAGAAGGCCTAGCGCCGTCGGATGCTTCGGTTGATAGAGGCCGATTTCGCCGCCGCCGGGAAGCCGCATCCTCGTCACCGAACCCCATCGTTCTTCGTGGACCTCAGAGAACTTAACCTCTTTCTTCGCAAGCGCAGCCATGTCGGCTTTCAGGCTGTCGCACATGAAATAGAGCTCGTGGGAACCATTCTCATCGGATGGATGGAATGCCGCCTCTCCCGGCGGCAGCGCGAAGATCAGCCAGCCATGGCCCGCGTCCACGGAATTGAAGCCAAGGACCTCGCGGAAAAATGTGCGGTCCGCCTCGGCGTCCTTACTGTAAATAATTACGTGAGCGCCAGAAATCACCAGATCCCCCAAAGACGATGCTGGATGACGATGCTCATCAGTCTCCCGCGCCCACGGGCGCAGCCTGCATGTGGGCCGGCGCCATTACTCGCGCGGGAGCGGCGTTCGGAATCAGCGCCACGCCGGTGCCGGCGATGATGATCCACACTCCGACCCAGATCCACATCACCAGCGGATTCAAATGCGCTTTGATGATCGGACGCCCCGTATCCTGGTTCTGGCCCTCATAGACCAGATAAAGATCTTCTTGTGGCGTCGAACGATTGGCGACGATGGTTGAAGTCTGCTCGCTGGCGTGGAAGAAGCGGCGCTCCGGATTCAGCGTGGCAATCTGTTTCCCGCCCTTGAAAACGTTAATCACCGCCCACTCGCTGCCATAGTTCGGATTGTCGTCCTGCGTATACGACTGGCAAACCAGCGTATACCGGCCGATGGTCATTTTGTCGCCGAAGCCCATTTCCTGCTCTTTGTCCTGGTTGAAGGCCGCGCCGGAGAAACCGATCATGATCACGATCACGCCAAAGTGAACGATGTAGCCGCCGTAACGGCGCGTATTGCGATGCGCGAGCTGCACCATCGAAGAAAAGAGATTCTGGCCGGTGTGGCGACCGATGACGCGCCCGCCGCGGACAAACTCAGAGATCACGGTAAGCGCCACCAGCACCGAGAGCATGATGGTCATCAGCGAATAAAAGTAGCTGGCGTCTTGCCACGGGCGCAGTCCAAGGATGACCAGCAGGATCCCCACGCCCACCGCTCCTATCGCGGGCCACAGGAAGTTACGCTTCAGACTTTCGACTGAGGTTCGCCGCCACGCCAGCAGCGGGCCAACCGCCGTCAGCAGCAGCAAAAGCAGCGCAACCGGAATGTTCACCCGATTGAAGAACGGCGGGCCGACGGTGACTTTGTTGCCTTGCACCCATTCCGAAAGCACCGGAAACAGCGTTCCCCAAAGCACGGTGAAACACGCAACCAGCAGCAGCAGATTATTGAACAGGAAACTCGACTCGCGCGAGACCAGCGACTCCAGCTTGTGTTCACTGCGCAGGTGCGAGCGGTTCTTTATATAGAAAAACGTGCACGTGGCAAAAATCAGCGCCAGAAAAGCGACAAACCAGTCGCCGATCGAAGACTGCGCGAAAGCATGTACAGAACTGACGACGCCGCTGCGCGTCAGGAACGTCCCGAAGATGGAAAGACCGAATGTCGAGAAAATCAGCCACATGTTCCAGGTCTTCAACATGCCGCGCTTTTCCTGCATCATCACCGAGTGCAGGAACGCGGTTCCGGTCAGCCACGGCATCAGCGAGGCGTTCTCCACGGGATCCCATCCCCAATAGCCTCCCCAGCCCAGCACCGAGTAAGCCCAGTGCGCGCCCAGGAAAATACCGCAGGTGAGAAATCCCCAGGTCACCATGGTCCAGCGGCGGGTAATGTGAATCCACTTCTCGCCGGGATAGCGCATGATCAGCGCGCCCAGCGCAAAGGCAAAGGGCACGGTAAAACCGACGTATCCCAGATACAGCATGGGCGGGTGAATCACCATCTCGGGATATTGCAAGAGCGGATTCAGACCATTGCCGTCGGCCGGCAGGGAGCCTTGCATTAGAGCGAAAGGGTGCGCCGCAAAATTCAGCAGAAGAAGAAAGAAAACCTGAACGGCAGAAATGATGACCGACGCATAAGCGAACAACCGCACGTCCGTTTTGTAACGCAGCCTCAGAACCAGACCGTAAGCGGCGAGCAGCAGCGACCAGAACAGCAGCGATCCCTCCTGCCCGGACCAGAGGGTCGCGAATTTGTACGGCGCGGGCAGATCGCGATTGCTGTGATGGAAGATGTAGGCGATCGAGAAGTCATTCTGGAACGCAGCAACTACGAGTACCACCGAGGCGAGAAAGACCACCCCGAAGGTAGCGATGCCGGCGCGGCGCGCAGTTTCACCCAGCCGTTCTGAGCCGGACCCTTGGCGCGCCAGCGCCAACACTCCTGCCAGGAACGAATAAGCGCTCAACGCTAAGGCGAGAAGGAGCGCAAAACTGCCAATTTGTGGCATGCGGAACCCTCTCGTATCTTTTCAGAAACAGCCAGCACAAGCAACCGGGCGGTTCCAGATCGGGCGCGCGCTTAGGATCGGCTGGACACGGCAGCACGAGCCCGCTGAATAAGTTCCTCCGGCGGGCAGGGTTTGCTCAGGAAAATCACGTTCAGCCCGGCGTACTCGTCTTTGGCTTCGACTGATCCGGTCATTACGATGACGGGCACATCCGGACTGAACCGCCGCAGCTTGCGGACGAAGCTGACCCCGCTGGCGCCAGGCATCACGTGGTCCGTAATGATCAGGCGCAGGATGTGGTTCAGCCTCGGGGTCCGCAACATCGCCAACGCCCGCGCCGCATTCCCGGCAGAACAGACTGTGAAGCCGGCATCGCGCAAGACCGCCTCGCGGGTTTGCAACTGCACAGCATCGTCGTCTATGAGCAGGATTTCAGGCACACAAGAGCCTGCTGCGGCTGGACAGAAAGATCGAGAGACAGAGTACGCGGGTTACGCGCTCTGTAGATGACCTTTGCGGTTGTGAATTTCACGCTCCGCCTGGAACCAGTCATCGTTCTCATGGCCGGGCGCGCATCCCCGTTCCTGATACAACTCATATGCTCGTTGGCGGACCTGGGATTCCAGATCGATGGTCGAAGTGGCGAGTGGCGCACTCTTCCGGATCTGCGGCAGAGAACCCGCTTCCGGCATGGTGAGGACTTGTTTATTGGTGGGAGTGATGGTGCGGGGTGTTTTTGCTTTTGCCATCTTTACTGCTCCTTCATTGATAAGTTCATGACTGAACCGAATTATGACTGCTTACACAACGGCCTAAACTGAATGACCCACTAAAATATGTTTGCAGTATGTATTTATTTTAAACCGCTTGAGCGGAGAATGGACAGGGATTAAGAAAAAATTAATCTGTCAGAAACATAAATATTTTTAATGGAAATCGTGGGACTCGGTGGGCGCGTGAGTGATGGAAAGCGGCGCGACCCGGGCGGCCTTCACAGAAATCACGTTGTCCTGATTTTGCAAGATTCCTTCCACCATGAGGAACTGCTCGGAACTCAAGAGCAGGCGGTTTTTCTGAAACAAGTCAGGCGCAATGATGGCGTTGGCCACGCCGGTTTCATCCTCCAGGCTGAGAAAGACGAAACCTTTCGCGGTTCCGGGGCGCTGGCGGGCGATGACGCATCCGCCGACTCGGAGATATTTTCCGTTGGGAATCCCGCGCAGTTCGCTGGCCATGCGAATGCCGATCGCATTCATGCGCGCGCGATGATAGGCCATAGGATGCGGTCCGACGGTCAGGCCAGTGCCGCGAAAGTCAGCAACCAGTCGCTCTTCTTGATTCATGGGACGCAGCGGAGATTGCGAATCAGGCTCGGGCAATGCGTCCAGCAACGGACCGCTGCGGCGCACCGCGCGCTCCACCTGCCAGAGCGCATCGCGGCGATGAAGTTTCAAGTTTTTCGAGTGGCTAGTGGTTAGTGGATGGGGATCGTTAACTTCATTGTCATTCCGAGCGAAGCGAGGAAGCTGTTTTTGTTTTTCACTGGAAACTGGAAACTCGAAACTCGAACCTGAGTTCAGCGCTCCGATTTCCGCCAGCGTATGCAATTCATCCTTGCGCAGTTCCGGCACCCGATGGACCAGATCGCGGATGGAAACAAACGGCGCCAGCTGGCGTTGCCGCACCAGCGCCTGACCGGCTTCTTCGCGCAATCCGCGCGCATAGCGCAAGCCGAGGCGGAGGGCAAAAGGCGAAGGTAGCGCCGCCTCCAGCGTGCAGTTCCACTCCGACTGCATCACGGCAATGGGCCGTACTTTCAGCCCATGCCGCTGCGCGTCTTTCACAATCGTGGACGGATGATAAAAGCCCATCGGCTGATTATTGAGCAGAGCAGCGGTGAATGCCGCCAGATAATGACATTTCAAATATGCGCTGGCATACGCGATGAGCGCAAAGCTGGCGGCATGCGATTCGGGAAATCCGTAGAGCGCAAACGAAGTAATGGAAAGAATGATCTGCTCCTGCGCTTCCTGCGAAAGGCCATTCTGCTGCATGCCCTGCCGCAGCCGAGCCTCAATTTCCTTCATGCGAGCTTGCGAGCGTTTGAATCCCATGGCGCGGCGCAGTTCTTCCGCTTCTCCGCCGCTGAAGTTGGCCGCGACCATGGCGATGCGCAGCAGTTGTTCCTGAAAAAGCGGCACCCCAAGCGTGCGCTCGAGCACCGGCTGCAGCGAAGGATGCGGATAGCTGACCTGTTCGCGTCCCTGGCGGCGCTGCAAATATGGATTAACCATCTGTCCCACGATCGGCCCCGGACGGATGATCGCGACCTGCACCACGATGTCGTAAAACTTTTTCGGGCGCAGGCGCGGCAGGCATGACATTTGGGCGCGGCTTTCGATCTGAAACATGCCGATGGTGTCAGCTTTCTGCAGCGTGGAATAAACAGAAGGATCGTCAGCCGGCAGATGGGCGAGTGAAACATCCTCGCGATAATGATGGCGAATGAGATGAAGAGACTCCTCCAGCACCGCCATCATGCCAAGGCCAAGCAAATCTACTTTAATAATGCCCAGGTCGGCGCAGTCTTCCTTATCCCACTGCACGACCACGCGCCCCGGCATGGATGCGGGTTCGAGCGGCACAACCGAATCGAGTTGGCCCTGGCAGATCACCATGCCGCCGGAGTGCTGGCCGAGATGGCGTGGCAAATCCTGCACCGCAACGCACAGCTCAAAATACTTGCGCAAACGGGGATGGTTCAGATCCAGGCCAGCATCGCGAAAGCGACGATCGAATGCATCGTTGGCATCGCGATACTCCCAATTGGAAACCGCGGCCGACACTTTTTCGAGCGTTTCCGGATCGAAACCCAGCGCCTTGCCCATTTCGCGTCCGGCCATGCGGCTGCGGTAAGTGATGACGTTCGCCGTCATGGCGGCGCCGCGCTCGCCGTAACGCCTATACAAATATTGAATGACCCGTTCGCGCTGATCGCCGCTGGGCAGGTCGAGATCAATGTCGGGCCACTCGCCGCGCTCTTCCGACAGGAAGCGCTCAAAGAGCAGGTCCATGCGCACCGGATCCACCGCGGTGATGCCCAGCGAATAACATACGGCACTATTGGCGGCCGACCCGCGTCCTTGCACCAGAATGTTTTCGTCGCGGGCGAAGCGGATTAAATCCCAGACGATCAGGAAGTATCCGGCGAGTTCGAGTTTTTCGATTAATTTCAGTTCACGCTCGATCTGGCGCCGGGCGCGATCCTGCAATTCGGCTTCGGCGCGGCCATAGCGCTGCTGGAATCCTTCCCGTGTGCGCTCGCGAAGAAATGACATCATGGTCTCGCCTTGGGGCACGGGGTATTTAGGAAATTCGTAGCCCAGATCCTTTAATGTGAATTTCAGGCGAGACGATAGTTCCATAGTGTTGGCGATCGCTTCGGGGAGATCGGCGAAAAGTTCCCGCATCTCCTTCGGCGATTTCACATGACGTTCCGAGTTGCGCGCCAGCAGGCGTCCGGCGGTGGTCAGCGTGCGATGATGACGGAGAGCGGTGAAAACATCGCACAGTTCGCGGTCGCGCGGAGAGGCGTAGGAAACACCATTCGTCGCCAGCAACGGCAGCCGCAGGGAACGAGAAATCTCGATGGCGGCGCGATTGCGGGCTTCCTGCTCGCGATGGAAATGGCGCTGCAATTCGACATAAACATTGTTGCGGCCAAAGATGCCAGCTAATTGTTCCGTACGGAGGCGGGCTTGATCCATGCCGCCATGCGCGAGGGCATGAGCGAATGGGCCGTCGTCGCCCCCGGTGAGGCAGATCAATCCACCTGCATATTCATCCAAATCTTCTTCCTGCGCCGTGCCTTCGCCTTTTGCCGCGCGCAGCTTCATTCTGGTAATCAGGCGGCAGAGATTCTGGTAGCCGAGGCGGGAAGCGGCGAGAAGAGGAAGCCGGAATTCACCACAGAGACACCCTTCGACTGCGCTCTGTGGGGAAAATGCTTGGCAAGTGATCTCGGCTCCGATGTGCGCCTTGATTTTTGCCTTCTTGGCCGCCATGTGAAACCGCGGCGAGCCGTAGACACCGTCTCGGTCGAGCAACGCCATGGCTGGCATGTTCAGGTTGGCGCAGGCCTCGATCAGATCTTCAGGCAGAGAAGCGCCTTTAAGAAAACTGAAGGCGGAGCAGGCGTGCAATTCGATATACATAAGAAAAGCAGCCACGGATTCACACAGATCAAAAAGAAAATCCGTATAATCCGTGGCTAATCATAAGAGCCTTCCACGAACCAGTCGCCGCGGAGCAGATCGCGCACCAGGCGGTATAAAACAATGTTGGTTTCGGCCTGTACCGCGACATCCCATTCTTCGCGCGCCCATCCGGTTTGCTCCCACCAGTCCCCGGTGGAGCGCCAGGGGCCGGCAGTCCAGAGAATCTCTCCGTGTATTTCTCGACGTTTGGTACAAGCAATCATCGTGGGCTTGCCTTCGTGAACGGTTACTGTGATCCCGACCGGCGGCCGGAAGATGCGTAGCGCGGTTACCAGGTCTTCGGAGCAATGCTGAGTGACGCACGGCGGGAAAGGGAGCGACGGGGAAGGGCACGACTTCAGTCGTGCCGATAAATCTTCAATTTTTGAATTTCCCGAGCGGGTGCCGGCCCGCGAAGATTTTCCTTCACGTTCACCACACCCAAATCGCATCATGCGGAATCCCTCCGGCCGATGCGTATCCAGCAATTCCAGCGATCCAACTTTATCCTCCCCGACAATTCCGGCAATCCGCGCCAGCGTAAGCTCGAGTTTTTCCGGTTCCGGCGAAGCCGGGACAAACAGCCCACTCTGCGCGGCTCGCGACTTTGCCGGTTCCGCCGCCAGATGGATTTTCACAATCGGAGCGCCCGGAGGATGCGCTTTCAAATCCAGTTGCAGCAGCTTGAGAAACGTTCGCGCATCGAGCAGCGGGACCGGCAGGCGGAGGATCCGGCGAAATACCTGCCGAGTTTGCGCTCGGCACGGACGCGTGAGCGGCGTCCGCCCATTGTCTGTGGCGATTTCTTCCGCATACCCATTCACCAGTTCCAACTCCAGCCGCAATTCCTGGGTCGCCAGCGAGCGGGCGTTCAGGCGGGCGCAGATTTGCTGCAACAAGCGGTCCAGCAGAAATGCCAGCGGTTCCAGCAGCATCACGGGATATTCCAATTCCACGGCTTCCTCAAAAACCAGCGGCGGCTCAACCGGAACCAGAGCGCGGGAAACCGCGCCTCGCGCCAGCTTCTGCAAATGAATTCCGGTCTCCCCCAGGCGCTCACTCAGTGCCACATCGGGCAGCGCCGCCAATTCCCGCAAATCGCGGATGCCCCAGCGATGAAAGGTTTCTGACAGGGGAGCGCTATCTTCATTTTCAGCGCTTCCCAACAGCACTTCCACCGGCAGCCTGCCCAAAATTTCCGCTTCTTTCCCCGGATCAATCACAGTGGCACCAGAAAATCCGCGAGCCACAAGCACCGCGGCATCGGGATTGGAAGCGACAGCAACGTGCGTTTCAAGTCCCAGGTCACAAGCCCGCCGCGCCAGCGCCCGCGCAATTTTGGGCAACGGGCCGAAAAGCGATTGCAGCCCGTCCAGGTCGAGCACGAGCGTGTCACAGCGCGTATCTTCCACCCCTGGCGAAAATGACTGCGCGCAATCCAGCAGCGCGGCGTGAGCCGCGGCTTCCCGCAGAGAGGAGCGAGTTCGCAAAATTAAATTCGGGCAGGCCTCCACCTGCGGCCTGGTCATACCCGCGCTCACTCCGGCGCGGATCGCGCTTGCATTGGCGGCAAAAACTTTTTCCAGCGGAGCTTTGCCTTCGAGCACAGCCAGCGGTCGCGAACGCAACTCCGGTTCGGCGCGCAGAATCGCCTCCACGGGAAAATCAGGCACGAAGATGCAGGCATAGGACATGGATTTTAGCTTTCAGCTATCAGCTGGCAGTTTTTCAGCATGCATTCGTCAGTCTTTTGTCATCCCGAGCCGCATGCAGCCGCGTTTGCGCGGCGAAGGCGTGCCGAGGAATCTGCTGTTAACTGCAGATCCCTCGCTATACTCGGGATGACAAAAATTCTCGCAAGTTCAAAAACTCTCATTACGAAACCCGCATTGCCGTGAATGTGGCCGTCACCGAACGTACTGGCTTGCGCTCCAGCCGCGAGCGCAGCAGTTCTGCTTCAATGTGCAGTGCGTCCAGAAGCTGCGTGTGCGTGGGCGCCTTAGGGGCGAAAGCCCCGATTTTTTTGGACGCTGATTCGACATGACTGAAGCCATGCCCTTCCACGTTACAAAAAACATTTTTGGCTGAAAGCTGATAGCTGAGAGCTGATAGCTTCTTCCCCGACAGATTCTTTCCCACAACTTTCAGCAGCAGTGTGGTGCAACTCTGCGCACACGGCGCTGGCGTAATGATGAACAGCACCGTGGGCGTATGTTCGACCGCACGCTGGAAGCGGAACCAGGAAGCCAGCGGAATGCGCCGCGCAAGTTTCAGCGGCACGCCCCCCAGGTCCATGATCACCAGGCCAAACCCGCCGCTTTGCAGCAACAGGTCGGTGGCGCGCAGGGCCTGCTCGACCGGACCTTCGGTCCCGGCACGGTCCGTTTCTTTTCTCTTTTTCTCTGTGTCGGAGCCTGCGCTGAGCGCACCCGAAGGGTGTCTCTGTGGTGGAAATTTTCTCTGAGTCGTGCCACACCGTACCCACAGCAATCTTTCGAATTGCGCTCCCGCGGCCGCCGCCGACAGAGGATCGAGCGCATCACTCACATCCACCAGTGCGCACAAATCCTGCCGCTGGGTCGCGGCGGCCAGCGCGGCCAGCAATACGCTGGTGCGCCCGGAAGAGGCCGACCCGCAAAGCTCGGTGAGGCAGCCACGGGGAAGCCCGCCGGTCAGGTCATCAATCTGGGGGATTCCGCTCGAAACCATCTCCGGCGCGGGCCTCACTTCCAGCCGCGAGGCCGGAGTCACGCCAGCGAGCTTGGAGGCGGACAATATGCTGGCATGGATTTGCCGCGTGCTGGCCGCTGTCGAAAAAAATGAGAATGATGCCATGCCAACCTCAACACCAGAGAACCATCAGGGAAGGCTAAACCGAAGGCGAAGAGGCGTCGTTATATTCGCTTTTTATTCGCCATTAAGATTCTGCTTTTGCGAGGGGCACCTTGTCAAGAGATTTTCCCTTACTGATTTCATCAACTTAGGAACGAAGAAGGCTGAAATACCGCTTTTGGCTGGCCGCCGCGCTGCGGGCGGTTTGTTATAATCTGCTAATCCGAGGAGTGGCGCTATCGTCTAACGGTTAGGACACGGCCCTCTCAAGGCCGGTATACGGGTTCGATTCCCGTTAGCGCTACCAACTTCCCGCAAGGTCCTTCGCTGCGCTCCCAGCAGCCATCAGCACGTTCAGAGATGAATCTTACTTTCCGCGCGATTTAGGATAGGGCACACTGCGCGTTAGAAAGCACCGGCTCCAGGATGACGCACCCACTTCACGGCTTCTCTTGATCCGATGTGCCCTGGCCTGCCTCTTCGCGTACGGAATTCGGAACACCCGATTTGCGAGCCTCTTCCTGCAAGTCTTCTAGGTGCTGCTTCGCTTCATCCAGGGTCTTCTGCTTTTCTGCGATCTTGTCTTTGTAGTCTTTGTCTTCCTTGTCCCAGGAAGTTTCGTTGCGCATGCGATTGCCGACATCGGCGTACATTGCGGCAGCGCGCAGGCGGTATTCGCGCTGGGTGACATCGAGTTCCCGCGCCAGCAGATCTACCTGTTCCTTCTCCTTGGCGATCTTGTCTTTCCATTCCTCATAGACCCGCTGCCGGTCTTCGGCCGATTCGCCGGGCGTGACTTGCGGCTTCTTCTCAGCCTCTGCCGTGTTCGCAGCCTGCGAACTGTCGGCGGGTGCGGAAGCGGTATTGTTGTCGCCAGTTGTGGGAGCCTCGCCGACCACGCTCAACTTGTCGCTGGTAGGCAGATTGTCGTTATCGAACTGCTTGGTGGTCGCAGAACTCTTGGCTTTGCGCACCGAGCGCGCATAGTCGCCCAACGGCTGTTCCTTAGTAGATCCGGAATCGCTTGTGACCGAACTGGGCGGAAGTTGCCCGCCTGCAGTCTGGGCGCTGCCATATGCGGCCATCATGGCCAGCAAAAGTATTCCTGTCATACAAACATAGTTGATGCGTTTCATAGTCACTCCATTTTCGTGCCCGAAAACCCAAGCGGCACGAATCGAAATTAGGTTCCTGCGGCAGCGCTCTTCGCTTTGCCGGCGGCCAGAAAGCCGCCCAAGCTGTGATTGAGCTGCGCCGCCTCCGCCACAATGTCCGTCGCCAGTTGACGCGCCACCTGCGGATCGCGGGTGATTGTCAATTGCTGCGCATACTCCGAAATCGTAGCCAGCGAGTTGCGCAGCGCCAGCCCCATTTCCGCCGACACTTCCCCGCGCAGCTCCTGCTGCTTTTGCATCGCGGCCATCTCTGTCTGATCGTTGATCAGGCAGGCCGCGCCCAGGTTCTCACCCGAGGGCGCATATACGGGCGTGATTGTGATTTCCAGAACGCGCTCTTCCCCCGAAGGAGTCAAGTATTGGGCGCGCATGGTGCGGGAAGAAATCTGTTCCCGCAAGCACGAGGTAAGCTCGTTTGCCAGCTTCTCCCCCGAGGGAAAAATCAGGGTCGCGTCGCGAAAGGCGTCGCCAAGATTCAATCCCGCCGGGGAAGCGAATCCGAGAATGTGTTTCGCAGCCGCGTTGGCTTTGCGGATCAGCCCCGCCGGAGTAAGAAACAGCACGCCGCTGGAGAGATTCGAAAGTACGGCGGCGCTGATGTTTTCTGACGTCTGGGCCCGCCGCTTCTCAATCTGCTGCGTGGTAAACAATTCGTGTTTTTGCTGCTTGAGTTCCTGGATCACCGCGTTGTAAGTGTGCATGGGAAACTGGTCGAGCGAGGGGACCGTCTCCATGAAGAAGTCTTCTTCTGTCAGATTGCGGCGCAGCCGCCGCACCAGGAAGATCGAAATCACGCACGCTGCCGCCAGCAAGAGCGTGATCAGAACGGTGTGAAACACGATGGGGTGGCTGAGCAGCTTCACAGCAACCTCCAATACCAGCGCAGGAAGCGGTTGCCGAAGAAGAAGGCGATCATGGCCATGCTTCCCAGATAGACGCCAAAAGGCATGGGAAATCGCCGCAAGGCAATCGAAGCTGAAGCCCAGGCATGGCGGCGCGCCTCGCGGAGGGATTCGTGATGCCGTTGCACCCGCCGGCGCGTACGCTTGAGCCAGACCACGGCCAGCGTCCACAACCCCACCAGCGATCCCACCAGCGAAGCCGTGAAAACGGTAAAGATCGTGAGCTTGATGCCGAGGAACGCGCCCACCATCGCCATCAGCTTGACGTCCCCGAAACCCATGCCGGCGACGCCGCGGGTGCGCAGATAGATCGCGCCCGCGCCATAAATAAACGACGCGCCGACCGCTGCGCCCACGATGGCCTGCAGCAGCGACAGCCAATGCCATGACGCCTGCATCACGGGCAGATAAACCAAGCCCAGCAGCATCTGCGAGAGCAGGTCATCCACCGGAACGAAAATGCTGAACCCCAGGCCGAGCGCCAGGCCGGTAAGGGTCAATTCGTCTGGCAGGAGTTGGGTCTCCGCGTCGGTGAAGATCAGGCCGAGAAGCAAGAATCCGAGGACGCCGTATTTCAACATCTCCAGCGTCAATCCAAAATGCGCATAGCAGCCGAGAAAGATCGCTCCGGTCAGCAACTCGACCGCAACATAGCGTGGTGAAATTCGCGCTTTGCAATCGCGGCAACGGCCCAGCAAAAGCAGCCAGCTCAGTACGGGAATGTTGTCGTAGAAGCGGATCGGCTTTTGACAATACGGGCAGGCAGAGCCGGGCGAGACCACCCCCAAACCCCTTGGCAGCCGATAGATACACACATTCAGGAAGCTGCCGAAGGCCAGCCCGAGGGCAAAAATCGCCAATGCGTATGCAGGGTCCATCGCGCCTGTGCCCGATTGCTAAGAAGGGTACCGGTTTCGTCTTCAATTATATGGTTTGGCGGGTGCCGCCCCTTGAGTACGAAAGGCATTGCCCAGAAGGGCAACAGCCTTCAGCCGGTTCGTATTGAAACAGGACGGATCGGCCGCTGATTCCAACCCCTAAGTCTTACGGAACATCTTAATGGGTTGCCACGGCCCTGGTCGTTGTCGGCTTTCTTATGCCACTGCGCATCCTCATTGCCGACGACAGCTCTCTGGTCCGGAAACTGTTGCGAAAGTGTCTGGAAGAAGAACCGGGATGGCAGATCTGCGCCGAGGCGGGCAGCGGTAAGGCCGCGATCGAAACAGCCCAGCAGGTTCACCCTGACCTCATCATTCTGGATCTCTCCATGCCGGCGCTGAACGGCCTGGCGACAGCCAAGATATTGAGGAAGCTGATGCCGGCGCTTCCGCTGATCATGTACACCGCCTTTCAAACCGAACCTCTGGAGCGGGAAGCGCTGGCGGCTGGGGTCAGCAGCGTGGTCCCGAAGTCAGGCCCGATCACCGACCTGATTGCCTGCGTTCGGAAGCTGCAGGTAAGGAATGCGGCCTGACCCCAGGTTACTGGAGCTTTTTCACGCTTAGAACCGGACTCTGAGAAATTCAACCACGAAATATCCGACAGCGCCGGCCAGGGCGGCGATTCCAAAGTTAGACGGGGTAAAGATGTCTGCCAAGGCCCAGAGCAATCCTTTCTTCTGCGCCATGCCTGAGCGCTCAAATTCACCCATCAGCAGATTGCTATAGAACAGAAAAATAATGAACCCGATTTCGATCAGTCTTCTCCACTGATGCTTTTTCATGGTTCGCAGAATTGCAGAATTATACTTCACCGCGGCAAGCTGGCCTTTCGTGCGCAGAAAAATGGCCGGCTGCCCGGCCATTTCGGCAAGTCGAGAAATCCGCCGACGCGCGAATCCACGTCCTACTTCTGCTTGGCGATGATCTGACCCCTGATCTTGTCGTACGTGCTCTGCGGAACGATCTTCTTGCGGACCAGGTCGGTTTTCATTTTGTAGGGGCGCCCGTCAATGATCTTCTGCGCGTAAGCGTCGCCAATTCCCGGCAGGGCGTCCAGTTGATCCTTGGTGGCGGAGTTAATGTCCAGCAGCGGCGTCTTGCTGGCGCTGGTGGTTTTCAGGGTTGCTTTGCTGGTACTGCTGGTGCTGGCTGCGCTGGAAGAAGACGAACTTGCTGTCTGCGCCGTGGCTAGGCCGGCGACAAGCGCAACACAGGAAACCAGCACAAGAATGCGTGCCGCGATTCTGGTGTTCATAGCTTCTCCTTGAGATGGGATCTCACGGAGAATTCTAATCCCGCCGGAAGGTTTTGGGTGCAGGTTTCTAGGGCGCGTGCTGGATCGCGTTATGCGTAAATACCGCGCTGCCGGATCGTGTACGCCACGCGGTCAATCGCCAGCATATAAGCGGCGATGCGGTTGTTCACGTGATGCGTCTCGGCATAGCGCACGACATCCTCAAACGCCGCCACCATGATGGTTTCCAGTTGTTCGTTAACCACGGATTCCTTCCAGAAATATCCCTGGCGATCCTGCACCCACTCGAAATAGGACGTGGTGACGCCGCCGGCATTGCACAGAATGTCGGGAATCACGAACACATGCTTGTCGGCGAGAATCTCATCGGCCGCTGCGGTTGTTGGACCATTCGCGCCCTCGGCCAGGATTTTGCACTTCACGCGGTCGGCATTGCGGCTGGTGATTTGATTTTCTGTCGCCGCGGGAATCAGAATGTCACACTCGGTAAGCAGCAGTTCCGAGGGATCCACCTTTTCCGCCTCGGTGAATCCGGCCACGGTGCGATTGCGCTGGCGATAATCCGAGAGCGCTTTCACGTTAATTCCGTTGCGATTGTAAAGGCCGCCGTCCACTTCAACGATGCCAATGATCTTGTATCCGGCGTCGGCCATGAGCAGAGCGGCGTTCGAGCCGACGTTGCCGAATCCCTGCACGATCACCCGTGTCGAATCGCGCGTCATGCCCAGCTTCTTGATCGCCTCATCGCACGCGATCATGATGCCGCGGCCGGTGGCCTCGCGGCGTCCGCGCGATCCACCGATATTGATGGGCTTGCCGGTGACGACGGCAGTGACGGTCTGCCGCATGTGCATGGAATACGTATCCATCATCCAGGCCATGATCTGTTCGTTGGTGTTCACGTCGGGCGCGGGAACATCTTTTTCCGGGCCAATGAATTCGAACAGCTCCGCCGTGTAGCGCCGCGTCATGCGCTCCAGTTCGCCCATGGACATCTTGTGCGGATCGCAAATTACCCCGCCTTTGGCGCCGCCGAAGGGGATGTTCACCACGGCGCACTTCCAGGTCATCCAGGCAGCCAGGGCGCGGACCTCGTCCAGGGTCACATCCGGAGCATAGCGAATCCCGCCTTTAGAAGGGCCGCGCGCGATCGAGTGCTGCACCCGGAAGCCGGTGAATACCTCAAGTTTCCCGTTATCCATCGCCACCGGAATATGCACAGTGATCTCGCGGTTGGGATAGCGCAGCACCTTCCACAAGCCTTCGTCAAGGTTGAGCTTGTGCGCGGCCAGATCGAAGCGCGCGGCCTGCGCCTCCATCGGGTTGAATTCGCGTTCAATGGAATGAGTGTTCACGGTCGTGGTGGTCATGGCGTCTCCGATGCGCGCTCTGCTGCCGGAAGTCCCGCCCATAAGGCGGATTCCCGGCTTTTTGCAGCAGATTCAGAAGTATAAGCAGGCCGGGGCGGCGAGGCAAGTTGGTAAACGAGCAGTTGGCAAGAGCACAGGATGATCCAGCTAAAGACATTAACCCCCGCAGCGACCCCCCTCTGGTGTCCGCCACTCAAGATGCCCAACAATGGCCTTCGCTCGCGCCACGGTTTTCATAGGGAAGCCTAGGGAGATCGTAACCCCCGGAGTCATTGAGGTAATAATCCAAGAACACGGGGGGAAGCAAGCACAGAGGCAGAGGCCAGCGGGGCTCGAGTTGCTGGACGATCTGCCAGGGGCT
>Ga0335078_10000257_pt1 | contig 85682 bp, 76 predicted proteins | sample Lox_Sample_32_FD_206711 | JGI IMG/M metagenome (GOLD analysis project Ga0335078, IMG submission 206711) | Soil microbial communities from Loxahatchee National Wildlife Refuge, Florida, United States - Lox_Sample_3.2 | ecosystem: Environmental > Terrestrial > Soil > Wetlands | place: USA... | reverse complement strand
GCGAGATCACCGATGTGGAGTGTGGCGCCGGCATTGTTCACCACGCCGGTCACCGCGCCCAACTGACCCGCAGCGGCGGAGAACAGCCGCTCCACGTCACCCTCGTTGGTGACGTCTGCCCGGGCCAGCACGCACCGCGCTCCCGCGGCCTGTACTCCAGCGGCGGCCTGCAGGGCTGCGCTGTCGTCCTGGCGATAGGCGAGCGCGAGATCATGGCCTGCCTCGGCCAGGCGGATGGCCGTCGCCGCTCCGATGCCGCGGGTGCCGCCGGTGATGATCGTGACGGGCCGCGCAGGTGCCATGCGGTCAGTTTGTCATCCCGGCGTACCCGGTCAGGATCAGGTGAGGACGGCTGCGGCCAGCCTGTAGGCGCGTTCGGGATCGCCGACGGCGTTGATTTCGGTGATCCTGCCCTGGTAGATGGTGAAGGCCATGATGACGAAGGGGCGTCCGTGCCTGGTGATGACGACCCCCGCCATGCCGTTGACCAGCGCGGCCCGCACTTCCGCGGCGGGGCTCGCGCCGAGCCGGGCCTGCCGTGCGACGGCAGCGGCGCCACGGATCACGGTGGAACTTCCCGGCCGGCGGGGGCTGAAGTCTGCTCGTAGCACGACGTCGGGGTGGAGGACGGCGACGAGGGCGTCAAAGTCACCGACCCGGGCCGCTGCGAAGAAGGCGTTGACGACAGTTCGCTGGCGTGCGAGGTCTTGTTCCGGCGCGGGGACCTCGGCGCCCCGAACCCGCCGTCGTGCCCTGCTCGCCAGCTGCCTGGTTGCCGGTATGGTCCGGCTCATCATGGGACCGATCTCCTCGAAGGGCAGGTCGAAGATGTCGTGGAGCACGAACGCGAGCCGCTCGGCCGGCGAGAGGGTGTCGAGCACGACCTGCAGGGCGAGGCCGACTGAATCGGCCATGAGCGCCGCGTCTTCGGGAAGGGCCCGGCCGTCAGTGGTCACGATCGGATCGGGGACGAAGACCCCGGCGGCGTCTTCGCGCCGCGCCTTGCGCGAGCGCAGCGCGTTGAGGCAAACGCGAGCGACTATGGTCGTCAGCCAGCCGCCAAGGTTCTCGACTTCGCCCCCGCGGGCGTTACTGACGCGCTCCCAGGCGTCTTGGACGGCGTCATCGGCTTCGGCCAGCGAGCCGAGCATCCGGTAGGCCATTGCGCGCAGTCTGGGTCGGTGTTCTTCGAAACGCCCGGCCAGCCACTCCTCGTCATCCATGTCTGCCGTCCTCGTCGTCGCGTCCCCCACAACTATGACCCGCGCGAAGCCGGTAATGTGACGGGGCCGGATCATATGACACAAACCGGACAAGGTGATCGGAGTGCGTTCTGCCTGCGAGGCGTCACACCGGCGCGGGCTGGCGTGTCCTTCACTACAAAACGGGTCTTGCCGATGGCGGGATTGCCTGGCTCGACCATCGGCTAGGCGTGGAGGAGGCGGTTCATGCGCGTCTTTGTCGCCGGGGCCACGGGAGCGATCGGCCGTCGCCTCGTGCCTCAGCTGATCGAGCGGGGCCATGACGTGACGGGCACCTACCGGTCGTCGTCCGCGGAAGCGGGAAACCTGCGCGCCGCCGGGGCTCGGATGGTCACGCTCGACCTGCTTGATGCCGCGGCCGTCCGCAGGGCCGTGCTCGACGCCAGACCCGACGCCGTCATCCATGAGGCCACGGCGCTTGCCGGCGGCGGGTTCTCCAGGAAGCTCGACAAGAGCTTCGCGCAGACCAACCGGCTGCGCACCGCGGGGACCGGCGCCCTCCTGACAGCAGCCCGCGAGGCGGGCGTCAAACGCGTCGTAGCCCAGAGCTTCGCTCCTTACCGCTACGCCCGCCAAGGCGGGATGGTGAAGACCGAGGACGACCCCCTCGACCCCAGCCCGCCGAAAGGGGCGCGGCAGGCGAACGCGGCCATGGCGCACCTTGATCAGGTCGTGACCGACTTCGGCGGGATCGCCCTGCGCTACGGCGGCTTCTACGGCGACCCGGACGACCAGCTCACGCGTATGGTGCGCAAACGCCTCTATCCGATGATCGGCGACGGGGACGGCGTTACCTCGTGGATCCACCTGGACGACGCCGCGGCCGCCACCGTGCTAGCGCTTGACCATGCCGGGCCGGCCCTTTACAACATCGTCGACGACGAGCCGGCGGCGACGAGCGAATGGCTTCCCGTGCTGGCCGACGCGCTGGGCGCCAAGCCTCCCCGGAGCTTGGCGATATGGGTGGCCCGGATCCTGATGGGCGGGGACGCGGTGTTGGGGATGACCGAGTCCCGGGGAGCCTCTAACGCCAGGGCCAAGCGAGATCTCGGCTGGACGCTGCGCTATCCGACCTGGCGGATTGGGTTCGCCGCGGCACTGGCCGCAACCGCGGTTGCGACGTCAGGCTAGGTACCTGCGCTCGCCTGCGGCACGCAGCGCAGCGCGATCGCAGTAGCGCCATCGGGGGAGAACAGGATGCTGTAGTGGTTGGTGTCCGGGATCGTGGTGACGCGCAGATCCGGGACTTCACGCTGCCAGTAGGCGACGAGTTCTTCCGGTAGCAGGCCGGGTGGCTGCCCGAACATTCCCGCTGGTGCCCGCAGGACCGGGGTGGCGCGGGGGAGCCGGCGCAGCGCGGCGGAGATCCGGTCGTAGCCTGTGAGCAGTTCTCGGCCGTCGGCCCGCACGGCCTCGGGGTTCACGCGGGAGCGCAGCGCGCCGGGTTCGCCGGTGAGATCGTAGCGCACGTACTCCTCGACATCGCTGGTCCAGGCGGTCATGGCGGGGTGGGCCCGCCAGAACTCCACGTACGCCTCGGGGGTCGGGTAGGTCTCGGCGAGCCTGTGCATGGCCGGGCCGAGAGACGCCGCCAGCAGGGCGTCCAGGTCGCCGCCGGCCGGGACCGGCGACGGCAGCCCACCGTCGATGAGCACGATCGGGCCGAACGTGCCGGGATAGGCGTCAGCCGCAAGCAGCGCTATGTAGGCGCCCAGTGAGTGTCCGATCAGGGCGGGTCTATCCAGGCCCAGGGCGAGTACCGCCTGACGGAGATCGGCAGCGTGCGCCTCGAAGCCGAAGGGGCCGGGCAGCGCCGCGCTGTGGCCGCGGCCCCGAAGGTCCACCGCGTGCAAAGTCCAGTCTGCCGGCAGGGCCCTGGCGACGGCCTGCCAGCACATCGCGTTGGCAGTGATGCCGTGCACGGCAAGCGCGGGCCGGTGCCCGGTGCCGAATGAGACGATCCTTAGCCGGCCGCCAGCGACGTCGACGTCGTCGTTCACGGGGGTGTTCACGTCTCCAACGATAGGAGGTTACTGTGCGATGGAGACTTTCAGGCTCGCGCGGCTGATCCATTGCGGGCACGCGGTGCCGTGAGCGCAGCGCGGCCTGGCCGTGGCAGACAGGACGGCCGAGCCAGCGCGGCGCGCGGTGTAGAGATACTCGCCGGCCGCCGGGCAGCGCACGGACAGCAGGCCGCCCGCGGCCGGGTAAGTCTTTCCCGGCGCGCAGCGAGCCTCGAGGCCGCTGACATTGACAGCTTTGCTCACGATCACCAGGAACTGCTGCCCGGCTCCCAGGTGCAGGCTGTCCGGGGAGAAGGCGCTGCCCAGGCGAACCATTCTGATCATGGGTAGGGCCGCCGGGGAGGACGAAGGCGCCGACGACCCCGCCGTGGCCGGCGAAGGCGTGGTTCTCGCCGGCGAGGCGCTGCCGCAGGCCGACATCAGCCCAGCCGTGGCCAGTACCGCCAGGGCGGTCATGATCGAGATCCGGATCCTGATCGCTGCCCTCACCTGCCTTCTTGCCCGGGGGAAGTTAGCGATTGGACGCTCTGCCGACGGTCCTGGTTCCCTTTTCCCGGAAAGGCCCTGTCCCGCCGAGCCGTACGGCGGGCGGGAACGGCTCGTTGACCGCTGGTACCGCCGGGCGGGGGTTCGCGGTCACTTCCCGCTGCGCCCTGGCCAGGGCGGCTCTGGCGGCCGGGAGCTGCAGCCGCAGGTCACTGCGCGGGTAGCGGGCCGGGCCGTCAGTGAACCGCAGTGCGGAGGTGAGGTCCGCGCAGGTTTTCCTGCGCCAGGCGCTGATGTTGGGCTCGCGGACCCCGTAGCGGGTCTCGATAAGCCGGATCAGCGATGTGTGGTCGAACACGTCGGAGCAGACTCGCCCGCCCGCCGTCCACGGGGAGACAATCGTCACCGGAATCCGGAAACCCAGGCCGATCGGCTCGCCTGCGATGAACTCGCCGGGCGTGCCCGGCGGGGGGATGGGCGGCGGCACGTGATCGAACAACCCGTCGTTCTCGTCATAGCAGAGTATGAAGACCGTCTTGGCCCAGACATCGGGATTCGCGGCGATCGCTTCGAGTTTCTCCGCTATGTACTCGGCGCCGGCGGCCGGCCAGAAGCGCGGGTGCTCCGACTGAGCAGCGGGCGCGACCAGCCAGGATACCTGGGGCAGCCGGTCGTGCCTGGCGTCATCCTCGAAGCTTCCCGCGGGCAGCCGCGCCATGCCCCGCTGATAAAGCGGCGAGGACGTCGGCGCCGTGAGGTACTGCCGGAACCACGCCAGCGCGTTGTTGTCGTAGTTGTCCTCCTCCTGGTACACCTTCCAGCTGATCCCCGCCCGCTGCAGCCTCTCCGGGTAGGTGGTCCAGGACAGGACCATCCCGGCGAACGACGGCTGATCCCCGGTGACGGGCCCGCCGTGCCTCCCGCCCGGGCCTGCGGTCCCTGTCCACATGTAGAGGCGGTTCGGATCGGTCGGGCCAAGGACCGAGCAGTGGTAGTTGTCGCACAACGTGAAGGCCTCGGCCAGGGCCCAGTGAAACGGGATGTCCTCCCTGGTGAAATAACCCATCGCGTGCTGCCCCTTGGCGGCGACCCAGCCATCCATCTTGCCGCCGTTCCAGGCCTGGTGCTGAGTCGGCCAGTGATGATCCAGGTCCGGTGTTGCCTGGGCGCTCGTGGTGGCGGTGTCGTAATGGAACGGCAGCAGATAGCCGTCGGCGTTGGTGGGATCAGGCTGGTAGAAGACGGGCCGGCCGTCCGCCAGGCGGATCGCGGTGGGGTCGGCGAAGCCCCGGACTCCCGGCATGGTCCCGAAATAGTGGTCGAAACTACGGTTCTCCTGCATAAGGATCACGATGTGGCCGATGTCGCTCAGCCGAGCCCGTTGCGGGCTGGCCAGTGCCGCGATCAGCCCCTTGCGCAGGCTGGGTGGCAGGGCCGCACCCAGCCCGGTGCAGGTGACCGCCGTCGCCCCGGCCAGCACGCCTCGTCGGCTCAGGCCAGTCGGCGGCCGGTCCTGGCCGGTTTTCGCTGGGAGAAGTCGGGGCACGGGGCGGTCCTAACGCGGGCGGTCCTGAAGGGACGTTCCCTAACTTATGCCGACTCGGCCCTCACCATGTGCCGACTCGGCCTGCACCAGGCCGCCGGGGGCCAGAGGCATGGCCCGCAGCCGGACTCCGGACGCGGTGAAGATCGCGTTGGCCACGGCGGGCGCCACCGCCACTATCGGCGTCTCGCCGCCTCCCGCCGACGGCTGGTCAGGCTGGTCGATCAGCACGACGTCGACGTCGGGCAGGTCGGGAAGCCGCGGCACGCGGTACGCCGCCAGTGAGGCGTTGCGAATCCGCCCGCCGGCGAAGTCGATCACCTCGAACAGCGCGCCGCCCAGGCCCATCATGGCCGCGCCCTCGACCTGGTTGGCCAGGCTGTCGGGGTTGACGATGGCGCCGCAGTCAAACGCGGTGACCAGGCGGCCGACGTGCAGCATGCCGTCGGTGCCCACCCGGACCTCGGCCGCGGTGGCGACCCGGCCGCCTTTCTCGATGCCGCCGGCGATTCCGCCGATCAGGTGAGCCAGTAGGAGTCAGTGGTGCGACCGACGCCCCACCGATTGCTCAGTGCCTCAATGACCAGCAGGCCCCGGCCACACTCGGCGTCGGTGTCAGGATCAAAGCGCCTCAGTTCAAGCGGGCTCAGATCCCATGCCTCGATGATCAGCTGCTCCTCGTTGGCTAGGAGCCGGAGGACGATTGGTGGCCGGTCGGGGAGGACTTCCGAAGCGTCCAGGGCGTTGGGTTAGCAGCTCGCTGGCGATCAGCACGGCATCTTCAATGAGACGGTCGAAACCCCACTCGCTCAGGATCTGCCGCGCATGATCACGGCCACAGCCGACAGCGGCCGGTAGCGATCCTAGCTCAAGCTTGCTGACGTATGGCCAACCAGGGGGAGGAGCAGTACCGACACTGGAGCCAAGCTCGGGTTGCGGCATCTCCCCATCCCTCGTGCCACAACCGCTTACAGCGCCGGTACTGCCGTTCACCTGTCGAAGCCACCTTCCGAAGGAGGGGTACTAGTGGCATCATGAGCCTTAAACCTTCGTCTGACAAGTGAATCAGAAAGTTTCCTCGGAGAATTTACTGTGGCCCCATCATCTAGTCCGACCGTCCGCCGTAGGCGTCTTGCGGCTGAACTCCATCGGCTTCGCCAAGCATCGAGGATGACAATCGAACAGGTTGCCGAGGCCCTTGAGTGGTCTCCCGGTAAGGTTTCCAAGATCGAGAATGCTCGGGTATCGGTGATGCCCCGGGATGCTCGGAAGCTGCTGGATGCCTACGGAGTCCCTGAGGGCCAGGAGCGGGATCTCCTGCTCTCACTGGCTCGTGAATCACGAGAACGGGGCTGGTGGCAGCAGTACGGGGAAGCAATCCCGGCATGGTTCGCTACCTACGTCGGCCTTGAAGCGGAGGCTACGACCATCTCCCTGTACCAGGCGGAGATCGTGCCGGGGCTGCTGCAGACCCAGGGCTATGCGACTGCGCTTCATCGTGCTGAGCTGCTGAACGCAACGGACGAGGAGATAGAGGCCCACGTAGCTGTGCGCATGGAGCGCCAAGCCCGTCTCAAGCAGCCTGACGCACCGAAGCTGTGGGTCGTCCTTAACGAGGCGGTCATCCGGCGGATGGTGGGGGAGCGTTCGGTCATGCACGAGCAGGTCACCAAGCTCGTTGAGGCGGCGAACGCTCCCAACATAACGTTGCAGATCCTGCCGTTTGGCGCTGGCGCTCATGCCTCGATGGACTCGGCCTTCTCGATCATCGGCTTCGATCCACCTACTGACGGTGAGATCGTCTACTTCGAGCACCCCACCTGCTCGCTCTACCTTGAGAAACCGGACGAGGTTGCACGATATAGACTGGTCTATGAGCATCTTCGCGCGGCGTCCCTGTCTCTTGATGAGTCGAGACGGCTCCTGGTGCGAAGCGCTGAAGACATGGCTTAAGGAGGTGGGCCGTGGACGTTGACCTGTCTTATGCCATTTGGCGGAAGTCCAGCTACAGCAACGGCAGCGGCGGCAACTGTGTGGAGACGACGAAGCTTCCCGATGGCGGTCGGGCGGTACGTCACTCCAAAGATCCCGATGGCCCCTCACTGATCTTCACCAAGGATGAGTGGGACGCCTTCATCAAGGGCGTCCATGCTAGCGAGTTCGACTAGCTTAAGGTTTGTAACCGAGCGGTCGCAGTTCGTTGTGGGGCTGTCGGCCCCGGCCGACCTGCCGTGTTTACCGGAGGATCTCACGGCGCGCGCTGCATCGCGGTGCAACCTCGCCGGCTGCTGGCTGACCCGTTCTGGGCCCGGCGCTGTCCGAAGATTGCGCTGGCCGAAGGGCTGATTATCGCTCGGGCGGGCCGGCAGCGTAAGAATGACTCATGAGCAAGCAGCCGAGTCCGCCGCCACCGGGCGACAAGTCGGTTCATACGGCACCGCCACCGCCGCCCGCGTGGCGGCACTGGCTGTGGCCGATCGCCCTGCTCGCCGTGGTGGTGCTCTACCTCTTCCTGCCCGGGATACACGTCAGCCGGCCGGTCAGCCTGACGTATTCGCAGTTCGTCGCGGACGCCGCCGCCCACAAGATCAAGACGGTCGACTTCGCTAACGGGTCGAGCGGCTCGAACACCCCCGTGTCCGGCACCCTGTCGAACGGCACGTCGTATACGACCACGATTCCCGGTCAGCCCACCACGGCGTTTGTCCAGCAGCTCAGCGCCGACGGCGTGAAGACGGTGACCGCGACGCCGCCGAGCTCCGGGCTGGGCAGCCTCCTGCTGTACCTGCTGTTCTTCGCGCTGATCATCGGCTTGACGTTCTACCTGTTCCGCCGCATGGCCCGCGCCTCGGGGAGCTCGCTGCAAGGGGTCATGGGCGTCGGCAGGTCGAGGGCCAAGGTGTTCGACGCCGAGCGCCCGCAGACCAAGTTCGGCGACGTGGCCGGCTACGAGGGGGTGAAGTCCGAGATCGGCGAGGTGATCGATTTCCTCCGCAACCCCGACCGTTACCAGCGGGCCGGGGCCATGGCTCCGCGCGGCATGCTGATGATCGGTCCGCCCGGAACCGGCAAGACCCTGATTGCCCGGGCTGTGGCCGGGGAGGCTTCGGTGCCGTTCTTCTCGGTCACCGGCTCCAGCTTCGTCGAGATGTTCGTAGGCGTCGGCGCGGCCCGGGTGAGGGACCTGTTCAGCGAGGCGCGCAAGCGGGCTCCGGCGATCATCTTCATCGATGAGATCGACGCCATCGGTCAGCGGCGGTCGGGTACCGGTGCCGTGGTGGCCAACGACGAGCGGGAACAGACCCTCAACCAGTTGCTGGCGGAGATGGATGGCTTCGACATTGCCCAGGGGATCGTCGTGCTGGGCGCGACCAACCGCCCGGAAATCCTCGACCCGGCGCTGCTGCGGCCCGGCAGGTTCGACCGGCAGATCACGATCCCGCTGCCGACGCTGAGCGAGCGGGCGGCCATCCTGGCCGTGCACAGCCGGGGCAAGAAGCTAAACACCGACGTCGACCTCATCATCGTGGCCCGCGGCACTCCCGGATTCTCCGGGGCCGACCTCGCTAACCTCGTCAACGAGGCAGCGATCTTCGCGGTCCGCGACAACCGCGAGGTGCTCACGGCCGCGGACTTCGACGCCGCCAGGGACCGGATCCTGCTCGGCCGACGGGAGGGCTCCAACGTGCTGCTGCCGGAGGAGAAGCACGCGGTCGCGATTCACGAGTCGGGTCACGCGCTGGTCGCGGCTCTGTCCGAACACGCCGACCCGGTTGCGAAGGTCACCATCCTGCCGGCCGGGCAGACGCTTGGCGTGACCGAGCAGCTGCCGATTGACGAGCGGCACCTGCACACCCAGGACTATCTCACCGAGTCCCTGGGCGTGCGCCTGGGCGGCCGGGCGGCCGAGCTGGTCGAGTTCGGGCAGGGATCGACCGGGGCCGCCAATGACCTGGCCAGCGCGACCGACCTGGCGATCAAGATGGTCCGCGAGTTCGGCCTGTCGCCCGCTCTCGGGCCGGTCGGGTACCCGGAGGGCGGTTCGGTGTTCCTTGGCGGCGGCGGCCCCGGGATGTCCAGCCGCCCGTACGCCGAGGCGACCCAGGCCACGATCGACAGCGAGGTTTCCCGCTTGCTGCGTGAGGCGGAGCAGTCCGCGGTCGAGCTCATCCGCTCGCACCGGGCGGAACTGGAGCAGCTTGTCAACCTGCTGCTGGAGCACGAGACCGTCGATGGCGAGGCGGTGTACCGGATCGTCGGCAGGCCGGTGCCCGAGCGCCGGCCGGAGGAGCTGGCGATCGCCCCCCATACCAAGGCCGCGGCGGGAGCCGCGGCGGCCGGGGCAGGATCGGGTGCTCCGCTGCGCACGGACCAGCGCCATGCCGGGTCGGCCCAGCCGGACGGCAGCAGCCCCGCGCCCAGCCGCTGATCCAGCCCTCCGCAGCGGTCGAGGGGGCTGCGGACGGCCGCGGGTGCGCGGACGGTAAGCTGCGGTCGTGCACGTGTACCACGCCGCAGGCTGGTGGCGCCGCCCCTGAGGCGGCCCCCGGTTCGCGCACGCTGCAGATACTGAGGCGACCGCTCGGCAGTCGGCGGTCGCCTTCTTCGTCCGCGCCGTCCGGTGCCGGGTTCGATGACCGAGGCGAGGGCCGATATGGACCGAACGCAGTTCGAGACCTCCGGCGGGATCCGGGTCAGGCGCACCGCCGCCCCGTTCGACCCTGCCGTGCTCGCGGAGATGACGCGGCGGGTGGAGGCGCGCCCGGGCGGAGTGTTCAGCTCCGGGATGGAGTACCCGGGCCGGTACAGCCGGTGGCACACGGCCTACGTCGACCCGGGCATCGAGATAACCGCGCGCGGCAGGCGGGTGACCGCGACCGCCCTGAACGATCGCGGCGTGGTGCTGCTGCCCGTGATCACAGCGGCGATGCGCGCGGCGGGAGTGCCGTCCGCCACTGCCGGACCCGGTGAGAGCGCGCTCCGGGCCAGCGCAGTGATCATCCCGGAGGCCGACGGCACGTTTACCGAAGAGGAACGCAGCAGGCGGCCGACCGTGTTCTCGGCGCTGCGCGAGATAGTCGCCGCATTCTCCAGCCCGGATCCGCACCTTGGCCTTTACGGAGCGTTCGGCTACGACCTGGCGTTCCAGTTCGAGCCGGTGCGGCAGCACCACGCCAGGCCCCCCGCCCAGCGCGACCTGGTCCTGCACCTGCCGGACCAGCTCTACGTGCTGGACCGCAAGCGGGAGACGGCGATCTGCTACAGCTATGACTTCGAGGTGGCGGGCTCCTCAACCGCCGGGCTGGCCAGGGAGGCGGGCGCCCTCCCGGCGGAGTTGCGCCCCGGAAACCGGCCCCAGGCCAGGCCGGGATTTGGCGGGGCGAGCGGGCAGCGGCTATGCGTTCCGGCTGAGGCCCTTCCGGCCGACCCGCTGCCTGGTTCTTTCGCGCGCGTCGTCGAGCAGGCCCGGGAGCGCTTTGCCCGCGGGGACCTGTTCGAGGTGGTGCCCAGCCATGCCTTCTACGGAGCCTGCGAGTCGCCGGGCGCCTTCTACGAGAGACTGCGGCAGCGCAACCCGGCGCCGTACGAGTTCTTCCTCAACCTGGGGGAGGGCGAGTACCTGGTCGGGGCCTCTCCCGAGATGTATGTGCGGGTGACCGGCGACCGGGTCGAGACCTGCCCGATCGCCGGGACGATCGCCCGCGGCGCGGACCCGCTGGCCGACGCCGAGAACATCCGCGCCCTGCTCGACTCCGCCAAGGAGGAGTCCGAGCTGACCATGTGCACGGACGTCGACCGCAACGACAAGTCCCGCATCTGCGAGCCGGGCAGCGTGCGGGTGATCGGCAGGCGCCAGATCGAGATATACAGCCGGCTGATCCATACCGTGGATCACGTCGAGGGGCGGCTGCGGCCCGGCTACGATGCCCTGGACGCGTTCTTGACCCACATGTGGGCGGTCACCGTGACCGGGGCGCCCAAGACCTGGGCCATGCAGTTCATCGAGGACCACGAGGACGGGCCGCGGCGGTGGTACGGCGGGGCGGTCGGGATGATCGGGTTCGACGGCGGCATGAACACCGGGCTCACCCTGCGCACGGCGCACATCCGGGACGGGATCGCCTCGGTCCGGACGGGCGCGACGCTGCTGTTCGAGTCCGACCCGGCGGCGGAGGAGCGCGAAACCGAGCTGAAGGCACGGGCTCTGCTGGAGAATCTCGCCGAGCCGGCGGCGCGGCAGGGGCCCGCTCCCGGCCCGGAGGGCGGGGCGGCGGACTCACCCGGGCCCCCGGCCCTGGTCGGCGCCGGGCTGCGGGTGCTCCTTGTCGATCACCAGGACTCGTTCGTGCATACCCTGGCGGGCTACTTCCGCGAGGCCGGCGCTGAGGTGACGACGCTGCGTTCCGGGTTTGATGCGGAACGGATCGAGGAGTACCGGCCCGACCTGGTGGTGCTCTCGCCGGGTCCCGGCCGGCCGTCGGATTTCGGCTGCGGCGATTTGCTCGCCGGCCTCGATGAGCGGCAGATCGCCGCGTTCGGCGTCTGCCTGGGAATGCAGGCGATGGTGGAGCACGCCGGAGGGTACCTCAGCCTGCTGGCCAGGCCTGCGCACGGCAAGCCCGGATCGGTTCAGGTGATCGGCGGCGCGGCCGGCTGCGGGCTGCTTGCCGGGCTGCCCGCCGAGTTCACCGCCGGCCGCTACCACTCGCTGCACGCTGTGCCGGCCGGGGTACGCGGCGGGTTCTCGGTGACGGCGGTGACCCCGGACGGCGTGGTCATGGCCATCGAGGACGACGCATCCGGGCGCTGGGGGGTGCAATTCCACCCGGAGTCGATCATGACCGCATCCGGCGCCGCCGGGCACCAGATCATCGCGAACGTTCTGCGGCTGGCCCGCGCCAGGTCGTCTGCGGTGAGCGCTGTCGGCCGGCCCCGGTAGTCTGCCGTGGCATGAGGAGCGTGCAACCCGAGGTATTCCTCGTCGCCCGGCCGGAGATCGACTACGGCCAGCTAGCGGCCTACCTGGGCGAGGTCGGCGGTGAGAAGTGGCTGGAGAAGGTCGACCGGGGGGACCTGGACGACGCGCAGAACCTAGCCGAGTTCGCCGGCAAGATCTGCTACCGGGCCTGGGAGCCGGGGTTGAACCCGAACATCGTCCGGGTGCGCAACGACCAGGAGGGGTACCTGCAGAACATCCTGAAGCAGGCGCACGGGTCGGTGCTCGAGCACGTCAGCTTCAGCTTCGTGCTGCATAACGTGAGCCGGGTCTTCTCGCACGAGCTAGTCCGCCATCGACCGGGGGTGGCGGTCTCGCAGGAGTCGCTGCGGTTCGTCCGGCTGGCTGACATGCCATTCTGGTTCCCGCAGTGGGCACGCGGCGATGCCGAGCTGATGAAGCGGTCGACGGCGCTGCTGGAGCAGATGGAAGAGTTCCAGCGCTGGATGGCCGGGCATTTCAGGCTGGACGAGGAGGGCATCCCGTTCCACGAGAAGAAGCACAAGACTTCGTTCATGCGTCGCTTCGCTCCGGACGGCGTGGCAACGGGACTGCTGTGGACGGCGAACATCCGGACGCTGCGGCACACCATCGAGGCGCGGACCGATCCTGGTGCCGAGGAGGAGATGCGGCTGGTCTTCGGCAGGATAGGCGAGCTGATGCGGGCGGAGGCCCCGGCCCTGTTCGGCGACTACGAGGTCAGCGGCGGCGCGTGGGTTCCTCGGTGGCGCAAGGTATGACCGAGTTCGCCGGACGTGGGTCCGGCCAGCAGCGGGATTGCACTGCGGGCAATTGTTTCTGCTGTAGTCTGCGTGGGATTGCATCACGGGAATTTCCTGCCGCGCCCTGCCGGTCCGCGCGGGATTGCACCCGGAAGTAGAGGGCTCGTGACCGACCCGCCGTGGGATTGCGTCTGCGTGTCCCGACGGCCGGCTATATCGCGGACCCTGGCGGATCGTGCCGAATGTGTCCGGCTTGGCTGCGGCTCGCGAGAAGCCGGACGGTCTTGGCTACCATGCGATCTGGGCCGCTAATGAAGACTTCCGCTCCCGCACAGTTCGCATAGCGCGCCGCGACTTCGGGAAGCATTCCCTTGATGCCGTCAAACCTCGGCTGCTGGGAGACCACCGGGATTACCGTCAGCGACGGATCGATCCATTCCAGGACCCTGAGATCGGCCAGATCGTAAAGATCCTCCTCGGTTCGGGCGCCGAAGAACAGGGTGATCTTCCTTCGCCTGCCGGGCCTCCTGGCGCTGATGGCCTCCTCGATGATGGCCTTGAGCGGAGCCAGCCCGGTGCCGCCGGCGATGCAGAGCAGGTCCCGGTCATGATCGGCGGGCGCCGTCATGTCGCCGCACGCCTGACCGAGCAGGAGAGTGTCACCTGGGCGCATGCCCCGCACCAGCGAGCAGCTCACCATCCCGCCGCGCACCGCGCGGACGTGCAGGTCTATCAGGCCATTCTCGCGAGGAGCGTTCGCGATCGAGAAGTTGCGCCAGAGGCGGGGCCAGCGCGGCACCTGCACGGCCAGGTACTGGCCTGGCAGGTAGTGCAGCCGCTGGTCGGGCCTGATCGTCAGGACCGCCAGGTCCTGGCAGCGCTGGTCATGCTGGACGACCTCGCCGATCCACCAGGCTGGCTGCAGGGCCGCGTCTTGCCTGGCCGCGGCCAGCATGACCGAGGAAACGTGGCCCAGCGCCGCCGCCCACGCCGCCTCGCACTGCCCGGTCCAGTAAGAGCCGCTGAAATGCCTGACCGTTTCCGCGAGCACGGTCAGGAAGGGATCGTAATGCCGTTCTTTAACCCCGAATTTACGGTGGCCGCGCCCGAGCCGGACCAGGTAGGCAGTGAGCGCCTCCGGGCTGTCGATGCTCCACACGATATGGGCCAAGGCGGCGAAGACATGTTCCATGTGATCGCGCATTGCGTGCGGAAACATCGAGCGAATTTCAGGATAATGCACAAATAATCGCGAAAAAAAGTACTCCATTGCCGCTTCGGCATTTGCCGTAATGCGGGAGAAGGATTCCTTGACAATCCGGAAATCAGCGTCGAGGTCGGCCGCGTGCACGACCGGCGAGTCGGTTAAGGGCTGGCCATCCCGCCGCGCAGTGCGCGCAGCGAAACTACCGGGGACTGAATTCGAAGCTGCGCGCAAATATGCGTCGGTTAATGACAAGAGCCGCTCAGCCTGCGGCTCGAAACGCCCTCCGAAGGGCGTGAGCCCATACTGAGCTGCTAAGTCACCGGGAGGCTCATCATCCGGGTAAGCGCCGTCCAGCGCGATCGCCATGCCCTGAGTCTCCCATCCCGACATGATGCATACAACCTATTTCGGCCAGTCTTGAGGGAGGAGTACGCAGAGTAACGGAATGCCGTTCGTTGCCTTCCGCGATCATTGCGAGGATCGCCTGCCGCTATATAGGCGGCCATGGCACCGCAGCCGGTTAGGGCTGCCAGCCGGGCGATGAGCTAATTACGCGCGGACGTGACCGCCCGTGTTCAGCCGGGACCGGGTCGCGCCGGATAGGTAGTCCGTTAAGGGGCGGCTGCTTGGCCATTGCCCTAGATGGGAGAGGTATAACCCTGAAACCAGTGAATTTGCATCCAGGTAATCGCCGCGGTCCACGCCCCGGTGACCTCGAGCAGCCCGACCAGCACGAGCATCCCGCCGCCGATTCCGGTCACCAGCCGCGCATGCCGCCGGGCGAAGCTGAGCGCGCGCATGCCGCGCTGGAAGGCCATGGCCACGAACAGGAACGGGACGCCGAGACCGAGACAGTAGACGAACGCCAGGAAGGCCCCGCGGGCCGCCGTTCCCGAGGTATAAGCCAGCGCCAGCACAGCGGTGAGGGTCGGGCCGATGCAGGGGCTCCAGCCGAGCCCGAACAGGACGCCGAGCAGTGGCGCGCCCGCCAGCCCGGCACGCGGCCGCACAGAAGGCCGCACCATGCGCACCGCGAACATGAACCGGTCAAGAACGCCGGCGAACAACAGGCCCAGAGCGATTGTCAGCGCGCCGAGCACGAGCGTCAGGACCTGCTGGTGCGATTTCAGATCCGTGCCGAGCCTGCCGAACGCCAGCCCGTACGAGGTGTACAACGCCGAGAAGCCCAGAACGAACAGCGCGGTCCCGATCACTGTCCGGCTGCGGGGCGGAGAAGCCCGGATCGCCGCCGGAGGGCCTGCGCCGCCCGCCGGCTGCGCGCCCGCCGGCTGCGCGCCCGCCGGCTGCGCGCCCGCCGGCTGCGCGCCCGCCGGCTGCGCGCCCGCCGGCTGCGCGCCGACGCCGGACATGCCGGTGACATAGGACAGGTATCCGGGCACCAACGGGAGGCAGCACGGCGACAGGAACGTGACCGCCCCGGCCGCCGCCGCGACCGGCACGGCCAGGATGAGCGGCCCAGAACTCACCAGGCTGCCGACGCTCACGATCCTCCCCATCGTCGCCCGGTCACGCACCCGACGGGCCCAACCTACCGCGCGCCGGTCAGGCCGGCTGGTCACCAGCCGCGCCGTAGCCTTCGGACCCGGACACAATCCAGCCGCAGGCTCCGGGCGAGCCCCGAGACGACGGCATCGCCGTCGATCGCGCCGCAGCTGAACAGGTCGATCGCGATCAGGCCCTCCTCCGGCCAGGTATGAATGCTCAGATGCGACTCGGCCAGGATCAGCACCAGCGTGATCGCGCCGTTCGGGAAGATCACGTGGGTCGTGTCCAGCACATGGCCGTGGCCGGCGGTGACTGCGGCAGACGCGAGCGAGCTCAGCCGGGTAATATCAGCCACCGGCGAGTATCGCGTCAGCCGGGCGTCGGCAGCGTACAAGAGCTTCGGCGCGAGCGCTTCGGGTCCGCGCAGCTCGTTCGTGCTCGCCGCCGCATCCATGCCGGGCATGATGTGCAACGATACCGTATACCCCGCTGATCAGCCGGATGAGTCCGCGTACCCCAGGCAGGAACCGATCACGAGCACCGACATCATGGCCATCGACATGGACGCAGCCATCGCCGACGTGGCACGGGCCGTAGGGCTGGCCGAGGGGCGGTCCGGAGTGAGTGACATCCTCCGCGCGATCGTTCGCAGCGAGCCCGTGGCCGTCCGCGACGTGAGCCGGATGGCTGAGCTTCCGGTCCCGCTTGTCGCAGCCGTCTGCAACGAGCTGCGTCGCCGCGGCGTGGTCGACCGGGCCAGGCCGGTGCAGCTAACCCAGGCCGCCCGGGACCTGCTCGCCGGGCGGTACCCAGACCTCGGCCTGGCCTGCGGGGACTGCGGCGGCAGCGGGCTGGCGGTGCCCGAAGAGCTGGCCCGGCTTACCGTCACGCTCGACCGGGCGGCAGCCGGAGCCCCCAGGGCAAAGCCGGAGCTGGACCAGGCACACTGCACGGTCGGGACGAAGATCAGGCGGGTGCTGCGGATGCATGAGGCCGGCGCACTGATCGGCAGGCGGATCGTGGTGCTCGGCGACGACGACCTGATCTCGGTTGCGATCGCGGCAGCCGCCGGGACTGGCGCGTTCGGGCCGGGCGTCGAGCGGCTGACCGTGATCGACGCCGATCCCGAGGTGCTCGCCTGGGCAGCCTGCCAGATCGCGGACACCGGGGTGGACGCGGAACTGGTCGAGCACGACCTGCGGCACCCGCTGCCCGCTGGCCTGCGCGCCGCATTCGACGTCGCCTGCAGCGACCCCCCGTACACCGTGGCCGGGGCCGAGCTATTCCTGTCCCGCGCGGTCACCGCCCTGGCGGCAGAGCCAGGCCAGCACGTGTTCTTCTCGTTCGGGGGGCGCAGGCCGGACGAGACTCTGCGTGCCCAGGAGCTTATCGGCTCCATGGGGCTGACCATCCGGGGCCTGTGGCCAGGCTTTAACGAGTACCTGGGTGCCGGCATCCTGGCCGGCACCAGCAATCTGTACCACCTCCGCAGCACGACCGCGGCAAGGCCGCTGATCGAGGGCGAGTTCTCCGGGCCGATGTACACGGCGCAAACCCGGGCGGCCGCCGCCAGGCCGTACCGGTGCAGCAGCTGCGGGGCCGTGCACCAGGTTGGCCCGGCCGGAAGCTGGCCGCAGATCGCGGCGCTGCAGGCGGCCGGCTGCCCGCAGTGCGGCGCCGCGGTATTCCGGCCGATGCCGCTGCGGGCGCGATCAGGCCCGGGAGCGCAATGGTGACGGTGCCGCCCGGGTCCGCCGGCCAGCGCCAGCCCGAGTACCTGATCCGGGAGGCCAGGGCCGACGACCTCGATGCGATAGCCGCGTTCGAGGTGGAGATCGCGCGGGTGTCCTTCGGCGACGAGGCCGTTACCGACGCGCTGATGCACCGCAGGCGCGTGGCTGGCGCGCTGGGCAAGCCGGGAGAGATCACGCTGGTCGCCGTGGCACCCGGCGCACCGGGGGCGCCGGTTGGCTGGGCCTGGTTGTCGGGCCGGACGAACTCGCTAACCGGGGCGCGGTACGGGAACTTCAGGTCGCTGGCCGTCTCCGACGTTCCGGGCCGGCCCCAGGTCGGGGAGCTCCTGCTGGCAGCGGTGCTGCGGGCGGCCGACGACTCCGGGCTGCGCCAGCTGACCGGCAAGGTGCACGCGAGGAACCTCGGCATGCGCACGCTCTACCGCAAGTTCGGGTTCGAGGCTACGCACCTCACGATGGAGAGGCGGGCGCCGGGGGAAGGCGGCCCTTCGTGATCGTGAAGTGCGTGATCTGGGACCTCGACAACACGCTGCTGTCCGGGGTCTACCTGGAGTCGGGGACCAGGCCGCCGGCGGCGGACCCGGCCATGCGCACGGCAGCCGTGCGGCTGCGCGACCGGGGCATCATCCACGCCGTCGCCAGCCGGAACCCGCCGGCAGCGGCACGCCACGCGGCGCAGGTCACCGGCCTGGATTTCGCGGCCGTGGAGTGCGGCTGGGGCCGTAAATCCGACGCGGTACTGAAGATCATCGAGGACCTGGGCATCGGCCCGGACGCGGTGGCGTTCGTGGATGACGACCTGTACGAGAGGGCGGAGGTCTCCTGCGCGGTGCCGGAGGCGCTGGTGCTGTCGCCGGAGGACCTGGCCGACGCCGTCGGCTGGCCGCAGTTCAGTCCCGCCGTCGTGACGGCCGAGTCGCGCCGCCGCGGGCAGATGTATGCGCAGCGGCGGCGTCGGCAGGAGGAGGCGCGGGCGTTCGGTGGCTCCAGGGACGCGTTCTTGCGGCACTGCGCCACCGAGGTGACGATCGCCCCGGCCACCGCCGCTGACGTGCCCCGCCTGCACGAGCTGTCGGTGCGAACCCGCCAGCTCAATACCTCCGGCGAGGCCATGGCCCAGTCGGAGCTGCGCCAGCTGGTCAGCTCCCCGGCGCACCAGGTCACGACCGTGCGGCTGTCCGACAAATTCGGCGATGACGGCATAGTCGGCGGCTGCGTCGTCGGCTGCGGCGTCGGCCCCGGAGCCGGCCGCACCTGGACGGTGACCCTGCTCATGATGTCCTGCCGGGCCATGGGCCGCGGCGTCATCGATGCGCTGCTCGCCTGGCTCGCCCGGTCGGCCGCGCAGGGCGGGGCTGCGACACTGAGCGTTCCGTGCCTGGTCAGCCCGAGCAACGTGCCGCTGCGGCTGGCGCTCGCCGGGTCCGGTTTCCGCGCCTCGGAAGATCGCTCGCCGCAGCGGCCCGTTGCCGTGTTCTCCAGGCCGGTGTCGGGCCCGCTTCCTGAGCTGCCCGACTGGGTGATCAGCAAAGTCGCCGGCCGATGACCGGCGGGCAGACGCGGGACGTCCTCGGCGAGCTGCGGGAGATCCTGGCGCGGGCGACGGGGCGCGCCGAACTGCTCGGGATCGGCGTTCGGACACCGCTGTTCGGCGCCGGGGCCGGACTCGACTCGCTGACCGGCACGCTGCTGCTGCGCGAGGTCCACCGGCGGTTCGGCGTCGACGTCGCCCAGGAGGACCTCAATCTGGACGCGCTCGCCACGCTCGCCGCGCTGGCGGCCTTCATCGAGGAACGGGCCGCCTGACGAATGCCTCTCGGCGGCCGGCGGAGCCCCCAGGCAGGTCGCAGCTTTGCTGCCGCCGGACCCGCTGCTGCCTCGGGGGCTCATACCGCCGACCTCAAGATCAGGATGCTCGCCGTATCCTGGGCGGACCGCCCGCGGATGAGAGGTTCGGCAGGGTGCAGCGAGGCAGGATGACAAGGGCCGCGGCGGGCGACGCGGCAGCGGGGGACGCGCAAGCGCGGGTTGTCACGGTCCCGAACGCCATCAGCGTTGCCCGCCTCGTCGGCGTGCCGGTCTTCCTCTGGCTGGTGCTCGGCCCTCGCAGCGAGGCCGGGGACTGGTGGGCCGTGGGCCTGCTCATCGCCGCGGGCCTGTCCGACTGGCTGGACGGCAAGATCGCCCGTGCGCTGAACCAGCAGAGCCGGCTGGGGCAGGTGCTCGACCCAGCCGCGGACCGGCTCTACATTGCCGCCACGGTGGTGGCGCTTGCCATCCGGTCGATCATTCCCTGGTGGCTGGTCGGGCTGCTGGCGGTCCGCGAGTTGCTGCTCGGCGCGGTGCTAGTGGTTCTGCGCCGCCACTCTTACGGGCCGCTCCAGGTCAGCTTCGTGGGCAAGGCCGCCACCCTGGCCCTGCTTTACGCGTTCCCGCTGCTGTTCCTGGGCTCGCACACGGCCAGTTACTCGCAGGTCGCCAGGATCGCCGGTTGGGCGTTTGCTATCTGGGGAAGTGCCTTGTACTGGTGCGCGGCCTTGCTGTACGTCGAGCAGGCGCGGACTCTCGTCCGGGCGGATCCGGGAGGCGGCGCCGGCTCGACGGCGTCGCGAGGGGATACCGGAAGCGGCCCTCCCGGCGCTACACGTTGCGAAGACAGGGAGGCTGGGCAGCGGTGAAGGCTGTCGTGATGGCAGGCGGCGAGGGCACCCGGCTGCGCCCGATGACCGCCAACCAGCCCAAGCCGATGCTGCCGGTGGTCAACCGGCCGATCATGGAGCACGTCCTGCGGCTGCTCCGGCGGCACGGGTTCGACCAGACCGTCGTCACCACGGCGTTCCTCGCGTCCATGGTGCGCAACTACTTCGGTGACGGCGAGGACTTCGGGATGACCCTGCAGTACGCGACCGAGGAGACCCCGCTCGGTACCGCCGGCAGCGTCAAGAACGCTGAAGACGCGTTGCGGGACCAGCCGTTCCTGGTGATCTCCGGCGATGCGCTCACCGATATCGACCTGTCCGAACTCGTCCGCTTCCATACCGAGCACGGCGCGCTGGTCACCGTCGGGCTCACCCGGGTTCCCGATCCGCTGGAATTCGGGATCATCATCGTCGGCGACGACGGGCGTATCCAGCGCTTCCTGGAGAAGCCGACCTGGGGGCAGGTGTTCTCGGACACGGTCAACACCGGCATCTACGTGATGGAGCCCGAGGTGCTTGCCGAGTTCCCAGCGGGAGAGGTCGCCGACTGGTCCGGCGATGTCTTCCCGCGGCTGCTGGAACGCGGTGCACCGCTGTACGGCTGGATCGCCGATGGCTACTGGGAGGATGTCGGCACGCACGAGAGCTATCTGAAGGCCCAGGCTGACGTGCTGGAAGGCCGCGTGCAGGCGGAGATTGCCGGGTTCGAGATGTCACCGGGCGTCTGGGTCGCCGAAAGCGCCGAGGTTGACCCGGACGCGGCCCTGTCCGGACCGCTGGCCATCGGGGATTACGCCAAGGTCGAGGGCGGTGCCCACCTGAGGGAGTTCACCGTCTTGGGCAGCAACGTGGTGGTCAAGGAGGGCGCCTTCCTGCACCGCGCGGTCGTGCACAATAACGTCTACGTCGGCATCGGCGCCACCCTGCGTGGCTGCGTGGTCGGCAAGAACACGGACGTGATGCGGTCGGCCAGGATCGAGGAGTCGGCGGTTGTCGGCGACGAATGCGTGATCGAGCCCGAGGCGTACCTCTCCGCCGGCGTCAAGGTCTACCCGTTCAAGACGATCGAGGCCGGCGCTGTCGTGAATACCAGCGTGATCTGGGAGTCCCGGGGGCAGCGGACGCTCTTCGGCCCGCGCGGGGTGTCCGGCCTGGTCAACGTGGAGATCACCCCCGAGCTGTGCGTCCGGCTGGCCAGTGCCTACGCGACCACGCTGAAGAAGGGCACAACCGTCACGACGTCTCGTGACGTGTCTCGCGCCGCGCGGGCGCTCAAGCGTGCGGTACATGGAGCGCTCAACGCGAGCGCGATCAACGTGGTGGACCTGGAAGCCCAGCCGTTGCCGGTGGCCAGGTTCGAGTCTGCGCGCAGTGAGTACAGCGGCGGGATCGCGCTGCGGACCACACCGGGCGATCCCCAGTCCATCGACATCATCTTCCTCGATTCCGATGGTGCCGACATGTCTACGACTGCGCAGCGCAAGCTGGAGCGGGTGTTCTCCCGGCAGGAGTACCGGCGTGCCTTCCCCGGCGAGATCGCGGAGCTGACGTACCCGCCGCGCGTGGTGGAGGCGTACACCCACGCGCTGCTGCGCGCCATCGACATGAACGGCGTGCGGGGGGCCGACCTGAAGGTCGTCGCCGACTGCGCCGGCGGTACCGCCTCACTGGTGCTGCCCGGACTGCTGGGCCGGATCGGCGTGGACGTCCTGACCGTCAACAACCGGCTGGACGAGGCGTCACCCACGCAGTCGCTGGCCCAGATCCGAGCCGGAATGCGGCGCCTCGCCGAGCTTGTCTCGTCGTCCCGGGCAGCGTTCGGGGTCCGGTTCGATCAGGTGGGGGAGCGGATCACCCTCGTCGACGACAAGGGCTCCCTGGTCAGCGACGAGCGGGCGCTGCTGGTCGTCTTCGACCTGATCGCCGCCGAGCGGCGGGCCGGGCGGGTCGCCTTGCCGGTGACCACCACCAGGGTGGCCGAGCGAGTCTCTCGCTTCCATGCGGTCCAGGTGGACTGGACGCCAACCTCGCTGTACAGCCTTTACGAGGCCACGGCCGCCGAGGACGTCATCTTCGCCGCGGACGGCCGGGGCGGTTTCGTACTCCCCGAGTTCTCCCGCTCCATCGACGGGATAGCGGCATTCGCCCGGCTGCTCGGCCTGGTGGCGAGGACAAGGCTGACGCTCAGCCAGATCGATGCCCGGATCCCCGCCGCGCATCTTCTCAAGCGTTCCATGCCGACGCCGTGGGCGGCGAAGGGAAGCGTGATGCGGACGGTGGTGGAGGCGGCGGGCGACCGTAACGTCGACACGACCGACGGCGTGCGCGTAGCAGAGCCCGACGGGGGCTGGATCCTGGTCCTGCCCGACCCGTCCGACGCCGTCACGCACTTGTGGGCGGAGGGCTCCGATGATGATTCGGCGCAGGCTCTCCTGGACGAGTGGGCGGCTGTCGTCGCCCGTGCCGGACGCTGAGGCAGCGCCGGTCCGCAAGCCTGTCCGGGCGCCCTGTGGCGCGGTTGCCCCCTGAGCTGCCGAACGGTAACGGCGCGAAAGGTCGCCCGGCATGAGAGAATCGCGGAATTGCAGGCAACGGCGGGGCGTCGGAGGTGCGGCCATTATGTGGCGGAGGCGTCGCGAGAAGTCGCGCGCGGGAGCCGCGCGGACGGAAGCGGCCGCGCTGGGCGGCACGGGGGCCGGCGTACCCGGAACGGGGTCGGGAGGGCGGGCTACGGGGTCGGGAGGGCGGGCTACGGAAGAAGTCCGTGTGCCGGGCAGGCTGGCCGGGCGCGGCCGGCGTGCGTGGCGCATGGACCGGCGCGGTGCGGCGCGGGTAGCGTTGACTCCACCAGCGGAGTTCTCGCGGCGAACCACCCAGGATCAGCGAGCTGACATGGTTCCCGTCCAGGCCGCGTGGCCGTCAAATGGGAGGCTAGGCAGGGGCATGGCCAGCGTGTACTGCATCAGATGCGGCCAGGGGAACCCTGAAGGAGCGCGCTTCTGCTCGCAGTGCGGCAACCCGCTCGCCCACGGTTCGGGGGAGGGCGCGTCGGAGACCACGTCCATTATCTCGCTCGGCGGCACCGATTCCGGTGAGCCCGAGTTCGGCGACGAATCCGTAGCCGATGCCGCGACCTTGGATACCCTGCCCGCCGGAACCGCCCTGCTCGTCGTCCAGCGCGGGCCGAACGCCGGGAGCAGGTTCCTTCTGGACAGCGACCTTACGCTGGTCGGACGCCATCCGGATAGCGACATCTTCCTGGACGACGTGACCGTCTCGCGGCGGCACGCCGAGTTCTACCGCTCGGGGAGCCGCTTCACCGTCCGTGACGTAGGCAGCCTGAACGGGACCTACGTCAACCGGGAGCGGATCGAGGAAACCGACCTGACCGGTGGTGACGAGGTCCAGGTGGGCAAGTTCCGCCTGGTGTTCCTGCTCGGCCCCCGTTCGCAGGCGGAGCTCGGCGGCGGAGGCGCACAGGTCTCAGGTTGACATCCCCTCGACGATCGGATGGCGTGGGATTGCGGCCGCTACGCGGGAAGGGGCAGCGATGAGCGCACAGCCTGCCCGCGCGTACCTTGGCATCGGCGAGGTGCTAGCCCTGCTCCGGACGGAGTTTCCTGACGTCAGCGTGTCCAAGATCCGGTTTCTGGAGTCCGAGGGACTGATCGAGCCTGCGCGCTCCCCGTCCGGGTACCGAAGGTTCGACGCCGCGGACGTGGAACGGCTCCGCTATATCCTGACTGCCCAGCGCGACCAGTACCTGCCGCTGCGCGTGATCAAGGAGCGGCTCATGCCGCCTCCGCCCGGCGCTGCCGGGGCTCGCGCCGGCGGCGCGCCGGCTCCGGCCGGCCGGGGCGCGGGTCCCGCCACCGACGACGGCGCGACCCAGGCAAACGGCGCGCTCACCCGCCGTCAGCTCCTCGCCGCCGCCGGGATCGAGGACAAGCATCTGGCCGAGCTTGAGGAGTTCGGGCTGGTCCGCAGGGTCGGCCGGCTGTACGGCCGGGACGCGCTCCGGGTGGCATCCGCCGCGGTCATGCTATCGGGGTACGGCGTCGGGGCACGGCACCTGCGGGCCGTCCGTGCGGCCGCCGAGCGAGAGGTCTCGTTCATCGAGCAGGTGGTCGCCCCCACCTTGCGGCAGCGCAATCCGCAGGCCAGGCAGCAGGCGGGCCGTACGGCTCGAGAGATAGCGGCGCTGACGATGCGGCTGCATGGCGCGCTGATCGAGGCAGCCCTCGCTGAGGCTGGTTTTCCCGCCGGAGGCGTTGGCCTGCCCTCGTCCGGGTACGGGACTCCAGCGGGAGGGGCCAGTGCCTGAATCGGCCCGCGAACCATGCCGTCACGGCGTTTCCCGGCCCGTGCTATCGGGGCGCGGGCGGGCACGCCTCGATAGCGGGTGTACGTTGACAAAGGGAGTGGCCTTTGACCAGGGTCCAGAACTGAAGCAGCGCACCAGGCGCACGTGAGGACGGAGCCGCCGTGAGGCAGATGGAGGTCGTAGGCGTCCGGGTCGAGATGCCCACGAACCAGCCCATCGTCCTGCTGAAAGAGACGCAGGGGGAAAGGTACTTGCCGATATGGATCGGCCCGATGGAGGCGACGGCGATCGCCTATGCCCAGCAGGGCCTGGTGCCAGTGCGGCCGCTGACCCATGACCTGATGCGCGACATCCTCGAGGCACTGGACGTGCAGCTGCGAACGGTGAACATCACCGCGTTGCGGAACGGAACGTTCTTCGCCGACCTGATCTTCTCGAACGGCAAGGAGGTCAGCGCGAGGCCGTCGGACTCGATCGCCCTGGCGCTCAGGACCGGCGCCACCATCTTCGCGGCTGACGAGATTCTCGAGGAGGCCGGCATCGCCATCCCCGACGAGCAAGAGGATGAGGTAGAGAAGTTCCGTGAGTTTCTCGACACGATCACTCCCGAGGACTTCGGCCGGGCCACCTGAGCAGCATGGCCCGCCACGGAGGAACAGTTTGTCGTGACTCATTACTGTTACCGCGACGCGCCGCAGGAGATCGTTGACGAGTTCGGCGTGGTCGGCCTACGGTTCGAGACGAGTACCCAGGGACTCTTGGTCCCGGGCCGGAGGTGCGCGTGGCGGTGATCAAGGGCGAGGGCCAGCATGCGGGCTCGCGCGGCGAGACGGCCAGCCGCGCGAGCATCACCCGCGCCGACGAGCAGGGCCTGCTCTTCGGCGAGGAGCTGAGGTCCAGCCCGGAGGACATTGGCTACCGGGGGCCGACCGCCTGCACCGCTGCCGGGATAACCTACCGGCAGCTGGACTACTGGGCCAGGACCGGGCTGGTGGAGCCGAGCGTGCGCACCGCCAGCGGTTCCGGGTCACAGCGGCTGTACGGGTTCCGGGACATCCTGGCACTCAAGATCGTGAAACGGCTGCTGGACACCGGGATCTCGCTGCAGCAGATCCGGACCGCCGTTGCCTACCTGCGCGAGCAGGGCGCGAGCGACCTGGCCCAGGTCACGCTGATGAGCGACGGCGCGAGCGTCTACGCATGCACGTCCCCCGACCAGGTGGTGGACCTCCTGCAGGGCGGCCAGGGAGTATTCGGCATCGCGCTGGGCCGGGTCTGGCGGGAGGTCGAGGGGACTCTCGCGGACCTTCCGGCGGAGCGAGCCGAGGACGGCCAGGCCGCGCACGCCGGCGCGGCGGACGAGCTTGCCTCGCGCCGCGCCCGCAGGACTGGCTAGCGCCGCCCCTTTGGCATCCGTAACTCGCAGTTCACTTGGCTCGGGTAGGCTCGGGCACGCTGACGACACCGCCCGGGAGAGATCCCGCACAGCCAGCTGCGGGGCGCCGAAGGGGCAACATCCCCGGAACCTCTCAGGCATCAAGGACCGGGCGGGACAAGGCGGCTCTGGAGCCGCCGCGAACGCAAGCGCGGACGCGGGCGACAGAGGGGGACTCCGGTAACGGCGTGTGGCAGCCCGCGAACGACGGGCGGCCGAGGAGGCTCCCATGAACTTCGCGCAGCGTCATATCGGGCCGTCCGAGGACGATCAGGAGCAGATGCTCAAGGTGGTCGGCTATGGCTCGCTCGACGAGCTGGCCTCGGCGGCGCTGCCCGCCGGGCTGGCCGCGGGCCGCAAGCTGAGCCTGCCCGCCCCGGCCACCGAGGAGCAGGCCCTCGCCGAGCTGCGCCGCCTGGCCAGCCGCAATCAGGTGCTCACCTCCATGATCGGCCTCGGTTACTACGGCACCGTGACCCCCGCCGTGATCCGCCGCAACCTGCTGGAGAACCCGGCCTGGTACACCGCTTACACGCCGTACCAGCCGGAGATCTCCCAGGGGCGCCTGGAGGCGCTGCTCAGCTTCCAGACCATGGTCGAGGACCTGACCGGACTCCCGGTGGCCGGCGCGTCCATGCTGGACGAAGCGACCGCGGCCGCCGAGGCGATGACGATGGCCCGGCGGGTGGCCGGCCGGGGCCGGGTCTACCTGGCCGACGCCGACTGCCTGCCGCAGACCCTGGCGGTCCTGGCCACCAGGGCCGAGCCGCTCGGTATCGACCTGGTCACCGCCGATATCACCCCTGAGCTGATCGCCGCACAGCCTGACGGGGAGCTGTTCGGCGTGCTGCTGCAGTATCCGGGAGCCAGCGGCGCGGTGCGCGACCTGGAGCCTGCCATCGAGGCCGCCCGCGCCCGCGGCGCCGTGACCGCGGTAGCCGCTGACCTGCTGGCGCTGACCCTGCTCCGGCCGCCCGGCGAATTCGGCGCCGACATCGCGGTCGGCACCACGCAGCGGTTCGGCGTGCCGATGGGCTTCGGGGGCCCGCACGCGGGCTACATCTGCGTCCGTGACGCGCTGAAGCGCCAGCTGCCGGGCCGCCTGGTAGGCGTGTCGGTGGACGCGGACGGCCATCCGGCCTACCGGCTCGCGCTGCAGGCACGGGAGCAGCACATCCGCAGGGAGAAGGCGACGAGCAACATCTGCACCGCGCAGGTGCTGCTGGCCGTGGCCGCGGCCATGTACGCCGCCTACCACGGGCCTGACGGCCTGACCGCGATCGCGCTCCGCGTGCACCGGCGCGCCGCGGTCCTCGCGCGAACGCTGCAGGCACACGGATTCGCAACGGATAGCCCCGGCTTCTTCGACACCGTCCGGGTACTCGCCCCCGGGGCCGCCGCCGATGCGGTGGCCAGGGCCAGGGTCGCCGGCTACAACGTCTATGCGGCCGGGCCGGACGCGGTGCAGATTGCCTGCGATGAGACCACGACGCAGGCGCAGCTGCAAGAGGTGGCCGGCGCGCTGGCCGGGCGGGAAGTCGAGCTGGCCGCCGCCGCGCCCGACGCGCTGCCTGCGCGGCTGCGGCGCGACAGCCGCTTCCTCACCCACCCCGTATTCCACGCTCACCGCAGTGAGACCGCGATGTTGCGCTACCTGCGGCGGCTGGCGGACTTCGACATAGCGCTCGACCGGTCAATGATCCCGCTCGGCTCGTGCACCATGAAGCTGAACGCGGCCGCCGAGATGGAGCCGGTCAGCTGGCCGGAGTTCGCTCAGCTGCACCCGTTCGCGCCGGCTGAGCAGGCGGCAGGCTTCCTGGAGCTGATCAGCGGGCTGCAGGACGCGCTGGCCGAAATCACCGGATATGACGCGGTGTCGTTGCAGCCCAACGCCGGCTCGCAGGGCGAACTCTGCGGGCTGCTCGCGATCCGGCACTATCACGCGTCCCGCGGCGAGCCCGGCCGCGATGTCTGCCTGATCCCGGAGTCCGCTCACGGGACGAACGCGGCCAGCGCGGTACTGGCCGGGCTGCGGGTGGTCGTGGTCAAATGCGGCTCGGACGGTGCCATCGACCTGGCTGACCTGCGCGCCAAGCTGGAAGCGCACGCCGGGAGCATCGCGGCGATCATGCTGACCTACCCGTCCACGAACGGCGTGTTCGAGGAGACCGTCGGCCAGGTGTGCGGGGAGGTGCACGCCGCGGGCGGGCAGGTTTACGTGGACGGGGCGAACCTGAACGCGCTTGTCGGGCTCGCGCGTCCGGGCGAGTTCGGCGCCGATGTGTCGCACCTGAACCTGCATAAGACGTTCTGCATCCCGCACGGCGGCGGCGGCCCCGGCGTGGGCCCGGTCGCGGTCAGGTCACACCTCGCTGAGTATCTACCAGCCCGCCCGCCCTTGCCAGCCCGCCCGCCCACGCCCGGTGCCGTCGGACACGCCGGCCCGGTTGCCGCGGCTCCGTACGGTTCGGCCGGGATCCTGCCGATTTCCTGGGCGTACATCCGGATGATGGGAGCTGAGGGCCTGCGCCGCGCTACCGGCGTGGCCATCCTGTCCGCCAACTACGTGTCCAGAAGGCTGGCCTCGCACTTCCCGGTCCTTTACACCGGCCGCGGCGGGCTGGTCGCTCATGAGTGCATCCTGGACCTGCGGCCGCTAGCCAGCCAGACCGGGGTAACCGCTGAGGATGTGGCCAAGAGGCTGATCGACTACGGCTTCCACGGGCCCACGATGTCGTTCCCCGTAGCCGGCACGCTGATGGTCGAGCCGACCGAGAGCGAGGACCTGGCCGAGCTTGACAGGTTCTGCGATGCGATGATCGCGATAAGGCAGGAAATATCCAGGGTGGCTTCCGGAGAGTACGACGCCCAGGACAACCCGCTGAAGAACGCCCCGCACACGGCCGCGATGCTGATCGCCGGAGACTGGAAGCACCCGTACGAGCGGGAGCAGGCGGCGTACCCGGCACCGGGCGACCGGCGGGGCAAGTACTGGCCGCCGGTCCGGCGGATTGACCAGGCATACGGGGATCGCAACCTGGTCTGCGCCTGCCCGCCTCCCGAAGCCTTCACCGAGTAAAGCGCTGGCGCCGGCGACCGGCTCGGTCTAGTCGTGTTTCGCCTGCCGGGATTGTCCGCCCCTTCCACTGCCCGCCCCTGCCCCGGTGGTATCGGCGGGCTGAGTCGGCGGTCATCGCCGCGTACATGACGGCGATCAGTGGCAGGCCCGGGGCTCGCCAGGGCGAGAGCCGGTACAGCCGCAGCAAGGGCACGTAGCTGGCCGACATCATCGCCCAGCCGGCCAGGCCGGCCGCCGTCAGCCAGCCAGCGGTGACACCGCCGTCCTCGGCCAGCCAGAGCAATCCGCCGAGCGCGGCGGTCGGCGGCAGGGCGTAGAGCCACAGCAGCCCGGCGAGCGTGCCGGCCAGGGCGGCGGCTGAGTAACGCAGCTGGGTGTACGCGCTCCGTGCGACCATGTCCCAAAGGTCCGGTAGCCGCGGGTATGGCCTGCGGCTGGTGACGTCGGTAGTTAGCCCGAGCCAGCAGCGCACCGGTGCGCGCGAGTTCTTGAGCAATCGGCCGAGCGCCACGTCGTCAATTCGCGCGTCGTGAATGCGCCCGAGCCCGCCGGCTGCCTCCAGGGCGCTGCGGCGCACCAGCATGCACCCGCCCGCTGCGGCGGCAGTGCGCGCGCCGGGCCGGTTGACCCGCCGGAACGGGTAAAGCTGGGCGAAGAAGTACACGAACGCCGGGACGAGCATCCGCTCCCAGAACGCGTCCGCCCGCAGCAGCGCCATCTGTGAGACCATCCCGCGGTCGTCTGACTCGGCCGCCCCCACCAGGTCGGTGACGACCCCGCGCGCGCAGCTGATGTCGGCATCCGTGAACAGGATGTACGCGGCGTCGCCGGCCGCGCGCAGGCCCTGCTCCATTGCCCAGACCTTGCCGGCCCAGCCGCGGGGCGGCGGGCTGCCGGAAACGACGCGCAGCGGCCTGGGCTGGTGCCTCGCCGCCTCGGCGCCCGCGGGCGGCGGGCCGGCCGCGGTGGCGGCCTCGCGGCCGATTGCGGCAGCGATCTGTGGCGTTCCGTCCGAACTGTCGTCGTCGACGAGCACGACCGCGAACGTGCCCGGGTACTCCTGGGCGAGCAGCGCGGGCAGCGTGCCGGGGAGCACCGCCGCCTCGTTCCTGGCGGGCACCACGGCCACCACGCTGGGCCAGGAGCACAGGCTGGCGCCGTGCGGCGGCAGCCGCTGATCGGTGCGCCAGTAGCCGCCGTGCCCGGCCAGCAGGTACGCCCACGTCATCGCCGCGAGCGAGCAGGCGGCGGCAATTATCGGCACGGCAGAAGCCTGGCATACGAGGCGGCGGGGCGGACCCGCATAGAGTTGCTGCGTGGCGGATCCGCAGGCATACCGGCCCGCTCCCGGCTCGATTCCCGAGTCACCGGGGGTCTACCGGTTCTGCGACGAGCGGGGCCGGGTCATCTATGTCGGGAAGGCCAAAAACCTGCGTTCCCGCCTTAATTCGTACTTCGCCGACTTCGTCAGCCTGCATCCGCGCACCCAGTCCATGCTGCGCTCGGCGGGGGCGGTGAACTGGACGGTGGTCGCGACGGAGGTGGAGGCGCTCCAGCTCGAGTACTCGTGGATCAAGGAATTCGACCCGCGGTTCAACGTCAGGTACCGCGACGACAAGAGCTACCCCTACCTCGCGGTCACCATGGACGAGGAATTCCCCAGGGTCATGGTGATGCGGGGGGCGAAGCGGCGGGGGGTGCGGTACTTCGGGCCGTACTCGCATGCCTGGGCGATCAGGGACACGGTAGACACGCTGCTTCGGGTGTTCCCGGTGCGGACCTGCTCGGCCGGGGTGTTCAAGCGCGCAGGCCAGATCGGCCGGCCCTGCCTGCTCGGCTACATCGGCAAGTGCTCGGCGCCATGTGTCGGCCGCATAGACCCGGCCGCGCACCGGGCCTTGGCCGGGGAGTTCTGTGACTTCATGGCCGGACAGACTGGCAAGTTCACCAGGCGGCTGGAGACTGAGATGCGCCGGGCCGCCGAGGCCGAGGAATACGAGCGTGCCGCTCGCCTGCGCGACGACATCCGCGCCCTGCAGCGGGCGCTGGAGAAACAGGCGGTGGTGCTCGGCGACGGCACCGACTGTGATGTGGTCGCGCTGGCGGAAGACCAACTGGAGGCGGCCGTCCAGGTCTTTTACGTTCGCGGCGGCCGGGTGCGCGGGCAGCGGGGCTGGGTGGTCGACAAGGTCGAGGAGATCACCGCAGGCGAGCTCGTGGAGCAATTCCTCGGCCAGGTCTACGGCGACGACCCGGTGGCGGGCGACGGCCCGGTGGCGGGCGACGGCCCGGTGGCGGGTGACGGCCCGGTGGCGGGCGACGGCCCGGTGGCGGGCGACGGCCCGCGGCCGGCCCGCCGAACCGCCTGGGCGGGGGGTCGCGCGCCAGGGGGCGTCAGGCGCGGCGCCGGGCGGCCCGCGGTCGGCCAGGTGGCACGACGGGAAGGAAAGGTGCCGCGCGAGGTGCTCGTCCCGGTCTTGCCCCCTGATGCTGCGGTGCTGGAAGAATGGCTTGAGGCGCGGCGCGGCGGGCGGGTCAGCCTCCGCGTCCCGCGGCGTGGGGACAAGAAGGCGCTGCTGGAGACCGTTGCCAGGAACGCGGCGCAGGCGCTGGCGCTGCACAAGACCAGGCGCGCCAGTGACTTGACCACCCGCAGCCGCGCCATGCACGAGATCGGCGAGGCGCTCGGGCTGGACGAGGCGCCGCTGCGGATCGAGTGCTACGACGTGTCGAACCTGCAGGGCACCCACGTCGTGGCGTCCATGATCGTTTTTGAGGATGGCCTGGCGCGCAAGTCGGAGTACCGCAGGTTCAGCATCCGGGGCGTGGACGGGGCCGATGATGTGGCGTCCATCCATGAGGTCATCTTCCGCAGGTTCCGGCGTTATCTGGAGGAACGCGAGGCAACGGGCGAACTCGACGTCCTCGGTGACCGGGCTGACGGCGGCACGAGGTCCGGCGAAGGCACGGGAGCCGGCGGCGGGAGCCGCAAGTTCGCCTATCCGCCGAACCTCGTGGTCATCGACGGCGGCCCAGCGCAGGCGGCGGCGGCGGCGCGGGCGCTCGACGAGCTCGGCATCGACGATGTGTCGGTCTGCGGCCTGGCCAAGCGCCTGGAGGAGGTGTGGCTGCCCGGCGAGGACAGCCCGGTGATCATGCCGCGGACCAGCGAGGGCCTGTACCTGCTGCAGCGCGTGCGGGACGAGGCACACCGATTCGCGATCACTTATCACCGGAAGAAGCGGTCCGCGGCGCTGACAACGAGCCAACTCGATGCGGTCCCGGGGCTCGGCCCCGCCCGCAAGGCCACGCTGTTGCGTCACTTCGGCTCTGTCCGCAGGATCGCAGGGGCTAGCGTGGCAGAGATGGCCGGGCTGCCGGGCATCGGGCCGCGCATCGCGGAGACGGTCGCCGCGGCGCTCCGCCCGGGGAGTCCTGGGACTCCGGGACCGGCGACAGCCAGCGGGGGAGGTGTCGAATGAAGGGGGAGGGTCCCACGGAGCCGGACGGCGCTGCGCCTGAAATCGTGATCATCACCGGCATGTCGGGAGCCGGCCGGAGCACCGCGGCGAAGTCGCTCGAGGACCTTGACTGGTTCGTGGCTGATAACCTGCCGCCGGACCTGCTGCCCACCATGCTGGACCTCGCCAGGCGCGCCAGTGGCTCGGTGCCGAGGCTGGCGGCGGTGGTCGACGTGCGCAGCCGCGCCTTCTCGACCGACCTGAAGTCGGTCATCGGCGACCTCGAAACCAGGGGTGCCCGGCCGTATGTCGTCTTCCTGGAAGCCAGCGACGACACCCTGGTCCGCAGGTTCGAGAGCGTACGCCGTCCGCATCCGCTGCAGGAGGGCGGCGGGGTGGCCGACGGCATCGCCGCCGAGCGGGAATTGCTGCAGGGGGTGCGCGGCGAGGCCGACCTCGTGCTGGACAGCTCGACGCTCAACGTGCACGATCTGCGGGCCAGGATGCGGGACACCTTCGGCGGCGACGCGGAGACCATGCTGCGGGTGAACGTCGTGTCGTTCGGGTTCAAGTACGGGCTGCCGGTCGACGCCGACATGGTGGCGGACTGCAGGTTCCTGCCGAATCCGCACTGGGTGGCCGATCTTGCCCCGCTGACCGGCCAGGATCAGCAGGTCCGGGACTACGTTCTCGGTCAGCCCGGTGCGGCGGAGTTCCTCACCGCGTACGTCGAGGCGGTTCGCGTGGCGCTGGCCGGCTTTCAGCGCGAAGGCAAGCACTTCATTCTGCTCGCGGTGGGCTGCACCGGCGGGAAGCACCGGAGCGTCGTCATGGCCGAGCAGATCGCCTCCCGGCTCAGCGGTTTCTCAGCCGGAGTCCGGGTGGTGCACAGGGACCTCGGGCGAGAGTGAGGGCCGGGATGGCAGACCTAGCCGGCTCCGCGTTCGGGAACCCCGAGCCGAGGGTGCTGGCGACCGTGCCCACCGGGCGCCCGCTGAGCCGCAAGGTGGTGGCCCTGGGCGGCGGGCACGGCCTGTTCGCTTCGTTGTCGGCCCTGCGCAGAGTCACCCGCCAGCTGACGGCCGTGGTGACCGTGGCGGACGACGGCGGCTCGAGTGGCAGGCTGCGCAGGCAGTTCGGGGTGCTGCCGCCCGGGGACCTGCGGATGGCGCTGGCGGCACTGTGCGGCGACGATGCGTGGGGCACCACCTGGAGCCGGGTCGTGCAGCACCGGTTCACCGGCGAGGCCGATCTCGGCGGCCACACGGTGGGCAACGTTCTGATCGTCGCGCTCTGGGAGCTCCTCGGGGACACAGTGCAGGGCCTGGAATGGGTGGGGCGCCTGCTCGGCGCGCACGGGCGGGTCCTGCCGATGGCCTCGGTCCCGCTGGATCTCGCTGCCGAGGTCGAGGGCGGTGACCCGGCCCGTCCCTACGAGACAACCACGGTTCGCGGCCAGGTCGCCTGCGCACAGACGACGGGGCGGGTACGGTCGATATCACTGGTTCCCGCGGACCCGCCCGCATGCCACGAAGCCGTGACCGCGGTCGGGGCGGCGGACTGGGTGGTGCTTGGGCCGGGATCCTGGTTTACTAGCGTGCTTCCCCACCTGCTGGTGCCCGGGCTTGCCGAGGCGCTGGTGAACACGAAGGCGCGCAGGCTGGTCGCGCTGAACCTGGTGCCGCAGCCGGGCGAGACCGAGGGGTTCTCGCCGCACGCACACCTGGAGGTGCTGGCCGACCATGCTCCGGACCTGACCGTGGACGTGGTGCTCGCGGACCGCCGCGCTGCCAGCGCAGCCGTGGCCGAGCTGGAGAAGGCGGTCGGCGTTCTCGGCGGCAGGCTCGTGCTGGCCGACCTGGCCATGAGGGACGGATCGCCACGCCACGATCCGCGGCTGCTCGCGGGTGCGTTCGCGCAGATCTTTGAGGGGGAGTGACGCCATGGCCATGACCGGCCTGGTAAAGGACGAGCTGAGCCGGATCGCCGTTCTCAAGCCATGCTGCCGGAAGGCAGAAGTCTCCACGCTGCTGCGGTTCGCCGGCGGCCTGCACCTGGCCGCTGGCCGGATCGTGATCGAGGCCGAGCTTGACACCGGCGCCGCTGCGCGAAGGCTCCGCAAGGATGTGGCCGAGGTCTTCGGCCACTCCTCCGAGCTGATCGTGCTGGCCCCCAGCGGCCTGCGGAAAGGCAACCGGTACGTGGTGCGGGTGCACAAGGACGGGGAGAGCCTGGCCCGTCAGGCCGGACTGGTCGACGGCCACGGGCGGCCGGTGCGCGGACTGCCCCGGCAGGTCGTGTCCGGCACTAGCTGCGACTGCGAGTCCGCCTGGCGCGGGGCCTTCCTGGCCCATGGCAGCCTGACCGAGCCTGGCCGCTCGATGTCGCTGGAAGTGACCTGCCCGGGCCCGGAGGCGGCCCTGGCCATGGTCGGGGCGGCGCGGCGGCTGAAAATCCACGCCAAGGCCCGCGAGGTGCGCGGGGTGGACCGGGTGGTGATCCGGGACGGCGACGCGATCAGCGCGCTGCTGACCAGGCTGGGTGCCCACGACAGCATGCTCGCCTGGGAAGACCGGCGGATGCGGCGCGAGGTCAGGGCGACCGCGAACCGGCTCGCGAACTTCGACGACGCCAACCTGCGACGCAGCGCCAGGGCCGCGGTCGCCGCGGGCGCCAGGGTTGAGCGCGCGCTGGAAATCCTGGGTGCCACCGCCCCCGAGCACCTGATCGTGGCCGGTGAGCTACGGATCAAGCACCGCCAGGCAAGCCTGGAGGAACTTGGCCAGCTGGCCGAGCCGCCGCTGACCAAGGATGCGATTGCCGGGCGGATCCGGCGGCTGCTCGCGCTTGCCGACCGGCGGGCCATGGAGCTAGGCGTTCCCGGGACGGATGCGCACCTGACCGCGGACATGCTGGTGCCCTAAGAAGGAAGGTCCGGCAAAAGGGAAAGGGTCTGACGTGGGGCGCGTGCTGGGGTTCGGGGGTGGTGAGCGGGGCCGTGTCCGGGCCATCGCCGTCTGGTCACCGAAGCTGGCGAAGAACCGCCATAAAGGCCATAGGATGGCTGCTGCCCCGAATGCCAGGCGTTCAACGCGGAATCGACCGGCAGCGCCGCCAGCGCCGCGCGCGGAGCAGGCGGCCGGATAGGGCCCGCCGGAGCTCGGTAGGGTTCGGTCGGGGATAACGGCGCTGCGTTCGCGCGCCGGGCGTGCAATAGAGACGGTGAGGAGATTTCTGCGGTGACTGTCCGCGTGGGGATCAACGGATTTGGGCGGATCGGGCGAAACTTCTGGCGGGCGGTGCACGCCGGGGCAGCGGGGGAGGCGGGCGGGGGCATCGAGATCGTCGCGGCCAATGACCTCACCGATGCCCCGACCCTCGCGCACCTGCTCAAGTACGACACGGTGCTGGGCACGCTCGATGTCCCCGTCACTGCCGACGGTGACGTGATCAGAGCCGGCAGCCAGGAGATACGCGTGCTGGCGGAACGGGATCCCGCGGCGCTGCCCTGGCGCGACCTCGGCGTCGATGTCGTTGTCGAGTCGACCGGGCGGTTCACCAAGGCGGACGACGCCCGTGCGCACCTCGCTGCCGGCGCGCGGAAGGTGGTCATCTCCGCCCCGGCGAAGGGTGAAGACATCACGATCGTCATGGGGGTCAACCACGACCGCTACGACGCCGCGGCGCACCATGTGATCTCCAACGCCTCCTGCACCACGAACTGCGTCGCCCCCATGGCCAAGGTGCTGCTCGACAGCTTCGGCATCGTCCGGGGATTCATGACGACGATCCACGCCTACACCAATGACCAGGTGATTCTGGACTTTCCGCACAAGGACCTGCGCCGGGCGCGGGCAGCCGCGCAAAACATCATCCCGACCACGACCGGCGCCGCGCGGGCCACGTCCCTGGTGCTGCCCGCGCTGCAGGGCAAGCTGGACGGGATCGCGATGCGGGTGCCGGTCATGGACGGCTCAGTCACCGACCTGGTGGTCCAGCTGGACCGCGCCGTCACCGCCGATGAGGTCAACTCGGCTTACCTGGCGGCTGCCGATGGCGCCCTCAAGGGGTACCTGCATTACACCGCCGACCCGATCGTCTCGTCCGACATCGTCGGGACCCCGTGGTCGTGCACGTTCGACTCACAGCTCACGATGTCCGCCGGCGACCAGGTCAAGGTCATCGGCTGGTACGACAACGAGTGGGGCTATTCCAACCGCCTCGCCGACCTCGTCGCCCTGGTGGGCGGCAGCCTGGCCGGCCAGGCCTGAGGGGCGGTCATGCGGGGCATCGACGAGCTGGACGTCAGCGGAAAGACCGTGCTCTTGCGGGCCGACCTGAACACGCCGCTGGACGGGACGAGGATCACCGATGACGGCCGCATCCGGGCCAGCCTGCCGACGATCAGCGGGCTCGCCGGCCAGGGCGCGAGGATCCTGGTCTTCGCGCACCTGGGCCGCCCGAAAGGCGCCGATTACGCCGAGCGTGCCGCCGGCGGCCCTTCGCTGCAGCCGGTCGCCGAGCGGCTGGGCGAACTGCTCGGCCAGGAGGTACCGCTTGCGGCCGATGTGGCGGGGGAATCGGCGGCGTCCGTGGTGGCATGCCTGGCCGACGGCGGCGTCGGGATGGCGGAGAACGTCCGCTTCGAGCCCGCGGAGACCAGCAAGGACGACTCCGAGCGGGGCGGGCTGGCCCGCCGGATGGCCGCGCTGGCCGGGCCCGCCGGGCGGTACGTGGGCGACGGGTTCGGTGCCCTGCACCGCAAGCACGCCAGCGTCTACGACCTGCCCGCGCTCCTTCCGCACGCCGCGGGCGATCTGGTGCTCGCCGAGGTCGCGGTGCTGCGAAGGCTCACCGGGAACCCGGACCGGCCCTACGTGATGGTGCTCGGCGGCGCGAAGCCGTCCGACAAGCTCGGCATGATCGCCAACGTGCTCGGCAAGATTGACCGGCTGGTGATCGGCGGCGGCATGTCCTACACGTTCCTGAAGGCACAAGGCTACGAAGTCGGCCGGTCGCTGCTCGAGGCTGACCAGATCCCGCAGGTGTCGGCCGTGCTCGAGGAGGCAGCCAAGCGCAAGGTGGAGGTGGTCCTCCCGGTCGACCTGGTCGCGGCTACCCGCTACGGCCCGGACGCCCAGCACTACATCGCGCGAGTCGGAGAATTCCCGGCCGACCGGGAGAGCATGGACATGGGACCGGCGACCCGGGCGCTGTTCGCCGAGAAGATCGGCGGCGCGAAGACCGTGTTCTGGAACGGCCCGGTCGGCGTTTTCGAGTTCCCGGCCTTCGCCGCTGGCACCCGCGCGGTGGCCGAGGCGATCAGCCACGTCGACGGGCTGACCGTGGTCGGCGGCGGCGATTCCGCGGCCGCCATCCGGATTCTCGGCTTTCCCGATGACTCGTTCACGCACATCTCAACCGGTGGCGGGGCAAGCCTCGAGTACCTGGAGGGCAGGCCGCTGCCCGGGCTGGCGGCGCTCGATGACGCCGTGCATGAGGCGGCGGGGTGACCCGGGCGACGGGCAGGAAGCCGCTGGTCGCCGGCAACTGGAAGATGCACAACAGCCACTTCGAGGCCATAGCGCTGACCCAGAAGCTGGCGTTCACGCTGACCGGCAAGGATTTCGACGCCGCTGACGTGGTCGTGCTGCCGCCCTTCACCGCGCTGCGCAGCGTGCAAACCCTGATCGAGGGTGACCGGCTGCGGCTAGGCTACGGGGCCCAGGACATCTCCGCCCACGACGACGGCCCATACACCGGCGAGGTGTCCGGCCGGATGCTGGCCAAGCTGGGCTGCCAGTACGTCCTGGCCGGGCACTCGGAGCGGCGGCAGTATCACGATGAGGACGACGCCCTGGTCAATGCCAAGGTGAAGGCCGCGCTGCGGTCAGGCATCGGGCCAGTTCTCTGCGTAGGCGAGACGCTGGAAGTGCGGCGGGAAGGCAGCCACATCGGCCATACGCTGGCCCAGCTCGACAGCGGCCTGGACGGCCTGGCGGCTGAGCAGGTAGCGGGCCTCGTCATCGCCTACGAGCCAGTCTGGGCGATAGGTACCGGTGAGGTGGCGACCCCAGAGGATGCCCAGGAGGTTTGCGCCGCTATCCGCGGCCGCGTTTCCGCCGTTCACGGCGGCGCGGCGGCGGCCGGAGCGCGTATTCTTTACGGGGGGTCGGTGAAATCCGGCAACATGGCTGCGATCATGACGCAGCCGGACATCGACGGCGGCCTGGTGGGCGGTGCCAGCCTCGATGCCCGGGAATTCGTCAGGATCTGCCGGTATCGTGAGCAGAACGCCAGCACCTGAGCGAAACGGCCCGGAGGGGACGAGAACTAGCAGTGACACTCGCAATATCTATCGTCCTGATCATCACGAGCTTGCTCATGGTCGTGCTCGTGCTGCTGCACAAGGGCAAAGGGGGAGGACTGTCCGACCTTTTCGGCGGGGGGGTCACCTCCTCTCTGGGGTCGTCGTCGGTTGTCGAGAGGAACCTGGACCGGATCACCATCTTCACGGGGATCCTGTGGTTCATCTGCATCGTCGGGCTTGGCCTGCTGCTGAACCGCTGACGGCGGTAGCAGTCAGGCCGGCAATTACGCACGCCAAGATTCAGCGGGTCATGAGGGCAAGGGGTGAGCAGTGAGTAGTGGCAACGCTATCCGCGGCAGCCGGGTCGGCGCAGGTCCGATGGGTGAGGCAGAGCGCGGCGAGGCCGCGCCCCGGGTGCGGGTCTCGTTCTGGTGCTGCAACCGGCACGAGACCGTGCCCAGTTTCGCCAGCGATGCCGCGATCCCCGAAACATGGGACTGCCCGCGGTGCGGTTTCCCAGCCGGCCAGGACGAGTCCAATCCGCCGGCGCCGCCGCACGCCGAGCCCTACAAGACGCACCTTGCCTACGTGAAGGAGCGCCGCAACGACACCGACGGCGCCGCGATCCTTGCCGAGGCGCTGGACCGCCTCCGCAGGGGCGCCTGACCCGCCCGCCCGGCCCCGCCCGCCCGGCCCCGTCCGCCCGCCCCGTCGGCCCGGGCCCCCCGCCCGGCCCCGTCCGCCCGCCCCGTCGGCCCGTCGCCCGCCCGGCCCCGCCCGCCCGGCCCGCCCGGCCGTCGCCCGGCCCGCCCGGCCTCGCCCGCGCCGGTCAGTGCGCGAACCCTCCGCGTTTGTCGGCGGGGCCTGGGAGCAGCGGGACGGGAGGGCGCGGCTGTGCGGCCAGAGCCCGCACCTGCACCCCGAGGTCGTCCAGCAGGCAGTTGGCTAGGTCCAGGCTGAGCCCGTTCCGGACCACGATCCGGAGCACCGCCGTATCCTGCATGTCCGCCGGGAATGTGTAGGCGGGCATGAGCCAGCCGCGCATCCGCAGCCGTTCGGACAGGTCGAACACCGTGTAGCCCGCCGCGGCCGGCTCGCGCAGCCTGAACGCGAACACCGGCAGCTCGCTGCCGTCGGTCAGCAGCTCGAACGGGCCCATCGCGGCAATCTGGCCGGACAGGTGCTTGGCTACGTCCTGGCATGCCTGCTGCACGCTCCGGAAGCCATCGAAGCCGAGCCGCAGGAAGTTGTAGTACTGGGCGGCGACGTGGCCTCCGGGCCGCGAGAAGTTCAGCGCGAATGTCGGCATATCCCCGCCCAGGTAGTTCACCCGGAAGATCAGGTCGTCGGGCAGCGCCGCGGAGTCTCGCCACACCACCCAGCCGACGCCGGGGTAGACTAGGCCGTACTTATGTCCTGAGGCGTTGATCGAGGCAACCCTGGGCACCCGGAAGTCCCATTCCAGATCCTGGTGCAGGAACGGCGCGATGAAGCCCCCCGACGCACCATCGACATGAATCGGGATGTCAAGGTCGCGATCGGCCTGGAGGTTGTCGAGTTCGCCGCTGATCTGCGAGACCGGCTCAAAGCTGCCGTCCATCGTCGATCCCATCACCGCGACCACCCCGATGGTGTTCTCGTCGCACCGGGCGGCCGCCTCGGGGCCGGTCAGGTGCAGCCGGCCCGGTGCCATCGGCACCAGCCTGGGCTCGACCTGCCAGTAGCGGCAGAACTTCTCCCAGCAGACCTGGACGTTCGCGCCCATCACGAGGTTCGGGGAGACCGGGTCGGCGCCCGCCGCCTTCCTGCGCGCTCGCCAGCGCCACAGCAGCGCCATGCCGGCGAGCATGCACGCCTCACTGGATCCGGTGGTGGAACATCCGACGGCCGCCGCGCTGTACCCGTCCGCCCCTGCCTTGGCGCCGGGCGCATGCCAGAGATCGGCCAGGATGTTGACGCAGCGCCGCTCGAGCTCGGCCGTCTGCGGGTACTCGTCCTTGTCGATCATGTTCTTGTCGAGGCACTCGGCCATCAGCTGCTGCGCCTGCGGCTCCATCCACGTGGTCACGAAGGTGGCCAGGTTGAGCCGGGCGTTGCCGTCCAGGATCAGCTCGTCCCGCACCGTCTGCAGCGCCGTGTCGGGCAGCAGGCCGTGCTCGGCGAGCCGGTGGCGCGGCACGCTGAGCCGGATCTCGCGGACGTAAACGGGGTTGATATCGAGCTCGGCCTCGGCGTCGCCGTCGGCGATCTTGCTGTGCAGCGGCATAGTGCGCTCCGTTCGTCAGCTCGTCATCGGGTCAGGCTTTGGCCGGGTGCGAGGTCGGGGCCTGGCTCAGTATGGGGCGTCGCAGGTACCGGCACAGCAGGGAACCGGCGTCCTCGATCACGTGAGCCAGGCTCAGCCGGGCCGCCGCGCCATGCCACGCCCTCGCGTCCGGGTCAGCGCCGCGTGCCGGCTCGCCCTCGTGCGGCGGAGCCAGGATCCGGCCCGCGCTCCCTCCCTCGAGCGTCGGGCTGAAGGTGAGGCAGAGATCGTCCAGCAGGTCCGCGGCGACGATCTGGCTGAGCAGGCTCGGGCCGCCCTCGACCAGTACCCGCCGGTAGCCGAGTGCGGCCAGGGAGCCGACGGCAGCCGCCGGCGAGACCACGTCCGGGCCGGTCACGATCACCTCGGCGTGCCTGGCCGCCGCGGCCCGCCGCGCGGCCGGAGCCGCCTCGGTGGTCAGCACGATCGTGCGGGGGCCGGCCGTCCCGGCCAGCAGCGGGCTGTCCGGGTCCAGCGCCAGCGACCCCGTGATCACGGCAATGGGCGGCAAGGGCGCCTGCCCTGCCCGCAGCGCCGCCCAGACCTCCCTCTCGCGGACCGGCTGGTACCTCTCCGCCCTCGCTGTCCCGGCACCGACAAGTATGACGTCGGCGAGGCTGCGCAGAACCGAGAACACGAGCCGGTCGGCTTCGCCGGACAGCCCTCCCGAGCGCCCGCCCCGCGAGGCAGCGCCGTCCGCGCTGGCGATCATGTTCGCCCGGATCCAGGGCGCCGCGCCCGTCCCGGCGGCGGGGTACGCGTAGAGCCTGGCCAGAGCCGTGACGGCGGCTTCCGCCTCCGGCCAGGCCTTGCCGCGCGCGACATGACCGATCTGCGGCGCGGCGGCATCCGGGAATATCTCGCGCACGGCAAGCAGTCAACCAGACCGCCGCCTGCCGACGGGCGGCGGCTCCTCGTGACGCCTACGGTTGCGCTGACCGCGGCGACCCGCCAGGGCGCCTTGGCTCAGGCTCGCCGGTTCCGCGCAGGACGACGACCGAGCGGCCGATCAGCTCAAGGCTGCGCCCCGCCGACACGGTGACATCCTCGGGGGCGCCCGCCGCCGCGGTGTTGATGAGCAGCTCCCAGCCCGGCCCGAACCGGCTGTCCGGCACGGTGAAGGTGACCGGCTCGCGGTGCGCGTTGAACAGCAGCAGGAAGCTCTGGTCGCGCATGGTCTGGCCGCGCGGCCCGGGCTCGGTGATCGCGTCCCCGTTCAGGAACACCCCCAGTGATCTCGCGTAACCGGTGTGCCAGTCACTGTCGGTCATCTGTTGCCCGGCTGGAGTCAGCCAGACGATGTCCTGCAGGCTGCCGTGATTCCCGCGGTCGGGCGCTGGCAGCCCGCTGAAGAACCTGCGACGGCGGAACACCGGGTGCGCCCGGCGCAGCTCGGAGAGCGCGCAGGTGAAGTCGATCAGGTCCTGCTGCTTCCCCGCCGCCTCCCAGTCCACCCAGGACAGGTCGTTGTCCTGGCAGTAGGCGTTGTTGTTGCCCTGCTGGGTCCGTCCCATCTCGTCGCCTGCGAGCAGCATGGGGACGCCCTGCGAGCAGAACAGCGTGACCAGGAAGTTCCGTGCCTGCCGGGCACGGAGCTCGTTGACGTTGGGATCGTCGGAAGGGCCCTCGGCCCCGCAGTTCCAGGACCTGTTGTCGTCGCTGCCGTCACGGCCGCCATCGCCGTTGGCCTCGTTGTGCTTGCGGTCATAACTCACCAGGTCCCGGAGGGTGAAGCCGTCGTGGCAGGTGACGAAGTTCACTGATGCCACCGGCCGCCGCGCGCTGGTCTCGTACAGGTCGCTGGACCCGGTCAGGCGAGACGCGAATTCCGGCAGCGTGGCCGGCCTGCCGCGCCAGAAGTCGCGCACCGTGTCCCGGTACTTGCCGTTCCACTCCGACCACAGCGGCGGGAACTGGCCCACCTGATAGCCGCCCTGGCCCACGTCCCAGGGCTCGGCGATCAGCTTGACCTGGGATACCACGGGGTCCTGCTGGACCAGGTCGAAGAATGCCGCCAGCCGGTCCACATCGTGCAGCTCGCGCGCGAGAGCCGAGGCCAGGTCAAAGCGGAACCCGTCGACATGCATGTCCACGATCCAGTACCGAAGCGAGTCCATGATCAGCTGCAGCGGGTGCGGGTTCCGCACGTTGAGGCTGTTGCCGCATCCGGTGTAATCCAGGTAAGTCTGCGGGTCGCCGGGGGCGAGCTGGTAGTAGGCGGCATTGTCGATTCCGCGAAACGACAGCGTCGGGCCTAGCGCGCCGGATTCGGCCGTGTGGTTGTAGACCACGTCGAGGATCACCTCGATGCCGGCCGCGTGCAGGGCCTTGACCATCGCCTTGAACTCGGCGACCTGGCCCTGGGACGTGCCGGAGGAGGAGTAGCGGTTGTCCGGCGCCAGGAACGCGATCGTGTTATACCCCCAGTAGTTGACCAGGCCGCGCCTGGCCAGCGCCGGCTCGGACACAGACTGGTGCACCGGCATCAGCTCGACGGCGGTCACCCCCAGGCGGCTCAGATGCTCGATGACAGCCGGATGGGACAGTCCCGCATAGCTGCCCCGATGCTCGGGCGGGACCTCCGGGTGGCGCATCGTCAGCCCCCGCACGTGGGCCTCGTAGATCAGCGTCTCGTGGTATGGCGTGCGCGGGGGCCGGTCGTCCCCCCAGTCGAAGTACGGGTTGATCACCACGTTCCGCGGCATGCAGGGAGCGCTGTCCTCCACGCTGCGCGCCGCGGGATTGCCCTGCTGGTAGGAGAACAGCGCCGGATGCCAGCTGACCTCGCCGTCGACCGCCTTGCCGTAGGGGTCGAGGAGCAGTTTGGCCGGGTTGCACCGGTGACCGCGCTCCGGCTGGTAAGGGCCGTGCACCCGGTACCCGTAACGCTGGCCGGGTTCCACCGCCGGGAGATAGCAATGCCAGACCAGCCCGTCCACCTCGGTGACGGCCACCCGCGTCTCCCGGCCGTGACCGTCGGCCGAGTCGAACAAGCACAGTTCCACCTGCTCCGCGACCTCGGAGAACAAGGCGAAGTTCGTGCCCGTCCCGTCCCAGGTAGCGCCGAGCGGGAAGGAGGCTCCCGGCCAGACTTGCATTCGCCGACCTTACCCGGGACTGCCGACCCTGGCCCTGTCGAGCACTGGCCCCAGGTCGAGCCCCTCGGGCAGCATGCCGAACGCGCCGCCGGGGGAGGCGGGCTGGTCGGCAGGGCCTATCCGGGAGGCGCAGAACGCATCCGCGACGGCGGCGGGAGCGTACCGCACCAGCAGCGCCGCCTGCAGCGTCACGGCGATGAGCGCCGCCACTATCCTGGCGCGGTACTGGGCCTGGGCTGCCGGCGCCGCGGCGGCCTGGCTCAGCTCTCGGCGCAGCCGCGCGTCGGCCGCATCCAGGCGCCGGTCGCCGCCGGCGGCCAGGGCGATCTCGGCGAGCAGCGCGTCGGCCGCGCCCGGCGTGCGCGCCAGCGCGCGGAGTACGTCGAGGGCGGTCACGTTGCCAGAGCCCTCCCACACCGAGTTCAGCGGCGCGTCCCGGTACAGGCGCGGCATGCCCGACTCCTCGACGTAGCCGTTGCCGCCCAGGCACTCCAGCGCCTCCGCGGCGACCATGGGCGCCCGCTTGCATACCCAGTACTTGGCCGCGGGGAGGGCCAGCCGCAGCAAGGCGGCCTCGCTCGGGTCACCGCGCGCCGACCGGTCGGCGGCGCCCGCCAGTCGCATGGCCAGGGTGGTCGCCGCCTCTGATTCCAGCACAAGATCAGCCAGGACGGCGGCCATCAGCGGGTGGCAGGCGAGCGCGGCCCCGAAGGAGCGCCGGGTGCGCGCGTAGTGCATGGCCGTGACACACCCCTGGCGAATGGCGGCCGCGCTGCCGAGCACGCAGTCCAGCCTCGTCGCGCTCACCATCTCGATGATGGTCGCGACTCCGCGGCCGGGCTCTCCCACCGGCCAGGCAAAGGCGGCATCGTACTCCACTTCCGACGACGCGTTGGACCTGTTGCCCAGCTTGTCCTTCAGCCGCTGGATATGCATGGAGTTGCGGGATCCGTCCGGCAGTACCCGGGGCAGCAGGAAGCAGCTGAGGCCCTCCGGCGCCTGGGCGAGGACCAGGAACAGGTCGCACATGGGCGCCGAGCAGAACCACTTGTGCCCGGTGAGCAGGTAGCCGTCGCGGCCGGCCGGGACTGCCCGGGTGGTGTTGGCCCGCACGTCGGAGCCGCCCTGCTTCTCGGTCATGGCCATGCCGGCCAGCAGCCCGGCCTTCCGGTCGGGCGGACGCAGGCCGGGGTCGTAAACCCGGGAGGCGAGCAGCGGCTCGAAGCGCGACGCCAGCGCGGGCTCGCTGCGCAGGGCCGGGACGGCCGCGTAGGTCATGGAGATCGGGCAGCCGTGCCCGCCCTCGGCCTGCGTCCAGACATAGAACCTGGCCGCCCGCGTTACGTGCGCGCCGGGGGAGTCATCCAGCCACGGCGCCGCGTGCATCCCCTGGCCCACGGCGGTCGCCACGAGCTGGTGCCAGGCGGGGTGGAACTCTACCTCATCGATCCGGTTGCCCCGGGGATCGTGCGTGCGCAGCACCGGGGGATGCTCGTTGGACAGCCGGGCAAGCTCCTGCGTGTCGGCGGACCCCGCGACCACTCCGAGTCGATGGAGTTCTTCTTCCTGGTGATGCCCGCTCTCCTGGCCCCGCGACCCGGCCTCACGGCGCACCGCCTCGATCAGCGCAGGATCGTCCGCCGCGTCGTACCCGGCCAGGGGCGGGACCTGGTTGAGCACCTCATGGGTGACATGCGGTGTCGCGCGGGTCATGGACACCTCCTGCTCCCATTTCACCATCTTCTTCAGCAATAGCGAACGGCGTCAGCCTGCCGCCGCGCCTGTCGGCACCGGGAGAGGCTCCGCCCGCAGGTAGCGCTCGACGATCACGTCGGCCACCTCGGGCACGGTGCCGAGAGCGGCCGACACGGCATGCGCCCCAGCTGCCAGCGATTGCCGGCGAACCTGGTCGGCGAAGATGCCGGGCGCGAGCAGGTAGCTCGCGACCACTACCCGGGGCGTGCCCGCCCGCAAGAGCCCGGCGACGGCCTGGCCGGGGGACGGCGGCGCCGCTGATACGTAGGCGGGGACCACCTCGCGCCAGCCCCGGGCAGCCCGCCACGCCGCCGCCGCGCGGGCGACCGCGGCATTCGCTGACGGGCGGCTGGATCCGGCGGCTGCGAGGACCACGCTGGTTTCCGCCGCCTCGGCAGGCGTGGTCGGCACGCCAGCCTCGGCGAGACGGCGCTCCAGCGCCCGCAGCAGCGCGGGGTGCGGTCCCAGCGGCCGGCCGTAGCTGATCGCTAGCCGGGGAAGGCGGTGGCTGGCCTCGCGCAGCAGCGCGGGAAGGTCGACCTCGCTGTGATAGGCCGCACACAGCAGCAGGGGCACGACCACGGCGGCGGGCCGGGTGTCGTCGCGGGCCTCCGGGCGGCCGGGCGCAGCCCGGGACAGCGCCTCCAGCACCTCCGCCACGGACGGCGGGGCGTGTCCCAGGTAAGCCGTCCGCACCTGCAGGCCCTGCACCCCGCGACGTGAGGCTCGGGCAGCCGTCAGCCTGGCCAGGCCGGTGAAAGCGGCCGCCGCCCCCGGATGAGCGCTGCCGTGCGCCACGGCGACCAGGCAGGGCGATTTCCCGTCCGGCCGGGCCCGGCGGTCAGCCGTGCTCAGCTGTGGATGCCGCATTCGGTCTTGCCGGTACCCGCCCAGCGGCCGCTGCGAGCGTCGCTGCCTGCCTGCACCCGGGCCGTGCAGGTGGCGCAGCCGATCGACGGGTAGCCGTCGTAGACGAGCGGGTTGACCAGCACCCCGTTATCGGAGATATAGCTGTCGACCTGATCGGAGGTCCAGTCCACGATCGGGTTGACCTTCACCATCTGGCGCCTGGCATCCCACTGCACCGCGAGGGTGTCGCTGCGGGCGTCGGTCTCCTCCCTGCGGACCCCGGTGATCCAGGCGTCATAAGGGTCGAGGGCCTGCTCGAGCGGGACCACCTTGCGGAGGTAGCAGCACAGGTCGGGGTTGCGGCTGTACAGCCTGGGGCCCATCTGCTCATCCTGCTCGGCCACGGTCTGCGCGGGCGTGACGTTGATCACGTTGACCGGGAAGACGGCGGACACCGCGTCTCTCGTTCCGATCGTCTCCGCGAAGTGATAGCCCGTATCGAGGAAGATGACGTCGATTCCCGGTCGTACCTGGGATACGAGGTGAATGATCACGGCATCGGTCATCGAGGACGTTATGCAGATCCGGTCGCCGAACGTATCCGTCGCCCACCGGACCACTTCCTGGGCCGGTGCCCCGGCCAGCGCCTGCGCCGCCTGCCTCGCCAGTCTCTCCATGCGGGTGACTTCCTCCCGGCGCGCGGATGTCGTGTCAGCGGTCACCGGCCCCGTGGTTATGCCTGCAGCTGACCAGGCCAAGTCGCGGCTCACCGGATGCCTCCGGCTCCGGCCCCGGCAAAGCGTAGCCGGAACCGGCGGACGCAGCTGCGGCAACGCCATTCGCCGTCCGCTTCGGTCGGCTCCAGGTCTTCCTCCCCGCAATAGGGGCAGTAGAACGGGACTGCCCGCTCCGCGGGGATCACCCCGGAAGACTCGGGAACGCGGTGATCGCTCACGCTAGGTCCTCCTCCCTGGCCCTTGCCGCCCAGGCGGCGAAGGTCTCGCCCGGCATCCGGTCGGCGTCGAAGCGGCGCAGCACTCGCTCGACGAAGTCAGGCAGCTGGTCTGCGGTGGTTTTCAGCCCCCTGACCTTGCGGCCGAAACCGGAGCTTGCTCCGTCCCCGCCATCCAGGCTTCCCCCTAGGTGCACCTGGAATCCTTCGACCTGCTCCCCGCCCGCAAGGGTGACCAGGGTTCCCTTGAGGCCGATGTCGGCGGTCTGGATCCGCGCGCACGAATTGGGGCAGCCGTTGACATTGATCGTGACGGGTTCGGCGAAGTCGGGCAGGCGCCGCTCTAGCTCGGCAATCAGGCCCGAGGCCCGGCTCTTGGTCTCCACGATCGCGAGCTTGCAGAACTCGATGCCAGTGCAGGCCATGGTGTTCCGGCGGAACGCGCTCGGGGTCACCGGGAGGTCCGCGGCGGCGAGCTGGGCCGCCAGCTCGCCGGCCCGGGCCTCCGGCACGTCCAGGATCACCATCTTCTGCTCGCTCGTGGTCCTGACCCGCCCGCTGCCGTACTCCCTGGCGAGGCCGGCGACCAGCGCCAGTGATTCCGCCGACATGCGGCCCACCCGAGGGGCGAAGCCGACATAGTACCGCCCGTCCCGCTGCCGGTGAATGCCCACATGGTCACGCTGCCCGGCGGGGGCCTTGGGCGCCTGCCCGTCGGCCAGGCGGTACCCGAGGTAGTCACGTTCGAGCACCTCACGCAATCGCTCCGGGCCCCAGTCGGCCATGAGGAACTTCAGCCGGGCCCGGTGCCGCAGCCTCCGGTAGCCGTAGTCACGGAAGATCGACGTGACGCCTGCCCATACCTCGCAGACCTGGCCGGGCGGGACAAACGCCCCGAGTCTCTTCCCGATCATCGGGTTGGTGGAGAGCCCCCCGCCAGCCCAGAGGTCATATCCGGGCTCGCCGTCGGGGCCCGGGACACCGACGAAGGCGACATCGTTGATCTCATGCATGGTGCACTGCACCGCGCAGCCGCTCATCGCGGACTTGTACTTGCGGGGCAGGTTGGAGAACGCGGGGTCGCCGACGTAGCGTGCGGCGGTCTGGCGGATCTCCGGCGTCGCGTCGATGATCTCATCGGCATCGATGCCAGCCAGCGGGCAGCCCAGGATCACCCGTGGCGTGTCGCCGCATGCCTCGGTGGTGGAAAGCCCCACCGATTCCAGTGCCTCCCAGATCGCCGGGACGTCCTCGATCCGCACCCAGTGCAGCTGGACGTTCTGCCGGTCCGTCACGTCCGCCGTGCCCCTCGCGAACCGGCGCGACACATCGGCGACGGTGGCGAGCTGATGATGGCTCAGCTGCCCGCCGTCGATGCGCACTCGCATCATGAAGTACTTGTCGTCCAGTTCCTCGGGCTCCAGGGCGGCGGTCTTCCCGCCGTCGATGCCCGGCCGGCGCTGGGTATACAGGCCGAACCAGCGGAATCGCCCGCGCAGGTCGGCCGGGTCAATCGAATCGAAGCCCTGCTTCGCGTAGACATCGATGATCCGGTTACGGACGTTGAGACCGTCGTCGTTCTTCTTGAGCTCTTCGTTCTTGTTCAGCGGCTCGCGGTAGCCAAGCGCCCACTGCCCGTCACCGCGGCCGTGGCGGCGGCTTCGCTGGCTGCGGGCATCCGGAAGCGTGTCTGCGTGGCCGTTCGTGTGGCCGTTCGTTGGGCTGCCCGGCGACGGCATGTGCTGCGTCCCTTCGGTCACGGGGCGCGTACCCGGTCCTCGCGAGCGGCGGCATGCGCGGTTGCGCTATGCCTGCGCCCTTGTCGAGGGAAGCTGCTCGCGGCACGCGCCCGTCAGGAATGACGGACTGTGGTCGGAGGCCGCGGAATACACAGCGCGCTCCCGATCCGAAGGAAATCAACATGCCTGCGGGTTACGAGCAGCGGGTCAGCCGCAGTCAGCATCACGGACTCCCGTGCTGGAACGGCTCCCATGCTCACCCGCAACCCCGCCGCGACCGCGCCTATTCCGCCCACGGGCCTCAACCTTGCCGGACCCAGCCGAGCCGCGGCTCCGCAGCCGGACCGGGCTGCCGGTGCTGGCAGTCGCACCAGGTGCCGCCGGGGCATTTCTCGTGGTGCTGCTGACGGCAGGGCGGGCAGATCACCGTCCTCGCGCCGCCCATGCCCGGGCCGGGTCGTCAGGCCGCGTTCGCCCGGCGCATCCTGCGCCGACGCTCCGCCGATCGCTCATCCTCATTCAGCCCGCCCCAGGTGCCGTACTTCTCCGGGCGGCCGACCGCGTAGCTCAGGCACTCGGCACGGACCGGGCAGGCAGCGCATACGGCCTTGGCCTTCCGCTCGCGGGCTTCCCGCTCGGGCTGCCGCTCGCCATCGGGACCGAAGAAGAGCACGACGGCCTTGCCGCGGCACGCAGCGTCGTCTTGCCAGCCCCAGTTCGGCCGCGGAATCAAGACGGCCTGACGGCGTACCTCAGACATGGACAACTCTCCTCAACCAGCTCACCGTGTCATTACTCGCCTAGCAGAGCGTCCGGCTCACTGGACGCACATAATCTCGCATGATGCGGCATTCGCCCCGTCGCAAGATGCAACGCATTACGTCGCCCTGGTGTTCCCGCTCCCGCGGGCCGCCGCCAGGTGCGCGGGGCGAGGCCATGCAGCCGATCAGCGAGCAAGCCGACGGAACATCATGTCATCGCTGCCGGTGCCTGTGCATGCCTGATCGGGAAACTCGCCAGGATACTGCGCGCAGCCTGGCGTGGCCCGCCCGCCGACACCCGACCTGGCCCGCCCGCCGCAACTGCCCACGAACTAGACAAAGCCGATGGTTGCGCGCAACCATGGGCGTCATGTCGGCATCGGATGCGGCTCCGCTGCCCCGTCTGGGCGAGGTCTTCTTCGACGTCCGGGGCGATTCCCGGAGCATGCGGCTCAGCTGGTACGCGGACACCGGAGTGGCTGTCCTGAGCATCTGGCAGGGCGGGATGTGCACCGGCACCTTCCGGCTGGCGATCGGCGATCTGCCGAGGATGGTCGAGACACTGCAGCGCGGCCCGGCCGGCCAGCGGCAGGAACGGGACGGTGCGGCACCCGGCCCACAAAGTGCCGAGCACCACTCCGTGCCGCCCGCGCAGCAGCCCGTGCCGCCGCGGCACCTGGCCGAGCTGCCCGGGGATCCAGGCGCGACGCAATACCTGGGCGAGCCCGCCCGCCAGGGCGGTCCGCGGACGTCGCCGCCCGGGTACCTGCCTGACCTGCCTGACCTGCCCGGCCGCCCGGCCGCTGCGCCGGACCCGGGGATCAGGCTGCCTGATTACCTGACCGGGTCGTTCGACTATCACGCGGCGCCGCCCGATCATCGCACTGAGTACCTGGCGGACGTGCCGGGGTACATGGCAGACGTGCCAGGCCCCGCCCAGATGCCGGACGGATACGGCGACGCGTTTCATACGGGCAGCCGCTCCGCGGCCTATCAGGACCGCGGGGAGGCTCATTCCCCCGCCGGCGGGGCGGCGGGCTACCTGGGCGATCCTTACCTGGCCCGCACCGGCCCGATGGATTATCGGGGCGAGCCGTCAGCATCGCATTACCCCTCCGAGCCTTCCCTGGCCGGTCACGGCGATCCTCCCGCCCGAAGTGCCGCCGATTACCCGGCGTATTACGGCAGCACCGTTACCGATGACATCGCGGATGAGCCGTCCGGAGATTCCTTCCCCTACGGCCGGCCCCCGGTCGGCCGCAGGGCCAGGAACCGCCATGCCGCGCCGGACGTGCCGTTCGACTGATCCGGCGAAGCTTTCCGCGCCAGATCGGCAATCCAAAGGTGCCGCGGAAACATATGCCCTGGGTGCCGTTACAGATGCCATCTGCCTGGGGATATATCCGCGTCGGGGGAAGGGGGAGTACAAGTGGCACAGAAGGTTTCGGTCACATTCGCATGTGACTACGACTCAAAAGAGATCCCGGAAGGCGAGCACCTGACGCGCGCGTTCAGCCTCGACGGCCGGGACTATGAGATCGACCTATGCGAGAAGCACAGTCAAAAGTTCGATGAGGTACTCAAGCGGTTCTCCGACAAGGCGCGCAAAGTGACCGGCCGGGTAACCCGGCCCAAGCGGCGAACGGCGGCTCACCGACAGCACAGCGCCGAAGTCCGGGCCTGGGCCAAGCGCAGCGGCATCGCTGTGAGTGACCGGGGCCGGATTCCTGCTCAGGTCATCGAGCGGTACGAGGCGAGTCACCGCTGAGCGGAGCCCCGTGCGGCTGTGCGGCCCAGGCGCGGCCTGCTTAGGCAGGCTCACGGCCGCTATCACGCTGTGCGGCCTGGGAGTCCGGGGAAAGCGGCTGCGCCTGCGCGGCGGAATCCGCCTCCGCCGCGGAGGCGGCAGCCAGTGCAGCCATTCCCGGGCCCGCGAGGGCCTCGCCTGGGCCTGCGGCGGGCGCTTCGTCCCCGGATGCGCCGGTGCTCGCGGGCGGAGCCGCCTGCCCCGCGGGCGGCGGCACCGCGCCCGCCGGGCCTACCGCCGCCGCAAGGACCTGGGAGTTCGGCACATGGACGGAGCCGTTGGCGGTCTCCAGCCGGACGTAGGTGATGCTGACCTCGCTGACGGTCCCCTCGATCAGGCCGGACAGGGCACCGGACCTGATGCCGACCTGATCGCCCACCCGGAACGGCCTGGCCATCAGCAGGACTATGCCGGCGAAGACGTTGGCAAGGCTTTGCTGGGCGGCGATGCCGACCAGCACTCCGGTCAGCGCGCCACCGACGACGAGTTGCGTGACCGCGATGTTCAGCAACTGCAGGGTGACGACTATCGTGGCCAGGCCGCCGGCCACCACGACGGCGAAGCGCACCACGGCGGCATGCGCGGAGCCGACCGACCGCTCAAGGACCTCGCGTGCCTTGTTGCCGAGCCCGATCGTGGCAATCCCCGCTAGCAGGCAGAACGCCACGGCGGCACCGTAGGCCAGGGCCAGGTTCCCGGACCGGCCCAGCGCGCCGAGCGTGCTCTCGCTGCGTGCGGCATCGGACAGGTCGGCGACGAAGCGAGCCTGCACGGAGACGGCCGCCGCGACCAGCGCGAGGATGAGGGCGAGGATGGACCGCCATGGCCTGGCGCGCGCCTTGACCTTGGCGACCTGCTGGCGCGCCACGTCGAGCTGATGTTTTTCCTGGAGATCCACGTGCCTACGCTACCGAGGCCGGCGACCGCATCGTCCCGGGGACCATCTGGCCCCCGGGACGATGCGCTACGCGTGGCTCGTCGTGGATGTACCGTTAGGCGGGCCAGGGCACGCTTTTTGGTACTCCGGTGCTCCAGTCAGAGCTTGAACAGCGGCCTGCCGACCGGGAACCGCTCCCTGCCCGCTATCCCGTTCATCACCCCAGCCGCCGAGGTGTACCAGGCCACAAGCGCGGTGAGAACCCCGAGGTAGCCACCGATCTGGATCAAGGTGGTGTTGTAGGCGAGGAAGGGCGGCAGGGCCGCCTTGCTGGTGACGAAGTTGCCGATGAACAGGAATATCTCGGTCAGCTCCAGGGTCAGGAACACCCCGAATACGGCGGCATTGACCTGGCTGCTGATGATCAGCATGTAGGTGTTGAAGATGGCGAACGCCAGCAGTATCCAGCCGAGATCCCTGTTGATCGTCAGCGGGGCTGTGGTGGCGCTCGGGACTATGAAGTGCAGCCACAGTCCCAGGCCGATCCAGAACCCGCCATAGGTGGAGAAGGCGGTCGCCCCGAAGACGTTGCGGTTGCGGAATTCCCACATGCCGGCCAGCAGCTGGCACAATCCGCCGTAGGCTATCGCGTAGCCCCACCAGTCAAAGCCGGTTGAGCTCTTGGCCCAGCCCGCATTGACGGCGGACAACAGGAACGTCGTCAGGGCAAACGCGGCGAGCCCCAGCGGTGCGGGATCGGCTATGCCGGTGGGAGTTGGCGCGGCTGCGGGAGCATCATCTGTGGTGCTCAAGTGACTCCTCCTGTGGACTGGCGCCGCCCGGACCTGCTGGCATGTCGCCCGCGGGGCAGGGCAGGCGCTTGGGTGGACGGAAGGAGCACAGGGGCCGCTGATCCGAGGCGAAAAAAGGTGCAGATGCGGCCATATGCAAACCTTCCTGCTCTTCACAGGTGGCTCAGCAGAACCAAGTGGAAGATCGATCTTCCTTGAGCGTAACTCCGGGAGCGCGCTTTTAGGGAGACCCAGTTTCCGGGCGGCCCGCAGGCCCGGCCGGGCCGCTACCGCGGCCGGCAGCGTGCCAGCACCCGGCTGAGCCCGCCCCTGGTGGCCAGGACGACCAGCCGGTCGGCTGAGCTCAGCTGGTCAGCAGGCCGCGGTGACCAGTCGACTCCGGTTCCCGTCCGGTGCCGCAGCGCGATCAGCCGCACGTCGCTTCCGTCATGCACGTCGTCGACCTGCTGGCCGTCCAGTTCGGCTCCCGTGCCCACAGCGACCTCGGCGATGAGCAGCACGTGGCGCCCCACCGGGATCGTGCGCAGCACCTGGTGCTCGAGCATGGCCGCCGCGAAGGCCGGCGCGGCCAGGTACGACACGGACCGCGAGATCGTGTTGCCGACGGTCTTCTGGACTCTCTCGGCGAGGTCGTCGTCGTAGAGCCTGACCACGATGCGCGGCTGCTCGGCGAGCGCGCGGGCGTGCAGCGCGGTCTCCAGGTTCACGATGTCGCTGTTGGTCACCGAGACCAGTGCCTGGCAGCCGGTGATGCCGGCCGCCAGCAGGGTCTCCTCGCGGTAGGTCTCGCCGATCACCACCCTGAGGCCGAGGCGACGGGCCAGCGGCACTCCGGCGGCGTGCTCGGTCTTGTCCACGCATACCACGTCGATGCCCAGGTCATGGAGCTGTCCGAGTACCCGGGTGCCGACGTTGCCGAGCCCGGCGACGATCACGTGATCGCTGATGGGCCGCTCCTTGCCGTGCACGGAGCCGGTCAGCCTGGCTCCCACCACCGCCGCGGTGACCAGCGGGAGGAAGGCCATCCCGTCGAACGTCAGCAGGAACTGGGCGATCTTCTCGGGGGAGCTCAGCCCCGGGTTTGTCACGGCCGCTCCGGCCGCGTCGAGGAAGGTCAGGTAGAGCGCGTTGGCGGTGGAATAGTGCACGGCGGTAGCGAGCAGCGCGAAACCGACGCCGAGGATCGCGATGAGGCACCCGAACGCAGCGCCGATGCGGTGCCAGAACAGCAGCCGGAACAGCCGTGCGACTGCCCGCAGCGGGTTCCGACGCTGCCGTGCCAGCGGGTTGCGCGGCGTGCCATCAGCCACCGCGAGCACCAGCCCCGAGCCGCTGTCCTGGGGATCTGTCAGCCGGGGGGAGCCCCCGCCCGGCTGACCGTCCCGCTCCGCGGCGCCGGACGCCACCCCGCAGATCACGTGCTCGGTGTCGGTGTCTTCGCGCCTGGCCACATAGAGCGTGCGGCCGGCCAGGCGGACGTGGCTGGGCGTCGGCTCGCCCAGGGCGGCGGCCACGAACGACGGAGCCGCCATCGCGGACTCCGACAGCACCGCGCAGTCGGTGAAGAAAGTCCGGATGCGCTCGCCGAGGCTGGAATTGAAGATGGCTACCACGAGCCTCAGGTCGGCCTTGAGCTCCTGAGCCCGCAGCGCAGCGTGAAAATTGCCGAGGTCATCCTGGCGCAGCAGGGCCAGTGCCCGGGCCGCGGGCAGGCCCGCCGCGAGGAATGCCTGGTGATCCAGGTCGGCTCGCTCGATGAGCCGGACGCCGGGCAACCGGGCCATGATGGGGCCGTGATCACGCTGCGCTGAGGGCAGAATCACCGTGACCTGCTCCCCGTACCTGACGGTCAGCTCCTCGACCATGCGCGAGGCAAGCGCGTCGTCCCCGCAGACAACGAGGTGATCGCGATCAGCGGGCACGAGGGTATCTGTGGGCACTGCGCGATCTTAGCCAGGCCGGGTGAATTCGTCCCAGAGCGACGCGCTCGCCGGCAGCGGCTCAGTGCGAGGCGAGCCGGCCTAGCTGCGGCGGCACCCGGGCTGCGGCGGCCCGGTCCAGCAGGAACAGCGTCTGCTGCCGCCCTCTCGCGCCGGCCGCGGGGACCTGCACCGGCCCGGCAGCCGACAGCGCCAGCCGGATGGCACCGGCCTTGTCCTGCCCGGACGCGATGATCCAGACCTCACGGGCCGCGGTGATCGCGGGCAGCGTCAGGGTCAGCCGCGTTGGCGGCGGCTTGGGCGCCCCGTGCACTGCCACCACCGTCCGTTCCTCGTACAGGGCCGGCATGGCGGGAAAAAGCGACGCGACGTGACCCTCTGCCCCGATGCCGAGCATCAGCACGTCAAAAGACGGGACCTGGCTGTGATCCTCGGGCTGTGAGGCGGCCAGCAGCCAGCCCGCGTAGCGCGCCGCCGCCGCCTCCGGATCGGGCCCGTCGGGCCCGTCGGGCCCCGGCATCGGATGTACCCGCTCCGGGCTCGCGTCGATGTGATCGAGGAGCGCCGCCCTGGCGCCGGTCTCGTTGCGCTCCGGGTCTCCGGTCGGCAGGAACCGCTCGTCGCCCCACCAGATGTCCAGATGCCGCCAGTCCACGGCATCCCGGGCCGGGGCCGCGGCGAGCTCGGCGAGGACCTGGGTGCCGATGCCGCCGCCGGTCAGTACCAGCGAGCCGTGGCCGCGGGCCGCGCAGGCATCCACCAGCCTGGTTACCAGCCGCGCTGCGACGGCCTTGGCGAGCAGCGGTCCGTCACGGTGAATGAGCACCTGGGGGGCGGTCATGGGCTACCTCCCCACGGCGGCGGCGAAACGGGCCAGCGCCTCGCCGTAGACTTCGTCCGGATTGAGCCTGCGCAGCTCTTCGGCCAGCAACTCGGCGGTGTCCCTGCGATGCAGCGCGACCCGCCGGTCGGGCTGGTCCGGCCTGCTGAGGGTGGCGGTCCGGCCGTCGGGCCGGGTGATGCTGATGTCGCCGTCTCTGGTGCTGAACCGCACCTCGGTGATGCCGGGGCCGCTGGACTCGTCACGGGTGAACGGCGCGCTGAGGCGGCCCGCGAGCCACGCCGCTATCAGGTCAGCGCTCGGGTTCCGCGGTTCCGCGGCCACCGATCCGCCGATGACCTGACCGTGCGGCTGGTCCAGGGTGGCCGCGAGCAGCGAACGCCAGTTCGTGGCCCGGGTCCAGCTCAGGTCGGTGTCGCCGGGCCGGTACCCGACAGCCAGAGCGGCAAGGGCCTGCGCTGGCTCTCGGGCCGAGGCGGCATCGGTTACCCGCCGCTGCGCTAGCAGGCCGAGCGGGTCACCGGACGGTATCGCCGGGCCGCCGCGCGGCCACCAGGTGACCACGGGCGTGTCAGGAACCAGGAGGGGCATGACCACGGAATCCGCGTGCAGCCCCATCAGGCCGTACATCCTCAGCAGCACGGTCTGCCCCGGGGCGCCCTCGCCGGTCCTGATCTCCGCGTCGAGCCGGGACTGCGCACCGGGATCCCTGGCGATCACCCCGAGCACCCGGCAGGGATGCTCGCGGCTGGCCTGGCTCGCCGCCCGAACGGCATCGTACTGGGCGGACTCGTCGGTCATGATGATCAGGTTGAGCACCATGCCCGTAGTCGGCCCGCCCATCTGGTCCCGTGCCCTGGTCAGTGCGTCCTGAATGGCGCGGGTGGTGGTATCGGTCAGGTCGATCATCATGCGCCTCTCCTCATGGCCTGGTGGCCCGCCGGCCCGTTCCGGCCGGCTAAAGGCGGCGCCAGGCCCGGCCGTCGCGGGCGATCAGCGCGTCCGCGCTTGCCGGACCCGGCGTGCCGGCCGGATACTGCTCGGGCTTGCCGTGGCAGGACCAGTATTCCTCGATCGGGTCGAGGATCTGCCAGGACAGCTCCACTTCCTCCTGTCGGGGGAACAGCGGCGGGTCGCCGACCAGCACGTCGAGCAGCAGCCGTTCGTACGCCTCGGGGCTGGACTCGGTGAACGACTCGCCATAGGCGAAATCCATGTTCACGTCGCGGACCTCCATCGCCGAGCCGGGCACCTTCGACCCGAACCGGACGGTTATCCCCTCATCCGGCTGCACCCGGATAACCAGCGCATTCTGGCCGAGCTCCTCGGTATCGGTCGCTGCGAACGGCAGGTGCGGGGCGCGCTGGAACATCAGCGCGATCTCCGTCATCCGGGTCGGCAGGCGCTTGCCCGCGCGCAGGTAGAACGGCACCCCCGCCCACCGCCTGGTGTCCACCCCCAGGCGGATGGCCGCGTAGGTCTCGGTCGTCGAGTCTGCCGGGATGCCGTCCTCTTCCAGGAAGCCCGGCACCTCGATCCCGCCCTGCCAGCCCCTGGCGTACTGGCCGCGGGCGGTGCCGACGGCGAGGTCATCGGGGATCTTGACCGCCGAGAGGGTCTTCTCTTTCTCCATGCGCAGCGAGTCGGCGTCAAACGACACCGGCTCCTCCATGGCGGTGAGAGCCATCAACTGCAGCAGGTGGTTCTGGATCACGTCGCGAGCTGCGCCGATTCCGTCGTAATACCCGGCCCGGCCGCCGATGCCGATGTCCTCCGCCATCGTGATCTGCAGGTGATCCACGTAGCCGCGGTTCCAGATCGGCTCGAAGAGGGTATTGGCGAACCGCAGCGCCAGGATGTTCTGTACCGTCTCCTTGCCCAGGTAGTGGTCGATGCGGAAGACGGAATCCGCCGGGAAAACCGCCTCCAGCATCGCGTTCAGCTCCCGTGCGCTGGCGAGGTCGTGGCCGAACGGCTTCTCGATCACGACCCGGCGCCAGGGCCGGTGTCCCAGGGGGCCCTCTGGCGGCGTGGACAGTCCCGACCGCTTCAGCTGCCGGACCACCTGGGGAAAGGCCTTCGGTGGCACAGAAAGGTAGAAGGCATAGTTCCCGCGGGTCCCGCGTTCGGAGTCAAGCTGCGCGACGGTGCCGGCTAGCCGGTCGAACGCGTCGTCGTCGGCGAACTCGCCGGGAACGAACCGCACGCCCTCGGAGACCTGCTGCCAGACCGTGTCCCGGAACGGCGTCCGGGCGTGCGCCTTTACCGCGTCATAAGTGAGTTTCGCGAAGTCCTCGTCCTCCCAGTTCCGCCTGGCGAAGCCGACCAGCGAGAAGCCCGGGGGCAGCAAGCCGCGGTTGGCCAGGTCGTAGATGGCCGGCAGCAGCTTCTTGCTGGCCAGGTCGCCGGTCACGCCGAAGAGGACGAGGACGCACGGTCCTGCGACCCGCGGGATCCTGCGATCCCGCGGGTCGCGCAGTGGATTGGAGGTCATGCGATTCCTCCGCCGCGCCGGGTCACCGGCTCAACCGGCCTTCGAGGCGGCGTCGGCCATCTCGGACCGGATCGTCTCGAGCAGCTCGTTCCACGACGTGGCGAACTTCTGCACGCCCTCGTTTTCCAGCACGGTCACCACGTCGTCGTAGCGGATGCCCAAGCCCTCCAGCTGCTCGAAGACCCGCCTGGACTCTTCGTACGTGCCGTGGATCGTGTCGCCGCGCAGCCGGCCATGGGCGGCGGTCGCGTGCAGCGTGGACTCGGGCATGGTGTTCACCGTGCCCGGGGCCACCAGCTCCACGACGTACCTGGTGTCCGGGTAGGCCGGGTCCTTGGTGCTGGTCGAGGCCCACAGTGGCCGCTGCGGCCGGGCGCCGCGCGCGCTGAGCGCGGACCACCGGGGGGCGGCGAACCGCTGCTCGTACAGTTCGTAGGCCAGCCGCGCGTTGGCGAGGGCGGCCTTGCCGCGCAGCGCCTCGGCCTCGGGCGTGCCGACCTTGTCCAGCCTGCGGTCGACCTCGGTGTCCACCCTGCTGACGAAGAATGACGCCACAGAGTTGATCGTCGAGATGTCCCGGCCGGCCGCTCCCTCCAGGCCGGCCATGAACGCGTCGATGACCTCCTCGTAGCGCTGCAACGAGAAGATCAGGGTCACGTTGACGCTGATCCCCTCGGACAGGCACTGCGTGATGGCAGGCAGGCCTTCGGCGGTGGCCGGGATCTTGATGAACAGATTGGGCCGGTCCACCAGCCACCAGAGCGCTCGCGCCTCAGCGATGGTCTTGGCCGTGTCCCTGGCGATCCGGGGATCGACCTCGAGGGAGACCCGCCCGTCCAGCCCCCGCGTCTCGTCGTAGACCGGACGCAGCACGTCGCATGCCCAGCGGATGTCGTAGGCAGTGATCGACCGGGACGCCTCCCCGACGCTGACGCCGCGCACGGCCAGGTCGCTGACCTGCTCGGCGTAGGCGGAACCGGTGGAGAGGGCATGGGCGAAGATCGTGGGGTTGGACGTCACGCCATGGACGTGCATGTCCCGCATCAGCATCTCCAGGTTGCCCGTCGTCAGGCGTTCCCTGCTGATGTCGTCGAGCCAAACCGCGACGCCGGCCGCGGTCAGCTGGCCCAGTGTGTCGTCGGGCTGGGGATTCATGGCATCCGCTCCTTGCGCCTAGTCGCCGCGCCTATTCGTGACCGAGCCGGGAGCACCTGCGCGGTGCGATACGACACCGACCCTATCCCGCGCCGGGTGCCCGCCTGCTCGCCGCCGGCGAAGTCCGGCGGGTCGTCAGCGCTGCCGTAGCCTGACGTCGAACGCCGCGGCGAGGGCGTCCCCGGCGAGATTGAACCCCACGACGGTGAGCATGATCACGAATCCTGCGGGATAGACCTCCCACCAGTAGCCGTCGAGCAGGTAGGTGGTGCCCTGCGAGAGCATGCCGCCCCAGCTCGCGGCGGGCGGCGGCAGCCCGAAGCCGAGAAAGCTCAGCGTCGCGAGCAGGATGATCGCGTCGGCGACCTGGAGCGTGGCGCTGACCGCGATCACCCCGAGCGTATTGGGGACCAGGTGCCGGGCGACGATGCGCAGCCTGCGCCCGCCCATCACGGTGACGGCCTGGATGAACTCACGCGTGCGGAGCGAGAGGGTCTCGCCGCGCACCAGACGGGCGGGCCCGAGCCAGGACAGCAGCGAGAGCACCAGGATCAGCAGCCCGGTGGTGGGCCGCAGCACAGACGACAGGTAGATCAGCAGGAAGATCGCCGGAATAGCCAGCGCGATGTCCACCACTCGCATCATGATCGCGTCGGCCAGCCCGCCGGCATAGCCGGAGACGGCGCCCCAGGCCACTCCGAGCGCCGTCGCCAGCGCGGCCACCGCGAACCCGATTTCCAGCGTGCTCTGGCCGCCGACCATCAGCCGGCCGAGGATGTCATAGCCGTTGCTGTCCGTTCCGAGCGGGCGCCCCTTGCCCGGCGGCAGGTTGGTGAGCTGGATGTTCGTGTGCACCTGGTCGGTGTGGTATGCCAGCGGCCCGAGGAAGCAGCAGGCCGCCAGGACCGCGATGAGGGCTAGCCCGAGGACGCCGGGGCGCTGGCTGGCGAAAGCCCGGAGCACGGAATCGGCGCGCGGTCGCGGGCGCCCGGGCGCGCTCGCCGCGGTCGCCGGCGCGGTCGCCGGCCACCGGCCCGTCGCGCGCACGCCGTCACTCATACCGGACCCTGGGGTCGAGGGCCACGTAGGCGATGTCGGCGACCAGGTTGCCGAGCACGGTGACGATCCCCACGAGCACGGTGATGCCCAGTTCCACGGGGTAGTCGGCGTTCACCGCCGCGGTGTAGTAGGTCAGGCCGACCCCGGGGACGTTGAACACGTACTCCACGATGAGGCCGCTCGTGAGGACCGCCGGGAACGACAGGCCTACCAGGGTGGTCACCGACAGCAGGGAATTGCGGATCACGTGACGGCTCAGCACCAGCCTGGTGGGCAAGCCCTTGGCCCGTGCCACGCGCACGTAGTCCTGCGCCAGGGTGGCGATGGCGCTGGCCCGCATGTAGCGGCTGAACAAGGCGACGTTGACCAGCGTGAGGGTGAGCACCGGCAAGACCAGGGCCCGGGGGTCGGCGACCAGCCCGCCCACGGTAACGGCCTGGGGCGCCTCGGCCGGGAACGCGTGCACGGCGATGGACAGCCCCGCGATCAGCAGGATGGCCAGCCAGTAGGACGGCATCGAGTAGAGCGCGAACGCCGTGGACGTCGCGACGTGATCGAGCGCGCGGTTGCGGTGCAGCGCCTGGGCCACGCCGAGCGGGATCGCGATCACGAGAGCCAGCGCGAGCGCCGTGCCCACGACCGCGACGTCACTCGGAAGCTGGTGCGCGACCAGGGAGTCAACGCTGGAGTTGAGCCGGTAGGAATAGCCGAGGTCACCGCGGGCCAGGCGGCCGAGGAAGGACGCGTACTGCTCGATGACCGGCTGGCCGAGGCCGTTAGCGCGGCTGAACGCGGCGATCTCGGCGGGGCTGGCGCGGCTGCCGAGGATCGCCCTCGGCAGGCTGCCCGGGATGAGGTGCTCCAGGACGAAGGTCACCGCGGTCACCCCGAGCACCACGATCACGGCCTGGCCGATCCGCCGCAGGATGTACCCGGTCACGTCAGCCGGCGGCCTTCGTGAAATACCAGTCCTGCGGGCTGATGAAGCCGTACGCGTTGGGCGTGACGCCGTGCAGGTTGGACGAGACGGTGACCAGGGTGCCGGGGCTCGGCTGCCAGAAGTCCGGCAGCTGCAGCCTGGCCTGGTCCGCGTAGGCGTCGAGGGCTGCCTGGGCGCCTTTCGCCGGGGTCGTCGTGGTCGCGGCAATCAGCCTGTCGAGCGCCGGGTTCGAGTAGTTGTTGACGTTGCCGAGAGCCCCGGTCTGGAACATCTCGTCGCCGCTCGGATAGTGATCGGGTTCGAAGAACCAGGCGGTGCCGTAGTTTCCGAGTTCCCAGCTGCAGGCGGCCGACGCCGGGGCGCAGGACAAGATCGTCGAGGCGATGGTGGTCGACGTCACCTCGTCCAGCGAGATCTCGATCCCGGCCTGCCTGGCGACGGACTGCAGGTCGGTCATGGACCCGTCGGTATAGGGCAGACCGCTGGGGTACATGAGCGTGAAGTCGAGCGGCTGGCCCGCCTTGATGCCCGCGCCGCACTCGTCCGCCGAGGTGCCCGGCCTTGAGCAGGTGCTGGCACCGCCGGGGACGACCTTCCACCCGTGCGCGGACAGCAGGGACCGCGCGGCGGGCACGCTGAACGGATACGGGTTAACCGACGCGTTCGCGTCCGAGTACGGGTTCGCCGGGCTCGCGGGCACCGGGCTGTAGGTCGCCGCGCCGAGGCCGCCGTAGTAGGCGTGGATCCACCCGGTCTGGTCGACGAGATGCTGGAAAGCCTGGCGGAAATAGAGCTGGCGAAAGACGGGACCCACCTTCGGGTTGTTGAAGTTCGGCTCGATGTAGTCGAAGCCGAACGGGAACTCCTTAACCAACTGGTAGCCCTGCGCTCGCAGGTCAGGCTGCTGCGGCAGGTCGTTATCCGGCACGTAGCCCACCGAGATCTGCTGGCCCGAGGTGCCGGGCCCGCCGCTGGCCTGGCCGGCCCGCAGCACCGAGAACTCGGCGGCGGCGGACGTGAACGGCAACTCGACGAACTTGGCCAGGCGCGGCTTGCTCGGGCCGGAGTAGGCCGGGTTGGGCACGAAGGTCGCGGTGCCGTCGCTGGTCAGTCCGGTGAGCCTCCACGGGCCGTCCACGACCGACCAGACCGGGCTCGACGCGTAGCCGGCCACCCGCGTCGCCTGGCCGTTCAGGAACGCGTAGACGGCCCTGGCGCCGGCCGCGGTGGTGTCGGGCAACCGCGCTGCCCCCGGCGCCGGGGACGGGCTGCTCGCAGAGGTCCGGTCCCAGGCGATGGGCAGGGGCGTGATCTGGGACAGCTCGTTGTAGGTGAACCAGAACGGGTTGTAGCTGGCGTTCAGCCGCAGGCGGATGATGCTCGGGGCGAGGGCCTGCCAGGACAGGACATTGTCGGGGAACCCGCCGGGGACGTAGTTCGCCCACTCGGCCTTGTTGGCCTTGAGCAGGTTTATCCAGAACCCGACATCACGGGCGCTCACGGTCTCCCCGTCGGACCAGACGTAGTGCTTGAGGGTGATCGTGACAACCCGGTTGCCCTGGGTGTAAACCGGCGGGTCGCCGATCGACTGGCGGTAGTCGACGGAGGGGTCCCCCCGGTCGCCGTACCAGTAGAGCGGCTGGTAGAGCAATGTTTGCAGGTCGCTGGTGTTGGTGACGGTGAAGTACTGTCCGGAGACCAGCGGGAAGATGTAGGTCGGCGGGGTCAGCGGCTGCTCGGCGAAGTACGCGGTGCCGCCGCGGGCCGGGGTCCCGGCGGCAGCCCGGCCGGTGCCGGCGCCCGGGGCGCAGGCCGCCAGTCCCAGCGCGGTCAGGACTGCGATGACCGCCAGAGCCGCGAGCCGGGGGTGATGCTGTCCTTGCCTGGCCGCCGACATGGCTGGCTGCCTCCCTACGCCGGCATTACCCGGTCAGGTTCAAACGGTCGGTGGCGCCCCGGCCGTACGGCCAGCCACCCTCTCAGCCCGGTCAGCCCGAGCTCCCGTGTGGTTTACCGCTTATTTTAACCCGTTAACTGCCAGCCGGACAGGTCCCAGGCACGACAAGGTCGAACGACCAGGCCGGGCGGGAAAGATTGAAATAGGCCCGCTCGGCGATCAGCCAGTCCTCATCCCATTCTTCGGGTGCCACCCGGCGCCGCAGCCGCCGCAGGCGCTCGGGCTCGGGCGTCTCGACCAAGACCGACCGGTCCACCAGGTCGCAAAGCGCGGGAGCGGCCGAGAACACGCCCTCGACCAGGATCAGGTCGCTCGGCGCTACCGTGACGAGCCCGCCGAGCCCGCTGCCGTGCGCCCAGTCGAAGCGGCGGAATGCCGCGGCGCGGCGGGCCCGCAGCGGTTCCAGCGCCTCCGCCCGGAGCCTGGGCCAGTCGTAGTAGCACCCCAGCGCCTGCCCTGCCGCCCCGGCGGGCGGGAGCCGGTCCGGCGGCGAGCGGAAGAAATCGTCGGTATGGACCAGCGCGGCCCCGGTCGCTTCGGCGACGGCAGCCGCGATCGTCGACTTCCCGGCGCCGCCGTGCCCGTCGATGGCCAGGACGAGCGCGCCGGGCCTGTCCGCCCGCCACGCGGCGGATGCCCGGACCACCCGGCTGGCACCGCTGACCGGGCTGGCACCGCCGCGCCCGAACTGGCCCTCCCGGCGGTCGCCGCTACTGCCGCTGGCCATCGGGGGCCAGCGGCCGGGCGGCGGGCGCGGCTACCGTGCCCCGGTCGCGCAGGGCGAGCAGCAGCCGGATCGCGGTGACCCAGATCAGCACCGAGCCGGTGACGTGCACCCAGACCAGGCCGACGGGCAGCCCGCTGAAGTACTGCGCGTAGCCGATGGCGCCCTGCGCGCCGATCATCCCCACCAGCAGCCAGCTCAGCCGGACAGCCCTTCGCGGCGCCCCGAGCAGCCGCAGGCCTATGGCCAGGGCGAGCACCAGCCCGCCGAGCAGCCAGCCGATGTCCGCGTGCAACTGAGTGACGCCGCCGAGCGGCACGTGGAAGCGGGGAATGGCACCGGCGCCCGCGAGCGGCCCGGTGCCGGTGACCACGGTGCCGGCCGCGATCATGAGACCGAGGACGGCCACCGCGCCCAGCGCGAACCACCGCACCTCGGGCGCGACCAGCAGCCGCGCGCGCCCCCGGCCCTCGTCGCACCGGACGTACAGCGCCATCGTCGCGACTACCAGGGCCATGGACGCCAGGAAGTGCGCGCTGACCCAGACGGGGTCGAGCTTGGTCAGCACCACGATCCCGCCCAGCACCGCCTGGGCCGCGATCGCGACCGGTTGTGCTGCTGCCAGCCAGACCAGGTCCTTACGCCGCCCGCCGCGGTCCGGGCGGTACTGCCAGGCGGCGACGCAGACCGCCACGGCAACCACGAAGATCAGGACGGTCACCAGCCTGTTCCCGAATTCCACCCAGCGGTGAACGAGCGGGTCGCCGGTGGTCCCGCTGGCGACGATGCTGGCAGCCGTGCACCGTGGCCAGTCCGGGCAGCCGAGCCCCGAAGCGCTCAGCCGGACCCCGGCGCCGGTCATGATGATCCCGGCCGACGCCACCACGCCAGCGAGCGCGATCCGTTTCATCGAGGCGGGCGAGGGGGACAGCAGCGCGTCGGCCGGCCGTCTGGCCCGGCGGGCCACGCCGGGCCGCGGCGGCGCGCCAACCGCGGTGTCGGTGCTGTCGGCCGCGCCGGCAGCCAGGTGGCCACGCACGGATCTCATCGTAAGAGTGTCTCGCACCGGCTCGCCGCCTGGCCAGCCGGCGGGCAGCGACCGCGGCCTGGCTGCGCGTGAAGCGCCGGCGCACGCCACTATCACGCAGCCGATCGCGGCCCACTCGCGCGGCGCGAGCGCCTCACGGAGCATGACCAGGCCGACCAGCGCGGCGACGGCGGGCTCCAGGCTCATCCAGATGCCGAAGATCCGCGCCGGGATGCGGCGCAGCGCCTCCAGCTCGAGCCGGTAAGGGACGACCGACGACAGCAGCCCGACCGCGGCTCCCATGCCGATGACGCCGGGCCGCAGCGCGTGCCCGGCCGATCCGCCGGCGGCAGCGGCGGGCGTCACCGCGAGGGCCGCCACCGCCATGGCGATGACCAGCCCGGACGACCCGCGGAAGCGGCGTCCCGTGGAGGCGCTGAGCAAGATGTAGGCCGCCCAGCCCGCGGCGGCGACCAGGGCGAACGCCACGCCGGACAGTGCCAGCCCGGCCCCGCCGCCGGCCCCGCCGCCGGCCGCGGCCCCGCCGTTGCCGCGGGCCAGGCTGGCCCAGTCGTTGCTGAGCAGCGTCACGCCCGCTGCGGCCAGGCCAACCCAGACCAGGTCCAGCAGCCGCCGGGACGAGGCCACCGCCACCGCCAGCGGGCCGAGGAACTCGAAGGTCACGGCGATGCCCAGCGGTATCCGGGCGAACGACTGATAGATCGAGAAGTTCATGATTCCCAGTGCCAGGCCGAACGCCACCACGACCGCGCCGTCGCGCCAGGCCCGGTCGCGTACCAGCTCGCGGATGGAACGGGCCACCCCCCTGGCGCCGAACGCCGCCATCAGGCCCGCGGCCGCCCACAGCCGCAGTCCGGTCATCGTGGCAGGCGTGACCTGGCCGAACATCCGGCCGGCCAGGCCCGCGCCGACCTGGACGGACAAGACGCCGGTAACGACGAGGGCGGATGGCGGCACTGCGCGCGCGGCCCTGCCGGGATGCCAGGGCAGCCGGGCTCGGCTGGCAGCGGCCGCGGGCTCCGCTGCTACTCCCAGCGGAACGACCGCGCCGCGACGGCGATCCCGGCAACCGCCCAGGCCGCCAGGACCAGCAGGTCACGGACGGGCAGGCCGCTGCCAAGCTGCAGGACCGAGCGCAGGCCGTCAGACAGCGCGCCGCCGGGCAGCAGCCGCAGCGTGGGCCGCGCCGCGGGCGGGAACTTGGTCAGCGGGAACACCACGCCGCCGATCCCGAGCATCACCAGGTAGACCAGGTTCGCGGCGGCCAGCGTGGCCTCGGCCCGCAGCGTCCCGGCCATCAGCAGGGCGAGGCCGCTGAACGCGGCCGTCCCCGCGACCATCAGCAGTATCGCCCAGGCGACCGCGCCGCCGCCGTGGGGCCGCCAGCCGAGCGCCAGGGCGACCACCACGATCACCGCCGACTGCAGCACCTCGACGGCCAGGACGGTGAGCGTCTTCGCCGCGATCAGGCCGCGCCGCGACAGCGGCGTGGTGCCCAGCCGCTTGAGCACCCCGTACCTGCGCTCGAACCCGGTCGCGATCGCCTGGCTGGTGAAGGCGGTGGACATCACGGCCAGCGCCAGGACGCCGGGGGCAAGGAAGCCGATCCGGCTGCCGGGACCGTAGCTGACGAGGTTCTCCTGGCTGAACGCGGCGAGCAGCAGCACGGGGATGACCAGCGTCAGCACCAGCTGCTCCCCGTTGCGCAGCAGCGTCCGCAGCTCCAGGCCGGCCTGCGCGCCGACCATCCGCGGCAGCGGCGCCGCGCCGGGTGCCGGAGCTGGCCAGTCGCGGGTCATCTCGGTCACGAGCGCAGCTCCCGCCCGGTCAGCTCCAGGAACACGTCTTCCAGCGTCCGGTTCTCGATCCGCAGGCTCTGCGCCAGCACGCCGTGCTCGGCGCACCATGCGGTGACGGCCGCGAGAAGCCGGGGATCAACCCGGTCATGCACCTCCACCACGTAGAAGCCGGCCGGGGACTCCTTGGCGGCGCTGCCCGGCGGCAGCGCGGCGAGCAGGCTGTCGGTATCCAGGCCCGGCTCGGCCCGGAACCGGAGCTGGCCGGCGGTGCCGGTCAGCTCCGCGGGCGTCCCGGACGCTACCAGGCTGCCGTGGTCGACGACGGCGACCTGGTCGGCGAGGCGTTCCGCTTCTTCCATGTAATGCGTGGTCAGGATGATCGCCGCGCCGGCCTGCCGCAACCCGGTGATCAGGTCCCAGGTGGCGTGCCGGGCCTGAGGATCGAGGCCGGCCGTCGGCTCGTCGAGGAACACGAGCTCGGGCCGGCCGATCACCGCGGCGGCTAGCGCCAGCCGCTGCTGCTGGCCGCCGGACAGCCGCCGGAACGGCGTGCGGGCACAGCCGGCGAGGCCGAGCCGGTCGAGCAGCAGGCCCGGGTCGAGAGGGCGGGCGTGGAAGCTGGCCATGACCCGCAGGTACTCCCCGGCCCTGGCACCGGTCGGGATGCCCCCGGACTGCAGCATGACGCCGACCTTCGGGCGCAGCTGCCGGGCGTCCCGGACCGGGTCCAGGCCCAGCACGCGCACGGTGCCCTCGTCCGGCCGCCGGTAGCCCTCACAGATCTCGATCGAGGTGGTCTTCCCGGCGCCGTTGGGGCCCAGGATCGCGGTTACCTGGGATCGCTCGGCGCGAAGCGACAGGCCGGCCACCGCGACGGTGCGCCCGTAGTTCTTGACCAGGCCGCTGATCTCGAGGGCCGGAGCGGAACACACGCTGGCGAGTCTACGGGGATCTGCCGGCGCGCATGGCGCGGCTGGGGCAGTCTGACCCGGGTTAGCGCCGGTTGTCCAGCGCCGCGCCGGCACCGCTCCCTTTAGGGCAAATTCCGCTGCTGGGTGGGCAACAGGAAATGGGCTCACAAGGGCGTCACGTAGGCGCCGGAGATCCCGCCGTCCACGAGGAATTCCGAGGCCGTGATGAACGACGCGTCGTCGCTGGCCAGGAAGGCCACCGCGGCGGCGATCTCGTCCGGCTCGGCGAACCGGCCGAGCGGGACGTGCACCAGGCGCCTGGCCGCGTGCTCGGGGTCCCTGGCGAACAGCTCGCGCAGCAGCGGCGTGTTCACCGGTCCCGGGCACAGGGCGTTGACCCTGATCCCGTCCCGGGCGAACTGCACGCCGAGCTCGCGGCTCATGGCCAGCACCCCGCCCTTGGAAGCGGTGTAGGAGATCTGCGAGGTCGCGGCTCCGACCGCGGCGACGAACGAGGCCATGTTGATGACCGACCCCCCGCCCTGCCGCCGCATGTACGGGATCACGTGCCTGCAGCACAGGTAGACCGAGGTCAGGTTCACGTCCTGGACGCGCTGCCAGGCCTCCAGGCCGGTGGACAGGATGGAGTCGTCCTCCGGGGGGGAGATCCCCGCATTATGGAACGCTACGTCGATCCGCCCGTGCCGTCGCGCCACCGACTCATACATCCGCCGCACGTCTTCCTGGCTGGACACGTCCGCCTGGATGAATGTGCCGCCGGCTTGCTCCGCGGCCGCCTGGCCGGCCGCCTCGTCGATGTCGACCGCCACGACCGCGGCTCCCTCGGCCGCGAGCCTGCGCGCGCTGGCCAGGCCGATGCCGCTGCCCGCCCCGGTGATGACCGCGACCCGGTCCTGCAAGCGCCGCATGCCGCGACTCCCTTCGTTGTCATTCGGCTGCCGCGGCGCGGACCGGCCGCCGCGTTAGAGGCGCTCGAAGCAGCGCCGCAGTTCCCAGTCGGTAACCGCCGCGTCATAGGCGGCCAGCTCGACGCTGGCGTAATTGCCGTAGTGCTGCACCACCTCGGTGCCGAACGCCCGCCGGGCCAGGTCGCTTTCGCGCCACAGCCCGAGCGCGTCGCGCAGGGTGTGCGGGACCCGGGCCGAGGTGTCGAGATAGGCGTTGCCCTCGGCGGGAGGTTCCAGCGGCAGCTCGTTGTCGATGCCGTGCAGGCCGGCGGCGATCATCGCGGCGACCGCCAGGTAGGGGTTCACGTCGCCGCCGGGAACGCGGTTCTCGGCCCGGAGCGCGGCTCCCTTTCCGACCAGGCGCAGCGCGCAGGTCCGGTTGTCCGGGCCCCAGCGGACCGAGGTCGGCGCGAAGCTGCCGGGCACGTAGCGCTTGTAGGAGTTGACGTTGGGCGCGTAGCACAGGGTGAACTCGCGCATCGCGGCGAGCTGGCCGGCCAGGAATTGCTCGCCGAGCCCGGACAGGCCGTGCGGCCCCTGGCCGGCCAGTACCGGGACCGTGTCCAGGTCACGCACCGAGAGGTGGATGTGGCAGGAATTGCCCTCGCGGGCGTTCGGCTTGGCCATGAACGTGATGCTGCTGCCCTCCTGGGCCGCGATCTCCTTGGCGCCGGTCTTGTAGATCGAGTGATTGTCGCAGGTGGTGACCGCGTCCGCGTATCTGAAGGCGATCTCCTGCTGGCCGAGGTTGCACTCGCCCTTGGAGGACTCGACCTGCAGGCCGGCCCCGGCCATTTCGTTCCTGATCCTGCGCAGCAGCGGCTCGGTCCTGGCGGTGCCCAGGATCGAGTAGTCGACGTTGTACAGGCTGGCCGGGACGAGGCCGCGGTAGGCCTTCGCCGCCGCCTGCTCGTAGGAGTCGCTGTAGACGATGAACTCCAGCTCGGTGCCGACCATCGCGGACCATCCGCGCTCGGCCAGCCGCTGCACCTGAGCCTTGAGTATCTGCCGCGGCGAGGCCGGCACCGGGGTGCCGTCCGGCCAGGCCAGGTCGGCGATGACCATGGCCGTGGCCGCCTGCCACGGGACGCGGCGCAGCGTGGCCAGGTCCGGCACGAGCGTGAAGTCACCGTAACCGCGGTCCCAGGACGACATCGCGTACCCGTCCACGGTATTCATCTCCACGTCGACCGCGAGCAGGTAGCTGCAGCCCTCGCAGTGCTGCTCCGCCACCTCATCGAGGAAGAACTCCGCCGACAGCCGCTTCCCCTGCAGGCGGCCCTGCATGTCGGTGAAGGCCAGCACGACTGTGTCGATCTTTTCCTCGCCGGCTTCGACCCGCAGCTGTTCCAGCGTGAGCATGCCGCGCTGGTGCCTGTGCGGCCCGGGCCCGCGGTATCGGGGCATTGGCATCCCACCAGGTTAGGCATCCGGGAGCCTGGCGTCGTCACGACGGTGACCGCCACCCTCGCGGCGATCGGTTCGTAAGCCTGCTGACCGGGCGGGCACCAGGGATACGGGCGGCGGCGGTCAGGGGGCGGCGGCGGAGTTCTCCGGGAAGTGGCACGCTGCCAGGTGGCCCGCGGACAGCTCGGTCAGCAGCGGCTCCTGCACCCGGCAGATGTCTTGTGCCTTCCAGCACCGGGTGTGGAAACGGCACGCGCGCGGGGGGTTCAGCGGGCTGGGCACGTCGCCGCTGAGCCTGATCCGCTGCCTGCGCTCTCGTCTCCCGCTCTCGCCGTGCACCGGCTCCGGCACCGGCACCGCCGACATCAGCGCCACGGTGTAAGGATGCCGCGGCTGCGCGTACAGCTGCTCCCTGGAGGCGATCTCGACCAGCTTGCCGAGGTACATGACGGCCACCCGGTCGCTGATGTGCCGGACCACCGACAGGTCGTGCGCTATGACCACGTAGGTCAGCCGGAACTCGTCCTGCAGGTCTTCGAGCAGGTTGACGACCTGCGCCTGGATCGACACGTCCAGGGCGGAGACCGGCTCGTCGGCCACGATCAGCCTGGGCCGCAGCGCGAGGGTCCGCGCGATGCCGATCCGCTGCCGCTGCCCGCCGGAGAACTCGTGCGGGTAGCGGTTGTAGTGCTCGGGGCTCAATCCCACGAGCTCGAGCAGTTCCTGGACGGTGGCCTTGATGCTTTTCTCGGTCTGCACCTTCTGCAGCCGCAGCGGCGCTCCGACGATGGCGCCGACCGTGTGCCGGGGATTCAGCGACGAGTAGGGATCCTGGAAGATCATCTGTATGTCACGGCGCACCGGGCGCATCCGGCCCATGGACAGGTGGGTGATGTCCCGGCCGTCGAAGAGGATCTGCCCCCCGGTGGGCTCGAGCAGCCGGGTGAGCAGCCGCCCGGTGGTGGTCTTGCCGCACCCTGACTCACCGACCAGGCCCAGGGTCTGCCCGGTCTGCACGGAGAAGCTGATCCCGTCGACCGCCTGGACCGCGCCGACCTTGTGGCGCAGCACGACGCCCCGGGTGACCGGGAAGTGCTTCACCAGCCCGGCCACCTCCAGCAGGGCACCGCCGGGCCCGGCCTGGCCGCCGGAGAGCCCGGCCTCGCTCAGCGAGGCTTCCGGTGTCATGGCGTCACCTTGATCTCGTCCGCGCGGATCTCCCTGCGCTGATCGGCGCTCAGGTGGCAGGCGACCAGGTGACCGGGTTCAAGCTCGCGCAGCATCGGTACCTTGGTCTGGCTGCGCCCGCCGGTACGCTCCGCGTAATCGCACCGGGGATGGAACGCGCAGCCGGACGGCACGCTGATCAGGCTGGGCGGAGTGCCCCTGATGGGCCTCAGCCGCTCCGTCCGCTCCTCGTCCAGCCTGGGCATCGAGTCGAGCAGGCCCCAGGTGTACGGATGCCCGGCGCGCCGGAAGATGTCGTCGGAGGTGCCGTACTCGGCGACCTTGCCCGCGTACATGACCAGGACGTCGTCGGAGAGCTCGGCGACCACCCCGAGGTCGTGGGTGATGATGATCACCGCCGAGCCGTACTCGTCCTGGAGGTCCGAGATCAGGTCCAGGATCTGCGCCTGGACGGTCACATCGAGCGCGGTCGTGGGCTCGTCCGCGATCAGCAGCTCCGGGTCGCAGGATAGCGCCATGGCGATCATCGCGCGCTGGCGCATCCCGCCGGAGAACTGGTGCGGGTAGTCATCCACGCGGCTTGCGGCTTGCGGGATGCCCACCCGTTCCAGCATCTCGATGGCACGCTTGCGCGCTGCCCGCCTGGTCACCTTGTTATGGATCAGGAATGCCTCGGCGATCTGCGCGCCGACCGTGTAGTACGGGTGCAGCGCGGACAGGGGATCCTGGAAGATCATCGCCATCCTGCTGCCCCGCAGCTCGCGCACCCTGGCCGGGCTCGCGATGACCAGGTCCTCCCCGTCGAGCAGGATCTGGCCGCTGATCTTCGCGTGGCCGCCTTGATGCAGGCCCATGATGCCCAGGCTGGTGACGCTCTTGCCGGACCCGGACTCGCCGACGATGCCCAGCGTCTTGCCGCGTTCCAGGGTGAACGAGACCCCGTCCACGGCCTTCACCAGGCCGTCGTCGGTCGGGAAATGAATGCGCAGGTCCTGGAGCTGCAGCAGCGCCTGCGAGGCGGGGGCGCCCGCGGCGCCGGGCGGCATCACAGCCGCACCCGCGGATCGATCACCGCGTACAGGATGTCCACCGCCATGTTGGCGACCACGATGAAGAACGAGGCAAGCATGACCACGCCCATGACCTCGGGGAAGTCCTGGTTCTGGATGGCCTCGATCGTGAAGTTCCCGAGGCCGTGCAGCGAGAACGTGACCTCGGTGAGCACCGCGCCGCCGAAGAGCAGGCCGAGGTCCATGCCGAAGATCGTGATGATCGGCGTCAGCACCGCCCGCAGGGCGTGCTTGACGATCACGGTGCGCTCCGGCAGGCCCTTGGCCCGGGCGGTGCGAATGTAGTCCTCGCTCATCGTCTCCAGCATGCCTGCCCGGGTCAGCCGGGCATAGAGAGCGGCGTAGAGGAAGGAGAGCGTGACCCAGGGCAGCACCAGGTTCTTGGCCCACAGCAGCGGGTTCTGCGTGATCGCCACGTATTGCACGTTCGGGAAGATGGGCCACTTGTAGCTGAACAGCTCGAGCGCGACCAGGCCGGTGAAGAAGATCGGCAGCGACACGCCGGCCAGCGCCACCCCCATCGACAGCCGGTCGAAGATCGTGCCGCGCTTGAGCGCCGAGATCACGCCGATGGTGACGCCTGAGATGAGCCAGATCACGGCGGCGCCGATGGCCAGCGAGGCCGTCACCGGGATGTCGCTGACCATCTGCGGCCAGACCGGCTGCTGGCTCTTGAAGGAGTAGCCGAAGCAGGGAGGCGGGCAGTAGACCGTGTTCGGGCCCGCCGAGTAGTGCTCGCCGACCACGATCGCCTTCAGGTAGTTCCAGTACTGCAGGTACAGGGGCTTGTTCAGGCCCAGTTGCTCCTCTATCTGGTGCACCGCGCTCGGCGTGGGATTGCGGCCCACGTACTGGGTGGCCAGCCCGTAGGTAGTCTGCCCGGCCAGCTTGGGCAGCAGGAAGAAGATCGCGAACGTCACCATGCTGACGATGATCAGCAGGAGCATCGTGGCGATCAGGCGCCGGATGATGAACGTGATCACTTCGTGCCCCGCTGGCGCCTGGCCGGGCGTACCCGGCCAGGCGCCAGCAGGCTCACCTGCCCTCTCGCAGTAGTGCGGACCGGGTTATGGCTTGGCGCCGAGCACGCCGTAGTTGTACATCCCGAAGGCCTTCTGGACGTAGATATTGGTCAGGTCCGGGCTGCGGTACAGCAGCGCCTTGTTGTAGGTCGCCGGCAGGATCACCGCGTCCTTCATCACTTCCATGTCGATCTTGTTCGCGTAGGAGTCGCGGACCGACAGGCTGCTGGTCATCTGCATGTCCGCCAGCCAGCCGTTCACCATCGGGTCGTTCAGCTCCTCGATGTTGGTGTTGCCGGCCGGGACGATCGCGTTCCCGTTGGCGATCTCGTCGAACCAGCCATAGCCGTCCGGCCAGTCGGGGCCCCAGCCGCCTGCGTCGAGGCCGAGGTCGTGGCTGTGCACATAGGCCGGCGACCCGGCGAAGTCGCTGTAGTAGGTACCGGACGGGTAGCCCTTCAGCGTCGTCTTGATCCCGGCCGCCGCCAGCGATGCCTGCAGCGCCTGCGCGGAGGCGAGCTCACGGGGCCGGTCGCTGCGGTAGGCAATGCTGGTCGTGAAGCCACTGGGCTGCCCGCACAGCTGCAGCTGCTGCTTGGCCGCGGCAATGTTCCCGCTCGGCTTGCTCAGCGCGTCGTAAAGGTCGAAGCTCTGATAGCCGAGGACCGTCGGCGGCATGGCCGTGGAGGCGATGGCGCCGCCGTAGGGACCACCGTAGGCGGTCTGCAGGTCGGTCTTGTTCGCCGCGAACTCGACGGCCTCCCGGCAGTGCACGTTATCCAGCGGCTTCACCACGGTATTGACGTAGTAGAACCACATGAACCCGCTGATCGGGTCGTCGGAACTCGCCTTCAGCGGGGAGGACGACAGGATCCGGGCCCTCGCCGCCGCCTGCACGCCGCTTCCGGCCTGGTCCATCTGGATGTCGCCGGCCAGCAGGCGGTTGTCGATGTCGTTGGCGTTGACATTCAGGTTAACGATGATCTTGCTGGCCAGCTGCTTGACCTGCGGGTCGGTCGACGGGTTCCACTGCGGGTTCGGCACCAGCGTGTACTGCTTGTTCAGCTGGTAGCTGGCGAACTTGTAGGGACCGGTGGACAGCGGGTGGAGCTGGTAGTTAACGCCGGTGTCCTTGTTCGGCGGCACGGGGGCGGTCTGCGGGATCGCCGTCACGTAGTCGAAGTCGGCGAAGGGGTGGGCCAGCTGGAACACGACCGTAGTCGGGTTCGGCGTGGTCACCGCCGTCAGGCCCATCAGGTTCTTGGACGGGTCCTTGTACGGGCCGGGGTAGCTGGCCGCGTTCCCGCCGAGCAGCACCTGGAAGTAGCTGGGCCCGTTCGGCAGCACGGTCCGGTCGAAGGTCCGCTCCACCGCGTACTTGACGTCCGTCGAGGTGACCGTGGTGCCATCCTCGAACTTCACGTTCGGCTTGATGTGGTACGTCCAGGTCAGCCCGTTGTCGCTGACGATGCCGGGCGCCGTAGCCAGCGCGGGGACCAGCTGCTCGCCGCACGCCCCGGTGCACGACTTGTAGGTCATCAGGGGCGTGGCGTAGAGGCGGGTGAAATCCCAGTTGTACGCGTAGTAGGTGTTGCCGGGGTCGGTGGAGTCGGGAACGCTGCTCTGATCGTAAGTGATCGTCCCGCCCTTGTGGGTGGACGGGTTGACCACGGAGCTCACGCTCGTATTGAACGCGGCCGACGATGACGTGCCTCCCGTCCCGCCGCCGCTGCTGCCGCAGGCCGCGAGGACGAGGGCCCCGGCCGCGCCCAGCGCGGCCAGCCCCATGATCTTGCCTCTTATCATCGGGTGTACTGCCTCCTGTCGTGTGTCTCGGTGGGGACGGGCTAGCGGCTTCTCGGGTCCAGCGCGTCGCGCAGCCCGTCGCCGAAAAGGTTGAAGGCCATGATCGTGATGAAGATCGATATACCTGGGAGGATCATGTACATCGGGTCCACCGAGAAGAAGCCCTGGGTCACCGCGTTGGAAAGCGTCTGGCCCCAGCTCGGGGTGGGCGGCACGAGGCCGACGCCCAGGTAGTCCAGGGCCGCCTCGAAGAGGATGTTGGTCGGGATGAGCAGCGTCGCGTACACCAGGATCGGGCCGACCAGGTTCGGCAGCAGCTCGCGGAACAGGATGTACGGCCCGCGCGCGCCCAGGCTGCGCGCCGCGTCCACGAACTCCCGCTCCCGCAGCGACAGGGTCTGGCCGCGGATGATCCGGCCCATGTACGGCCAGGCGAAGAAACCGATGATGAAGATCAGCAGGACGACCCGCAGGGTGTTGCCGCTCAGCCCGAAGGCAGAGCCGGGGATGACGCCGACCAGCGCGATCGCGAACACCAGCAGCGGGAACGCCAGGAAGATGTCCATGGTCCTGGCGATCAGCGAGTCGACCCACCCGCCGAAGTAGCCGGCGATCACGCCCATCAGCACGCCGATCACCACCGCCAGCACTGTGGCGAGCAGCCCGATCAGCAGCGAGTACCTGGCCCCGATCACCGTGCGGGACAGCATGTCCCGCCCGGTGACCGGCTCGACGCCGAACGGGTGGGCCAGGCTGATCCCGCCGAACGGGCCGTTCGGCCTGCTGAACGTCGGGTTGATCAGGTTAGCGTGGTAGGTGTTCGGGTTCTGCACGAAGAACGGGCCGAAGATCGCTATCAGCACGAGCAGGATGACGACCACGCCCCCCGCCATGGCGACTTTGTCGCGCCGTAGCCGCATCCAGGCGATCTGGCCGAGCGAGCGCCCCAGGACCGCCTTGCCGCCGGTTCCGGCCAGCACCGCCTCCGGCGCGGCCGGCGACGACAGTTCGATCGGTGCGGTCATGCAACTCCCCGGGCCCGCGGCTCCGGCCTCAGCGGGGAGGCAAAAGCCTGCACTGCTCTTTACGGGAGGGTCCACCAGGACCGCTCGCCAGCGCCAGACAAGAGTCCCGGTCGTGGCTCGATTGTGACCGAAAGAAGATATTCTGATGAATGAAGCTTGTTTCTCGATTAATTTCACGATGCCCTGACGCATCGCGACGAGGAGCAACCGCCTAGCCAGACGGCCCGGCACCCGGTCGAACTGCGGTAAAGCCGACTACCAGGCGCGACGGCCCGCGCAGGTTGAGATTCGGCTTGTAGGCCAGGACCGCGGGGTCGAGTTCCGGGTCGGCCACCCGGGTCGCGAATGCCTGCACCGCGATTGTCGCCTCCAGCCGGGCCAGCGGTGCGCCGAGGCAGAAATGCGGCCCGGCGGCGAATGCCAGGTGGCCGCCCGAGCGGCGGCGGATGTCGAACCTGTCCGGGTCGGCGAACACCCGCGGATCGCGTCCGGTCGCCGCCAGCAGGAGCAGCAGGGCCGCGCCGTCGGGTGCGCAGGCCGGGCCCACTGCCAGGCTCCCGCGCGCGATTCGGGCGGTGAGCTGCACCGGAGCGTCGTAGCGCAGTGTTTCCTCGACCGCGCCCGCGGCCAGCCCAGGATCAGCCCGCAGCGCGTCGAGCTGGCGCGGGTGGCGCAGCAGGGCCAGGATCGCGTTCGAGATCAGGCCTACCGTGGTCTCGTGGCCGGCCACCAGCAGCAGCACGCAGGTGGCGATCAGCTCCTGCTCGCTGAGATGCTGGCCGTCCTCTTCGGCGCGGATGAGCTCGGACAGCAGGTCCCTGGCCGGCCGGCCGCGGCGGGCGGCGATCAGCTCGCGGAAGTAGCCGGCGAATTCGAGCCTGGCCTGCCTCGCGTCCGCAGTGCCGGCGGATGGGGAGACGAGTGCGGGATCGGCGGCGGCGAATTGAGGCTGCAGCGAGCGAGCCAGGCTGGCCGACCAGCCGGCGAAGCGGGAGCGGTCCTCGGCCGGAACCCCGAGCAGCTCAGAGATGATCCGCAACGGCAGCGGGCAGGCAAGCTGGCTCACGACCTCAAGCCGGCCCGGGCGGTCCGGGGCGGCCGCCGACAGCAGGTCGTCGCACACCTCGCGGATCCTGGGCGCGAGGTCGGCGATGACCCGCGGCGCGAACGCCTTGGAGACAAGCCTGCGCAGCCGGGTGTGATCCGGCGGGTCCAGCGACAGGAACGACGGGGCCCGCTGCTCCCGGATGCCCGCCGGCGCCAGCCGGGACCTGCCCCGCTCGCTGCTGGACCGCGGGTCTCGCAGCACCTGGGAGCAGTCCTCGTGGCGGCCGATCACCATCAGCGCCCCGTCGGCCGCGGTGAACGGCGATGCCTCGCGCAGGGCGGCCAGGACCGGATAAGGATCCGGCAGCACCGCGGGATCCGCGAGCGCGGCCAGGGCCGGCGTGGCAACGCCAGGCGCGTCGGTCAGGGCCATAGTCACCTCAGATGCGGGCATATCACCAGCCGGGCCGCCCGGCAAATCCGCTGGTCCGCCAGGCTAGGGCCGACGCGCGGCCGGGGCGGTTTGCGGTCGCGGAAGCATTTACGCCACAATGATGTTGTGAAAAACGTGGGACTGGAAGGAGCCGAGCGGAAGGGCGCGGCGCCGGGCATCACGGCAGGCGCCGCCTGCGGTGCCGCAGGCCCCGCTGCTGCACCCGACCAGCCTACGGCGGGACATCTCGGCGCCGTGCCCGCGGGCACCGAGCGCGGCACCCGGGCCAGGATCGCGCGGCTGATCCTCGAGCACGGCCCGGCCAGCGCGGCTGGGCTGGGCAGCAGGCTCGGCCTGACGCCCGCCGCGATCCGCCGTCACCTGGACAACCTGCTGGCGGAGGGCATGATCGAGGCCAGGGAGGCGCGCACCTATGGCAGCCGGGGCCGGGGCCGCCCGGCGAGGCTTTTCGTGATCACCGACGCGGGCCGCAGTGCTTTCGAGCATGCCTATGACGATCTAGCCGCCAGCGCGCTGCGTTTCCTGGCCGAGAAGTCAGGGCCCGGCGCCGTCGCGGAGTTCGCCCGGCGGAAGGTCGCCGACCTGGAGAGCAGGTACCGCCCGGTGGTCGACGCCGCACCGGCTGTCCGCCGCGTGCAGGCCCTGGCCGAGGCGCTGTCGGCGGACGGCTACGCCGCCTCGGCGAGCGTCGCCCCGGCGGCGGGCGGCGGGGAGGGCGGCGGGGAGCAGCTCTGCCAGCACCACTGCCCGGTCGCCCATGTGGCGGCGGAGTTCCCGCAGCTCTGCGAGGCCGAGACAGAGGCGTTCGGCCGCCTGCTCGGCACTGCGGTGCAGCGCCTGGCAACGATCTCCCGCGGCGACGGGATCTGCACCACGCATGTGACCGCGCCCTCGCTCGGGCACAGCTCACGCGAAACCACAACCGGCAGGACAACCACACAGTCCGGAGGCATCTCCGCATGACGGCAATAGCGCGCCCTGAACTCGAGGGGCTGGAGCGTTACAAGTTCGGATGGGCAGACTCGGACGTGGCGGGCGCGTCCGCGCGCCGCGGCCTGAACGAGGAGGTCGTCCGCGATATCTCGCTCAAGAAGGACGAGCCCCGGTGGATGCTGGACCTGCGGCTGAAGGGTCTTCGGCTGTTCGGCCGCAAGCCCCTGCCCACCTGGGGTTCCGACCTGTCCGGCATCGACTTCGACCACATCAAGTACTTCGTCCGGTCGACCGAGAAGAAGGCGGCGACCTGGGACGAGCTGCCCGCCGACATCAAGAGCACCTACGACAAGCTCGGCATCCCGGAAGCTGAGAAGCAGCGGCTCATCGCCGGCGTGGCAGCGCAGTACGAATCCGAGGTCGTCTACCACAAGATCCGGGATGACCTCGAGCGGAAGGGCGTCATCTTCCTGGACACCGACACCGGGCTGCGGGAGCATCCGGACCTGTTCCAGGAGTACTTCGCCACGGTTATCCCGGTCGGCGACAACAAGTTCGCCTCGCTGAACACCGCGGTCTGGAGCGGCGGGTCGTTCATCTACGTCCCCAAGGGCGTGCACGTGGACATCCCGCTGCAGGCTTATTTCCGGATCAACACCGAGAACATGGGCCAGTTCGAGCGCACCCTGATCATCGTCGATGAGGACGCCTACGTCCATTACGTCGAAGGGTGCACCGCGCCCATCTACTCCTCCGACTCGCTGCACTCCGCCGTCGTGGAGATCATCGTGAAAAGGGGGGCCCGCTGCCGCTACACCACGATCCAGAACTGGTCTGCCAACGTGTACAACCTGGTCACGAAGCGAGCGGTGGCACAGGAGGGCGCGACCATGGAGTGGATCGACGGGAACATCGGCTCCAAGGTCACGATGAAGTACCCGGCGGTCTACCTGATGGGCGAGCATGCCCGGGGCGAGACGCTGTCGGTGGCCTTCGCCGGCACTGGCCAGCACCAGGACGCCGGCGCGAAGATGGTGCACTGCGCGCCGAACACCTCGTCCCAGATCGTGTCCAAGTCGGTGGCCAGGGCAGGCGGCCGGACGTCTTACCGGGGCCTGGTCCAGGTCCGGGAGGGCGCCGCGCACTCCAAGTCCACCGTGAAGTGTGACGCGCTGCTCGTGGACACGGTCAGCCGCTCCGACACCTACCCCTACGTGGACGTGCGCGAAGACGACGTGGAGATGGGCCACGAGGCGACGGTGTCGAAGATCTCCGAGGACCAGCTCTTCTACCTGATGAGCCGTGGCATGACCGAGGACGAGGCGATGGCCACGATCGTCCGCGGTTTCGTCGAGCCGATCGCGCGCGAGCTGCCGATGGAATACGCGCTCGAGCTGAACCGGCTGATCGAGCTGCAGATGGAAGGAGCGGTCGGCTGATGTCGGCGCTGCAGGGGGCGGTCGAGTCCGGCGCCGGCGTCTCCGGGCTGCACGAGCGGCAGTCCTACGATCCCGGAGACTTCGCCGTGCCGACCGGACGGGAGGAGGAGTGGCGGTTCACGCCGCTGCGCCGGCTGCGCGGTTTGCACACGGAAGCTTCGCTCCCGCCGGGGAAGGTCGCAGTCGCCGTCGATGCCGCGGCCGGGGTCGCCGTCGAGCTGTCGCGGCCGGGCGACCCCCGGCTGGGCATCGCCTACGTGCCCGCCGACCGGGTCAGTGCCCGGGCCTTCGACGGCTTCCACGAGGCGACCGTGCTCACGGTCGCTCACGGGGCCCAGAGCACGGCGCCGACGTGGGTCACGGTGCGGGGGGAGGATGCGGCCGGAGCCGCGTTCGGGCACTTTGTGGTGAACGTGGAGGCTGACGCCCGGGCTGTGGTGGTGCTGGAGTACACGGGGTCGGCGACCTATGCGGACAATGTTGAGTTCGTCGTCGGTGACGGCGCTGCCTTGACCGTGGTGTCGCTGCAGGACTGGGCGGCGGACGCGGTGCACCTGTCGCACCATCACGCGCAGCTTGGCCGCGACGCCTCGTTCACGCACACCGCGGCGACCTTCGGCGGCGGCGTGGTCCGCCTCGCGCCGTCGGTGCGGTACGCGGGACCGGGCGGCGACGCGGAACTGCGCGGCCTGTACTTCGCGGACGCCGGCCAGCACCTGGAGCACCGGCTGTTCGTGGATCACGCCGAGCGCAACTGCCGCAGCCGGGTCAGCTACAAGGGCGCGCTGCAGGGCGAGGACGCGCACGCCGTGTGGATCGGCGACGTGGTCATCCGGGCGGCGGCGGCCGGCACCGATACCTATGAGTACAACAGGAACCTGGTGCTGACCGACGGCACCCGGGTCGACTCGGTGCCCAACCTGGAGATCCTCACCGGCGAGGTCGTCGGCGCGGGCCACGCCAGCGCCAGCGGGCGGCTGGAGGACCATCACCTGTTCTACCTGATGGCCCGGGGGATCCCGGTCGCCGACGCGCGGCGCCTGGTGATCAGGGGGTTCTTCGGGGAGCTGATAGCCGGGATCGGCGTGCCCGAGGTAGCCGATCGCCTGGCCGGCGCGATAGAGGCGGAGCTGGCCCTGCCGCTGGACGGCGCGGCATGACCGACGCGGCGAGCCTGTCGGCGGGAGCGGTTCCCGGGGACTCCTACGTGCGCGCCTGCTCGCTGGCTGACGTCCCCGAGAACGGCGCCATCGGGGTGCAGGTGCAGGACACGCCGCTGGCGATCATCCGGGCCGGCGGCGAGATCTTCGCGCTGCACGACGTGTGCTCGCACGAGGAGGTCCCGCTCTCCGAGGGCGACATCTACGACCACACCGTGGAGTGCTGGCTGCACGGATCGTGCTTCGACCTGCGGACCGGGGAGCCCACCGGGCCGCCAGCCAGCAAGCCAGTGGCGACCTACCCAGTGCGGACCGACGGCGATGACGTGTATGTCTCGCTGCGGCGGTCCCCACGCTAAACCTCAGACCTGGAGAGATGATGCCCACACTGCAGATCCGTGACCTGCACGTCAGCGTGGCGGAGGCGTCCGGCGCCAGCCGGGAGATCCTGCGCGGCGTCGACCTGGCCGTCTCGGCCGGGCAGACTCACGCGATCATGGGACCGAACGGCTCCGGCAAGTCCACTCTCGCCTACGCGATCGCGGGGCATCCCAAGTACCTGGTCACCCAGGGATCGGTCACGCTGGACGGCGAGGACGTGCTGGCGATGAGCGTGGACGCCAGGGCCCGGGCAGGCATCTTCCTCGCCATGCAGTACCCGGTCGAGGTGCCCGGCGTGTCGGTGTCGAACTTCCTGCGCACGGCGGTCACCGCGGTCCGCGGCGAGGCGCCCAAGCTGCGCACCTTCGTGAAGGAACTGCGGGCCAGCATGGACGCGCTGTCGATCGCCCCGGACTTTGCCGAGCGGAACCTGAACGAGGGATTCTCCGGCGGGGAGAAGAAGCGGCACGAGATCCTGCAGATGCAGTTGCTCAACCCGAAGATAGCGATCCTGGACGAAACCGACTCCGGGCTGGACATCGACGCGCTGAAGGTCGTTTCCGCGGGGATCAACATCTTCCGCGAGGAACCGGGTCACGGCGTGCTGCTGATTACCCACTACACCCGGATCCTGCGATACGTCCAGCCTGACTTCGTGCACGTGTTCGTCGGCGGCCGGATCGTCGAGGAAGGCGGCGCCGAGCTGGCCGAGCTGCTGGAATCCGAAGGCTACGAGAGCTTCCTGAAGGCGGGCGCGTCGGCATGACCACCGCGACCGGGCACGCCGTGAGCACCGCCGCGGGCAGCCACTCGTTCGAGGTGGCCAAGGTCCGGGCCGATTTCCCGATCCTTGGGCGGGCGGTCCGCGGCGGCAGGCCGCTGGTCTACCTTGACTCCGGCGCGACCTCACACAAGCCGCGCCAGGTCCTCGACGCCGAGCGTGACTTCTATACCATCCATAACTCGGCCGCCCATCGCGGCGCGCACCTGCTCGGCGAGGAAGCCACGGACGCCTACGAGGCCGCCAGGACGCGGGTAGCGTCGTTCATCGGCGCGGACCGGCGAGAAATCGTGTTCACCAAGAGCGCGACCGAGGCGCTGAACCTGGTCGCCTACGCGATGAGCAACGCAGCCACCGCGGGGCCGCAGGCGGAGCGGTTCCGGGTCGTCCCCGGCGACGAGGTGCTGGTCACCGAGATGGAGCACCACGCCAACCTGGTGCCCTGGCAGCAGCTGGCGGAGCGCACCGGCGCCACGCTGCGCTGGTTCGGCGTCACCCCCGCCGACGGCCGGCTGGACGTGTCCGACGCTGCCGGGCTGATCGGCGACAAGACCAGGATCGTGGCGGTCACCCACCAGTCCAACGTCACCGGCGTCATCCCCCCCGTCGGCGAGATCGCCGCCCTGGCACACGCCCGAGGGGCGCTCGTCGTGGTGGACGGAGCCCAGTCGGTGCCGCACCGGCCGGTGGACGTGGCCGCGCTCGGTGCCGACTTTCTCGCGTTCTCCGCGCACAAGATGCTCGGCCCGTCGGGAATCGGCGTGCTATGGGGGAGGCGCGCGCTGCTCGAGGCCATGCCGCCGTTCATCACCGGCGGATCGATGATCGAGGTGGTCAGGATGGAAGGCTCGACGTTCCTGCCGCCGCCGGAGCGGTTCGAGGCCGGGGTACCCGCCGCGGCACAGGCGGCTGGCCTGGCGGCGGCCTGCGACTATCTCAACGAGCTGGGCATGGGCAACGTGGCCGCGCACGAGGAGGCACTGACCGCTCACGCGCTCGACGCGCTCGGGGCCATCGAGGGCGTGCGGGTGCTCGGCCCGCTGACGACCGATGACCGCGGTGGCGCCGTATCGTTCACCGTGGACGACGTTCACCCGCACGATGTCGGCCAGTTGCTCGACGAGCTCGGCATCGCGGTACGCGCCAACCATCACTGCGCCTGGCCGCTGCATCGCGCGCTCGGCGTGCAGGCCAGCACCCGGGCGAGCTTCTACGTCTACAACACCCATGACGAGGTGGACGCGCTAGCCGAGGGAGTGCGGCAGACGCGGCGGTTTTTCTCGGCGGCGGGATGAGCGGTCCTGGCCGGGAACACCCCACCAACGGGTGCTCAGTGAAGGCGGTGTTATGGAAGTCGAGTCCCTGTACCGGGAAATGATCCTGGACCACTATCGCCATCCGCACAACCGGGGCCTGCGGGAGCCATTCGACGCCGAGGTCCACCACGTGAACCCGCTGTGCGGCGACGAGGTCACGCTGCGGGTGGCGATCAAGGACGCCGGCGGTGCGCCCGCGGTCGCGGACGTGTCGTATGAGGCGCTCGGCTGCTCGATCAGCCAGGCCAGCACGTCGGTGATGACCGATGCGCTGATCGGCAAGGCCGTGCCCGAGGCGATGGGCATCAGCGGGGCCTTCCTGGAGCTGATGCAGTCCCGGGGGGCAGCAGAACCTGACCCGGACCTGCTCGGCGACGCGGTAGCGTTCGAGGGAGTGTCCAGGTACCCGGCCCGGATCAAGTGCGCTCTGCTCGGCTGGATGGCCTGGAAGGACGCGACGGCCCAGGCACTGGCCGGCGACGGCGGTCAGGCGGGCACCCGAGAAGCAGGCAGGACTCAATCAGGCGGGGAGCAGACATGACGACCGACAACGCGTCCGGGGCGGCCAGCCAGCTCACTCCGGACAGCGAGGACGTGCTCGAGGCGCTGCGGGATGTCGTCGATCCCGAACTCGGCGTGAATGTCGTCGACCTTGGCCTGGTGTACGGGGTCGCCGTCGCCGAAGACCGCGTGGCGACCATCGACATGACGCTCACCAGCGCGGCATGCCCGCTCACCGACGTGATCGAAGACCAGGCCCGCTCGGCGCTCGACGGGCTGGTCGCTGACTTCCGGATCAACTGGGTCTGGATGCCCCCGTGGGGGCCGGACAAGATTACCGAAGACGGCCGGGAGCAGCTGCGGGCACTCGGCTTCAGCGTCTGACCGCGACGGGATCTGAGCCAGCCTGGCGGGGCCGCTCGCACGCGGCCGCGCGACCAGCTACCATGAACTTGCCATGATGCGCGTGCTGCTTCTTCGCGGCCGCGGCGAGTCCCGGTAAGCACCGGTCGGCTCCTCGTCGCGGGTCGCTGTGCTGCGCCGACCTATTCC